>Ga0179593_1603799_pt1 | contig 14640 bp, 12 predicted proteins | sample CZODoug2_1_08_16_FD_185931 | JGI IMG/M metagenome (GOLD analysis project Ga0179593, IMG submission 185931) | Vadose zone soil fungal communities from Angelo Coast Range Reserve, California, USA - CZODoug2_1_08_16fungal (PacBio error correction) | ecosystem: Environmental > Terrestrial > Soil >...
CAGCGGGTAGGATAACAAATGAGGGGGAAAAAAGGTCTATGATAAATGAAGAGAACAGTAATAAAAAAAGTTGAGGCAGAGAATATGTTAAAAGATCACAAGAGCCTTTCGAGTCTCTAGACTAGGGAATGTCTATAGCTTGTGAGGAGTACAGAAGACCCCTGAGGAGCGCACGCAGTGGCTACGCCTGATGAGTTGGGGGGGGGGCGGCTGCTTCAAAGGAGGATACTCGCGGGGCTACGAGCAGTGCGGGTTCTTCTGGGGAAGAACCGTTTGCAGCTTTGAAATAGGTGGAAAAAAAGAGAGTTGTAGTAGGCGAAAAGGGCAAAAAGAAAGCTGGAGGATTTTGGCAAGCTCAGAAACCGAAAAAGAAAAGTCAGGGGGGGCCATCACGGAGGAAAATTGGGCCGCCACGTCCGGATGGGTCAAAAAACCTATTCGACCGTCTTCGGGGAAAAAAAACAAAATAGTCAGTGACGTCGACTAAAGGGGAAGGAAACGCGCAGCGACGTCCCGGGGGGTTTAACCAGCCGGAAGAGCCGGGCGGGGGTCGCGCAGCGATGAGGTATAAAAAAGAGAAAGAGACGACTCGGAATGGTCGGGAACAACATCTCCCCCGGGACCCCTCCTGGGGGGGAGAGTTCCCTACGTAAAAAAGGAACCAACCAAGGGATTTCCCTCCCTACTCGGAAAAGAGGAATGACGCTCGACGAAATAAGAGACGCGCAAGACGTCATGCCCCATACGTAGGGATGAAGTGTCAATCCTAATCTCGAACTCTATCTGCCCTAGGAAGGCCTTCCAGGAAAGGGATATGGCTCTTGAGCCAGAAAGCGATTGCGGAGGAGGCACAGAAAACGTGTCTCGGAGGAAAAGTGCTACACCAAAAAATCTCCAAGGGGATATCGGGGGATGAGCTAACAACGAGGGTAGAGAAGACTGGAGCGGGGGTAAGATACGTTCAAAGCCTTATTAATTAACTCCCTTGCAACAAACGAGGGAGAAGGGAGGACGCCTAGGCAATTCATATCCATTCTACAAACCCGGAAAAAAAGGTAAGGACTGTAGAGGACGCACTTGCCTTCCTTCTCGCTGGGGACTTACGGAAGACGTTAGCGGGGGGAGAGATAGAACCGATCGGGTGGAACCCCTATCACACCGTGGCGGGGGGGCGCTCAAAGGGGGGAAACTCTCTTGACTGGGCAAAGCTCCAAAAAAGAGGTCAAGGTTCTCGCTATGCGGGAGTTGAAGGAAGCTAGGTCCTCTATAATCGGTAGGAGATCACGCATCAACGCGCCAATGATGGTGTATTTCCAGCTTGGGGTTATTGAGTTTTCCTAAGAAAAGGGGCCACCAGAGGAAGAGAGGGGCCCTATCATCGAGCGGGAGGGCCGTCCGCTCCGGGAAATCTAGGAGACCCGACGGAAAAAAGCGCCAGGCATTTTGCGAAAAAGAAAAACGTACGATCGCCGAGGCTCTAAACACAACAATGATTAGGGAATAAGAGCAGGGTTAGGTTGAAGGCGATCTATCAAGTCGGATGGGGGTTCCTAAATTCGAAAGGCGTAGAAGAATAACGTAGGGCAAGCGGCAAGGTGGGAGGGCTGGAGAAATCCCGACCACATACCGGAAAAATCAGGGGCCCTCAAAAGAAGTCTGACGGGAAGTCCGTTATACTTGTAGAAAGCCGGGGCTGAGCATATGGGAGGGGAAAGCGACCTCGTCGTAGGGCGTTTCTCGCTCGAGGAACAGATAGGGAAAGGGAGGCCAATTCCCATATCGAAAGAATCTGTCGCGTAAATCGCTGAAAAAGGTCTGCTGTGAGGAAGTTGCGGTGAAAAAAAAAAAAAAAATCCCGAAAAAAAAAGAGGAACGAGGGGAAGGAGGCAAGAATGTAAAGAGTATGAAGTCTAAGGAAGTCGCTCTTTCCTAGGAGAGGGGAGCCGAGAAAAGGTCAAAAAACGACCCAACCTCTCCGTCCTCAAAAAAAAAAAGAGGGGAACTGTCGTTGTTCACCATCCGACTGGCAACCAGAATAACATAAAAAAGGAACAGCCCACGGGAACTCGGTGCGATAGAGGACAAATCGACCGAAGTAAACACCCTCTGCATCCGGGTCCATTCGTCAAAAAAAACAACGAGCGATCGAAAAAAGTAGGGGTCGTCATCTTAAAAAACCGGCTCGAGCCCGAAAAAGCGGGCTGACTATCATCAGTCGCTTTCACCAAGGGACGGGGGTAGAGGGGCGTTCGCGCCTTTCAGATCGGCACGAGGAAATCTAGAAGCCCCGGGTGAAAGATTGTCTACTATCAGGAGGGGCTCACCCGAAGGAGGGAACACAGGTGAGTGTTAAAAGGAAGGGCTATCGAATCTTGAGGAAAAAAGCGGCACCGCGAAGCCTGAGCCTCCGGCTTCGTGGGGGGGGGGAGGGGACCAAAACGACGTAAGTCCTGGGAATGCCCCGATTTCTTAGGTTCGAAAAAAGAGAATCCCGCCTAAATTCGATAACATCTCCTCAAGAAAGGGGGGATCGCGGGCCATCCGGAAAACGGAGAAAGGAGTCTTCACTGCACTCTTGGAGGAAAGGGGAAAGGTTAGCAAAATCGCACGAAATAAACAAAGGGAGTATGTGCTGGTTTTCGCATTCTACGAAAAGAAAAAGTCGACCGTTTACCAAAAAAAAAAAGCCGAGATGGTACCGATTCAAAAGCAATAGTATCCGCCTCGGAGACGATCCCTTTAGGAAAAAATCAAGAGTCAAAAAAAGGGGTCTTTCAGGGGGAACACCAAAAAAGTAAGGAGAAAGACACGAAAAGGGAGGCTCCTTCGTTGGGGGGTTCTGTCGAAACGTACGATCTAAGGGATTTCGAGGGATGAAGACTATGCGAAGGGGATCTGAGGAGGCTCCCTCCGCACGTAAGTAAAAAAAAGTAGCGAGAAGGAATCAATATGAAGAACGTCTCAATCGGGGGAGGTAGAACTAAACCTGCGAAAACAAAAAGGAGAAGGATACAGGTTTTCGGGGATAAAAGGACAATGGTAAGAGCTAGGAAAATATCTGTAACCTGCGTCTGCACCGTTGCGGGGGGTATCCTAGAGAAGGAAAAGGCCGAAAAAATAGGGAGAAAAAGGAAGGACGAGGGGTAATTTAAAACAAAAACCTCACAACGCACGCAGTGCGCGTCTAAGGGTGATTGTTTGGGGGAAAAAGAGGCCGCAGGTCGATGACGTCTGCGGGACGCCGGGGGGGAAATTCAGGTTCTTAGGTTTACACGGACGGTGGGGGAAAAGGGGGGGGCCAACGGTGCCTGGTAGGAGGAAAAAAACGGGTGGCGACAGCACATCGTCAATTGGTCTTTCGGGCTGGTTGAAGGGATCAAACAAAAAAAGGAACTCCTCTGGTCCAGAAGCAAAGGAGGAGGGGGCCGCACTAAGGCTGTGGTCAACCAAACCGCGTGAGAACTCAAAGCGGAGATGAAACAAAGAGGAGGGGGTTTCTCTTCGGGGGAATGCAACTTCTGACCCTCATGGGGAAAAAAGAAGGAAAATCCGTGGGGGACCATCCGCCGCAGAAGAAAAGAAGCGTGTCCCGTCCAAAAAGAATCCGCGGAGTTCGTCCGGTAATGTGCGGAACAAATCGAAGAAAGGGAGATGGGAAAGGGGTGAGAGTACCACTCGAATTTGAAGGACCGACCTACGCTTAGGGGGCATCCGCCCGAAAAAACCCTCGAAGTCCATTCAACCAGACTTCGAAAAAAAGAAGCGAGGATAAAAAGGAAAGGCGATCTAAGGCCGAAAGACGGGGGCGCCAAGCTCGTGCGCAGAGCTTTCTTCTGTGCGTGCCGAGGAGGGGACAATACAGGAAAAGGGGGGATCTCGCCAACGTGCCCGTTGGATCGGTGCCCAGGCGCCAGAGGACAGTAAAAAACCGTTCGCTGGCTCGCGGAAAAAAAAAAAAAAATAAAAAAAAAAAAAAAAAATAAATAATAAATTCACAAATGACAAAACGGGGGGAAATAAAAAAAAAGGGTGAAAGGCCTCGAAGACAAAGGCGCGCCTTAGCTGCCGAACATCCCTGGACAACAAAACCGACTTTTATCGTAGATGGCGGCGTCTGATTTGGATAGGGAAACACCTCCGGTCAGACGCAGCGATGGGGAAAAAAGGAAAAGGGAGGTCATCAACAGGGGCCGTGTTGGTCTGAAGAGTTGCGGGAAACGAAAAGCTTCCAAGGGAGGGCTCGCTATGCCTCGTATGACTGCCCTCACCGATAATCGGGGAAACTCAAAATTAGGGGGATTCCATGTGAAGGAGGGGTGGAGACGTCGCCACACGATTGGCGCCACCTGCCTCAAGGTATCGCCGCCATCTCATCGCCGGGAGGGTCCTTCAAGACTCCTTAGAAAATCGAAGCAACGACTGTAAGGAAGGGCTGCACCAAGGAACTGTCGAGCTCCATCTAAGCGAAGGTAGGAGAGGAAAAGATCCGGTCCGCAAATGCGCGCGCGAAGAAGGTCGTGGATTCGATTTCCTTCAGAAAATGACAGGGAAGAGGGCTGTTCTACCGGTATAGTAGGGCCATCTGAAGGGAGAAAGAACCTACACAAACTTGCCCTCACAGAAAGGGCGCGTGCGGAGGAAGATCAAGTCCCGATGGAAGAGAGACGGAACCTTATCAAGCTCGCGAACAAGAGGCGCGCTGGCTCGAAGGTAAGGGCGATGTGCAGCACCACCGGATCGTGGAAAAAATTTTTCGCGTCAGTCCAAAGGAGAAAGGGGGCAAATCCGCTAACGCCGGGGGGGGTAAAGTCGTAAGGGAGGCATCTGGCGCACACGGGATGAAGTTCGCCGCAGTGCAGGCTCTATTCCTCTCGAGGCTGCCGGGCAAGAAACAGTACGCGTATCGAATCAGGATAGATCACTCTAACCTGACTTTTGTTTCTAAAACAAGGTGCCGATCCAATAAAAGCCCGACCGAGGCCATCCAGGCGCTGTTGTCGGGGGATCGGCCGACAAAAAAGTCGTAGAGGAGAATTGCATGCTGCACAACAACGAACCGAAGAGCAAACACCGCGCGTTTTAGATCGGGGCCGGCGTCTGAGAAAAATGACCAGCGGGGGGAGGAAGCAGCGAGGCGGGGAAAAGTCCGAAGTGGCAATTACTGGCTATGGGGGCTCGAGGGAGGAAGAAGAGGAGGTCAGCTCGTCGTTCGGGCGGGAAATCCCCGGGTGGAGAAGAGTTTCTAAAACTATCATGGGACGCGAAAAAATAAAAAGGAACACGGGGGGGGCGCCATTACTGAGGCGACGTTTGAACCGAGCCGCGGCGGCCACCTAGGAAATGCGCGTAGAGGGTTCACAAAACGGTCCGGGACCTGAACCGAGGTCAGGGTCATTTTCGTGAGGGACCTGCAGAGGACAAGGGGAGAGATCTGCCTCAATCGAATCTGGGACTGGGGGGGAAAAAAAAAAAAGCCTGGAAGGGAAAAGGGAGGAAAGTCGATTAGTCTGGGGATAAGGGTGCATGTATTGCCGGAAAAAAAGCGCCGAAAGACAGAACTATGTTCTGGGTTCGCCATGGGGGCGAGCCGTAGGGCAGACAAGGGAAGCAGGGGGAAACAGTTGCAAATCCTTCCAAAATACGGGGTACCGAAACGCAATCTAGAACCTGGAGCAGCAGCGTCACAGAATGCGGGGCCTTGAAGCGGCTAACACATCACCCTTAAGAAAAGCGCACTGAGGAAAAGAAGGGTGAGGTCTTAACGAAACTTAACGCTCGAAGGCTGGTAGGAAATTAGAAGCGAACGCTCAGGGGTCTGAGAACATAGGCTCTCGGACAACGGTTCAACGAACATACCAGGGTGGGAAACTCCTCGCTAAAAAAGAAAGGGGAAGAGACAGCCTTCTTAGCCGAAAACAACAACGAGGAGACAGGTTTTCCGGAGACGCATGGGGCGAGTACAAGTTCAGGTTTCCTAAGGGTATCGCATATCTGGAAACATTTGAGCAGCGACGATCCTAGTTCTCAGAACCCAAACCCCAACGTTCGCGCTCAGAAGCTTTATCCCTCGTGCAGATATCTATGGGGAAATTCTACAGAAGGGAAAAGAAAAAGCGGAGGAAAATAGGGAGGGGTGTGGTCGAAGGGATCCATGACGGGGAAAAACAGGGAAGCTACCGGCTTGATGCGTCTTTCATTACGGGCCTCCATCGTTTCAGGTGAAAAAAAAATAGGACCGGCTCCGAAGGGCGAAACAGCCACGTCCATTTGACTTGCGGCGCAGGTTGGGGGAACTCACAGGCAAAGGGCTATCATCACGCTCCTTGAAAGCCAAAGAAATCCGGATGAAAACAAACCGCTTCGACCAGACGCGATGTTTCTCGCCGGCGGATTATGTTCAGAGTGCTCGAAGAATAAAAAAAAAAAAAGGTCCGAGGGAGGAAAGGAGGGAGGGGAACCAGAGCCGCGCCAGGGCTTCCGCGGTTTAGGTCAGAAGAATCTGCGAAAAGCCTCGGAAGTCAGGAAATCTCCCCTGGAACCTCCGGATATGGAGATGGAAAGGCATCGTTCGAAAACTGGACTAACGCCCGGGAGGAAAAAAACTAGAGGTGCAAGACTGACTCTTGACGCTCATCCTCCGATGAGGGAGAATAAAATAATCTCTGTAAGCTATCTCCAATTTCTATCTTTAGACTACCGACGAAAATATGAGGAAAAAGGTTTTCGCTCTTTGCAATCCGAGTTCATCATTAAGTAATGCAACAAAAATTAGAGGAAAAAAACCAGCCGGTATTGGAAGCTTTGAAGAAACCGAACAAAAGCCCGCATTCTAAGGATATAGCGGCAGCGGGAAATTCAGGAAACTAGGGAGGGAAAAGAATAGAGGGAGAGAGGAAATGCACTCAGCCTTGCGAAGATGCCCTAGGAAGAAGGAAGGATGGCTACGAGGGCGTGGTCGAAAAAAAGCCGCCGGTCGACGCGCCGTGAACGATTAACAGAAAAAACCTGCTCGGGGGGGCAGGGGTGGGGGGGGGGGATCGGGCTTTTCTCTCACTGAAAGAGGGCCTGTAAAAGGAAGAGGGAAACGTCAAAAGAGGTCGTCTCGCGAAAAGAAAAGGTAGGCCGTCAGAAACCCGATAATCGGATGTTATCTGAAAAAGCACTAGAAGAGTTGGGAGGGGGGGAAGGGGGGTTGAGATGGGACTCCCATCGTCACGCCTGAAAAAGCCTGCCTCCCGGTAGATCGCCCGAAAGATCATCTCTCAGAGGGGGGGGAAAAAACCTCGCCGGGAAGAAAAAAAACTTGAGATAAGAAAAGGAGCCGGGGGAGGAAATTCTAAACATCAGCTACGAGGGAGCCCGATCGCCCGTCCTGTGCTGGGGGGCGGCATCGGCGCGGACTTCTATCAGACCTTCGTTATAACGAGCTTGGCCTAAAAAGCGTCGGTGGAGAAGGAGGCGGTAGACAGGAGCGGTCTGCCATGTTGGAGGGAAAAAGCCGACCAAAGAGGGAAATCAAGAACAGGCAGGGCGTCTGAGTGGTCCGTATCAATCGCGATTGGGCCTTATATAATGGGAGCATAGAGAGAAAGACCAAAAGTCGTGGAAGAGGGAAAAAGGAAGGGACCAGGCAATATTCGTTCAGTGGGCGGGATCGTAATCGGGGTCGTCAGGGCAAAGGCGCTGAAACCGGCGGGCGGTGGCGAAGACGATATACTAAGGGAAAAAGGAAGAACTAAACTCGGGAAAATTTCGGAAAAAAACCGGGGAACGCTAGATCGACCACCTATCGTAGGGGCGGTCACTGCAAAAACGTCAGGAAAGGCTACCAGATAAAAAAGAATCACGAGAAAGGCTCCTGGTCGTAAGGATGGGCCATACCACCCTAAAAGCTTCCATCCATTTCATCGTTCGCGTAGATAAAACCTTCGGGAAGGAAGAGGGAAGATCGGATGCTAACCCACCAATTATGCGAAGTGTCGTTGGGCAGAAACACGAAACTACTCCATCGGGAAGAGGCAAGCGCTTCGGCTTTACTCCTAAGGACCTTCGGGCAATGACGGAGATGAAAAAAAAAAAGATGGAAGACCGCTTCATTTTCACGAGCACGGGCGGGAAAGACCCTTGGTGGGGACGACATCGAAACGCGACAGAAAAGGCGGGACCGGGGGGAGGTGTTACTCCATTCCTAGACGCCGAACTAAAAGAAAGGGGGATAGAAAAGGGCAAAACGAGGAGATGCGCGGGTCTGTTCCAAAAAGCGTCCCGAGGTCAGGGGTAAAACGCAAGAATAATACCGCCGGTAAAGTGTCGATAAACTCTGAAGCAGCAGGGGGGCAGGGAGGTTGGAAAAAAAGAAAGTGAATCAAGCCTCGTGATGGAACTTCAAGGAAAAGACCCGGAATCCAAAAAAAGACATGCCGATGGGATGTTTTCGTCGCCATTGAGGGAGCGGATAGAAGAAAAAAGAAAGCAATGAGAAAGGGGAAGGGGTCAAAGCTTAAAAAAAGGGGAAAAAAAAACAATATTCAAATCACTCCGACTTAAAGGATCTCCAAAGAAAAAGTCATCGGCTGCGGCCTTAGCCACACCACCTCAAATGGAACTCAGGCAAAGGAGGGAGGATCCTCGGGGTCTTGAAGGGAAGAGAATCTTCGGGGGTGAAATTAATCCTCGTATCGAGCGCGAAGGAAAGGCTCCCTCCGCCGGGTGCCGGATACGCAGGTTCCCAGCTATGGGTAGATTACCTCGAGAGGAAAAGAAATATAACTTGGACTGGAAAGGCGTCTCCCAGGAAAGATCAAAAAAACGAGGAGATTATAGATAGACACCTGAATAGGGAATATGCCTCTTTTATCGGAAAAAGGCTGGAACCTGGTCTTGAAACGTTAGGGAGGAGATATGGATCAGAAAGCAAAGCGAGCTCGATACTCCTATTGAAGCTCGAGGGGGGTCAATCACCGAACTGAGGAGCCACGCAAGTAAAAGCTTCCAGTTGGAGGGGGTTCGCCAGCGTCAGAAAGAAGAAAAAAAGTGCTGAGGGGGGGAGAAGGAGAGAAGGGCGGGTGGGGAGGTTCTTTGTGACCCGGAAATGGCCACGATGTTAGACCCGGCGGCCTTGTAGTAGTCAAGCCTATCAAAGGGAGGAAAGCACCGGAAAAGGGGGGGAGGCGGGGGAAAAACCCAAGACGCCTCCTCCTCTAGCAGGCGTTCCATAAAGCGAGACGCCCGGGGGAAAACAGCAACGGCTTCAGCTCCTGCGGCGATGGGGCTCAGAAAGGAAGCGGATGAAGGGGAAATGAGTTATCGGAAGGGAAAATCATGAAGGGCCGGCTCATTACGCGTTGGGCCGAAGAGAGACCTGCAGGCGTTGAGGTATCCCCTAAAAGACTCCGGCGCGGGCTTCGCGGAATTTCGTTAACAAAAGCCCCCGGGTCAAGATGGAGGAGAGGGGTGAAAATGCTTATTCACCCTCCAAAAAAGAGGCCTCCTAGACGCGCGCAATCAGAGAACGCGCCACCATCTCCGAAAAAAAAGACTTCTAATCAGTTTAAAAAAAGAAAGCGAGAAGAAAGAAACCTAGGGGGAGGAAGAGGAGCGACTCCTTCCACGAAGGTGTGGTTACGCTGTGTCAGCATTTGTAAGAAGTTACCGAGGTAAGGATTCAGCTTTGGACTCAGGGCTATCTACTCCACCAGAGAAAAGGGGGAGACTTTCGGTATAGGAAAAGAATGACTCCAAACAACTACATACTCCCGGGGAAGCTTCCAGAGGCGGTCCTGGCCGGGATAAGACAGACAGGACCGGATCGAGGCATATCGGACGTCTTGGAAGTAAAAGAGTGCTACAGGAAGCATCCCAGGGCCGACCAAGGGGAAGGCATCGCCTTCTTCTCAGGCACCGAACTTGGGAAGATGACGCGAAACGAGAGTAAAAACGTGGCCGTGCAAAATTCACCAGATCGAGATGGAATAACCTCGCGAGCGAAAAAAAAAAAAAAGATTTCGGAAAGAAGAGGGGAGAATGAAAGTACGCTCTCCTGCCAGGATAATCAGGGGAGGAAAAACGCCAATTAGGTTTAAAAGGTTGGTCGGGAGAAGACCCATCTCTCCACAGGACGAAACCATGAAAGAATGCCTGCCTAACGGTGAGAATCGACGGGGAGGGAAGGGACTCGCTTATGAAAGCTAATCCCTACGGGCATAGCAAAGTCGCTACATGGACTGCCTGGAGAGGAAAAGAAGAAAGGCATCTGCCCTAGAGTTTCAAGGAAAAGGGCTCGCGTCATAGAAAAAAGAGGTATTCTGAGAATTGAAAAGATCCGCACGCATCGATTAAGGATCGACTAAAGTCCGGCCAGACAAGGCACCATCCCGACCACCGAAACAGCTTGCCCTCAACAGAGGGGGGGGCTGCTGAGGAGGGAAGAAATAAGCCCGATTTGGAAAAACATTGACTATCTAAGAAGAACGGCCTCTGCCTAGTACGGAAGAGAGCGCAAAAACCGGTGAGCTTCAATCTGTTCGCTTCGATTACAAGGAGAGTAGGCGTCGTTAGGGGGGGAAAAAATCCAAAAAGAGAACCTAGACATTCAGAGACTTTCTGACCCAAGGGATCCTGGGGGATGATCTCCGCGGCAGATCAGGCCTCTCTCGGCTGCCTGAGTCTTCAGCAAGCACAGGACCCGTAATCGGAAAAAAAAAGAACCGGAATAGCAAGCTGGGGACTGACTTGCAAAAAAATATCACACCAAGAACCAGTTCCATCCCTTGCGCTTGGTGACTATAGGCTCCTCTAAATGCAAAGGAGGGAGTACCTCGAAAAAGGGAGGGAATTCTGCAACAGAAGAGAGTGCTAAGAGCGATCGCACAGCCGGTCGTTGGCTGTAAAGATGGAGGGCCGAGCCCAGATGGCGAGAAGTAGTCGAGAGGAGGATGTAAAACCTTATCTGAAGGGGGGAGCTTTATGGTGAAGGGACTGATTTGGGGGCCTCTATAATCGGCAGACTCTGAGGAACATGAAGTCCTAGTCGACGATCAGGGCCGGAAAACTCCTGAGGGGGATGGGTCCTCCATCCTGCTACTGCAGGGATAGGACGCCGAGGAATCCCTTTCTCAGGCTGGTTCCACCACCAGGCTCCTGTCGTTCCTGAGGAGGTAAAAGGAGGTCGGTAAGGAAAATAACTCCTTTTTGCAGAAGAAGTTCAAAAACCCATACGGTTCGGCAAGCCGCCTAACCAAGGACGCGTGTGCGCGAGTCCTTTCTGTTCTTTGGAATTGATCAAGCCGGGGGGGGGGAAAAGTCTGTTCTCCATTCTCGGAGAGGAGCGCAAAAGGGAAAAGAGTGCAACCGACGGGGGACCCAGAAGCAAAAGCACCACTATCCGCCGACCCGTTCGCTCCCGTGCTCAGCAGACGGGAGACGGTGAGCGGAGTTGTGGTCCACAAAGAGACTGGCTGGCGCAAATCATTTTAGGTGAAAAAAGTTCTAGGTGAAACTGAAAAAAAAGAAGAAAAAAAGGCTTGAGCGAGGAGAAACGGTCTGTGTGGGATCTAACATAGTCTCCAGCGCAACGTGCCGGGGGGGGGGAACTAATCCCCTGGGACCAGCTAGGGGGAAGAAAGCGATAGAATCAATAATTGGTACTACAAGTCTCCGAAGGCTCAAAACAACTAACAACGGTCGAAAGAGAGATAAGGCCTCAGGGGGTGGAGGCGCAGTTGGCGGGGAAGAATGTGAAGGGTTATAGCTGGCCCCTGAACCCTGTGTCTTCAGCTTCAACTTTGTGACAGCATAGAGAAAAAAAGAGCTCTCGATAGGCTTAATCCCTCGAAAGCTGCGAGGGAAGGGGGGAGGGGACATAATCAAGAAAAAGAGGGCACAGAGGAGAGGAGAAAGAGGGGTTGTTTCTCCTAATCAAGGAACGGAGAAAAAAGGGGGTCACCGGCGGAATATATTTGAATTTTGAATCTCTGGTACCCTGCTGGGGGGAAGGTTTTGCAAAGTACAAAAGGAGAAGTATGACGATCCCTCTAAACCGAGCAATGGGGGAATGTCGGTAGAAGTTGTTCCTTATCAAAAGCACTCCAGACCTCCTCCGAGAGCAACGCGTAACCTGCGGCCATAAAATCTGCCTGAAGAAGGTGGGGCAAACGCTCTGAATCCTCGGCGGGAGGCGAGGAGGGAATATGATGGACTTGAGGGACTCTGCATCAGAACATACTGGGGCCTCTGAAGGACTACGTCGAAATGTGAAAAGCAAACGCCAGAAGGAGAAGTTGGCTAGGCGTAAGTTTATTGATCCCTAAAAGAAACTTAGCTCTTATCGCTCGGGTCAGAGAGGTCGCTTCCCTGCGGAAGACCAAGAAAGGGAAAACCACTGAGGAGAAAGACGCTAGACTTTCCGACCATGACTCAAGAGCAAAATCAGTCAATTCAAACAACTTCGATGGTAAGGAAGAAGCGTCAACTATAAACCCTAGGGGAAAGGCTCTGAAGCTGAACCTATTAAGAACTTTGGGAGGAAAGATCAAGCAATCCCGTCTTGAGGGCTGTGTTCAGCATTGCCGAAGATGACCTGATTGTAAAGGAACTACGTTCATGGGGGTTGGTGGGTTTGGGGTCCGTTCTACTAGACGCGACAAAAAAAAAAAGAGGTAATAGAGGGCCCGAGCAGTAAAAACGACGACGCCCTATAGTGAAGTTCAGCTTTTTGGGAAGGAGGAGGTTCCGTGAGAGAAAGGGGAAAAGAGACGTCCGTCAGCACGTTAGGATCTCCGAGTTACATATCGGAGAAAAAGATGCAAGCCCCGGTGCCGACCCCGGTCACCCGACGTGTAAGAGGACCTTGCAAAGTCTCGGATGTGGATAGAAATCCCGCCGGGACGAAGAAAGGGGTTCATCGATGAAAGAAAGTTAAAGCCGGTCCTGTTCTGATAAAATCAATCTGGAGAAAAGGAGACCATCGTCGTCGGGGTACTATTCTCTAAGTTAGACTCATCTCCTTAAAGATATAGGGAGTGATAGGGAAAGAAAACACTCAAAGGAAGGGATTGGAAGGGTTTTCGTTAGGTTTTGAAGGAAAACACGAAAAAATAGGAAGGAAATCCCGAGACTGCAGCATAATAGTGAAAAAGAGCCGGCCTCGCGGAGGAAAAGAATGAGAAGAACGGTAATAGCAGCGAGAAGGGGAAAACATTACTGGAGATGAGGACAAAAACAAAACAAAGGCGTATGGAGTAAAGACCGGTCAGGGTAATGCTGGGGCTAGCTACCTTAGCGAGATTTCCTACCCGATGAGCAATCTCTTAGAAAAGAATCTACGAGAGAGGGGAACATCGGGGGGGGGAGAGGAGGAATAGAAGCCCTCCTACCACAGACCTAAAAAAGGGAGGGGACGTCCGAAATGGAAATAGGCCAGGAGCCTACCTTATCGATCATATCAACATACACGTCTGGACCGCTTGTCTCAGCGATGGAAAAAAGGGAGAGTGAAAGGCAAATTCCAGGATCGGAAAAGATAACAAGTCCTTCGAACTGTGCTGTTGTGCTATACAGATACTCCTTCCAAGAGGTAAGTAACACTAAAAACGAAGTTCGACGCCCGGGGTCCTTCTCCGGGCTATGCATTCAAGGAGGAGAGTGCTACCTCGGCCTGTCTTTCCTTCACCGGCCCAGAAGGACTCAAAAGAGGCAAGCAGAAAGAATCGGTGCGTCCTGTCTTGGACGGTCCAGATCCAGACCGACCTTCCAGACCCTTAGGGAGGGGGGGATAAGAGCAGAGACAAAAAGGGAGAAAAGAAGGGAGCTGCATCAGTGTCGGCACTGGAAAGGAAACAAATCGGAAAAAGATAAAAAGGCGTTCGGGCATAATGTGGCAGAGCAAGAGCAGAGGGGGAGGAATCAGAGAGATTGCGCGTCTTTTCCCCTCTAAGTCGGTTGGAGGAAAAAGAGAATGGGTAGAGCCGCAGGAAGGTTTCATTTCGGAGAGACTGGGTGAAAGAGGGGGCGAATCAGTGCTCCATCTACCTCCGAGCGGGGGAAACCTTTGTATTGTTGTTACTAAAAGAAGGCAGACTAGGAAGGGGCCTTTTGGAGAGGAGAACTAACCACTTCAAAAAGTAAAGGGGGGAGGAGGTTGGGAAGAGAAGATCGGTCCTGCTCTCCAAATGTCATTCTTAATGGAGGACCGCATAAAAAAAGAAGAAGAATTCGTAGAGTGCTGAGGGGGTAAAGAGGTCCATCAAAACCTGGGGGAATGGAGAGTGCTGAGATTTCCTGGCGTGCGGGGTGTTGATGCAAGGCAAAAGAGAAGAATGACATTTAGGAAAACCATTTCGAGGAAAGAAGAGAAAGAGTCTCCCGGTCGGTTCAAAAAAGACGGTGACACAGGTTACACACGCAAATCACTCCTCTGGGCTAATAATTCTCAATTCAGAAAGTTTGAAATAAGGGCTCCACACCACAAGGCTGAGACCTAAGGGAAGGTGATTCTGAAAAACTTAACGAGAGATCTTTAAGCCGAGTAATGCGGGTTTGGACATATGCATTAAGGGGCACAGAAGAAGTTCCAGCTATGGAAATTACCTGGGAGAGGGAATCAATAAAAGGAGGGGGGGATAAGAAAGCTCAGACAAGCTG
>Ga0179593_1706872_pt1 | contig 14639 bp, 16 predicted proteins | sample CZODoug2_1_08_16_FD_185931 | JGI IMG/M metagenome (GOLD analysis project Ga0179593, IMG submission 185931) | Vadose zone soil fungal communities from Angelo Coast Range Reserve, California, USA - CZODoug2_1_08_16fungal (PacBio error correction) | ecosystem: Environmental > Terrestrial > Soil >...
CGCACAGAACATCAAGGGGCAGGGGGACAAAAAAAAGAAAGGAACCGCGAGAAATCGGGCCGGCCTACACTGCCTTCTTATACTTCTTGTTAGAGAAAGCTAACGCCTGGAGGATAAAAAAGGGTAAAGGGACAAAGGCCCCATGGACCCCATGGGGGAGAAGATAATCGCGGAAACCACGTTTCAACCTCGGTCGCTGCACAGACAAAAAAAGGGGGCGACGTCGCGGATCCCCCAAGAAACCCGTGTCCTTCGTGTTTAATAATGAAGAAAAAAAAATGGTAGTAGCTAAGCGTGGGACCGGCCGCGAGGAAATAAGTTTTGTCCGGGGGAGTCCCGAAAAAACTAAGGAAGCGCAGGTAGCTCTGTCCAAAAGGGGGAGAAGATCGGACGAAAAGGCCTGTGAAAAACGCTCGGCCCGGGCGTCCAGGGTTTCACAGCGTGTTAGCCTGCAGGGAACAAGGAAAAAGCTAGAGTACGGCTAGGCGAATGGGAAGGGAAGAGGGGGGATAGGGGGCTGGACAGCCCAGGGTGAGCCGAAGTTGACAGACCTAAAGGGGGGAAATCCCCCTTAGAGGGAGACTAGGAAGGACCCTGCGTGGTAGAAAAGGGACCGCTCTGTTGAGAAAGAGGTACGAAACGTCAACGCAAAATCTATGGGGGGGACGAAAAACATCGTAATACGACATACTAGGAAATGGAAAAAGCACTGGTCGATTATTAGGGGAGGGTGTGGAGATCGCATAAAACCCACCCAATTCGTGCGATAAGTGGAGGGGATAAGAAGATGAAAACTACTTAAAGAAAGAACGGGGGAAAAAAATTACTTACGGGAGGTGTGCAAGGCAGGGGACAACTCCATGCGTAAGGAGTCAAAGGATGTTACTAGGGTCTTAACAACTATCATCCGTTAATGTGGGGAAACAGCTTCCGCGGTGCGGGGGGGTCAAACGTACGAGTGGACTTGGCAAAGATGGTAGGGGTTAAGGCCTGCATTTGGAGTAGGATCTAACGCATGTCGACGAAAATGAACATATACGGGATTTGTAAGTTTGTGGCAGTCCTGACGCCACTTTATGGAAAGAAACCAGAAACAAACCAAGCCCCAGACAGTGGAATAACGGAGGGAGGAGTGTAGGTTAGAACGATAGAAAATGGCGTAAAACATACGGGGGTGCCCTAATCAGGGTGGTTATAAGGGAGGGGAGGGAGCTATCAACAGCGAAAAGAGAAGGTTAAATTTTAGTTAAGATTGAAGGATATTAAAATACAACTATAAATCGTAATTGATCGTATCGTCGAGAGTATGAAAATGGTATGAAAATTGATTAAATCAGTGGTAACAGGGGGACGGTAACTTTGTTTAAGTTAAGAGGGGAAAAGTAGGGGACGAGAGTAGTTGGGAGCAACTTAAGAAGTCTTATATTTCCTGTGTGTTCGCATGGAGGAAAAAACTTTGTTGATCGTAAACCAGACCTCCGTCTTCTGTTCGAGGGAGGAGTCCCGGGGAACTCCTGTCCCCTCTCCGTCTAAGTTGAGTAATACTTACCTCACATTTTCTGAGGGGGGCAACGGCACACCCCTCTCCCGTGGGCAAATTCAGAGAAACACATCCTTCAACTAGAAGGAGTCAGGAAACAATTATGGACAATGCAAAAAAGTAGATGCAGTTCCGGGAGGGGGATAGCCAAGTATGCATACGGGGGGGAAGGTTCAGTAGGGTATATGTGACCCGCGACGGGGGGCTTGCAGGGGGTAAACAAAAAAAACGGATTAGGGTGGAAAAAGAGAGAACCAAGGAGAAAAGGAGACTCCTGAAAAAGGTGAGACTACTAAAGTTAATAAAGGAACCCCAGGGAAGTATTCTTCAAATCACACGAGGAAAAAGCAAGCAGGTGGGGGCAAAAGACATTAATTGTCAATGATTTTACGCACGAAGGGGTGGGGGGGTGTGTGTTAATAATTTGAAGGAAAGGAAAGAAAAAAGAGAGGGGACGTTTTTGCATTAAGAAAGGTATGGTAAGACAGGGCATGGGGTAAAGGAGTAAAAAAGATTGGGTAAACAACCCAATACGTTAAAAAGAAAGGTCCTAGAAAAAAAAAAAAAAAAGAAGAGACAAAATAAACTGAACAATAGAAGGACTAGGAAATGAACCAATCGGAAAACCAAAAGTGGAAGAAAAAGTCTATCAACTAAAAGAGGGAGAGGGGGAAAGAAGGGGATTAGCATCGGGGGCATGAGAGTTTATTTCAGTGAGCACAGAGAGAGAAGACTGGATAGAATATCCTAAATATCAAGAATGAAAAAAAAAGGGAGCAGGGTCGCGTAGCTATAAAAGGAAAAAGAAAGACGCAAAGGAGAATTGCAGTTTCAAAAAAAAAGAAATAGGGAAACATGTACTCGGGGTGCGCAAACGCCGAAGCATAAGTGAGATGGGGGGACTGGAACTTTGGGGTGGGAGCGGGTGTGTGGGGGGTGTGGGGAGCTGTCGTGGGTGAGGTTTTTGTGGTTGTTTTACGGGGTTGGGTGTTGTTGTTGTTTGTTGTTTTTGTTTGTGTTTTTGTTTTTTGTTCATCTTTTTTTCTTTTGTGGTTTGTTGGTGGTGTGTGTTGTTCTTTTTGGTTTTTTTTGGTTTATTTTTTTTGTTGTTTTGTTTTTTTTGTTTTTTTTTTTTTTTTTTTTTTTTTGTTTTTTTTTTTTGTTCTCTTTTTTTCTTTTTTTTTTTTTTTTGTTTTTGTTTTTCTTTGTCCTTGTTTTTTGGCTGTTTTGTTTTTTTCCTTCTGGGGGGTTTACTGATAGGGGTGTGTCGTTTTTTTTCAAGGTTTTCTTCTGATTTGGTTTCTTTATGTTTGTTTCTTATTTTTTTTTTTTTTTTTTTTTTTTTTTTTTTGTTTTTTTTTTTGTTTGGTTGGGGTGTTTGGTTGGCTTTTTTTTCGTCGTGGTTCGACGGGGTCCGCCCCCTTTACTTCGGGGGACATGGAGGTACTCTACCCTCTGGAAAACAATAGGAAGGTGTGACGAACGTCGGGGAGAAACGCAAGCGGGGGGGAAAAAATGAAGGATGATTAGTTGCACATACGCAAGAAAATCCGTGACTCAATTTCAGCCAGGAGATAACAGCCCCGGGGGGTACCTAACGGAATTGACGTTGAGGGAGCAAGTATTTCAATGAGATTATGAAGGCCCAACGGGAGAAGAAAAAGGGGGTGTAACTTTTGAGAAAAAACGGCACGACTAAGGAAAGGGGGTGAATCAGCCATTTGCGACGAAGAAGTGGTGCGGAAGATCGAAGAGCAAAAAAGAAATTTTGAGGGGGAGGGGGAATCAGAGTAAGAAACAGTAAAAGATAAAGCTATTGAGAAAAAGGACGTCTAGTCGCCGAAAGGCGGAAGGTACTCCGGGTAGAAACAATGGAAAAGAAGGGGGGAAACGGGCTTCGAAGAAATCCAAAACAAAAGGAGTCGACCTTGGAGAAGCGCGTACTACTGGCGATCAGGGAACTTGGGAAAGGAAGCTCACGATGTTGACCCTGGAGCAAAAGGACGAGCCGACTTGTCAAAGAATTGGCGTCGATCGCCAATTAACTGTGCAGTTCCAAAAATGCTCCGGCAAGTAGCGGTGACCCTGAAAAAAAAGGAGAAGAGTCGCTGCGAATTCAGGTGGCTAACCAGGGAGAGGGGGGGGAGGGAAAAAGGCGTCATGAGGAAAAGGGAAAGGACAAAAGTGGCGGGTGTGGCCTCCGCTAAGGGGGGAGCCAAAAAGGGGGGGGGTCGGTGCATTAAGGAAATCAGTTTTTCCGAGTCTTCCTGCTCACAAGGAGGAAAGGGCCGTGGAGAAGGGGGAGACAGCGTACGCAGCGTTAGCAATGGACGCTAAGGATTGTAACGGCAAAGGGAGGGTGGCCAGTTCCGAGGCAATCGCTTTGAAAGGGGGGGGGGGAAGAGGAACTCGAATATGGGGTGTGTCTAAGCCTTCTAAAGAAAAAAACAACAACGTAGATTAAAAAAAAATCGAGAAAGAAAAAAAATCAGGCTTTGCGGGGAGCCTCCAAAAAAAAAACAGCGAGTGAACGAGGCCTACACAGCCCTTGCCGGGAGAAAAAGGGGGAAGACGTCAGGAAACAGAAACGGGATACGCGTTTTAAAGGGAGACAAAAAAAGGGAAGGGTGTGATCAAGTCCGAGATAAACAGCTTCTTAGGGACCGTCAAAGAAAACCCGTGTGAATCCGCGAGGCAACAAAAAGGGGCCTTCGACACTTTAAATCAGGATGAGGAGAGTTAGGACTAATCTTGAAAAGGAACAAGGACTAAAAAGGGTAAGGAGACTCTCAACGGAATGGCACTAAATTAGAGATGACAGCCAAAGTGGCATAGCTCGTCGATCGACGAAAGAATGGGAGGAACTGCCGGCAAGGAGACCCTTTTCGAAACAAAGAGAAGGGCCAAACTAAGCGACGATAGCAGGGTGCGCAGAAGGTCGAACTTTTGGGGGAGAGGACTGGAAATGGAGAAGGTAGGCCGCCGTGGGACGTTAGGACGAGAAGGGACACCTTAGGGGGAGAGGGACAACCCCTGGGTTGTGAAGGCAAAGGGACGCACAGGTGCTAATGTGAGTTACAGAAAGGAATCCAAAAAGAGATGGGGGCTAGTACTCATTACCGAAAACAACGATGGAGTTCCCCTCAAAGTGGAATAAAAGTCCAGTCGGAAGCGAGTTGGATAAGAAGACAAACCCTTTCGTGCAGGAAGAGGGGGTGGGACGAAGAACATAATAGTCAGGCAAGACGAAAGGTCCTTATGACTTAAAGGGGGTATCCAAGGGAGGGAAAAGGTCGTAAAGGATTAAAGCGTAGCATGAAAGGTGCGTATTGGAAATGAAGCCTTATTATTGGTGTCTCGCTGGGACAGACTATGTAGGACAAAAAGACTAATGGGAAAATATCTGGTAGATCAGGCCAGGGGGACAAAGCAAGGGATAAATCTCAAAACAAGTGAGAAAGACACTAAAATGAAGGGGGGTAATTCACAGTGGTCAGGGGCGCCCCTGACTAAAAGGAAGATGGAAAATCCAGAAGTACAAAAACACAACAAGTAAGAGACTTAGAGGGAGTGTATTGTTCAGGAATGGCTATAGAAAGAGGGTGTTTCAATGCTAGAAATTTTAGGGGATGTGAATTTTAGTCCTACTTTAACGCGAAAAGAGGTTTAGGGGATCTTTAGAGTCAAGGATAGCTAAAAAAAGCGTATTATAATTCGAAAGAGAAACTATTTCATTAAGGAATGAAAATAATATGATTAAGGGTAATGCGCAAAAGGGGACCGAAAGGGGGGGGTGGAAAGGGTTCTGTATTTAGGAGTCGTGGAAAATACTTAACTAGTTGGATTGGTAAGCCTTGATCTGGGATGGTTGTTCTCAATAAGTTGTGGGGTTAGCGGGGTCTTGAAGGAAGAGGTGTGCGTGCGATCCTTCCGGGGAAGAGGGGAAACTCTAGCGATCCGTCGGAAATCCTATAGTAATAGAGGCACCGGGGATACCGCCAACGGTAGGGGGCCGGGACCTCCTCCTCTCCCCAAAAAGGTACGATTCTTAAAATTATTGAACAGGAGGGACCAAAAAGAAAGAGAGGCCTGGGGTTGAACGAGTGGATAGCAAGTCATGGGTGGGCGGGGGGGGGATTGGGGTCTCATGATAGGGTCAACTCTAGACTTTTAGATGAAAACATCTCCCTAAAATCGGAGCCCAAACCCAATCTTTGGGGGAGGCAATCTAAACATTGCTAGTGATCTCCAATCCGGATGGACGGTAGAGAAAAGTTAATCCGTAGGCATTATGAAGGCAGCACGCGCAAAAAAAAAATCAGTTTTGGGGAAAGGCATTGGGGAAGAGTGGGTACTCACGGGGTAATGGATGTTGGGAGAGATGGGGGGGGGGGGCTTAGGGAGGTAGAAAGGGTGAAGGTAAAAAGGGAGGGAATTGTTGCACAGGCATCTGGGCTTTCATCGCATGAAAAATGAAAATTCCCATCAGAAACAAGAATTCACCGCAAGGGAGACAAAACAAAGGGCGCCCAAAATCCTCTTCCCCTCTAAGCCTTCAACCGGGTGCAGCCACTCGGGTTTTCCCTAGACTAGTACTCCCTTATAACTTCCCACGTCGAAAAAAGGACTCAGGGGGGGGGCCTCTTTTCAGAAGGAAGAGGTGGGAAGGAAGGGGGAGGAGGGATATAAGAAATGGGTAGAAAAAGAAACTATCTAATAGAAATAAAGTCCTCTTGGTTGGAGAAAGAAGATATACTTAAAATAACTTATACGCAAATGGAAAGGGGAAAAAAAAGGTAAAAAGTACCAGGGGAACGGGTTTCGAATACAGTAGATGTCAGGAAACGTGGGGGGGGGGGGCTTTGAGTTGGGTGGGGGACGGATGGAGACTGCAAGGGGGGCAGAAGGAGAAAGGGCAGAAAACACGGGACTAAACTGAAATTTGGAGGTGTTGGCAGGGATAAATCGGGAGGTCGATCATTTTGCGGAAGGTCCAGATATAAGGGAAGGAGGAGTGGTTTGACGAAAAAAATTGGAGAACCTCTTATCTGGTATAAAGATGGGGGAAAAATACTCAGGAAATATCTTTATCAGTGGCACCCATGGGGGGGATAAAAAATCCCCGGGGGTACATAAAGGCATGGGGGTGGAAAGGGGATGAGGGGGTCGAAGCGTCTTGAAAAAGGTAGAATCCAAAGAAAACGAGGGGGGGTTTCTTTTAGCCGTACTCAGAAAGATCTAAGGGCTCGCCAGGGCTGTACGCCATAGGTTGAATGAAGGGGAGGATTCTTAAGGAAAGAGGGGTTTTCGGCGGTTTATAGGGTAGGAAAAAAGGAAAGGGGAGGAACACAAAAAGTTACTATAACAATTCCTTAGATCCGAAGGGGTACCGTGGACTCCGGACTAAAAAGGACGTTCAAGGCGGAGAAAACTTGGCTGCGATCAACGCAGGAAAAGCATGACCTTTACCTCCGGCTCGGAGGTCTCCTTTTTTGAACAGAGCACCTTTTGTAAAAAAAACAGAGCCGCGGGTGCAAAGAAAAGGAAGGGTATGGAGAGGGAGAAGCTAAAGGTACCCTTGCAGCAATAAGGAGAACTGATGGCTCTAGGTAAGAGTGCCTCTCGCTCGGAACAACGGGACGGGAGTCAAAAAGTCTTATTCAAAGAATTAGCAAGCAAGGAGTGACTCAACCTGCTGTATTACACCGTGACGGACACCCGTAGGGGGGGGGGACGAAGGGGAGACTGGACGCAAATGTTTTTGCACACTTGTTCAGAAAGCTACTATTTAACCGGGTTCCTTAGAGCGGGAAGGGGAAAAAAAGGGGAGGTACAAATTGGTGGGGAGGGGGGAGGTTCTAAAAAAAAAAACAAGGAGCGCCTGGGTGATGCGTTCATAAAGGGACGCCCAAAGGGAGGTATGAAAAAGCAAGATGAAATCGTGGGGTACCGGGGGGGGGGGGGGCTCCCCTCACCAGCAAGGTGTATGTTCGAAGGAGGGCTCTCTCTACAGGTTATTATAGGGGGGGAGACGATCCCCATCATGCCTTTAGTCCAAACAAGAAACTCTATTTGGGTGCCCTCGAAGGGCAGAGACAAGTGCCGGGGGAAATGGAGAGAAAGGCTCAACCCAGGGGAAGACTCTGTGGATACCGTAAGAAAAAGGGCCCCCATTGACGCAAAGGGGGGAATAAAGAGATCCTGAAAAAATCTGTCCGAAGCGACCTTTGAAACGACCCCCCACTGCACGGGGGGGAAAGAGGGGGGGGGGAACCCCTCCCAAGAGGGGTCAAAGGGAAGTGGCTTACTCATAAAGAAGGGTATAATCAGAATGGGAGATATTCTTTGAACGGCCAAGGAAGCTACGCAAGTGACTTTGGGGGGTAAGAGAGAAACTAAGGAAATTTCCTTAGAGGACCGGGGACCATCACCTTTGAAAATCGAAAGGAAAATGGGAGGTTCACACGTCTGGCTGCAAACAAAAAGTTTTTTGACTAAAGGGGAGCCGAATGGAAAAAGGAAACTAAGTCGAGAAAAAGTCAAGCAGGAGAGAAAGCTCGAGTCAATACCAGAAAAGGGGTCTTTATACATCCGACGGAAATTTTACATTCATGTTAGAACTGGGACGTTCCAGAAAGCGGGAAAAATCGTGTTATAGCTGGCCAGAGACCTAATTCAAAAACACTCGCCAGGTGTTGGTACACGACTGGAAGGTAAAAACGTTGAAAAGCCAATCTCTGGGGGTGAGGAAAGCATAGAGAAACTTTAATGGGAAGAGAAACTTTTCTAGGGTTGAAAGGGGTATTCTGATCGATTTCCGGATTAGGATAAAAGCACACCACGGAGTGAAATCCTTTTGGGGACGAAACTACTAGGAATGCAGAGAAAAGAGGAAAGGATGCAGTTTGTGTACATTCAAGGTAGGGGTCGGACAAGGGAGAGTCAACGGACGGGAAGTGGGAATTTACTAATCAGCCGTAATTATGGGGACAAACCGCATTCGAGACGATGTCAACAAGGATGACAGAGAATCTGGTGAGGTAACTCCCGAAGTAATGTGGGCAGAAGAGACGAAAAGGGGGACTGAGACCATACGTAATTATTGATTAAGTGTGCGCAGAGGCAAAGCCACTAGGTGGGCCATCCTTCAAAAAAAAGAAGAAAATGTCAGACCCATCTGAACGACGTCAAGGCTTTTAGGTTCGGAAACCCGAGAGACGGGGAGATACTCTTGGGGTTGATCACGGAGGAAAGGGGGAGGATAAGTGGGTAGGGACATTAGCGTACAGCGAAATGGGGGGCTAAAAAGGGAGATTAGATAGTAAAGGATAGGCTACGAAAATGGAAAAATATTATCCTCTGGTTGAAGGGGAAATAAACAGAAAAAGGATGGAAGGAATATGTTAAATAATGGGTGGGAAAAAAAGTTCTTACTGGGGAAGGTCATATCAGGGACCTTAGGAAAAGGGGAACATGGGTCATTACGGAGAAGTCTTTAGTTGGGGAGATGGGGGAGCCTTCCTTTATCTTAGGAATGTCTTGGAGAGGTTATGGGGGGAGATTTAAGGATTTAATTGTTAATAATAAAAAAGATAATCAAAGATGCAAAATCGGGAAATCCTGGCAAAAATGTTGAATGCACGTAAGAGCAAAATGATAAGTTTTATTCCATTGAGAGCACCCCAGCAATTACCAGGGAAAAAGGGGGAAAAAAAAGGAATGGACCAGGGCAAAAAAATAAATGATAGGGCAGGGTTTACGCGAAAGGACCACCGAAAGGCATCAAAGTGAAGGATATGGGAAGGATATTTTCAAAGTCTCGGGTAGGGAAGCAGGTCGCTCGCAAACACAAAAAAAACAGGCTGTTATTAAAAAAGAGGTAGGGGGCAGTGGAAGGTACGAATTCAAAAGGGAAGGTCCATAACAGAGCTATTAAGAGCGACAATTGAGGGGGTAAAAACGTGACAATATAAGTGTAAGTTTTTGCCAGGAACGTAATGGGTGTTTAAGGAAGTTATTAATTGTGTTGTTGTTTGAGGATAAACAATTATAAGGATCAGAGAAGGGGGGCATTATCAGTTTAATGGAAGTAAGGGAAGACATTTCAATGAGGGCTTGAAATGAATGAAAATTAATGGAGGAAAAAAGAAAGTGAGGGACATTTTGAAAAAAAACGCCGACAAGACTGCGAAAAAAAGATAGTGAGGGAGACGGTAAAGAATATGGGGACAAGAGGGGTTATCGATGATAAGGGCAAGAAATTATAAACTTTAAAAGGAAGGAAAAATTGGGGGGAAAGAAGTTTATTGATAAGGCATAAGACTTCCAGGGTTCAGGGGGGAAAGAGCAGAAGACATTTTGTAGAGGGGTAGAAAGGGGAAATATCTAAGATAAAATTCGAAAGCGGGTGGCTGCAAGAGAGAGGAAGGAAATAGGGAAGCAAGGGGGCATTTGAAAAAGGGGGATAGGAACCATGTAATCAGGTGAGAACTACACGCCTCAAGGAAAACATGAAACTTGTCATGTTGGAAAGGGGAAAGGGGACAACTTCACTAACAAAAAGGGCTTCAAGAGGGGGCGCAACACCGGAACGCCTTAGAGTATGAACTCGTGAGTTGGGGAGGGGGGTAACGCAATTGCCGGGGGGGGTCCAATGACGTCCAAACTCCAATTCGGAGTTTTACTAAATAGAGAACGCGGAGCTGGGAAAGTCATGGTGATTAGAGATATATAACGTGAATGTCAAAATTGAGTCAAGACAAGGGTGTACCATAAACTGCAATAGGGGGGGGGGGGGACGATTTGCTGATCCGAATTGTGGGAATGAATATTCTCTCAAGGTAAGGGTCACGAATGGGGGGGGGGGTGGAGCAAGGGTGAAAGGTCCGTGGAAGGGCTCGACATTTACGCAGTATGTTTCTTTTTCGGAGGGGGAAAAGAATTGGGGTGAGACGGTCGGTAATGAAAGGTATAACAGGAAGATGATAACAAGCGAGGAAAGTAGTCTAAAGACTAGGGGGGGGGTAACCGTGCGCCGGACAAGCTTTCCAAGACTGCCCAACGGATCGAGAGGACCTGCAAAAAGGAAAAGATATGCGCAGACTGGAGACGAGCTGGCTCGGCAGGCACGGCCTAAGATTTGTAAAAGACACGGTAGTTAGAAGGGGGAAGAGTTTCGTCCGGCGAGCGGGAAACCACTTCATGGTCCATCGCGCGCGAACCGGACCATATAGGAAAAAAGAGGACTCTCAGGGACACACTGATACTGGTGGTCTGGTCGGGATTCCATAAAGGGGAAAAGAGCGTTACTCCCCTTCTTCCGTAAAGGGAAAAAGTAAACACCCTTTGATTGGAGGGGGGCCGAAATAGACTTTCTCGGGGGGGATTTCATCGATACTATGGCCGAGGGTTTCCGGGAGAGCTGAACCAGGGGAGGGTTTACATGGGCCTTTGAAGGTTCTCCCACTCGTATCGCCGGGGGGGCATGGGACTAATAAGTATACTCAGAAAATTATGGTGAGTGAGAGGAGAGGGGATCTGGTCCGGGGGGGGGGAGGCCAAAGGAAAAAAAAAGTGTATGTGTCGCTTAGAGCGAACACAAAGGAGGGAGAGAAATATATATATATAAAGAGTCCACCAAGTCTTTTAGGGAACAAAAAAGGAACGCGATGCCCTCGGAAAAGACACTCAAGGTGCCTGAAGAAGGTGTAAGCTAACGCCGGCGAAAGGGGGAAGAACGGGAGGACCTGAACCTTGACCGCAAATGGGGGAAAGCACAGTCCGATCCCGTCAAAGAAGGAACCATTGGCATAATGCCACACAAAGAAAAATACAAAGTCGCGGGGCAACCAACCGCCACTACAGTAAATTAGGGCACCCTTGGGGGGGCAAAGTCAAGCAGTGGCTTCACGAGGTAGTCTCACTTGAGGTGGAAAGGAAAAAAAGGCCCTTCTACCCTAGTAATCTAAGAGGGCTAAGGGCGCATTAGCGCTTTCAGAGGGTTACTATAGGAAAAAAGTAGAAGAAAAAGTAAGAGTCGGGGCCGAAGATGCTATGGGCCCTTGCAGTCCAGGTTACCCAAAAGTTAGAACGATCCAAAGAGGGCTGAGCATAGTACGCGTCGGGGGGGAGGGGAACATCCTTTCTGGGAAATCGAGGGAAAATCACAATTTGCCGCACGTTTAACAGAAGGAGGAAGAGAACGTTCACAAGGGAGCGTTATACGAAGGGCTAGGAAAGAAGAGCTTGTTATCATCTGAACGCTCCTAGAGGTAAGAACGTCCGAAAAGGATTGGTGCTGAGCAGAGAAAAGATAAAACATACTAGTGAATAAAATTGGTATAAAAGGGCCAGGAGTCCGTGCCGGATTAGAGAGGGGACACCCAACAAACCGGGGCGGGATCTGTTGATAATAAAGATAGATGAAATAGTAACCCAAAAACAAGGTCCTTACTTTACTGCAGGGGGAACGGGGGCTGGAACTAACATGGAGGAAAAAGTATTCCAAAAAAAAGTAGGGCATATAAAACGAATCTACAAATGAGGGGGGAGAGCGCGTTTTGAGAGGAAATTGTGACAAACTTATCGAATTGTATTATCAATATTTGGGGATAGAACTAGTTGGAACAGCCTCAAGGAGGAATCTCGAAAAACGGTCGAACGAAACTACTGATAAAGGATGTCAACGTTTTTGCGCATCCCTGTAGAAAAATCGGGTGAAGTCTGCCTTCCCCAAGGAGCCCCAGACGGGGAGGTAAAGAGTTGGGGGGTAGTGGGACCCTCTTACGGGACTACTATAAATCGGGGTAAGGAATTACAGTATAAGTTGTTTTAAGGCAGATAGCGGGTAACAAAAAAATAGAAAGGATTTTTGGTTAAGAATACGAAAAGAGTAATCAAGGTGGAGGGACAAAAAGGAAAGAAACAGGCTAGTGAAGTAGGACCTACGGAAAGGCCACCTGAGTAACTTTGTTTTAAAAGTTATTAACGCGTGTCTATGGAAAGAGGTGGAGAAGGAAAAATACTACTCAGGGTTGTAAAGATCGGGGTAGGCCCTGCCGGGTTCTTGAGTACTTGGGGAGGCTTGGGGTGTGTCGCTGGCCTCCTGAATGGGGTGGGAATCCGCACTGCGCGGGCATATAACGTCTTACCATCCGTCAAAGGAGGGAGCTAAGCATCCTAAAAGGGAAGTCCCATTCGAGCTCACACCACAACAGGGATACTTATTGAAAAATCCTGAAGGGCCCACAAGTGGGCCGGGGACAGCGGGGAGGCAAGCCACTGAGCCCGTGGCAGAGCCGTTGCTCGAAGTTCTCTGTAAACGGGCCGTGCGAGAAACCGAGTTATCGCTCAAAAACAAACCAACCGGCTTCGGAGGAAGAGAAACCGGTTTCTTTCCTATAATAGCTGAAAAGCGCCTGCGAAAAGACCCAACACCGGGGCAGGGAAAGGGGAGTACACGCGGACACACTAAATTTATTGCCCTGAAGGCAAAAGGAAGAAACGGTATTACTTATGGGTGTTGACAGGGGAATTAACATAAGGGGGATTAGAAGTTGCATTAGACCGTTAAAGATAAAAGGGTATCGTGGGCATAAATCTCTGCCCTTCGGCCAAAGAAGACTCTCACACAATCCGTAACGAACCGGGTGTACTCCTATCACCAGAGGAGGCCCCCAACCCTCCTCATAAAAGATCCGCCAAGCAAGTCCTCTGCGAAGTTACATATTACCCAGAATTCCTAAGTGAAATGTCACAACAAAGTTCGAAAAGTACAATAGTGGAGAAAATGAGTCAGGCCATCCAGTGTCTTTCCGGACAAAGAGAAAGAAAAAGGGGCTAGTGCTAGAAGACTGCAATCAGAAAAGAATCGAAACTGGCCGGGCATGTAAGAACGGGAATTCTCCACGAGTGAAAACAAGATATAAGGGCCAGGTACTAAGGTAGGGAAAAAAGAAAAGCGCACGTAGTAGATGGAGCAACTTGTAGGGGGCTGTTTGGTGGAGGTGGAGACTGCAAGAGGGGAGTAACGCACAACACGGGACCCAATCCAACATGGGATTGTCGGTTCAGGAAAAATCGGGAAGATAGTCCACATTTCCGGTTCTTTAAAAGAGACTCAAGAGGAAAGGCCAATCGTTGGTAAGGAAAAAACATGGTCGGAACGTCGGCAATAATTAAATGAGGTAGTTACCATACAGAAAAATATCATGCTCCGGGAAACGGTTTTCCGAAGAAGAGGGTGGGAAAAAACTGCAGGAAGGAAGGGTTAGGGGGGGGGGGAGGCCTACCGGATGGACGGTGATCTAGGAAAAAGAAAAAGGGCAAAAGTATCGCACAGAGTGGGGGGGGGTGTCAGGAGCGCTTCAAACGAAAAGCCGGGATGTATCCAGACCCGCCCTATTATGGGCGTACTGGAGGAGATAGTGGCAAGGAGTTGGGTGTTCAGGGGGAAGGGAAGAAAATTGAAACGAGCGTAAGAGATTGAATACAAAGGACAGGTACGAGCCAGGAGTCTAAAACCTCAGGGGTCAAGGGGAAAAAAAATACGGGATGTCCCCTGGGCAAGGAAACGGTGCCGGAGGAGACCTCCAAGGCGAAATGAAAGTCGGAATCTGCTACTCTGCTTTCAGTTCAATTCATTATAAATATGTTGGGAACCTTTAAGGCCACTGGGACTATCCGACAGTAGAAACAAGGCTTTGCTTTATCGGAGGGGAAAGGTTCTTTCCAAGAGTGAGAACCGGATGCGGGCCTCTCCTAAGCGGGCTTCGCGGCCTGGTAAAAAGGAGGAAAAAATAGACAGGAAGTGGAGAACGGAAAAAACGGGCTGGGAAAGAATTACGTTAAGAAGAAAAAAGGGGGGACTTGGGGGTTTTCAACCGAAGGACGTTCGCCAACGTTTGGGGTCGGTATCAAAGAGAATTGAAAAGAGGGGTTCAGATCGCCTGCCTAACAGGAAACAGGAGGGGGTGTATCCGGAACGCGTAGGAACTGGGGGATTTATGCATTTAGATAAATGGGGCCTGCAAATTATTGTGCAGAAAATATTTGAAAGGTTTTCTTTGTGGGGGAAGACCTCCCATCCTTGTGGTATAAG
>Ga0179593_1707808_pt1 | contig 14639 bp, 16 predicted proteins | sample CZODoug2_1_08_16_FD_185931 | JGI IMG/M metagenome (GOLD analysis project Ga0179593, IMG submission 185931) | Vadose zone soil fungal communities from Angelo Coast Range Reserve, California, USA - CZODoug2_1_08_16fungal (PacBio error correction) | ecosystem: Environmental > Terrestrial > Soil >...
CCAAGGTCAAGCAGGCCGAGGACGGTTGAAAAAAGGGAAAGGGATCCTCTCTTAGGGAGAACCCGGTGAATGAGGTGATGGAAAGGAACGGTACCATCGAAGAAAAAGCCAGTTTATTCTCTACAAAGAAGTGGGGGAAAGGTCGGAAACCGATAAAGGGCAGAAAGGATTATAAAAACAGGAAGATTGAGGAGTCCGGAAGATAGCCGCCCCACCAGCCATTGGGGAGGGGGCATAATGGAAAATCCGCAAGAGGAATTGCCTAGTGGATTGTTGGAGTATATCCCTCGGGGTATCAGCTCCGGCTCAAAAATAGGAGACGGATCAAGCTGTGTCAGTGGGGCGGAGAAGGATGTTGTTAAAAAATAGGGGGGGGGCAGGGGGCACAATTTCCTTCCTATTGGGGCCAGAGGAGTGTCAAACTGGGGGAAGCGGCACGGTAGAAAGTCAGGTGCATACGAGCGGGTGACCGGGAGGAGAAGCCAGCTGGCTTGCGAGGGGTGGCTGGTAACGAGGCCCAACGAGTGGTCAGTGGGTTAAACACGAAACTCTAAAAAGGGGGAAAAAGATCGTCCCGCCAGGTCTCGGGGAAACAAGATAAGAGTATCCAGCTGAGAGGACTGGAATATCCATGTAGAGACACTGGAAAGATGCCAGCAAAAACTTAAGTTGGAAAATGAAGGATGGCGGGGGGGGGGTATTCCTCAGGAAAGGCCTCTCCCTCCGCAACGCTTGAAGGTGTCAATCGTGCATGGGGGGAAAAAAAAATTGGACTCCCCACCTTCGTCGAGCTAAATGGTCGCAGAAGGGGGAAAAATTAATTCTAAAAAGGGAACCAATTTCAAGTCATACGTTCACGTCAGGCTCTGATATCCAATCTCAAGGCTTTAACGGTGGTGGTCAGGAACAATATACACCGTGAAGGGAGATCCTGAAAAGAAATGATGCACTAATCAAATTGGGAAAAAAGAACCTTTATAAGTAGAGACAAGAAAACACCGCAAAATCTTTTTATAGGGAGGGGGGGGTGTGTATCAGGGAAAGAGACAGACCTGTCCGAAAAGGGTTTAGAAGAAAGACCGGGTCTCCGGACGAAAAAATCTTACGTAGTGGCCCTCTGTAGTAAGAATTGAGGGGAGGGGCATGGCATGTCTTAAAAGGGGGGGCCATGTGGAAAAAGGGAGCGAAGAAAAAGAGGGGCTTACTGAAAAGAATCCATTCAAGAACACGTATTCAAGGAAGCGTTTCTGGACCATCGAGGGCGGGAAAGGCAAACCCCTGATTATAGGCGAAGGGGGCAAAACACAGGCATCAAGTGCGCGAAAATTCTCTTTCACCAGGGGGGCCGAAGGCGATCAAGAAAGAAACCCCTACCGAACTTTGAGGGGGCGACGGCGCGAAAAGGCGCACCAAAGGAAAAGGGGGTATTCCTCTTAAGGTCACATTGAGGAGGTGATACAAATTTGTCGAGCCACACGCTTGATTTAGTAAAAATGTCAAGTGTCGGGAAAACCAACACGAACGAAAAACACGCTTTTACTGCAAGAAAAAAAATACTTCTCTTGCTAGAACCAGTCGACCGAAGGAGGGGGAAGGCCGCCGTCTGTAGGGGGATGCGGGAGCGACTAAAGGAGCGAACGGGAAAGAATGTGGACAAACTACGGAAAGATGGACCGAAGGGGGAGGGGCACAATAATTAGATCACAACCAAAATCACTTCGAATCGATGCCGTTATAAGGGGAAATCCGCAGGGTGTGAGGAGGAAGCAGATTCTCTTGCAAGAATAAGCTGACCACGATTAAACGGTCAGAAGGGAAAGAAACAGTCTCGCCTATGATAAAAAGTTGGTAAAAAAGGCAGCGCTTCCGGATGGCAGAGGTTCTGGGAAAACGAAAAGTTGGGTGTAAATAGACAACACCACCGGGGGATCGAAAATATCCACGTCTACTCTTAAGCTTACATCAAAGGAGGGAGGGCGACACGGCAGTCCAAGATTGTAGAAGATACCTCGCCGGCTCGAGGAGCTGTAAACTGGAGCACCGCTCGGAAAGGAAGTGGTCCGAAGGGGAGGGCACGAAAGGATTTGCCGGGACGACAGATTTTGAAGGAGTGCAATCCTTAAATTTCATCCTGGCACAATAACCAGGGAGTGGGGGCGGGGAGCGGCGACGCGGAAAGGTATGCCAAAAGAAAATTGAGATGCAGCAGAAGAATAAGGATTCTGGACGAAAGGCAGCCCCGCAATCCTGCGGGGGAGATATACTTTACTCTGACCGGGGGTTGTCCTAGTCCAAGGGTAAGCAAGAGAAAAGAACAGGGGGAAAACCACGGTTATTTCAATTGAAAAGGGGCGCGGGCTTGCATACGCAGGATGGTCTTGATCGCGTTTGAAGGAAAAGGTTCAAAAAAAAACACAATCTCGGAAACGGACGAACCGCCGGGGCCGGTCAAAAAAAAGGGAACCCAACGGCATTTAAACAAGTGAACAGGTGAAAAGGCGGGAAACAAGGGTATCTACTAAGAATCGAGTACGACACCAACGCCTCGCGAAGGGAAAAAAAGAGGGAAGCAGCGAAGGAAGCCCTGGAAAAGGGGGGAAAGCGTGCCTAAGACTTGAAAGAGGTACGAGGAAAGATAAGTTCTGCGACTTGCGGAGACCAACGTCCGAACAAAAGAAGATCCAAAAGTCACGGGGCGGGACTTGGGTGCGATGGAAAGTAAGAAACAAAGCCCGATACCCCCTATCAAGATTGAGATGGAGTTTCCATCAGTACAAGGGGAGGGGGGATGGAAAATTTAAAAGAAAAAATCAACCGCCAGGAGGAATCGGACGAAGAAAGAAAAAATGACATCTAGTCCGAGGAGCGGGACCAGGAAACAATCTTCCAGCCACCACCGTCAACGCAGAAAGAGAAAACAACGGAGATGAGAGAGAATTGCTGAACACCGGTGGGGGAGCTTGAGCATAGAGAAGGCCCTTCTCTTCTGATTAGAAGGTGGAGAGCGCGCATGGCCGAAGGGCGGGGGGGAGACGTAAAACCGTGGAAATTAATAAACCCTCGTACGCTGGCACTGCAATCGCAAGCGAGGTTTCGTGCCTATCGGCAGAGAGTCAAAGGGGCCATCGCTCCCAAGAACAAGGGAAAAAAAAGGACTTATTGGGCCGAAGGGACAATGCAGGAAGAGTCGGAAGGTTGGCAGTACGTAGTCTATCTTTTGAAATGACCCGAAGCCATTCTTAGCCAGAAAAAATCAGGGGCTGACTTGGGGGCCCTAATGAAGTATGCCTTCGTAGAGAGGGTGAAAAAATACTTCGTAATAAGGCGTATCGGTCAGAGGTGTGGAGACGGAAAGGGACGGGGCATGATCCACGAGATCAGGACAAAACTGCGACACGCGGTTCGATCTATTAAGGTGGTTTGCAAATGAAAGGCAAAGGGCGATCAAGAAAAGACCGAGTCTAACGTCCGTAAAAAGGCGCAATTGGAAATACAAGTGGGGGAAGGGTCTATATGATCAATACGGGGGACGGCGAAAACACATGGTCCGGTCACTTGGGAAAGATTGAAGATTAAGACGAGGAGGGGGGGGCGTAAAGTGGGAAACGAGCTGCCCTGCTCGTCATAACGCGTGCGTATCCCCGGACTCAATGCCCGGGAAAGAGCGTGAAAAGCTAACACGCCCACTTGAGGGCAAGGCGGGGCATGGCTCTCCCACGGAAGGGTCACGGTCTGGGGTTTGGTAACCACTAAAGCCTGAGCGGGGAAAAAAGCAGGAAATGCGACAAAAAAGGGGGGCGGACACAAGCGACGCGTGGGTTACGGATGACAGAAGAGAAGGCGATAAGTTACGACGCCCAAGAATCTAAAGGGAAATCCGTTACGCCCTCTTCCCTCGGGGTGTCCGAACTCGTTAGGGGAAGGCGGCTTTAACGAAGTTTTTCTCCCCCCATGTGGTATCGGTTTACGGAAAAAAGGAAGGACTAGGTCAAAGACTTCCGTACGCGGCACAAAAATTATCAAAGGGTGTTCTGCACCCAAGAATAAAGTCTGGGGAAGGTGCCAAAATAGTAGATCAATCGTAGGGGGTAAGGTCTCCTTGATCAAAAACACGATCTTCCTAAAAAGGACACCGGCAATCATTAGCCGGATTGTGGTGAGGCTGATAGTAAATAGGGAAGATCACTCGAAGGCCGGTCACGCGACTCGGAGTCACCACACCCGGAAAGACTCCCATCCTGCGCTCTTCCAGAGTTGGTGGTAGCCTTCCCAGCACCCGGAATGGTAACTCGCACGCCGTATCGGGATGGGACGAAAAGGAAAAGGAGGGAGGGACCGGGGACGTGTTTTCTGATTGCGGGTTTTGGAGAGAAGGGTTGTAAACTGCAAAAATGCCTTTAAATCAATTAGTAAGGTAAACCAGCTTGTTAGACTACAGGGGAATCACATCATGAGATGACGGAAAGGAGGGGCGGAGTAATTCGCGCAAAAAAGGGACCAAAGTGGAAAATTCCGGGAGGGGTGACTGATAGGGAGAGGCCCTATCTGACAAAAAGGGGGGGGGGGGGGAAGACAATCGAAATGGCCGGCGCCAAGATGCCAAGGCAGAAAAGGAGGGGGTTTTCTTTAAAAAAAAGAATAGATAAATTCATCGGGCGGGAATTGGGGGAAAAGGAGGGAAGAAAGGGGACAAAGAACGATTCAAAAGAATAGGGGGTGGAAGGGACTCAATGTCATGGACGAAGCTCCTCGTTGTCGAAAATTTGCAACCATGTAGTGGCAAGAGAATCAAGAAAAGAAAAAAACTAGAACAGAGCAATTAGGAAGCCCGACTATCTGCCAGAGGTCGAGAAAGAGAAAGCGGGGAGGATACAACATGTGGAAAGACAGGTCACTGCCTGGACGTCCGGGCAAATGGATCAATGGAAATCGCTATTGGAAAAGGGTGCGGGGTTCGTGCACTTAGCTTATCAACAAAAAAAAAACACCAGGAAAGGGGGTGGGAGGGGGCTCACTACGGGGGGACTGAGAAAGGACGACCGGGGGATTTGGGGGAATAGAATAGTTGGGCAACAGCACGATAATTTAATTGTATATAAAAGTCCGGGAAAGATTGCTTGAACCGTTTGGAAGTGGAGGGGAAGGACAGCAGAACTTTGACTGATGAAAACTAGACGCACGGTTGAAGTAATGTCAACAAAGACCGGTACAAACCGGAATCTGTTAAGGAGGGCGCATTTTAGTCTTCAAAGTAGGGGAGGGAATAACCCCAAAGACAAAGGAGGAAAACCTGCAAGGCCAATGGCAGAGGGGGGGTAAAGAGCAGTAGGTCTGTATGGCAGAATAATTTAGAGAGGGAACAAAAGGATCTGGTGTTAAAAAGCAACCAGGCGACCGCTCCGAAAGCGGACAGGCGGGTTTCTGAAAAAATGAAAGCATCGAGAGGAGGCTGACGTTCCTCTAAAAAACATTCCCAGCAAAAGCGAAAAGGTAAGGAGGGCGTGAGGCAAAGAAAAGGCCGACTAGTGGATATGACCAAATTAATCAAATACGGTGAAAAACATTCGAACTACAGTTTGAAAAAGGAAAGAGGCGAAAAAAGCTATGACAGACCAAAAAACGATCACGAAAATACGAAAAAAACCTCACATGCAAGCTTTATCTCTACGACGCACATCGCGGGATTTTGGGGAAAAAGTAGGGGATCCAAGTCAACACAAAACTACAGAAATAGAATGGGACTGAAAATCCAAAAAAAAGAAAACAATATGGAATGGGGGGCGGTCACAACGGGGGGAAAGGAGAGGACTTTGTTGAAGGCGAAGGGAGGCACTTTCTTCGTTTGGAGAAATGAAACCATCTTTGGAACGGCCACCCCGGAAAACGATGCTTATGCCAAGTACGGGTATTCATCACCAAAGGGACGAAAAAGGGCCGGGAAAAAAAAAAAAAAAAGAAGATCGCCAGGCGTAAAGTAAGAACAGACGACTGCTCGGAACAATTCGGACGCCTCAAAGGGGGAGAAAGAGATGGCCTATCCTGTCGCGAGCAGGAAAAACGCTTACTTGTGTCCTCGTCGAAACGGCGAGAGAGGAGGTGTCACAAAAAATTCAAGGGCGTGGCTTGGTATGAATTACAAAAGAAAAGAAATCAGCGGGTATCCGGGGGTGAGGTGAGCGGCAATAGAGTGGGAAAGGGGGGAGAAAAGCTAAGATTCCGAAAGATTCAAATAACAGGGCACGAACGTTTTTTCGGAGGGCGGTCGGTTTGTTGAGAGAACCAAGCCAGGAAAGCGGTTGGTTTTCATAAGGACGAAACCGCCGAGGATTTCGCGGGGAGGGGCTAGAGGACTCCATGGGAAAGGGCCCCATAAAAAAGGGGGCGTCAGATCAAGCTGTGGGGGGGGGGAGAATTAAACTCTACGTTTATGGGGTAGCCCTGATCGTGAGAGGGGGGAAAAGGGAGGGTCATGAAAAAGATGGAGGATAGAAGGGGAAACGTAAGGAGCAGGTAAATCGGGGGGTAAACGGGGAGAGGTGGCCTAAGCGGCTGGGGGAAAGGGGAAAGGATCAGCGGAGAGGGTTCAGTAAAAAAGCTGTAATTCTGGGGGCCGTCAACTTTCATAATATAGGGGAGTAGGGGGAACAGGTGGTTGCATCCAGAAAAAAAGCCTGTAAAGATCGTGAAAAGTTCGGTGGTAACCGGATCCAAGTCGCGTAAGTCATACAGAGATATCCATCGATAAGGCATAGGGGGCCCGTGCAATTGGCAAATGAACCGCAGGGGAAAAAGTGAAAGGTAGGGCTGGTTATTGAATAGAAAGCGGTGGAAGAAACCTCGCTCCCGCCTCAACAGGGGGGCAAAGACTTCAGGGGTAAAGTCTTCACCGGCGGAAAAGGGATGGACTTACATTGGGAGGGGGAGGACCTCAGACCTTCAACCGGTGGGAAGGGGAAAGAGGGTCACTTTCAGTTCTGATCAAATGAAGGTCGGCTACCGAGTGGGGGGGGGCAAAATATACACCGTTCCGACGGGACGGGAGAACAGGGTGAAAAGAATACAACATAAATTGGTGGGGGGTAAAAGGGGTAATCTCTCAAGCCGGGCAAAAGAACCCAGCAAAAGATTTAAAAAAAAAAAAAGCAGTTCTTTTCCTAAAAGGGACGAAGGCAGTGACCTCCGGCCAAAGGGGGGGGGGAAGGGACGATGCTGTCGCCGTGAAAAATAAATCTAAAGCTCAGTGTCGGGGAAACGCGGTAAAGGGGACTTATTTTTGGGACTGTGAAAAGGAGGAGGCGTAGGTTTTGCTGCACTACCAGGTGAAAAGGGAGCGGACTCCCGTGGAGCTGAAAAAGAGGAAGCCATTAAACCCCGTTTATCAAGGATCGTGGAGGTCCAGTCTGAGAGGGTTTCATTCAAACCCAAAGCCGCTAGCGGCTGGGAGAAAAAAAAAGAAAGGACGGCAAAAGGCCCCTTGGTGTCTGGAAAAAAAATTGGGAAAAGAGAAGCGAGCCAGGGGGAGGGAAAAAAAAGCCAGACGTACCAGTGAGGGGGAAGGAAAAAAGGAAAAAAAAAAACGCAAAATTCTGTCCTTGTGATTATCCTTAAGGTATGGCACAGTCGGAAACCAAGTGAAAGGTGATAGCGATGAAGCAAGAAAAAAGTGGCAGAGCTTGTAGGACAAATCAAAACTAAAAACAAAAGATCAAAAAAAGACGCGGAGCGTAAGTCCAGGCGCGACGGCTGGTCAATCAGAGGGAAGGGGGGAAGATGGTCTTCGTCGACCTAGTCGTAGAGGGGGAGATTCGAGGGGAGAATAGCAATCTCGAGGAGGGAAATGCCGACTTCTCACTCATGGAAAAGAAGAAGTTCAACATGAGTGGGATTCTGTTCGGAAGTCGCCGGTTGTTGAATAATTCTCTTACGGGAGGAGGGGATCAGCAGGACTGACAACGCGGTCGAAGCGTATCAGGTCATTCTAAATCGATAATGAGCCATCGCCGGATGAAGATATTGATTTCCTAGTGGGGGCGAATACGAAAGGGGAAAGTCTTAAAAAAAACAACAGGACATCTTCTTCTACGAGAAACGGAATGGAAAAGAGGGGACAGCACGGAAGAGGAGCTAACCCTCCGATAGAGAGTAAAAGTATACTTGAGCGAGGCGCACGAGGAGGAGAACTGACCAAGACACCGGGAACTCGTCGAGCTTTGGACCAATGGGAGTCTGCTAGGGGAGACGTACTTGAAGGGGGGGAAGGGCGGTTGGGAATAGGGCGCTGCGAGGGAGAAGCCATGTTCACCGTATAAGGGGGCGGGCGGAAGGGCGGGTCGAACGCAAAAAAAGCAAAGCAACAGGGGCGAATAAAAGTTCTATTGCAGCAAGGAGAAACTGTGTCGATTAAGGAAGAACCCAGAAAGACTCGGGGTTTATTCAATAGGGGTGACGCGTACCTGGGGGGGAGGAAGTCCCAAGGAAGTTTAGGGGAAAATCCCGAGCTACAAAATGGCACCCACGTGTATGAAATGTATGGGCCCAGAGGGGGAAAAGGTCAGAACCGCGGATGTCAGGAAAAGAGAGGTGCGCCGTTTGCAAAAAACAGGAATACGCCAAAGGCAGGGGCACTTATATCAAGGTGGATAAGCAAAGGAAAATTGAAAGGGAAACCGTGTCTGGACCGAGCAAAAATAGGTAACGATACTCGGCAATAGGGGAAAAAAAAGGCTCATCGGAGCAGAAGGGCCTAAGGAGAAATTGCACGCGCTTGCCTAGAATGGCTGGTTGACAGCGATCGAAATAGACGGCTGTCGAACTGCGCCGATAAACGTTCCTCGGACAGAAAAAAGCATGTCTGTGCCTCCGGGGACGGGGGCGATGGTACCATTTGAAGAAGGGGGGAATATCCGCTACAGAGAGAATGAGAGGGAAAACCAGCTGAACCGCAAGTGTGGGGGGGAAAGTACATTTAATCTGTCGAAGGGACAAAAGGCGCAGTCTCCTCGAAGATGTCCCGTCGAGCCGCGTGTCGATTTTTGGGCCCAGAAAGCGGCCATTCCAGCACCAAGTTCCAAGTCAAAATCAAACAACACTGAGTAGAAAAGAAAAAAAGGAAGTCAGGTCGGAATGGAAAGAAGCTGGGGGAAGCAGCCAAGGCTTCGATCGAGGGATGCCGCGTCGCACGGCTGGCCGAAAGACCCGTCCGTGAAATGACAACCCACCGGTACGCGGCAAGAAGGAAAATGCAATCTCGGGGCAAGAGAGAAAGGGCGTCAAATACCAGAGGAAAAAAGAAAGAAGGAACGCGCTGTACCTGGGCCCACACCCGATTCACGGAGGAATCGGGGGAGCAGAAAGTCGACATCAGGAGCTTGGAGAATCGCTGACAATTTCAAAAAGCAGCGAGGCACAGGAAGGGGACGCGCCAATTGAATGCAAGGAGCGGGGAGTAGCGATTGAAAGAGTCAGGAACTAAGGACGGGGGAGGGAGGGCGTGGCCGGGACGGTGAGAAAAGTGCCGTGACGGGGATCCAACTAAGCATAGGGACCGGGAGAGCGGGTTAAAGAGCGTATTCGAGAGGGGTTGCACCCGGACAGGCAACGGAGGCTAGAAGATCCGCGGGGAGGCCAAGCCGTACCAGGGGGATACCAGTTGAAAGGGTGTTGGAAAATACTTTTTGACTCAGGCCGAAAAAAAAGCGTCCCTGTCGAATTGAGAGAGAAAGGAGGGTGGCTTTTCCTGGGGGGAATACGATAACGTTATCTAAGGAAAACATAACGCGGGCAGGATGAAAGTCCGGATGGCCGAGAGAGACGGCCTTAAGGGGGTCCGCAAAAGACAGGAGGAAGGGTGACCATGCGAGAATCCGAGGAGAGTTGCCAAAAGAAAGGCGTACCGTCTTCAAGATCCCGCGAGGCAAACCCGAGGTGCAAAAGAAACTGTGTCTTGAGGACATTGCCAAGCCATCGCGCTTTTATAATAACCGGGAAAGATCGATTGGGGGACTGCAGAAGGAACCTAGAAGGCGAGAGTGGAAAACTCTGGAGGTTGGGATTTCGGCCTTCCCAAAAAAGTGTGGGATTTGCCCAAAAAAAAATCACCTCGCCAGAGAATCCGAACATCTATTCAAGCGGAGGTTGATAAAGGAGCGCCGTCGGGAGCGGTCCAGGGAATAGAACTTAGGAAAGCGAATCGTACAGAAATTGAATCAACCCGGGAGCCCCGATAACCGAAAGAATGAGGACGGATTTTTTCCGTGCGGTAAAAGTAGTTCGACGGGACGAAAGGACGCGGTCACATCGGACTGAAGACTTCACCCCCAAATCACGCGCGGATAAGCTCGGTAAGCAAAACAGCGAACCGCTTGTCCAGAAGGGAGGAAGGGGGGAAAGCAGATCCTCCGGGTGAGGGGATGTCTTGATCTTTGGTGTTGGTGAACTTTGGTAAAAAAAAGGAAAAAACCGGCCCTTGAAATCATGTGAAGAGGAAGACTGCAAAGCGGGTAGGAAAGTCCATCACATCCGGATAATGACATATTCGAAAGGTTCGTAGGGGAGGGAGGGTCGAGAGTCCTAAAAGTGGCAGGCAATTTATGGGAGAAAATCTCGGTTCAGACATGGGTGCGAAACGAGGGAGGGCTTCGCCGATGAACGGACGATGAGTTTTGGCTTGACAGGAGCCGGCCTAATTGCAAAGAGGGCGTTGCCTTGGAACAAGAGACTACAAGCAAAGAAAAGTTTGGAATGGCTGCATCGCCCAAATCTTTTTAAGTCGAGTAACTTGGAAAAGGGAGGGGGAAAACTCACGACGGAAAGACCAGTAGCAATTAGTACGCGGAGAAATACACTCTCTTTATAGTGGTAAGTAACGTCGAACCGTCGATAGGGAAATTTTTTCAGGAAAAGGCGACGTCTTTCGAAGGAAAAGAGGTGCACGAGTTTTGGGTGGAGGATTGGTAACGTAGGGACCTAGCAAATGAGGAGGGGGGGAACGACTGGCTAGAAGAGGATCAAACGTGGATATTGGAGGAAAAACAAGCAGGGAAAAGCACCGATAGCAGATCCTTAACTTGAACGTCAGGGGTTAAAGGCGTAAGTGGCAAAATGGGAAAAGAAAGGAAAAGTGGGGTAAGCTCCACAAGTCGCTCGGAGGCACGGAAGAAAACCTGAATCTGAAAACCTTAACGTTGAGGGGAGGGGGACAAGGGGTGTCTCCACCTAGAGGAGCAGTCACAAAGATGGTAAACAAGAGGGAAAAGGAATCAGTGCGGAAACTAAGGGGGAATTACAAGTAACGCGGATCAAGGGAAACGAAACAAAAAAAGGAGGGGGGGAAAGGAGCCGAATGAGGAAAATTTTCTGGCAACAAAAAAAAACGAGATATTCGAAGGGGCCTAGAACCAGTCAAGTCAAGAAGAGCATGTCGCTTTTGGTGATCCGTACGCACCGACGGAGGGAAAGGGTGAAGAGTAAAACGTTCCAGACCGGAATAAAGGACACTATAAGGGCGAAAAAGGGAGACAGAACAATTCCAAGAGAAGAAGCAGGGATAACCAAATCCAAGATTAACGAGAAGAAAAAAGCTGGTAGACAACCCAGGAAGCGCGGGGGGGGGGACAGCCTGGGATCCATATCCAAAAACGAAATACCGAGGGGATTTTCGGGCTGGAATGAAGGATTAAAAATGCTTGGGGCGGGAGTATCAAAACGAAAGGAACCTACTAATCGTAGGGGGGGATTTCAAACGATCCCTGCGGACAAGGGGGAAAGACTTACCTCAAAGAGTAGGTGCACCAAAGGGAATCGACTAGGTATGAGGTACGTGGATAAACCAAGCCATTCGACTTGGGGAAGGGGGGGGGGAGGCACAGAGATCGCACGGCGTGCGAAAAGAGTCAGAGGGGGGGAAGTGCGTATGCATCTCGAAAAACAAATAAAAAAGATCCGATAAGTAGCAGAAAACGGGGGACGGTTTCCTCGTACTAGGGAAAAGAGTAGGGGGAACCACCAAGAGAAGGGCTTGGTGATAAGGCATACGGCATAGAACAGAAAAAGAGGGGGCAATCTTGTTGGGAAGGCACAAGCGATTACGTACCTTATTCTAAAAGACAAAAAATCGACGATTTCTTCAATTTCGTTGTGAGAATAGGAAGAAAACCATTGAAAGAGAGTGGTTTTCATGACAGAAGCCTCTCGGTGATTTCTTAGGAAGGGGGAGGGGAGAGGCTCATGTATAGCCCGGCCGAGGCGGCGGCGGAGGCGCAGTGTAGCGTAAAGTGATGGGTACCGCTAAAAATCGGGGGGGAAGAGGGGCCACATGGCATGTCAGACTATGGCGAGTAGTGCAAACTGTAGTTGACGGTAAACGCCTGGTCAAGGGGAGATTCGGCTGTGACAGGGGAAAAAAAAGCGGAGGGGCTTTCGAGAATGGGAGGAGGCAGTCATTCGATAACGAGGGAGTTGGGAGCAACACTAAACTGGCCGGAAACTCCAGGATCGGTTCTCGCGTAAACCGGAGCCTTCGCGTCAAGGAAAGAAAGAGAAAGAGACGCACTGCTCCGATGCCAGGGGGTCAACAATGAAGGTGTAGGAGTGGGGGTGCCGGGGCGTGCTCGGTAAGAAAACCCCAACCCCCTAACGAGAGTGTGGAAAGGTGGTTTGTAAAAGTACTAATGAAAGCGAAGTGAGAAGGGAAGCGGACAGAAAGCACTTCCGCAAAGACGTGGGCAAGGGGGGGGATCGGCCAATTCATTCGGTGAAGGAACAGAGTTATCGAAATATCAAAGAGCGCTGCTATCTGCGATCCAGTCGGAAAGAAAGATGGTTGCTACCGGGGGGGGGGGAGCAAAGCACTGGCACGAACGCAAAAGGTCTGGTAAAAAATAGTGGGATCATTTTGGAAAAAGGAGAACGAAGTCAAGTGGCGTTGACGCGAACATTTGTGTATGAGGACGGGGCGCCGGTGCGGACTCTGCCAGCGCATTGGTAAGAAGGGGGGGGGACTGACCGAATTGCTGACTGTGGGTGGGAAGGGGAAGGAGGGGGGCGGTTTGGTCAGACCAGTGAACGACTCACAGGGGTAAAGAAAGGAGAGGACCATTCCAAAACAAGGATAGGGTAGATAAACTTTTTCAAATTCAAGAAACGCTGAAAGGTGGGCTAAGGGGGGAGGTCAAGAACCCCAAGGCCAACAGTGGCTCCGGCAAAGGAGGGGAGAACCCATGTGTCGAGTCGGGAAAACCAGGTATCGGAAAATAATCCCCAACCCAAAAGAGGGTGCCTCTGCACACGGGATTAACAGCAAAATGGGAAGAGATTGTCATTCCTTATTTTGAAAAGGGGGGTGAGCCCAACTTGCAGCACAGGCAGGAGCAAGAGCTTGTCGTGACCAGAAATCGAGAAGAAAAAAAAGAAGGATAGAAAAAAAAGACTCGAGGCACTGAGAAGACCTAAGGAGGCCGACGCGGAGGCGACGCTGCCAGGGAAAGGCCGTCGCATTCGCTGTAGGCTTATTTCAGGGGAAAAGCGCGATGGAACCGGCGTCGAAAGGGAGAAATCATTCACGAAACAGAAGAAAAGAAAGGTCCTTCCTGGATGGCGCCGAAACGTGTTTGTCCCGGGGGCTTCACGAGGTCGGCTGCGGAAAAGAGGGCACTGGCACTAGAAGCGATGGCTAGGTCGCAGCATGAATATCGGGGAGGTTGTCAAAAAGCAGAGGGCGGCAGAGTTCTTTCGCGGTGGAGGGGAAAAGCAAAAAAAAACCCCCTGGGGGGGACAAAGACTTTAAATTTGGACGAAGGAAAAGAACTCGTCTACAGAAGGCGCTACCCGGCGTCCGAAGCCTGAGGTTAGTGACTTGTCGAGGGCTCGTGATTCGGTCGAAACCGAACGACGGAGCGGGGGAATGTCCGCGCGAAGGATCTTTCAGAAGGAAAAATGAGGTTGGTCAACGAGTGGGGCCGGACGGGAGGGTAAACTTTTCACGCTGAAAAAGGAACCGTCGACGCACGGCCAGAAGGCAAACACGCTTTATGCAACAGCCAAAAAGGGGATAGTGCACTAGACAGGCAAAACGCGTGAGCGATTGCAAGAGGAAGGCTCAAGACCCTGTGGGTTGAGGCAGGTATCCTCAAAGATAAAAAAAAAGGGAAAAAAAGGGGGGATGGACCCTTTATGGGACGGCTGACCAACAGGGCGGATGAATGGGAAGGAAGGGGGGAATTGTTGCCAAAAAAATCGAGGAAGACGATCGACCGGCGATTTATCTCAGTGTATCCAGCAAGCAGGGGGGAAGAATGGGCCACCGGCCTATAAGAAAGCAAATGTAGAAGAATCAATAGCTCCAAAAGAAGGAAAAAAAAAGACGAGCACGCATGGCCGCGTCAGGAAACTGGCAGGGAAGAATGGGTTAAGAGGCAGCGAGGAGAAAAGAGGCGAGACGGCTCGCTCCACCTTCAAAAATTCCCAACCGCAGTAACAGCAAAGTCGGTTCGGGAGGAACGCAGGCCGCTAGAAGCTCCAGGTTGCAAAAAGGCGTACCGGCAGGGTTGTGCAGGTAAAAAGGAGAGCCGGGGGCAGCACCCTCAAGGCACCGGAGGCTGTTCCCTCCGCCTTGGCGACCTTCCAGCAAAGAGGAGAATCTA
>Ga0179593_1343958_pt1 | contig 14638 bp, 18 predicted proteins | sample CZODoug2_1_08_16_FD_185931 | JGI IMG/M metagenome (GOLD analysis project Ga0179593, IMG submission 185931) | Vadose zone soil fungal communities from Angelo Coast Range Reserve, California, USA - CZODoug2_1_08_16fungal (PacBio error correction) | ecosystem: Environmental > Terrestrial > Soil >...
ATGCAGGATGGAGAAAAAAAATAGTTGTCGCTAAAGAAAAAGCTTAAGTGGATGGCGTCTCGGCTGGGGGGAGGATGCGCAACAGGTCCTCTTCGGGAAAGGAGACAAATCAAGAGAGCTGGAAGGGGAGACCCTGGCTAACCGTAAGAAATCTCATTCCACCTGGAATGCACCCTCACGAGTGAAAAAGAAGGTAAGAAAAACCTTACCAAAATGCGGGTGTGGTGGCACGAAATCAAAGAGTCGAGAGCAACCCGCAGAGAGACACTGTCTGGAAAGGAGGCAGGGAAAAAAAAAGAAATTAAAGCTAACCGTTTTCTCTAACGTGAGACGAGGAAGAGAGACTTGCCACTCGCTCGAGAAAAAGAAAAAGAGCGACGACAAGAGAGGTGGGACTAAAGGATGTCTTGAGGGAAACTCCAGAGCAAGCAAGCTCGCGAAAAGACTGTAGAGAAGGTAGTCATAACGAGGGAAGATGAAGGCATCTACGGGGTGAGGCCCAGAGAACCTAAAATTAAAGGGGCGAGTCCGCAAATTGTTGGGCCTTCGGGGGTTCTGAATCCACCCTAGAAAATCCAAAGAGTCGAGGAAAAAAATCAAAAATCCCGCGAGAAAATCCTCCTTCCGTGTCGTTCGGGCGAAAAGGAGGAGAAACTGATGCTCGAGATGACGGCAATATAGGGAGGGGGAAAAGAAAAAAAAAATTCCGCGTCCGAAGGCCCGCGCATGCGAAAACAAAGGCGAAAACATCGGAAAAACGCCCCGGGGATACATCAATCTCGTACAAGAGAGGCGAAAAAGCGAGGAAGACGTGAAACCCGGGGTGGCGCTTCGACCTTGAGGAACGGGAAAGGCATAAGGCAGGCGCGAGAAACGGAGGCGGGAAATCGAAAGAGGAGGCCAGCCCTTAAAGGGGTAAGGTGAGGTTAACTGTGGGAATCACCCGCGTCATGCAATCTCTCTTCCGGACTCGTTGAAGCCGTGCTAAAAAAGATGGATAATCAAATCTCGAGGGGGGCCACTTCTGTCGCTTGGAAAGTTCTAGGGGGGTGCCCTCATTTGCGTCTGGCAGGCTAGGTTAACTAAGAAACGCAGGGGGTTAGGGAGCAGAAAGGGCCGAAAATAAAGCACCTTCAGGTAGAAGGGGTTTGGGGGGCTTTCAGAAAAGAAAAATACCTTAAAAACTACGAGAAGATATGGCCGGTCGGATTCGAGTGAGGGGGGGTCACACATCGAGGGGCCGATCGGGTACCAAGTAAGCAAAAACTGAGCACCCTCCAAGAAAATAGTAAGGAATCGAAAAAGAAAGAAGTGCACGGACTTATGAATCGGTCAAGCCGCTTCAAGTTCATGACACCATAGAGACCAGCGAAGAAGGGAGGTCTAATAGGTCCCACAAGCAAGCTCGACCGGGTGAGAGGGGGGTTTCAACTTGCCCGCTCCTCCTCTTTGGCAGCTAACGTCAAGACAGGGGGGGGAAAACTTAGAGTCGCGACCCGAAAAAAAACACGCCGGGATCCAAAGAAGAAGGCGCAACGGCCGGTCAAACCGGGGAAGGGAGAACGACAGGGGGATCATTGGCCTGAACTGCAGTGGGGAGAACTTTACCGTAGAGGCGGAAGAATGACTGGTTGGCACCTTAAACCCAAGGCGAAAAGGAGAAAGTTCGGAAGGGAAAGGAAGCGCTCGTCGGAATCGTGAAGACGACTGGGGACTATACCAGTCGACTCGGGCGGGAACGACGAAACGCAGGGGGGGGTCGGTGGCGCAGGCAAGAAATCGCAACTCGGTTCCGTACGATCGGCTTTTTCGGGACCTGCTTGGGGCAGGGCCACGGTTTCCGGTTAAATGCTCTGGGGGACATCCAAACAGAGGGGGGCAACACGGGGAACTCGGGGTATGGGACTACACCGACATGCTTCTTCAGTACGGAGGAGGGGAAAGGAGCGCAGATCGAGTGGCGCTCGCTCTACCTTTTATGGAAAAAGTAACCTAACCAAGCGAATTTCCTTGAACTTGGGGGGGCTATGGTTTACAGTCACAAAAAAAGTTCTATCAGAGCTAAGGGAAGACTCCCTGGGCAAACGTGCACATCATGGCGTCTAGCTTTTTTTCCGAAGTTGGCTAAATAGGTGCCCGAACTTCTTGGAGTGTACCAAAAGGATCTAAGGAGCAACGGGCTCGCGTGCGAAAAAATCAGGTACAATAAAGGGCTCGGGCTCGTTTTCACGGCAGGCCAGTTGTTGGTTGAAGACTGTCTAAAGATCCAGTGGGGGTCTCCCCGTACGGGGGGGTTCGCTCCAGCGAGCCGCCGAAGACCTATCAAGGGAGAAATTAAACTATAAGTACCTGCCTCAGTCTTGACAGAGGGACCTATCGTAGAAGTGGGGGGTCGGACGAAGAAGTTCACGCCGGAAAAACTCGAGGTCCGACTGGAAAAAGGGGGAACCTGCACGCCAGAAAAGAAGACAAGTGAAAAAAGTGTGAGGGACAGCAGGCGAGAGAAAGTCCCCCGCGAGGTAAAAGTCAATCGAGCGCAAGGGATGGGCTCGAGAAGGCGAGACGAGGGCTATGGATACTCAAAAAGGAAGGGAAAAGGCGGGACTGTCGGCTGCCTTAAGATCAAACGAGCCATGACGTACAAGGGTACGGCAGCAAAAAGCGTCGAGGGGCGCTCTAGGTGTAAGTCTGAAAGAGAAATCCCAATCACCTGTGGGAGCTAAAGCCGACTGGCCTATAAGTATTGCCCCGTGTTTCCAAGTTCTGCTCGGAGCAAGGGGGAAGAGAGGGGAGGGAGATCTGGGCACCCGCCGTCGATGGGGTTTAACCTTACGCGTTCGGGGTTCCTGTTTTAAAAGAGGGGGGGCGGAGGGGGGGGGAGGCGTAAAAAAAAAAAAGCGGGCCGGGGTTCGAAAGATGAATTATCAGCTGGGTGAGGGAGAAAGCGAGCATGAATCGAGCAGATCGGAGAATTCGACAGGGGGGGGCGAAGCTGGGGAGGAGGAGTCTGTGCAAGGGGAACTATGGGGACAGCAGAATCTACAACAACTCACCAAAACACGGAGAATTGAAAAAATTAGAGAGGCCCCAGGAGTGCACCCGCAGAGATAGCAAAAGAGGAATCGAAACCAAACTGAGAGGAAAAGGGGCCGCGCAAGATGCTCAAAAATCCAAAAAAAAACCCCGCACCCACAAAACTCTCTTAAGCTCTTGGTCCACCAACAAGAGCTAGAACCAATAGACTCGGAGAAAAGAAGAAGATATAAACCGAACGGCCAACAAACCGCCCACCTCACTCGAGAAGAAATGGGGGGACAAATCGAAGAAGCGCGGAGGATTGTTTTGGGAAAAAAGCCAGCAGACCCGAGCTCCCCGTGAAGGAGCCCTCGATACATGTCCCCAAAAATTGGTATGACAGGGAGGGTCAGGGAGTGGCGAGGACAAGGTATCAAGTTTCTTTAAATTACTTGGGTGGCAAAATCGAGGGGAGAAACGGAGGGGGAGAAGACATAAGGGCACGTGAGGCTTTTGATAGAGAGAGGAAAAAAGGGAACTAACGTAGCCGCAGACAACTTGAATTTCCAGAGGTAGCCCTCGAAGAAGAAGAGAAGCGGTGCAGGGAAAAATAGGAGGGAAAGACGGATGAAGAAAAGTCTCGGATCGGGTACGAGCGAGTCCCACTTGCCAAGGGAAGTGCGGGAATAGGCAGGGCCCACCCTGTGCCTTCGGGACAAAATCGTTCTGGGGGCGTGCCCCTGTTCGTCAGGAGGAACAAAACCACTTAAAGAGTCCCAGGAGAAAGATCCCAAGGCGAGTCCTCTCACCTCGAAACACGGTCTCGGTCGGAGGCTTCGGGAGGTTCGCGTAGACCGATCCGACTTTTTTGGAAATAACAAAGCGGTTTCCGCATTCGACAGTCTTGAGCCACAACAAGCAAGGGCCGGAAGAGGAACAGCAGCGGCAGGACTGGGATGGAACCTGCGGGTAGGAAGCTAGTTTGGCGTACGACTGTGATAGGGGCAAACGAAGCCTGTAGGGAGCCCAGTCAGGAAATTCCTTCGTTAAGGGTCGCGGAATCCTCAGGCCGTTCAGGGTGAAGGAGGCCTAAAATGGAGCTAGGCTATTATGGTGAAATGGTATACTTAATATGCCCCAGTTCACGGTGAGCGCGAGAGTAGACAGTAGAAGGGGGTCTCTGGTCAGGTGAGGTCATTCGCTAAAAAAGGTGGGAAAAAAAAAAAGAGAAAGAACTGGGATGAAACCTCGACTTGTGATATTGTGTTGCCAGCATCTTCTCAAAGGAAGCGCGTTTATAATTAAAAATCCGGAGAACAAAAAAAGAATCCTAGGGTCTAGCACATAGAGGAAATTGTCAGAAGCCAACGCAACCGTTAGGTTCGCAGCTGGAATCTGCCGGGAAAAGATTAAGGAAAAAAACGAGATCGTGAAGGTAAAACTGTCGAAATAGCAGACGGAGCGCTTCTTCGCGGGGGCGATATCAGGTGCTACTTCCGGGGTAAGTTGAAAGGGGCGCTCCAACAAAAGGGAGTCTGAGGCTAAGGAACGAAATTGAGCGGGGCCTCACTGTACGTAGGACGACAAAGCACGGAAAACCGGAAGACTGCTCCGGCCGACGGGTGCCCGGGTTCTGACTCGTTCGCCAGCCTCAGAAGAAGGCCTGCACCATGTTCGAGAAAGTTGAAGTCCCAGGGAATAGGAAGGAAATAACCTGCACCCGCGCCGAAGTCGACTTCCCCTTCCATTGGCGAAAATAACAGTTCGAGGGGAGGGGAGCGAAGGGGGGGGACGAAGGAAGAGGAGCGCACCGCTGAGCCTCTAAGTCAAAGGAGAAGTGGGGAGGGCTCCCGAAGTATTGGTGGGGCTTCTATCGGGGGATAGCGTCGCAGGTAGAAGGAGGGCCGGAGGGGAAGGGAGTGGCTCCGAAAAAATCGCAGCATAAAAGACCGCCTCTTGTCGAGTACATGATCCTCGCGGAAATCGGAAAGAGGGCCACCCCACGGAAGAAGACCTGCGAGAGATGTATATGGACGAAACCGGCATTGACTGAACACCCGCGTAAGGGGGTATAAGGGGGAGAGACCGTCTGAAGCAGTAGGGCAAACAGAGAAGGCAGAGAAGGGGCACCTCTGCTCAACCGATGCGCCGATGCTCACGGTCCTGCTCTGTGGGGTGGCCAAGAAAAGAAATCAATTTGGAGGGGGGGAAGAGGAGTCAGGGAAAAGGGGTAGAACGGAAGGGAGCATCGGCATGCTAAAACCCTTCATAATAGGGAGAGCGGCAAAGGTCCACCGAGGGGATACGTTAGCGAAAAATTGACTGATTGTTCCTTCTGAGGAAGTATAAAGAAGGTAACTCTATTAAAGCCTTCGGGGCCGTGCGGTGACCTCTCAGAGATATGGGGGGTTGATGCGAAATCGTCAATGGATGAGACTTCATTCGCTCTCAACGTTGAGACAGAAGGGGGAAGTCCACCATAAGAACGGAGCGGTAAAAAAAAAGCTGCAGAGGGAATGAGGGAACTCGTTTTGGAATCACTCAGTGGGGTTGACTTCATAATCGTCAAAACATCAGATAAGTACGGTTAGTCTCAGGGAATGGAGATGGGGATCAACGGGGATATTCATAGCAGGACTCCCTTGAATGCTATACAGGCGCCAAGCGGCTTGATAACTGGGGAGAGGAAGAAAGCGCCAGTGATACAAGGGCTGACTTTGGTAGGGAGGACGATCAAACTTATCCGTAATAGGAAATCGTCTGAAATTCAGAAGATAGAGGGCGAGGGGGGGAAGGGGCGGAAAGTCCACAGTGCAGGCCAACTACGGCAGAGTCGTGGTTCATAGGAAAAGGCGGAGTGCCGAAGCGGGGTCGATTTCACTTTAACAACAGGCCGGGGAAAGAAAGAACACTTGCTTTTCAAGAAAAGAGATGAGGAGGCAGTCCACGTGGAAAAGGCGATGAAGTTCTGCCGGGTGAGGCATGGCGATGTGAAATACCAGATCGAGAGGGGAAAGAGACATTCAGGACCTGTGCGCTCCTCAAGCAAGCCTAAGAACTCAACAGGCAGCTGAGAGCAAAAAAGAAAACGAGGGAGGCCGAAGCTAGAACATCATCCTCCAAAACAGGAGAAGAGATGCAGCAGGAGCGACGCCCTCGGGAAAAGGAGAGAAGAGGAGAATTGCGGGTGGAGTGTCTTTCTTCGTCTGGGATGCGCACGCAGTTCCCACTGAGTGAGCGGCTACATCTCGACAGGGGAAAGAGGAAGATGAAGCTCCGGAAAATCGAGAATCACCGGGACCCTTTAAGGCGTCCAGAAGAGAGGAAAAAAGAAAGGTTCCGGCTGAAAAAGGCCCGTTTTGTTACTGAGTGACTATATCTTATAGAGAAGTCTCTGCAAAAGGAAGCGAGCAAAGGGCTTGGTAAATTCTGCGGTTACCCGTCAATCCCGCTATTGCGTACTCGGGAGGGAAGAAGGAAAAGAGAGCAAAGAGATCTGAGACTGATAGGGAAAACCAGCGTCAGTTTTTCAGACATCTAAGTGCTCCGCGGGGCAGTGACGCCATTAAAGGAGCGAAGAGTGCACGCAACGCGGTGATCAGGCGGATTCATTCCAAGAAGGGACAAGGCTGCCTCATCTCACATCAATTGTCAGAGGCAATAACGAATCCACTCCCTTAAGGACGGAAGGAAGCTCATGTTAACTGAGGGCGGGAAGGGAAGTCCAAAGAGCACCATCGTCATCAAAAAAAGAAATAAACACAGCATCCCGGGCTTGAAGCGCACCAGGGGAGTTGGTGGGGGCGAAACGGACGGCGCCACATGCGGCCGAAGCTGATGTCATGGGAAATAAGGTAGGGGGGAACTCACAACCTCGAAGCGGGAGGAGGGGGGGGCGGAAAGGAACGGGAAAGGATGATGCTCCGCCGGGAACAGCACTAATCAAGCGGACAAGAGATGCCGGGATAAGGGACGCGAGGAGAAGAAACAAGAGGTGAACTGGGGACTCGGGGCTGGGAATGTGATGGCCTAAAGCGATTCCTGAGGGAACGGAAGAAGATATCCGGCTTAAAAGAGAGGCCGTCAGGAAGAACCAAAATGGTATTGAGAATAGTTCTCGGGAAAAAGGACCTTAAGGAGTGGTACCGCCATTGGGGTTCAAGGAGGGGAGGAAAAGAGCTTCTTGGACGACTTTATGACCACGAGATTTATGCTCGATCTCGGAGACTCGGAGTCGCGGGTCGACTCGGCTCTCCATCTAATCCATATGTTAGCGGGTGACTTGGGGGGTAAGTCAATATAGCGCCGCAGGGGAAAGAGCCGAAGCGCAAAGCTGACGAGTGACGGCGAAAGTTCTTGAGGAAAAGCAATACGCTGAGCGAACTTACAAACTGTAGGGTCGCCGCCCATCTGGTAGCGGAAAACGTCCCAAGGGGGGGACCGGAGAGGAGAGAGGGGGGCAGCTACAGAGGCGGAGAAAAAAAAACATTAGAGAAGAAATCAGCGCAGTACGGTCGGTTTCAAAAACATTCATTGGCGCAGAGAGAAGGCGGAGAGGGGGGAAGGGTTCATGTGCGCTCCGTCGGTTGGGGCACTTCTCACATGTAAGTAGTAAGGGGGCGAGGGACAAACGCGAACCCTCAAAAAGGGGAAATCCAAAGGGAAAAAGTCAGGGAAAAGGAGGGAAAAAAAGAAGAAAAGGGGAAAGGGGACGCCCTCGCGCCCATTTAGCATTTCCGAGCTTGGAAAAGGGTTGAAAAGCAAGAGAAAGAGAAATCCTAAAAGAAAAGCAAAAACGAGCAAAAATCAGCAGAGAGCTGAATAGAGTACCAGCATAAAGACTCGTCGTCCTCCTTTAAGAATTCGAGCGAAAAAGAAGGGGGGTCGGGGGAGTAGGAAAAAAATCAGACAAAGGTTGCCAAAAAGGATGAACCCTCAAGATTCCAATCTTTTCAGGGGCGCGGAGGGATGGGGGGGGAGACCCCAAAAAATCGACACATTCGAGGTGAGCAAAGCCGGAAGTAATCGCTTCAGTTCCGGTCGCAAGGAACAGCGACTAAATACGAGAGAAAAAAGCAAGGGAGGAGGGAGACAGCGCTGAAAGGGACTGGCGAGGAGACGCATATTTTCTAGGGGCCTTAAAGGAGCGCCATTAAAGGGAAGCCTATAGGAAAAGGAGTCTCGAATCGTCGTACCAATTTGAATTGGTGACCTATCGGGGCTAACCACTTCTTTCTTGCCCATCTCCTAAGTACGTAAAAAGGGTCCTCGAGGAGAAGAAAGGCAACAACATCTGAGGAGAACCTGATCGGTTTACTTAAACTTTGATGTTTGGTACTTGTCGAATTCTTGAGAAAGGATGGGGAAGAATCAAAAAAAGTAGGCGACTGTAGAAGAAACACATAAACGCGCCGCCTCGAAAAGAAGGTCCTCGGAAAAGGTGGGGATTAAAAAAAAAGGGAAAAACTATGAGGGGCGTTCTCCTGGGGAACCGGATGAACCGTGGGTGTTGTCGGGCATATGGGAAATAACGTCATCGGGACACAAGAGTCCCCTTGGAAAGGGCCTGGATTCGAAAACGAATGGTCCCTGATCGAGGAGATTAAACCAGAACCCGAAAGGTGCCCGAGAGGGGGGATAATCCGCGTCGAATAAAGAGGGCCGTACTCAGCTACTCGGAAATCTGGCGATGGGGAAGAGGAGGAGGAAGGAATAAGCACTTACGTTAAGCTGAGCAAGCATAATGAGGCGAGCCGTGGGTTCCTCTAGATAACAAGATAACAAGATTACAAGGGGGGAACCGTCGAAAAAACACCTCCTCAGATGGACCACCTCGGGGGGAAGAAGAGAAGAAAAGACCTTGAGAAAGAATACCGAGACAACTAGTTACCAAAAAGCGGTACAAGATCAGTAAGTGAGAGGGGAGAGTCATCGGGGGGAAAAAAAAAAAGAAGTAAGAGATGTGGGGGAAGTCACGGGGCAGTAACTTGAAACGTGTTGTAAGAAGCTCGAAGGCGTCGGGGTGGGTTAAGGGTCTTCGTAAAAAGGTCTGGGGAAGGGGTGGACAAGAGGAGAAAGGGGGGGGGGAAGAGCGACTGGGGGGGTAGCTGTAAGTGGCAAAGGAGAGGATGAACCAAGGATTCGCCCCTGAGAAGAAGGGGGTGGATAAGAAGGGGGGAGGAGGGGGACTTGGCGGGGGCCAAGGAAGGTCCAACAGCTAGACTCCGACCCCCGGATATTAGCATTGCGGGAACCCGGAGGAAATTTCACAGGACAATCAAAAAAAGTTACAGAAAAAAAAAAAAAAAAAAAAAAAAAAAAAAAAAAAAAAAAAAAAAAAAAAAAGAAAAAAAAAAAAAAAAAAAAAAAAAAAAAAAAAAAAAAAGAACACAAAAACAACAAAAAACCACCAAACCACACAATGAAACCAAAAGAAAAAACACAAAAAACCCCACTTAGGCCCTCAGAGTAGAGCTCTGACAATCCAGGTGCTCAGGACCCACTCTGTAAAGAGCCACAAAACCGGATATATAACCCAGGTCTCTATAGCACCTGACAAAAAATAAGACTCAAAAACAATCCTCACCACCTCCAAGCGGAGGAAGGAGAAAAAAGGGGCAAAGGAAAGGAGGGGAAGGAAAAAAAAACAGAAAAGGGGGGCGGAGATTTTGTTGAAAAGGCCGCACCTCGCTCCCGTTCAAAAAGAAAAAGTTGCAAAACAAAATTCCGTCTCGGCGGAGGTCGGGCGCCCAAGGGAGGGGCTGGAGGGAAGGGGGACTGAAGAAGGGGGAAAATCAGCGGAGAGATGCTGGGGGTGAAGGACAGAAGGGTCAGGCCTGTGGGGGTTATGAGGGAAAGGGAAAAAAAGGGCCTAGTCGGCGGAGAAAAAGGCCAGTTGCGTGTGACCAGCCGAAAAGGGGGGGGGAAGAGCCGGCAGTGAGAGTCGATTCGATCTTCGGAGCGGCGCGCGAGACATTCAGTGGAAAAATTTTGGTAGCATATCAGGGCTTACCCAGTCCCAGGGTACTGGGCTTAAAGGGGGGAGGAAGAACGGAAAGGGAAAAAAGCTACAAATCTGGCGGGCAAGGGACGCGCGTAACATGCTGAAACAAAGCACAAACTCCAGAGTAAATAAAAAAAGCCTAGGAAAGGGATTCAAAGAGCCAAGAAAAAAAGGGGAGATGTCGCTTCGGGGCGCTCTGGGTAGTCGCGACCTAGAAAAATTTTTTTCTCAAACCCCCGCTGTCCTTATACCGGTTCTAAAAAAATAAAGGGAAGGGGGCCGGGAAGGGGAAGGAGGAAGCCGTCGGGATTCTGAGAGCCGGAGGAGGTGGACGACGCGTCGATGGGGCAAGCCTAAATGAGAAAAAAGGATCCATTACTTCTCACTGGGTTGAGCGGAAAAGAAAGACCGAGAATTTCCCGGTGAAAAAGTCTACCGCTAGAAAATCTCGAAAAGCTGAGTCTACTGAAGCCCTACTTTCAAGGGCAAAAGCGAGGGAAGAGAGAAAAAAAGGTCGCAGTAGAGCGGATAGTCTACGCCGGAAGAGAAGGGTCCCGAACGCGCATCTCCGAGTGAGCAAGCGAGAAAGGGAGGGGTGTTTCTGGGAGGGGTAGAAAGGGCAACCTCGGGGAGTCTCCAGAAAGTTCCACTAACAAAGCAGCACTCCGCCGGGTGTGAAAAGAAAGAGGCGTTGACTTAAGACCCGGACTGACGGAGATAGATTCCCGCCTGAAGAGGAAGACGGGAAAGAATGAGTGGGGCCATGTCAAAGAGCACAGGCAATACAGAAAGATGCGTGCAGACGGGGTAGCATTGCCAGGGTCGGAGGTAGATTTCCTTTAGATCCACAACGTAGGACTACTTCCGCCGAGGGAAGGGGAGATGGCGCAAAGGAAGGTCGCCAGGGACAGGTATGGGAGACAAAGCACTTTGAAGGAAAGAGGCGCCGGATCGGATTAAAAGGATGGGCGGCTGACGACGCTGAAAAAGGTCTGATGAAGGGCGAAGGGAAGGGTAAGTACGGGAAAAGACAGGACAAAGGAGAAAGGGGACGTGCGAGAAAGGTACTGGCAATCTCGAGAGCTGTATGAGATCCGTGGTAGAAACGTCGAGCTCAGCTGGAAAAGCCCTGCCGGAAAAAGGGGAAGAAAAAAGTTCGAAAGCCCGACGTCGTCGTGTCGGGGGAGAAGGAGGCGAGTTCTCGTCAGCGGGGGAAGCGACGTGATACAGAAAGGACTCGCAGAGTAAAGCCCCCTAATCTCGAGTACGAGGTCTGCGTCATCATCTCTTCATCGAAAACAAACGTAACAGCTAAAGTTCTATTAACTGTTTGAGATGGAGAATCAGAGAAAGCCTTACCCCAAGCGAGAATCTTAAGAAGGGGAAAAGAAATAAGAAACGTCTTCAGTGGAAAAGAAACTGGGTCAAATCTCCTTTAACTCAGCGAGGAGAACCGAGGGGAGAGTGAAAAACATTAAAAGTTGGGACGGACAAATGCTATCAAGTGACGCCAATGAAGGTCATAAAAGGAGGAAACTACAGAGGGCTTTGAAAAGATAATCTGACGGCGGAAAAAGGAAAAGCCTAGAGAAGGAACAAGGGAAGAATCGAATCGTACCAAGTTAACGAGGGGGTCTACTTCTCTAAGAGTCGACACTTTGAAGATAAGAGTAAAAAAGGAGGGGGAGAAGAGTGCGAGAGGGAAGAAGAAAGGCCAGTTGCAGAGGCGCGAAGTTAGAGGTGGAGGAAGAATCCTCCTCAAAAGTCTCAATCCAAACAAAGGTCGAAGAAGTTTGGGGCCAACAAAAAGGCGGAAAACGCGGAAGGACTGAGAGGGGATTCAGTCGCGCGGGGTTGGCAGGTACGATCAGGTAGAACGGTGGTTCATAAAACCACTGGAACATTTTCAAAATGCAAGATCTTCGGAGAGACAAAGGTAAGGAGGAGGCATCCAAAAAACTTGCAAGTATAAAGAAAGAACCCCTTAGGGAAAAGAAGCGAAGAATACCCAAGCAGGGCAGGAAAGAAGGGGAGAGGGCGGAGACCAGGGGGGGAAAAAAGGGAGGGAAGAAGCAGCGCGCACGACGACTGTGGTGAAAGAAAAATGGAGCGGCGGGGGAAGTCGGCTATCGTTCTTCATCATCGACAGGAGAGAGGGGGAAGAGGGGGAAGGGGATCACTTCCAGCAAGGGCACCCAAACGTGTCTCGAGGAGGGTGCAAAGCTCAGAGCTCTGCTAGGGAGAGAGGGTAACAAAAGAGGGGACTGGAGAAGGGACCAAGGGAGGGGTTCTCTCGAGGCCGAAATCCCAAATGGTCCAAGTGGGTAGAATCTTCTGCGGAAAGTGGGAAAGGGGTAAGGGAAAGAAGAGGGCGAGCGGGGGAGCAAGAATAAAAATTCATAAAATGGGGTGAGCACTAAAAATCAGCAATCACCTCCAATTAAAAGAAGAAATCACCTGGGGGGAGGGATCTTCTCCTTCTAGCTCCGAAAAAAAAAAAAGGAAAGGAGGAGGAAGAGAGAAAGGGCAAAAAAGGAGAGACTAGCCGCCACTGGGAGGAAAGCGCCGAGTACTGTCGTTTGCTTTTCGGCTGGGGCTCGTAAGAAGGGGAGGTGAATGAAAGGAAAAAGAGAAGAGGGGGAAAGCGAAACTGGAAGCATACCTTCAACAAGATCGCGCACCTTGCCACGGAAGGAGAAAGCCGCGGGTAAAACTTTGTACCTTGTAGAAAACCCAGCTTTTTGTTCAAGTCAGGGAAGAAGAGCGAGCGGGGAAGCAGAAGAGGGGGAGGAGGAAAACCGATACAAAAGTCGGGCCAGCTGGCCGTTTACGACGAAAGGCCCCGAAAAAGGATCTAAGTAGACGATTCCACCGACTGCACGCGCTCGAGCTGAAAACGCGCACCAAAGGGAAGGAAAAACGAGCTGAGAAATGAAGGATGCTCAGGAAACGAAAGCTCTTTCAACCGCCAGCTTGGGGCTTCGAAAAAGTAAACGAAGGGAGCAAACTGAGGGGGTATCCACTCAATGCATTCTTGGGGAAAAAAAAGTCCATCGAATACAGTCCCAACGAAGAAGAGAGGAAGGGGGGCACGGCTGGTCGTTTCACTGAACACCTCGGTACAAAAGATCTGAGAAAGGCCACCCTAGCTGAAATAACCAGTCGAAGGGTAAGACGAGGAGGGAAGAGAGGTATTGGTGGCTAAAAGGAGTCCCTACTTTCTCGGAGGATTAAGAATTAGGGTCATAAAAGGCATAGCTGCGAGAGGAACTGCAGGGAAACTGGATTACACTAAACGCCATCAGCTTATAAATAGAGGATGCTAGGGAAACAGTAGGACGGAGAGAAAAATTCAGACCCACCATAACTGTGAACTGGTGACGCGGGAGGTAGAAAACTTCTTCTCTGCGAGCAAAAAAGGTTAGGGTATAAGTAGAACGAACCGTCCTGTCCGACGTAGGGGCGTTTCATCAAAGATCTCGCAGTCTCCCACTAAAAGACCCGTTCGTCAGAGGAGGGGGCCAGGACTGGGGAAGAGTTTCGGAAAGAAGAGGGATCTTTCGGAGCTAGGAACGAAGAGGGGCTTTTTGGGACATTCGAGGAGAGGCAAAAACATCTAATCTAGGGAGGCTTGAGGGGGTGGTTAAGAGACAAAAAATGCGCGCCGAAGGACGAGAGCGCAGAAGGAGAGATCGCGGCGGAAGACTGCAGGTGCTTTAACAAAAGACACCCTGGGAAGGAAAGGCCATACTGGAAAGAAGGGGAGAATACAAACTTCCTCAAAGAATACCATAGAGGGGAGATCATCTTGCCTGGAGGGGATCTCTGGAAAAAAAAGGGAGAGAATCCGAGAAGAAGGGTGCGATTCGAAAAAAAAAAGACCTTGAAGAAAAGGGGACAGAATTGACGAGGGCAGGGGGCATGGAGAAGGTTCCTTGACTTCCGTAGGGGGAAACGAAATGGGAAGCGGTAGGAGGTCCACAGGTGCAAAGATGACCCAGAACATACACTGGCCGGCCAAGAAACCGGAACCCAAGGAAATTTAAGGAACGGGAAAAAAGGAACTTCCCGAAGGAAAATTCGACCCTTGACAACGGAGAAGGGGACGCATACTAAGGGGGGGAGCGCACGCGGCAATACAAACATCAAAGGCAAAAAAAGAGCGCTACGGAATAAGGCTCAGTAGGAAAAATCGGGAGACCTGAAGAGGAAGCGAGGTGAGGAATACTCGAGGTTCCTAGATCTAACATGTCTGGGGTCTTCGAAAAAAAAAAGTCTCCAGCTTGGAAAAAAATGCCTTGTTAGGGGATGGAGGACGTGGAGAGGAGAAAACACGGAGGGGGGGGAAAGGGCGAGATGTAAAGAACCGCCAACACCAGAGCAAGGGGAGAGCAGGAACTGCCGGCAGAGAGCGAGAATTTTGCAATTCGAGGTCAGAAGAACCGTCGAGCTATCAAAGCGAAAATAACGCTCAACCGGGTCGTCTTCCTAAAACAGGGTGCACGGAAACGTGTCTAGACGGGACGCAAAACAGAGAGGTTGGAGATCAACCTTAAGAGAAATTCCAAAAAGGAAAGATCGGATGCTTTCCCCTCGAAAGCGGAGAACAGGGGGAGAATT
>Ga0179593_1403096_pt1 | contig 14638 bp, 8 predicted proteins | sample CZODoug2_1_08_16_FD_185931 | JGI IMG/M metagenome (GOLD analysis project Ga0179593, IMG submission 185931) | Vadose zone soil fungal communities from Angelo Coast Range Reserve, California, USA - CZODoug2_1_08_16fungal (PacBio error correction) | ecosystem: Environmental > Terrestrial > Soil >...
CCGCGCTGACGACGCCGTCGGAATGACCTGCTAAGCGACCGGCGACGCGGGGGTGAGCCCATCGGCTTTCTCAAAAAAATTTCCCGCCTTGAGCAGCGCATCATCAACAGCAACGGGGGCAAGAACAGGGTCGCCCATCAAGCGCGGAGAAAAGTGGCTCAAAAAAAAGTGATAAGCGGGTCCGAAAAACGCACAAGCACCTCGGGGGGGACCCAAGGAAATTACTGAAACCACAACGGTAGGAGCGATCGCCTCTGACTGGGGGGTCGCTGAACGCAAATAGACCGAGAAATTTAATCGGAGTCGAGGGGAGACTCGGGCCCGGGGTGGGCCCTGACGAAGTAAATGCATGTAAAATAAGAAGGAATAGAGGCGCCGAGTGAAAAAAAAAAACGTCCCAGGTCAAGGTTAATATGGCCCAAAACGCGCCTCCGCTTCAATGGAGAAGATTCGCGCGACGAAGCGCCGGGGCGGTGAAAGAAAATGAATGTATATCGGCGTCCCTTAAAGGCAGGCAAGGGTGAAACGGCAACTTTTCAGGGATGGAGCTCCAAGGCGAGACTATAAACAGCAAAAAGCCACGTACTCCGCAACCTCTCATAAAGAAAGTGAAGAGGACAGGCGTCAGGGGAAAAATGCGAGCATTGGGGGAGACCGCTACCAAATCTTTTGTGAAAAAAAAGAGCACTTGCGTGATCTTCAAGAAGATCCATGTTCGCATCTAGAAAAGCAGCAAAAAACAATAAGGGTAGAAAAAGTTTTCATGCGGCTCACGGGGATTCACCACAATTCACATCATCAAAATCGGATTTCGCGAAAACCTTACCAAAAAAAATGCTTGCTAAAAGCAGGATTTCCAAAAGGGAGGTCCAAGGTGAAGCGGCCGCCTGGTCGCCCGATTAAAGCTGATGAAAGGACAGCAAGGAACCAGAAGGCAGGGAGAACGGCGCGCGGATGGTAAGAGAGAGAGAACATGGACGTTCTGACTCAGATCGGAAATGATCGACCAGCGGGTGGGGGGAGCAAAGTGAAAAAGACCGCATCTGTAGGCGAGGGAGATCGCCTGTTCACCCACATACAGTCAAGTTGCTAGCGCGGGGCCGGAGAAGAAAAAAACGCAACCACCCCCCCTTAAATTTACCGCTCTCGACTCTAGAGCAGGCCGGTCGGGGCGATGCTAAAATCGGCCGGGGGATAGCTTCCTGCGTTACCCCTTTTTTGAGAAAGAAAAGGCCACTTCAGAGTGCAAATCAGAGGGAATCATTGGGCGTCAACACGCTAGTATTAGCGCGGTGAATAGAAGATGAACGTCAGTAGAGAGAGAAAATGACGGGGTCAGAGTCAAGGACTCCAGTCCGTTGTAACCTTCGCGCTAAGCAATGAGACAATTCCCAAAGAAATTTGGAGAACGGGAGTCCTTCAGGAATTTTCTAACCAATACAATCGAAATAGGGGAGTACCGCGCAACCTTGAGAAGGGGGCGCTTCGAGAAAGGTCGGGGAGGACGTTCAGGGTGGGACAGCCCGTTCCTCAAAGCCTGAAATCTCTTCACCACTGAAAAACCTAGCTGGATGAAACAACGCGGGGGGCGGGGGGAATACGACGGCCGGGGTGGGAAAGTGTCAACCGGACACTGGGCAGCGACGAAACGAGAAACGTACAAACCAATACACAGAAAAGATACCAAAACCAAGGAACTTTCCCCCCGGCTGCTGAGTCCCAAAACTGGGGAACCTATCGCAGCAAGAATTTCGAACGCCAGCTGAGCATAAGAGGGGGAATTGATGGCGACGTGTCACCAGCTCCGATGACTAGTGACGGTTAGGCATGGGACAGTAAGAGACTTTAGCGGGTCCGACGCCGAAACTCAACTTACGAGGGGACAAGATATAAGCTAACGTGTAATTATGGCAAGAAGCTGCATCACCCAAATCACCCTAAAGGGGCCTGCGAACTTAGGAACAGAAGGGGGCCGGAAACGGGTCGCAGTAGACGAAAAAATTCGCTAATAGAGAAACAAAACAGCAAAAAAAGTATGGGGGAAAGATGGAGTTGAAAGACGGGTGTGGAAAACGCGACAACGGTTCAGGGAACACGGGATCGTCGAAGTGAGGTCGGCACGAGTGTGCCCAGCCGATTCCAGCGCGAAAAAGAGCAAAGCATGACCCCACTCGTACAGGGGGCTAGTATGAGAGAAAAAAGGTACCTGACTAAATCCTCGGCCCAGTCGGCGATCTGGCGCACTCGCGAAATAAACGCCGTCTTCTGAAAAGCGGCGGACATCCTCCGGTGGAAACTCTCATGCGGAACCAGGGAAGGATCCAAGGCGGCAGAAAGGCACAGCATCAGGGGCCAGCCAAAAAAAGGGGGGTGGGGGGGGTCTCAGGGACGTGTAGGTTACGGGGATAGTCCGCCGCAAGTGAGCCGTACGACCCTCAACAAGAAGACCGGGAGGTCGGCCGAAAAACAAACGTACGGGAAATCCGAGGCGGCTGTGGAAAGTGGGTCAGCAAAAGGGAACTTCAGCAAACCCACTCCAAGACCTGCCGCCCGGGGAACTTATCGAGCGCCCACTTCACCGGGCCATGAACGAGAAAAGAGGAAGCCGATGTAGAGTAGAAATCCCACCTAAGAGGTGCCTAATCCGCCTTGCGAGGACGTAAGGTAACAAGACCGTTCGTTAGCAGGCCGAGTCCCAAAGTCGTCGCAGGGCTCGGCCTTCGGGGAGAAAGGGGAGAATTAGGAAAATTAACGTTCAGCCATTCCGGCGTACCGGATACCGAAAGGGGACAAACCTTGGCCAGAAGGGCCGCCTCGACTGCGAAGCAATCCTCAGCCTTCGTGCAGGTCCGGCATGGGAGGGGGGGGAGAACAATAAGCGATGGGAAGAGGCCACGCCTACTACAATTAACAGAGTATCCGCCTGAACGAAAGAGAGGAGAGTTGCTCTAAGGTAGAGAACTGGGTTGCTGGGTGTATATCGGGTGAGAAGCTCACGAGGACCAGAACAGCGCCGACGGGATGACTGGGATGAAAAAAGGCCTTATCAGACACCTCGCAGCATTCACAATGATCAGTCTAATTGCGCAAAAAAAAGCTGTGAAGCCCCTCCCCCCGAGAATCTCGGGAGAAACAGGCAGCTCGAAGACGAGCAACGGAGTCCGATCATAAGCCATGAAAAAGAGCAACCTCGGGAAAACCAGCAAACGTTGCCATATGAAAGTGTGGGTTAACCTTTAGCACGATAAACTGTCGAAGCCGTCGACCAAAGTAGAGTGGCAGGACAGCACCGGAATCGCAAAACTGACCAGGGCCAGCCGGCGCCGAAATGCGGGATGGAAAAGATCTGAGTGCTCGAAGAACAGAGGAGGGGCTGATTCCGACGTGGTTGAACGGAAACGACGATGTGAAGGGGAAGCGCGTTCAAAGTTCGGCGGAATAACGGCTCCATCTTTCGGCGGAGCTACGGTGATCAAAAGGCGAACAGGAGCGATCGATCGTCCGCCCGCTCAAAGACAAGATGGGTGTAGAGGACAGACACAGGAACAGGTCGCAAAAAGCTGGATGACGAGAAAGGAATGCCGCCGTGGGGTGAAGCTCCTTTCTCTAAGCCGGAAGCCTAACTCAGGTGCGCGTCAAGGATGCTCTGGGGAGAAAACGAGCGGGGGACAGGGAGAGAATCGTGAAAGGTACGGAGACACCTGAAACGAAATGCAACATGCCAAGGATCAATGCCGCGGCGACGAAAGAGCCGAAAACGAAGGAAGACGGTCAGGGGGCCTTGCCGGCTCGCGGTCCGTGAAGACTTCATGCGTCGGGTGAAGTCCAGCACCAGAAAATCGCGGCCCGCTTCGAAACTACAAGGCCCTGAAGTTCATGCGAATGAAGCAAGTGGAAAAGGGAGAGAGGTCGCCATGGCGCCGAACAAACTAAGGGCGAGAAAAACCAGCGCGGACCGATGAACAAACGGGCGTACAGGAAGGGGGACTGCAGGACGATCGCACCACATCAGAGCAAGAAAGAAGCAAATAAGAGTGTGTGCCACATTAGGGCCCTTAGGGGCGAAACCGATGGGATTTGGAAATCGAGTCGATCTACGGCCGTATGATGTCATATTCAGAGGTTGAAAAAAAGAGCACTCAGCAGAAGCTTTCGAATGTTCAGAAACGCTTGAATCCTGGTTCAAGGGGAATGAGGAGGATGAACATGGCGGAAAACTTCAGGTGGAGAAGCTCACTAGACCGGGAGAATCCTTAACTTTCACCGAGGCTGTAAACTGCATACTGTCGAAAGAGAGTTACTTAAATGTTTCAGGGGAATTAACAAGATAGGGGAGGGCGAGATAAGAAGCCCGGCGTCTCCTTCGAGGAGATCGTGCGGCAAAAGTTTAGGTGCCCCTGGTTAATAATATAATTTCTTTTAACCATAGAAATTCTGCAGGATTTGTGAAGGAAAACAGACAAAAGCCGAGCCCGTGGATGGGGAAGGGGGAAAACGCACAATGGTCAAAGCGGAGGCCAAAGGGTAGTAAAAGAAAAACGCACTAGGTGTGGAAGGGACCTAGGGGAATCTTGGGGAGACGGATTCGCGATCATGAAAGATCGAGAGGGGGTGACCCGATCTCTCCGACAAATACCGGAGGTGGACTTCCAGGCACGTCGGGTCAGGAGGCTGCCCCAAAAAAACGGGCCAAGGTGCCGGCCCGAAAAGGAGCGGGAGCCGTTCTTACAATCTTCGCTAAAGTTAGACTATAAAACTCCGGGCCCGGGGACGGGACGCCGTTGCGGGCACTGGAGACCGCTTAGCAGTAAGACACGGTTCGCTTGCCTTCGGAGGAGAACAAAAAGAAGTTGGGGGTCGCCGAAGAGAATCCCAGCGAGCGCCTGGGGGAAGCTTGAGATGCTACCTGAATGCTAATGGAACTAAGGAAGTGTTCGGGGAATTCTTTTACCGGGGATGATGGGCGGGACTCGCACCTCTGAACGGCCAGGTGCCCGAATGGCCGCTTTCTCTGTCGATTAGCCAAAGAAAACCAAGCCAATCCTCTAAAAAGCCGCCTCACCTGACAGCTTCCGCACCTGGAAGGTTGCAAAAAAAAAGGGCACGAAGCGAAGAACGACGCGGATAACCGGAGGTAGACCTTGATGCGAATGGCGAAAGTAAAAAGGGTGAAGCCGCCCTCGGCAACGACCGCAGACTCTACCACACCGGGTTAGGAAGAAGAGAGAGGGCTCGGGGAGAGGAGAGAAAGGTAAAAAAAGGGCGCCAAGTTCGAAGGACGAACAGGTCAAAGCAGGGAGCGCGTCTGCTGGACGTACCGGGAAAAAGGCCGGCAAGGTTGCGGCAGGTTCGTCAGGTCACGTCTGGGAGGGGGGGAAAGGATGCGGTTTTCAGCTGGCTAGGAACACCTGCGCCAACGGAGGGACGACAGGCGCCGAAATCGGTGGCCCGACCAGCCGGGTACCGAAGGACCGAACACAGTCTACATGAAAGTCCTGTGATGTCCGAAAGTCTCGGCCGCGCTAAAAGAGCTCAGGATCTCTGAAAAACTTCCTGAAGGGGATACAGGAGTATGCTCCAGCTAAAGACCGGTCGTCATGCCCAAACTTTCATCCAGATGCTAAAAAAAAAGCGTTGACCCCCAAGGAACGTGATCCGGATATGTGCTCACAAAGGGGGCAGTTGACCGTCTAACCCACACCGGTGTGCGATTGGGCGCAAAAGAAAAACGTCTGTTAGCCTCCATGACTAAGATCGGCCTTGGGGGAATTCAACCCCACAAACCGGAAGATGGAGCGGAAGAACGCGGGGGTCTAAAAACCCCTTCGGGAGAGTCATAAATCGCGAACGCTTCCAAGAACGCGGGCCCGGGAAGAAAACACTCATTGGGCGGCACCTCTTCGGGACGCTGCCCAAGATTTAGCCCACAGCACTAGGAGGTCTGAAACAGGACCAAAGACTTGCAGAAAGGATGGTGAAAACGAAAAATAAGTATCTGGAGGGTTCCAACTGGGCAGAACAAACGGGAAAGGACAGGCGCGAAATGCGAGACCGGGCGGCAGAAGAAGCAACCGGATCGGGACTGTCCGCATGCAAAAAAGAGCTTCTCAACGCCCGCGCGTTAACGGCACATCGACCGAGAAGGGGAGCGGAGCCAGGAAGAAAGAGATCTTATCATAGGGATCGTCCTCCAGCCAATCCGATCCCGACCACGGCAACGAAAGGAAGAAAAGTCGCCCGACGTAGCTGCTAAGGGCAGTTCATGCTCACATACGAGGGCGACCATCAAAGAGGCGGAGAGGGGAAAGCCCTCGGAAAGCACCTCGTTTCACAACCAGAAGTCAAGGGGGGGACAAACAAAATCAAGAGTGACAAAACAGATGCCGCGGGAAGAAGCACGGCTGTGCAGGCTTACCCTACGGAACGCCGCAGGGGAAAGAAAGGGGACAAATCGGATAGGAGTTTTCATGAAGCGCGGATCCATGTTCTTGCACCGGGCGAACATGCCGCAATTCTGCTGGCCTCGCTGCCGTCAGGCCCGCCGCCTTTCGGGACAAGCGCCCTGGAGAATGTCCTCGGGGTGCTTACCGCTAGCCACCACCGCGGCATAGGCCTATTATCGGCAACACTAACACAGGTAGGAGACGGTCTCTCAGTCCGGAACTTAAAGAAGTATGGGATACTCGGCGGCCGATTGTTAAAGGGTTCGGGATGAACTTTGTACGTAAACGTAAAGGAGTCGCTCACTTTTCCTGGCGCGTCAATCAACATCTACTCTAACCTCCGCAAAGCCGAGGATCGACCTTAAAAGAGGTGAAACAATTATCCAGCGAATGTCATTCAAACACGAAAAGGGGGGATACCGACAGCTACCAAATGGGGTCCTCGCAACAAGAGGGGAGAGGAAGAGTGAGGCGTGCTACCAGGGAAGGTGACGAGACGCCCTCGAACGGCCGCTAGAATCCACAGGGCATCGAAGAGGGAAACACGAGTGGGAGAGTCACAAATCGGCATCACCCAGCTTCTTTCACGAAACCAACAGGGACGGCTGCTGAGAGAGGGGAAGCCGACCCTAACAGGGAACGCTGGCGCGGGACCTGGAAAAACGGGGGAAAAACAAAACTTTTCTCGCTGAAGAGAAAAATCGGACGGCCAAATTGAATCTCGCAATGCTCTCGCGGGAGGCTGGAAAGGGGGCCGTATCGAAGACTGCAGGGAAAGCGAGCAGTTCAGGGTAAGGATAGGCGCAGGAGATCAGAGGGTGGTGTTTTCGACGGACAGCGACAAGAAGGCTATGAACAGGGGCGTTGGAAGCAAGCCGTGAGTACCAAGAATCGCAAGCGCGGCCAGGGCTGCGATCCTGACCAGACACACCCTTGCTGACTTCAAATTACGGAACTAAATTTTGTGAAAGAGCGGCACAGCTGGCTGATCGTAAGGGCAGAGCAAAAACAGGAGGCGGCCAAGACTCACATTCCTAATTCAGAGGGAACACCTATGGGATCAGGACGGCGGCGGCCCCGGTAGCCCAAGGAGCAGGGTACGAAGTAAAGAACGAGCTCGAAGACGAAGGCCGTGCATAGAAGGGCCGACGAAAAAAGTGCCCAGTGGACCGAATCTCGAACGGGGGAGCGGCACAAAGAGTTCGAAAAAGAAAAGGGGTTATGGTCTACAAACAAAGACATCGTCTGCATATGGAGAACGTCAATAAAACTCGGTGAGTGGGGCGGAGAGTTCCAGGGAGGGCAGTGGAAAGGTGAAAAAAGGACAGCGGAACCAATAGAGGGAAACACGAAAAATAAATAGGAGTCTTGTGCGGGGGGGGGGGTGGGGGGAAGTGAGATGTTGGGGTGGGGTAGAGCTAAGCACAGAAATTGGTTTGAACTGTGGAGGTCCTTGAGAAACGGGTATACGGCATCACCGAACCAACTAAAGTAACAAGATCCCAACCAACTTGCCACCGCTTTCGAAAATCGGCCGGCTCGTGCACTGTACGAGACGACAAGCCGAGGCTCATTCCGGGATTACCCACCGACGAAGATTGAACTTCAGCTGACTGTGCTAATCTCGCGACATGGCGGCGTCGATGGAAACAAATCGTCTTACGCCAAATCAAAAGCAGTACCAAGGAAAAACCAACGAGGTAGGCAGGCAGCAACTGGCACCTGGTTGGCCGACCTCACTACAAAGTCAAACCGTACCGGGGGCAGAGCTAACACAGTAAGAAATCATCAAACAACAAAAACACGGATGGAAGGATGGGAGTGGTAGTCAGACCTGGAAGGGAAAGGGGACCAATGATCTATGATAAGGGGGCTGCAAGAGTGATGCAACCCAAGCGTCACAAAAACAGTCAGGGCGCGGATCACGGCCGCTTCCTCGAAGTGTATGGATGCGGAAAAGATAAGGAATGAAGCCTACAACTAAAAATCGTTCCCCGTTCCGGCGGCAAAGTTCTCACAAACGCTAGGAAAACACCCCTTAGCAAGCTTCAGGCATCACAGCCCTGGCGGGTGGCACAAGCAGAGAGATCCCACGGCCAAAACGAGGACATTGGGGCAAAATCAGGGTGTTGTGCTCTCTGGAGTTGTTTGAGCCGTCTCGCAAACGGTGAACCGACTACAAAGGTCCACAGACGGCTATGTCAGACCCTTAAAACTGGATCCAGCAATTCTCTGGGCCGTTTGGTGGCAAAAAGAGGGGGGTGTTGACGGTGCAACAACACCGCAAAAGGACTTCCCTCCAAGGGATCAAGCGGCACAGAAAAACTTTACATCCTGAGGGAAAAAAAGCAAAGACGCCTTTAGAAATCCAAAAGTAATATGTGACTATAACCTTTAAGGAGTGGACTGTCAAGGGGAGTACAAAAGTTTGGAGCGCCCATAAAAAACCGGGTCCCTTTTGGGGGAAAAACCCCGGCGAAACACCTGGTGCTTGAGCGGACAGGTTCAAAGTCTAGTACCGGCCTGAGGGGGAGCACCGGACAGTAGCCCTGACTCTCCGCTGCTGAATTAGTCGGAACATGGGCGAAACAGGGTGGAGGTTATGAGACATGGAGACAGTATCTTAAAAGAACGGAATCTTCTGCGCTCAAACCGAGGCCAGCTCTGGTGGCGGGGCACTGGCTCGCAGGGCGACACATGGAGTCGGGTTGGCACGCATAGGAGGGGGAGTATCCGGAGAACTGGGTTTGCTGGGAGGTGGAGGGGCTGATACTCCATGCCCGAAGTCACTCCCGACATGGCCAATGACATGGCAGAGCCCGGAACGAATAAGTAAGCGAAGGCGGCGCGTCCCTGTCAGCCGCGCGAACCCACGAGACAAGGGCCAAATTCTGGAAAGCAAAATACGGAGAAAACGCTCGATAGAAAGAACAGCCAGCGCCGATAAAAGGACCAATCACCAGCCACGGGAACGACCGAGCACTGGGGTTGCCATTGTGACGTAAAAAGGGTCACCTTAGCCCATGAGTGCGAAAAAACAGAAAGCAAGCAAGAGACAAAATGGAAAGCGCCAGGCTTCGAAGAAACAGGAGGGGCTGGTGAAAAAAAAAAAACACTCGGGGATTGCAGACTGAGAGAGACAGGTACGCAAAAAAAAAAACCGGAACGTGAAGGAAAAACGGAAGCTGTTGCTCGCCCAGCAGTGCAAAGCGCTCAAGAATAACATGGCAGCAAGCAGAGAAACTAAAAGAGCAAGAAGCAGAGGGTGTTGACAAAATCGTAGGGTCCTCAGACCAGAAGGTAAATGACGCAGGTCGTGAAACGCGGAAGGTCAAGCACGCCTAGGCAGAAGAGGTGCGCGGCAAGATGACGAACGGTAAGGAAAAGAAGCGGGCACGGCTGATAACAACCGAACGACGCCTTAAAAAGGCCGCCGGGGTAAGGAACGAGTGCTTCCTGCCAGAAAGGACCGCTTGCCTGGAATGGCCAAGGACGACAAAGAGTCGGGACCTTGGTGTCTCATGATGGGGGATCTAAGAAAACGGGACAAAAATCGGAAAAACTTGATCAATCAGTAAGTCATCTGGCGATGGACAAAATTGCCGTCGACTCCATTGTCAACCATGTGGACGAAAGAAAGAAAAACAGCGCGAAAAATGAACATCTTTCAAGGGCGGGCGGACCCAAGGTTTTCGGAAACCTCCCATCAGTAATAAAAAAGGAGCAGGCACTAGTTAAAAGGGACTAAAAGTGGACTAAACCAGGGGGATGTTTCCAGGGGGAAGAGGCGGGTTATTATTTATAGTCTTAGTATTGAGCAGGAAAAAGGCACCGCAAACGGTTGGGCAAACGGGGACGGTCGCTAAACAAACGGGTCCCCCCCACTTGGTAGTGGAATGGGTGCGGGACAAATGGAGGCGGACTAAAGTCGCTCGTTGTTGAGGAAAGGCTTAATGACCGGGCTCACGATAGCCAGGGCGGTGCCGAAGGGGCTCTGAAACCGGCGACTGCCCGGAGTGGAAAAAAAGAAGATTCCATCCTTGGGTGCAGGGGGCCTCTTCCAAGCTCTCGGTGTCGCAAACTCAGTGCCCTAAACCGTGCCCGGCGCAGTCGCGAAGGAGGGAGAAGTTTCCGGCCCCGTTGATCGAGAAGCTGATGTTGAAAAACAAAAGAAAAAGGATGGCTAGACTGTCCAAGAACTAGAAAGACACCGTGGCGAAGCGGCGTAACCGCGAAAAGGGGTGGAAGCGGGGGGGTCAAAGCTAGGACGCACACGGGTGTTTTTGGGGCGGAAAGAACCGCTTGGCGCTGCTTTGGAAGAATTGAGCGACGTCAGGCTGTTTGACACGCGGAGGGAGGACGACAAGAGAAACATAGAAGGTAGACAGATGGATGTAATTACAGAACTATCGGGGGGGCACCGTTAAAGTGACCCATCGGGTAATCCCCTCCACTAGCTTAGAGGAAAATTGAGGACACAGATGCTTTGAATCGAACCTATAAATGGCGTCCGAAAGAGCGTTGCACTGTAGGCCAATCGTTGCGTGTAAATTAGGCGGGGATCCGAACCTAGGAAGGGCTGCTCCATACGAAGGGCTGGAGAACGAAACCCCGAACCGGGTCACGAGTCCTCCGCGAGGTGAACGGAGCGCGGCGCAGAGCCAACGGGTGAGACGAGGGTAGACGTGTGCGGCGTTGTAAACTCGGAATGGCGGGAGCCCGATGGATGCGTCGGCAAACCAAAAGAGGTGCTCGGTGGATTGCACGAGAAACGACGACAGAAAGGAACATCCAAGACCTGTACCTGTACTCAGAAGTCAAGAAGGCTCTGTTATTTGACGGTAGTGGACCCAGGTAGAGCCGAAACCTCACATTCTTGGAACCTGGATTGCGGATGCTAAATTTGGAGACCCAGACAGGAAAGGAGATCTCCAAAACTAACCACCCCTATATCAGATAAAACAAGGTTAAGTAAGATCCGGGCTGTATGTGGTGTCTGGGCGGAGTTCAAGTCGACTTGCGACACTGAGCATTTACTAAAGGTAGGAACGGACGGGATGCTTCGGGTCCAGACTGGGAGAAAAGGAAAAAGTTCCTAGGTGTGACGGTCAGGAGCTGAGTCAGTAGAAAACATCATATGAGCTGGGTCGCGTCGTAATAGAAGAGACTGCAAAATAGGGGGGTTAAAGCAGGCATCCCGAAGCATTTAAAACCAGCATCCAGTAAACACTGAACGTCCAACACAGGTCATACTAGTGTCTCCATTACTCTTCTTCTCCAAATGGAGCTACCTCCAATGAAGATACTGGGAGATCACTTAGGCCAGTTCCTTGAGTTGTGGGCTAGAAGAGCACTAGAGGTCTCACGAAGAAAAATTCGTGCAAATTCGGCCGCATTCATTACAGAAAACGAAACCGGTTAAACCGCACGAGAAAATCCTTTGGGGTGCACAAAAAAGGGGTAGGTCCAGGCTAACGCTCAAGGTGGTAGGATCTGGCAAAAAACGCGGTTCCAAGTGGCTTTGTTTTATGAGAAAGGAAACAAAAATCTGGGCCGGTGGACAAAAGAGGTGGTCTCTTTTGACTGAGAAAAACTCTGTACGCACCAGAGAGATGCGGATATTCGGCCGAACTCCCGGCGCTAAGTCCAGCAGCGACTCTTCTAGCATCCAAAAACGGCTTTTCTGTCAACTAGAGGAGGAACTTGCCACAGTACTTGAGAAACGAAACCAGCCCCAATTGCCTAGTTTTAGAGCGTGGGACACTCCATAGCAATTTCTGGTTTAACGAACTCCGGCTGTTGAACACACCGGAGACCAGGGAAAGAGAAGAAGGAAGATTCTAGGCCCGGAGATACAATCGGCAGAAAGAGTTGAATGGAAGCACCTCACTCCTGTAGGATCACGGCTCGGACGGGGAAGAGAAACTTCGTAACAACCACCCAAAAACCACCAAAAACGCAAAACCCTCTGAAAACGGCTAGAAATGCCGACGAGTCATCTCAAAAAAAAAAGTGTTCCGCCATTCTCATCCGTAAGCACGCCAAAGACTGGGGCCGTCCAGGTCAAATTAGGACTACAGAGACTGACCTTCAGTTCAGGCTCAATAAGAGAAAAGCCAATAGCGTCGTCAGGAGGGGGAAAGGGTAGGACGATAGTTTCGCAGGGAATGGAAATGGTAAAAAAAAAAGATGGTTCGGAATCTCGGACAGAGGGTATGCGAGGGAGGCTGAAAGGAGGCGGACAACAATGTTTCATCAGGGCACTCTTTTAGGCGGAGTCACTGTCAGCAGACAAGGCGACCTCAAAAAGGCAAGGCTGCTAAGCAGAGGGCTGCCACAATTCAGGGATGGACAGCTTTGAAGCCAGGGGAAATCAGGACCTGGGGGAAGGTGCTACCCAAAAAAGAACCGTGACCAGAAATCCGCGCAAGGCCCTCCCGTCAAAAAGGAGGAGCGATTACAGCGGGCGGCCGCCGGAAGAATCGGCGGCCTGCGGGACAATTGCAGTATGTTGTCACTTCAACGTGGGAGAAGAGATACGGAAGGCGGCGGAAAAAAAGCGAGAATCCCTAGGCGAAAAACACCGCCGTGCCTCTCGTTTGCGGCTGACAGAAAGGACGCGTTCACAGGGAAAGCGGCATGGAAAAATGGATCGGTCACCCTCTGGGGGGACAACGAGAACGGTGCCAGCATGGATACGAAGTAAAAAGTCATGGCTAGGGGGGGACTCAGGGAAAGGGGGATCGGACGCTGAACTAGAAACCAGGCTTGCGCCAGGGCTTCCCCAGCAAGTTTCAGAGCGTGTCAACCCTAGTTTGTCGCCGTCTGGAGAACCCATCGTGTTTGAACTTAGGGAAAAGGGACTCCAAAGATTGACGGCGGCGACTCTCAGGCACCTTGCAGTGGGAAAGGCGCTGGCATGTTGGATGGACGTCAAAACAACTCGCGGGGGCCGACCGTTGATAACAATTCGGACGTCAGCAAGTCCAACACCTGGAGCTTCAACTTGTACTTTGGCACCGGCTTGTGGAATCAAGCTGTGATACATGAGCTTGGCGGTGGATTGGCTAGCGTCTACTGTTGATGAGGAGAGAAATTTATACCCGGAGAAAAAAATCTGATCGCAAACCTGCGCGAGAGATGTTTGGGGAGAGAGGGGGGGATCGACGAAACTTCGTGCCGCAGGAGGAGGCTGGATGGGACTCCAGAGAAGGGTCCCCAAATCCATTGTCGTTGAAGCTTTATTCTATCCACACTAACGAGATCCACCAGCCACAAAAAAACAGTTCGATAAGCCTGAAAGGAAATCTACAACTAAGCGTCATCTGGGCTAATAAAGAGTTGACCTGGTCGACCGTGGCCAGGGAGCAATCACATCTTGTCTCCAAGCAAAGCCTGACGTCCGTCGGGGGCCTAGAGAAAAGGGGATGAGGAAAAGTTTTCTCCAGGAAGTAAACCGGTTACTCGAAAGAGGAGTTAATTCTCTTACTAAAGACTTGAACGAAGGCCGACGAAACGGAAAGTGGTGACGGATAGCGGGGGAACGAGGACCGGGAAAAAAGAGATTCACATAAAATTTGGATTCACATGAAAGGAGCAGTCATCTGGTGAGCATCGGCATTCCCGGGGGGCGGTCAGATAAGTAAAGGGCGGCACTGGGAAGTGGTAAAGGAAACTCCCATTTCCACAAGGGGAAACAAAACACAACAGGCAGCAGCTGTCTTGGAACTCGACGGGTTGTTGCGTTCGAAAAAACACCCTACCTCCGGCAAGGTGGGGGGCAGGGGAAATCACGTAGAACACTAAACTGAGACGGACCATTCAGACCACCGAAGACAACCACACAATGGAACAACCTTTCCCCCACCCAATGATCATCCACAAGAACGGCTGGAACAACCGTCTGAGGAGGGAGGACGCAAGGGGAAAGGCCTGAGAGTCATCCATCTCGATTCTCTTAAGTCCGACACTTCGAAAAAAGAAAGGCATGTTGACGTGGGCGAAAAGTGAAAAGCCTAGAACAGGGTCATAGAATTTTGTGGTTGGGGGGGGGCAGTGGGAAATTTCGTCACTCCACATACAGCGAAACAGGACTAGTTGAAACCAAATTATGTCAAACCGGTTCTATCGCCAAGCGGAGATCGAAGAGTTCCGGCCTCCTCTTAGGAAAGCAAAAGTTTGAAAAGAGACTAACA
>Ga0179593_1616066_pt1 | contig 14638 bp, 18 predicted proteins | sample CZODoug2_1_08_16_FD_185931 | JGI IMG/M metagenome (GOLD analysis project Ga0179593, IMG submission 185931) | Vadose zone soil fungal communities from Angelo Coast Range Reserve, California, USA - CZODoug2_1_08_16fungal (PacBio error correction) | ecosystem: Environmental > Terrestrial > Soil >...
GAATCGGCGCGGCACGGTGTACGCACGTGGTGATGAACATCCATTGGGGTTATTAAACAAAATCGGCAAGGGGTCCAAAAGGTATACCAGCGCGCTTTGTGGCGTACACGCGAAATAGAGGAATAAAATGAGGTGAAAGGCGGAACGTAAAAAGCTTTAATACAGCAGGAGTAGATAGATAGGGAACGTTGGGGGTAACGGGAGATCCTAAATAAAGACGGCAACACGCGACTAGCACAACGGGGGGTATATCGGGGAATAATGGATTTCGTAGTAAAGTCCGGCCGGGGGGCATGAGTGGCGGGATATAAGACAAAAAGTACAGGCACAAAGGAGGTCATCCGCTTGAAAAAAAAAACTTGGGAACGCAACGCAGTGCGTCTGGAAACAAAACGAAAAAAGGGAGGGGGTGAGTGGGTTTGGGGGACAGGGCAGGATAATCAGTATTGGCCGGGAGATACCCACAGAGAAGCGATTAAAAACAACTCTGTCAATTCCCAGGAACAGGACGAAGGAGAGCATCCGGGTGGCATTAGGCACGAACTAAAAGAGCACGGCACGTCCCGGGAGAGTTATAACTGGGGTACAATTGGGGGAATCGAAGCAAAGGCACGGAACCCCGGACCAGTAAACCGACACCCGCGCCAAGAAGGAGACATCTAACAGGGCGGAGGGCGTCCGTAGGGCGCGGCATGCGATAGGCGTACCCAGACCTAAACGAAAGGAAGGGAGAAGAGGGAAAATAGATGTTCAAAGCTGCTCGGAAACAGAGCAAAAATCAAAAAGAAAACAACGAACGGGAAGGATGAGGAAAAGACTATGCAGTCTGAATCACCGAGCCCGTAATAGTTTACGATACTAAAAAAACTCAAAAGGCGAAGGGGCGTCGGGCAGACACGAACGGGAGGTCGATCATCTCGAGCAACGCGCATCACAGCACCAGGTTATTCGATGCACAACGAAAACCTCACAAAAAAGAAGAGCGATACGGTGCCACGAGGTTCACCACCGGCCCATATGGAAGGGTGCCCATAAATGCAAAGAAAGCAAGACGGCGGACACCGGCCACAGCAAAGTTCCAATTCTGACGCGAGCGTAAGTTTTGGGGGGGTCCCGGGGGGGGCCAAAATGAGTGGAGCCGGGACCACCCTCGGGAGGGGTAGGGGGGTGAAGGGGGGTAGTCCCATAATCTAAGCGCACGGCACCAAAACTGCCCAGTTACAAAACCTACGGAAGAAGTTGCTTTCAGGACGCATTTCGCGAGATTATTTGCTTAAGGGATGCCGTCGCGGGTATATACTAATCCTCAAGGCAAATCGGGATGAAGCCAGAAATCCAATCCTACTGCCAACTCCCATTACTTCCAGTTGCAATCAGCCACAACCGATTAGACTGGACTAGTGGCGCCATTACCTCAAAAAAAGACCAAAGTCCGCTGTAGAAGAGATTTCCGGATATGTAGTTTCGACGCAAATCTGTCTCACCTCTTTATGGTTTGACAATGACCAGGGGGCCGCGTGACACCTAAAAAATCAGCGACGAGAACACGTAAGACAGTGCGTGCAAAAAAAAATAGGTGATTCGCCAACGGATTGCCATGGGGCACAATGTATAATGATCGTCAAAAATTAAAAACCCCGGACGGTAGGGGCCTTTGTGCTGGGTTGGGGACGAGTCGATCCACTAAAGAAAGGGAATAACCGGTATTCATGCTTATGGTCACAAATGCAAGAAGAATGAACATTGATTGGAAGCAAACGTAAAGAGCGTTAAGTATCGAGGTCAAAGTCTTGATCAAAATAATTCTTACGAAGACGCCTTTTATGGGAGAAAATGTTGAAATAAGAATAGGGTGGCCTCATTCCAACATGCAGCCAAGAGGGAAAAATCTTCCAGAGCAATTGGGAGCAAAACATTTTAGCAAAGGGGAAAAAAAATCGCACTTAATGTTGCTCTGGAATTGATGCCAAAGGGGGGGTTCCAAATCGCAAGGGTGGGAAGCTGTTAAAGATAGGGTAACCGGTATCATACAGATAGTTAACGGGGGGGTGGATAGACTGACCTACACTATACACCTTGGTAGAAAACTTTGACGTACGTTGGGCACTACATCGGCGCAAGAAGTTGTTTAGCACACCTTTGACCAAAAATGAGAAGGACACCGAAAGAGTAAAGAAATCCTTGGAATTGAGAAGGCAAACAGTCGATGGAGAAAGGCAAGCCGAGGCTGAAAAGGGGGAGGGGCGCAGAGAGTGCCTATGGGAGGTTTCGAGCGAATCCCAACCCTAAGCATTTCAAGGGGGAAAATGTCATCCTCGGCTGGGGAGGACGTTCGCCGCTTCGGGACCAACAATAAACAAAAAGAGCCTTGGGGAGGTTCTGAAGGAAAGACGGAACTACAATGGACGAAGGAACGGCCCAAACTCCAGGGGCAAAAAAAAAAAATTGCAGATTTTGCAGGAAGGAGAGAAAGGGTGAAGGGGGATGACATGAAGAAAGACAAAGGACATAAAGCGAAAGGGGGGGGGAAATTGGACGACTTCAAAAGGTTTGGGAGAAAATACCAGCAAGGAAAAAAAATAAGGAAAAGATTCACTGAGGGTGCATTCGCAAGGGAGACATTTTCCCGTGTGACTAACCTTAAGCCTCAATCTTTCTGGGGATGGGATAACTTTGTAAGCAAGGTATCCGCCATCTAGAACTGGTGAAGAGCAGAACCTTGTGAAAGCTGGGAAGGGGAGAAGGAACTTTCTGGTGAAAAATTGAAATTGGAAAGATGTCCGCAGGACTTCTATTCCAGTACGTGCTTTGGAGAATTCCCATAGAAACGGAAGGAGTCAGGGAGTAGGACTCGAAAACTGAGGGGCGTTCGGAAGACAAGGGATCTCCAAAGGGGGGAAAGAAAAAAAACGCCAGCAAAATTCAGGTATATATACAACAACGGAGAGGGAAAATCTATATGTAGCAGTGAACGGAAGCGGTGAGGATAAAGTGAGAGCTCTGGAAAAAGCCCACTCAAGTGTAAGAGTTAAAGGAAAGAATGGGAGCCTGGACCAGGGGTCAATAGGACTGTCATCGGGCATGCTTGCAAATCATAAGCAAAGCATCCGTGAAGACAGCGGGGAAGCTAACGCCCTCTTAAAAAAATGGGCTAAGAAAAAGTTGATGCAGATAGAGAAAAAATGCTAGGGTCGATCTAAAAAAAGAAAAAAGAAGTAGATTCAATGTGGGGAGTCAAGCTCAAGGGCGCGCTTTGGCCGCACCAACAGGAGTGTCCGAAAGTGTTGGGACAGGGAGGTTAAAAGGTGGTACAATTTCATACCCATCCAAGAGGGGAATTGAAAAGGATTAAAGGTCGTAAGGTCAAACGGAAACGTGTCGTCATTATCTGCCAATCGCGGTTACAGTGGGGACCTGATGTTGGGGGGCCCTAAAAGAAGGGATCAATTCGGAATGCTTCCGGGGAAGCTAAGAGCCATGGAGTGGGGGCAAATAGGGATTGGGTAGTCAGGAATCTAACTGGAAAAATCCATCTCGAAACGGGGGGAATTTAGTCGGTTTGGTGGATAGAACCAAAAATATTAAAGAACATTTGCCCCGAAATTTAGAGTTGGATAGATAGACATCCTTCATGAATTAAGGTACTTTCCTGTCAGGTGGAGGGATTTGGGGGGTAGAAGGGGAAGAAGAACTGAGCTCGAGGGCAACAGGGGAATCATGGAAAAAGAAAGGTGGCGTGGGAAAAGGGAAGTGCCAGAAAAAAAAAAAAAAGGATTTAACTAGGGGAGCTACTCCCAAACATGAAAGCAAAGCGGGGTGAGAAGTTAAGGTCCAAATTAGTCGGGCAGAATTCCAATCTAGAAAGAATAAGTGCGGCCAGCCTTAAAAGGGGGGGGGGGCTTCAGCGTCAGAAGCATTAAGGGACAAAATGCCTGTCCACGACTTGGGGAATAGAGCTAAAAAGCCAAGGGAACAAAGGGATGAAGGGAAGAGGGGGAAAGTACGACTGGAACAGCACGACATTTCAAAATCCGAGAGTTCAAAACAGGGCAAGGGTATCGACGGGGGGGAATTGGCAATAATAGCAGCGGGAAAAAGTGAAGAGGTCCTTACGAAGGGGAGGGGAAGCGACAGGGGGGTCTCAAACAAAAATAAAGGAGAAAGGAAATCGCTTTTTTTAATGGCAGGGAGAAAACCCTACGGTGTCCAAGCAGGTTGTGGGAGGGAAAGGACCATCGGGGGGACCAAAAGAGTAATGAAAACTGAAAATATTGGAAACGCAGCTTCTGCGGAGTTTTTGGCACGAGAAAAAGGGGAGTTGGGGAGGGGAGCCGGGGGGGGGGCTCGAGCAGCGAATATCTAAAACTGGGGGGGCTGCAAAAATAGTCCTGAAAGGTAGGATTAAACAACTAAAAAGACGATAAAAGAGCCCACAATGATCAGTGTAATAAGACCTCCAAAGTTTAAAGAACCGGGGGGTCCCCTCAAGGAGAGACACCATGTAAATGATCTACTCCGAATAGAGAAAAGAAGATCGTGAGATTGCAGAGGATTATCAGTCAAAAAACAAGTTATGGTGATGGAAAAGTCAACTAAAAAATTAAGGTGGATCCGCTATGGTCATGTCGATCAGGGGGGAGCGTACCTAAAGGGGAGATGGTAGATGGTCTATGAATTCACTGGGGGGAATTGCCGCTGCGAGCCAATTGGGCAGGGTCCAATTCTTGGACTGCATTGAGAGGGTCAAAGGATACAAGAAGAGTTTCGACTACTTTCTCTGGATTGAGAAGGGGGGAGAAAGGGTAGAATACGAGGGCTGATAAGGGTCCAATCCCGGTTATTGCAAACAAACTAAGGATTAACATAATTTAGGTCTTTAGTGTTTTAAGTCTCCCACTAGTGATGGGTACAAAGCCTATTAAACCAACCAAGGTTGTGGGGGGGAAAGAAAGGGGAGTAGATTTTCTGGTGGTTTGTCTGAAAGAAAAAGAAAAAACATCCATTAAGATAAACTATCAAGAAATTTATGTTAACAGTTAAGTGGAATCAAAAAGATGGATCAAAGGGGATCAAGTACTCAAGAACTTGGGGGAATGGTAGTCCATAGGCCGATGCAAGTCAAAATAAAGGGAAACTAAAGAAAAAAAAAAGTTAAAGGAAGAAAAACTAAATTAGCAAAGGAAGGGATTGGTAAAAGCTTTCATTCGTCCAGTTTTTCAAAAAAGGGGGGGGGGTCTTGGGAACAGTGAAGGTTCAGGGGGGGGGGAAATATGGGGAAGTAAAATCAAGACCATTGGAGTTTGAAAGAGAAAACGCCATGTTTGGGCGCAAGCTACACAAAAAGAAAGCCACAACGACCACCACACCACACTATAAAAAAAAAAAAAAAATAATGACAAAGCAAGTAGGAGGCCTTACAAGAAGGGAATAGGGGCGGGTCGTAAACCTTCTGAGGAAGGTGGAGAGAGGGGGAACAAGAAAGAGAACATTCAAGGGACGGTGGCAGCGTATGTCGGGGGAGCCTATAAGAAGACGGGGAATAAAGATTTTCGAATACGCGGTAAGCCTAATCTACGAAACCTAGAAAACCGAAAAAAGGAACAACTTTCAGAGGGAAGGGCCATGGACAAAAGTTCAGGTGACAAAGCCCTAATAAAAGCACCAATGTGGGGGAGGAACTCGGATTAAGTTGGAAACGTGAGATCCAAGCCTGGCTTGAAAGGCTGACAGACGGGGGGCGAACCCCGGGAAGGATGGAAAGGGGAGCGCTATGTTCAGAAAATTATCTCGAGGGAAAGATCGAGTGGAGAATTGATTAAAAAACCCGGGGAGGACGGAACACAGGGGAAACTGGAAGTGAGCTATCGGGGGGAATTCTGGCAGATCTCCTAGGAATAAAAGGTGTTCGGCCACCCAGTGACAACAGGCCGAGGAACAAATCCCTCAATTAAAGGAGGAATTATCGAGAAAAAAAACTCGAAAAAAAGAAAGCGGAATTGACTGGGGAGGGCTAGGGACACTCTGGTTGTAAAGTTGGGGGATCGAAAACTTTAGCCAGAGGAAGGCAAAAGAAAATGCATGAATATTGTAGAAGAAACCAGAGGGAAAGCGTTGGGGCCGAAAGGAGCAAAGCACCTCCCGGTCCAGAGACAGGGCTCGAGCTAAACTTCGAATGAAAAATACCCTGGGAACAAACTGATGGGCGTACCCACGAAAGGAGGGGGGGGAAAGTCAACCGAGGGTCCTTACCTTTGGTGGTTGTCAAGTGTTACATGAAACCATAAAAGGTAGGACGTAAGGAGGCAAGGAAGGGGGGAAACGTGCCTGCCCCAGAACAGTTAAAAGCCCGACGTGTGGGGGGAGGCCCTGGGACCGATAGGGAGAAAAAGCCAAAAGAAGGGTTATTTTTGGGCAAATACTGAGGGGGCAGAACAAGGCGAGCGAACGCTGGAAAGGTGGAAACGGGTGGGGAGACCCTAAAGTAATAGGCCCCCTCGAAGACTCGGGGGGAAGGATCGGGGAAGATCGAATTGAAGGGAGGGTTCAGCATGCGGAGTAAAAGGGGGGGGGGAGTCAAGGAGAAAAAAAAGGGGGGGAGGTCAAGGAAACAGTGTATGGCCAAGGTAAGATTTGCACACACAAGTCTGGGGGGTACTACGGGCCCCGATTTAACCTTGGCAACACTGGGGGGAAACTCGGGAAAGGGCCTCAGAAGGAGAATCAAAGGAACGTGGGGGAAAATGTTTCGGGAGGCCCAGGAAAGGGAAGGGCAGTTAAGTCAACTTTTAAGCTTGGAGGTCTGGGCCCGGGACAGAAGAAACTGCGGTGATGGTCGAAAAAAAAGGAATTTACATCCGCATGGGAAAAGATCCAAAAGGATAGAGTGCGCTCTGAAAAAAGAGGAAGAGGGAGCTTCGTGGATCTGACAAAAGAAAGAAAGGAAGTCTAAGGGGGAGGGGGCAAGTCACCAAGGAGGAAGACGGTAAGGGGGGGTTAACGGGTTACAATCGGGGGGGGGAAGCTTTAGTAAAAAGAAGAACAGCGAGAAAAGTGTGGGAAGGAGCTCAAAAGTTTGGATCGTTAATCAAGGGAGAAGGTAAACAAAAGGTAGGAAGCTTCCAACTATGAAAACGAGAAAAACAAAACGTAAGCCTTACTCCTCACACCCAAGAGGGGTAAAGAAAAGGTCAAAAGGGGGGACACAGTATAAAGTTTTCATCTAACAAACGCGGGAAAAGGACAAAGCTCAGATTCGCGAAGTTGAAAGAGAAAAACAACAGAGGAGGAGGAAAAGATATATCAACGGGAGTTACGAAGGTAAGAAAGTCGATAACTCACGAAAGGTGAAAGGGAGCGGGGGAGGGTTGTTCCGGGGAGGAGGGCGGCCCACGTTCCCCTTCGGGGGAAGTTTAAGGAGGTACTTCTGAAGCTCAAAATTAACGAAGAGTGGCAAAGAAACAGTGAAAGGCTTAGGTTGCTGGGGAATCGAAAGAAAGTAAAGGAAAAAAATGTGAAAGGGATAGGAATCCAACTACCGAAAGTATCTTTGGGAAAAGAGGATTTGAGCCGGGAAAGCTTATAAGTTTTGACCCAATTGTCAAAAGATGGAAGTCAAGGAAACGAATAAGAAGTGCAAGAAGAGGATTCGAGAACTTCCGTGTTTGCCTTTTGGGGGGAATCAAAGAGAAAAAGAAAGAGAATACACTTCATAAGAGTAAAGGAAAATTGCAAAGGAGGGGGGAAACCGAAAGGGGAACAACAGAGGGGAAATATCGATGTAAAGGAAAATTCAGGGCTTACTCAATCAAAAGGGAATTTAAGAGAACTAAAGAAAATGGGAGGTTGAAGGGGAACTCCAAACATTTGTCATTTGAAGAAAATCCTAATGGAAAAGGGAGATTGTGAATGGAAAATATGAAAATAAAAAAACAACAGTGGTCAAAAAAAATTCTAAGGGACCAACTCTTAGGGGGGGGGGGGTGGAGGGAACCCTCACCATGCGGGAGGAAAAGGTTTAGAGACGAAGTGAAAATTTCCAAAGGATAAGAGCCAAAAAAGAGAATCGGGGGAAAGTCCGGGCACCGTCATAGCCGGAAAGGAGGGGGAAGCGGAAAAAAATAGGCGAGGTTCAGGGGAGCGATGGATACAAGGAAGTGAAAGCGGGAGAAAAAGAGAGAAAAAACGCCGCTTTTACAAACTCAAGGGAAGGGGGGACTTCCGTAGAGGAAAGTGGCGACAAAATCCAGGAAAAAGTCATATTGAAGTCAATTACGGAGCTTATGTAAGAAGAGTTAAGTGAAAAGGAAAAGGTGCAATCGAAAAAACCAATCAAAGATGACTGAATCGGGTTTGACGGAGCGGAATTTTGAGCGCTCGTTGTAAGTGACCTCCTCAGGGAAGACTCGGAAAGAGAGTAAAGGTGGAGTTGCAAAAATTGTGTCCGAATTCCTGAATGGCGGGACTGGGGGGGAGGGGAACTCCTCAGGTGCGGGGCTGGTATCAACCGAAAAATAAAGCCAAACTCAGGAAACAAGAGGGAAAAAATGAAAAGATAAGAAGTCTGTAGTGACTAGTCCGCATTGGAGATAATAAAGGGGAAAGGTTGAAAAAAGATGAAGGGGGAAAGGGGAAAGGGAAGAGGGAAGCAGGGGAAGAAAGGGCGACATTCGCCAAAGAAAGGAGTCCTGGAGCCCGAAAAAGGTCAAGAAATCCAAGAAATGCTTGAATGCGCGGGAGATACACGCAGAGAGGAAATTGGGGCTCAAGGGGCGGGAGGGAGTGAAAGAAAAAGCCGGTGAGGTATGGGGGGCCTTATTTTCGTTTAAGAAAAGGAAGTCAAAGAGGAGGGGAAGTTGGAGGGTCTGTTGGAACAGACCTTTTGCTGAACGAACAAGTGGTTGCCACTTTTAGAAAGGGGTCGAGGACTCTGACGACCCACCTTCCTGGCCACGTTGGGAGGGGAAAGGAAGCAAAAAAGGAACGGACGTTAATTGTTAGTCGTGGTCAGATAAGAGGAAAAGGAGGGCATATCTCTTCTGGCAAGTGGATAATTTGACATGAAGAAGGACGGGGATCAGGGGTTTTGTAGCAAAGAGACAAGACTAAATGAAAAAGAAGAATGAGGGTAATCATGAAAACCAGGGGCTTGGGTTTCCCGGGGTCCATACGCGTGGTAAAGGGGGAAACATTCGGGGTTGACTAATTAGATGCTCACCTCAAGAAACATCAGGGTTTGAGGGCCAGGATTAAAGAGGGGTTAAGGGAGGGCGAAGAAAAGGAGCAGTTTTCACCAAAGGGACGGCTGGGAGGAGCAAGGGAGGAATCCGCGGGGCAGAAGATTAGAGGAGAAAAAAGTCACGAATGAAAAGGGGAATTTGGGGAGATATAGAAGGTATCCAGGAAAAAGGGGGGGGAAAAAAAGATAATCTCAAAAGCAAGGAAAGGAGGATAGGGAACTCGAAAACGAAAGGTACTTTGTTGTTAAAATAAGGCCTTTAAAGAAGAATATTGAAAACGGAGGGTAGGGGGTAAGAAAATGGGGAGGGTTTATTCGTTAAAGAGAGAGCACTAAGCCAGAAATAGGACTCTGCGGGGACTGCTATCTTCCACCCGAGATTGCGCAGAAAAAAGAAATCCCGGGGCAAAGGAGGGAGGTCAAAAAAAGCAGAGACACGCAAGGGAATCAAAAGAAGTCCGTGCGCAGGAAAAAAGGCCAGAAGGGAAAAAAAAATTCAAAAGAGGTGCTAGCAAACACCAGAGAAAAGGAGAACAGAAGCAGCAGACATGGACGCAGCGGAGGGCATGCGGGGGGGATGAGAGGACAAAGGGGGAAAAGTTCAAGGGCGAAATTCGCGAGGAAATGAGAAGCAAGTTAGGGTCTTTGAATCAGGGGCCGGGGAAGGCGGGGGTAAGAAACGCTGAGGAAAAACCGACGTTTTCTAAAGGCGCGAGTGCTGAGGCGCGGAGAAAACTCAAAGGGGGAAAGCCCGATTACTCCAAAAAAAGTAGGGTCGGTCATTGAAGGGATTCTAAGGGAAAAACTTCGGGGAAAACTAGAAGGACAAAACGTTCTTTGACGAGAAAGGAATTGAAGGGGAAGATTGGGGGGTTCTACCAGTCAGATGAGAGACACAAGGAGTAAGGGAAGGGTGATAATTCTATCGGACCAGCCAAATTCTTCATGCCATAGAAAATTTAAAAATATAATTTCGGGGAGAAGGCCCGGGAATACTAAAAGCGGAAATAGATGTCTACCTTAAGAGGTCCCAAGGAAGGGGGGAAAAAGAACCACGGGATGGACTGATAGAAAAGTCAGAGAGGGTGTCACAAAAAAATCCCAATTGTGTCAAAAGAAAAAAAGGAGTGGGAGACCACTAGTGGAAGGGTATAGGAAGAAAAAGGGGGGGGGCAGGGGAGAAACCTGAAAAGTGGCCGTTTTTAAAAAGAGAATGATCAAGGTGTGGATTTTGCCAACCCCAGAGAAGGAAATCCGGAAATCCTAGGGGGGGGGAGGGGGAGCGGCAGCCGCGAAAAATGCAGGGGGAAAAGCCCTGCATTAGGATGAGACAAAGCAAGTCAAAAGGGAGCCGAGTTCTGCCAACGAAAATAAGTTGGGAAAAAAAAAGGTAGCCGCTCCTCTTCCTGAGGAATTGCCGGGATGACCAGGTTTCAAAGGAAAGGGGCTAGGGCATTAAATGCCACTGGGAAAGACTGCAGGACTAAGGGGAAAAGTCTTTAGGGAGTAGAAATTAAGTCAGGAAAGAACATCCATCACTGGAGGGACTAAATAGGGGACTAAGAACTAGTCTGGGGGGAGCTCGGGCTAGTGGGAAAACTCAAACCCTTGTATCTCAGAGACAAGTCGGGGTCTGGAGGGGGCAACGGGGGGCGAGAAAAAGATCAGGATCTTTGGAAAATCAGGAGAGGGCCTTTAAGATCTCGGAATGAGGGTCGTAGAGATCTCCAAGGAGAAGGAACCGCAAGCCAGGATCTCTCAAAAAAAGGGAGGAAAGGGAGGGGTTCAGGGCTCATTCAAAGGGGGGGAGAGGATAAAGAAGCGTAACGAAAGGAATTCGCTCAGGAAGTGCAGAAGATATCGAAAAGGGCAAATCAGGCGTTGGAAGAGGTGCAAACAAGTGAGGCCCTGGAAGTCAGGAGCCAGAAAAAGTGCAGGGAGGGAAAAAAAGGCATAATCCTCCATCAGGAGTTTCAGGAAATCAAGGTCTCCCAAGGGGGTGTATGTGAGGGTTGTTTTCGTGAATTGTCCCAAATTTCAAGGGGAAGAACCTGGAAGGCGGAAGAAGGAGGTTCCTTGATCCGGTCCACCTTGAAAAGTGGGGGGCAAAAATCGGATAGGGTCCCATTTATTGGTCTTCATGCTTGGTTCGGGACTTGAGCGGGAGAAATCAAAAGGGGATTGGTCAATCGGGTCGACATAGAAAACAAGGATCAAAAGTGAAATGATAGGGGGAAAGAAAGGAACATATTACCAAGAGGCAATGAAAAATTGGGCCAGACTTTTGAAAAGGGGGTTAAGACATTGAGGGAGTCTTTGTTTATTCAAACAAAGGAAGAGGCAACAAAGGGGGTGCGGTCGTGGCAGAGAAACAACAAAGAAGGTAACTATTGATAAATGAACGGTCACGAGGGTTGGGGGGAGAGGAGGAATCAGCGTAAAAAGCGAAGAACGAAAAAAAAAGTTGGGGGGTTTTAATGGGGGAAGAAAAAAAGTTTAAAGAGGAAATTGCAAGGATTATTTCCATCACGGCAAGGAACGGTCGGTTATGCACAAAGAAGGATACATTGAAAGAGATTGGGGTAAAAAATAAATTCACTGAGGGGGGGGGAGGGCTAAAGAAGCAGGCTTAAGATGAAATCTTTTAGGTCTCAAAAAAAAACAAATAAGGAATTCCATAATGAGTCATGGCAAGCCCGAGTCCAAAACTTTAAACAGGGGGGGGCGAGGGAAAGTAAAGTTTGACAGGAACGGACTGTGTGTATTGGGGAATGACCAATTTGAGCCTATGGGAAACGAAAAAACAAAAGGGCGCCAAGGACCTCAACCTTTGTAGAGGTGCCATCAAACTGCTCAAAAAGGGCCAAAACGCTATTGGCATCGGGGAAAGCGCAATGGGGTATCGAAATGGGGTAAGATTAAGGTCAAACCCAAAAAGTTTAGCGAAAGGGAAATCAAACAAAACAAGATTAAAGGCTCAGAAAGTTAAAATTCGGGAAAAAGGGAAGGGGGGGAGAAGTCCTCGAGAATGGTGGTAACCGACGGTGGGGGTCAGAAAAGTCCCTTCGAAGAGTCCCAGGGAGGGTTGGGGCCAAGGAAAGATTTCACTGGAAAGGTACCCCGGGGGAGAAAGCCGATCTTTGCTGAATAGAATTCGGGGAAAAAAAGGAAATCCGGCAATTGTCTTGCAAGGAGACTAAAGACTCTGGAGGACAAATATTGAACGAAATGACCCCTGAGGGGAGTTTAAGAAAGCTTTGGACAATGGATCGATGAACTGGAAAAGGAAATTATAGAGAAAAAGTATTTGCGTTGCGGGACGTGAAAAAAGTAAAGGCAGGAACGAGCAAAAACATTAAGAGTTCGAGGAAGTCAAAAAGACTTGGCATGGAAAATTCTGGAAAGTGCGGACTCAAAAGGGACATGCAAGAACAAATCAGATGGCCCTTACCACTGGGGGGCAAGAGTCATAAGTATCAAGAAAAATGATGGAAGAGAGTTAATAAGACCATCCAAAGTGGTTCAAAGGGTTTAAGTGAGGGAACCGAGAAAAGAAAAAAAACGGGTGGGAAATTGGGAAAAGGGGGGAGGATCAGAAAACACTGAGCTTCAAGTATGCAGGATCGGGTTAAAAAAGGGGGCCTACCCAAAGGGGGGAAATCAAATAAAAGGGGTTCCCGATCTCTTTCTCTAAAGAAGCTCAAGAAGAGAGAAGAAGGCCTGAGAGGGAAATCACAGAGTCATTATGTGAAGTTTCTCGACTCCAAGGAAAAGTGTTAGAGAATTTTAAAGTCCGGAAAGCCCCATCCCTAAAAGGGGAAATTTGGCTCGGATCAAGAGATTTAGAAAAAAAGGAAAGGCCCGAAGCAAAATCAACAGGGGGGGCCAAGGGGATACGAGCGCGACAACACGAAAAAAGGCGGGGTTTTGGACTACGTGCGAGGTTGTACCCTCAGAGCAGGGGAAGAACTGGCGCTTGAAGAGTGGAAAGTTGACGACCAGGAAATCCTCGAGAACTCAGGTGAGAAGCTCTCTAAGAAAGTATAGCCCATTTAAGGGCAGGGGAGTGCTGGAGTGAATGAAAAGAAAATTTATGGAAGATTCAGAGGTTAGCCGGGGAGGGGTTCGGGGCAGGAAGTCCGAAGGAGGAGCAACAGTCCAATAAAGATAGTCCAATGGACTCTAAAAGCACAAAAACTGAAGGGAGTATTTAAAGATAGAGGGGGGGGGTGCTTTCGAAGGGCCTTGGGGGAGGTCTAACAAAAAAGGTGAACAAGTAAAAAGGACCTGACAAAAGGCTCAATTGCCCGATACGCCGGCATGGTCAAAGGAAATTTGGTTGAAAACAAGTTAGATTGAATCAGCTAAGGTCCTTGTGCGGATCCTAGGGGCAATGAAAGAACGATCCTAAAAAAAAGGGGGAAGGTTGAAAAAATCAATTTAGGGTATTTCACCGGACAGTAGAACTGTATGTCCTTGTGGGGCTGGAAAAACTGGGGAATCAGAAAAAAGAAGTGAACGGTCTGGAATCCGTAAACTCGGTTCTCAGCGCCCCAGGGGTTTAGGTTGAAGGTGGGGGGAGGTTGGTGCAATCAGGGAAAGCGTCCTTCGGCTGCCGGGCGAGTGCCTTTGGGGCAATGTCAGAACGAAAAAAGAGGCTCTGATAAGCCTTGAAGGGCTTATGATCTCAAAGGAAATCAGGAGTATCTGCTGCGGGAAAGGGAGGTGGGGGACCGGATTCTTGAAAAAAAATCGAGGTGTTGTCAAGAGGAAAAAAGATATTCAGAGAGAAGTTTCGGCAAATGGTTTAGGGATTCAGAGATCTCAAGACTAAGAGAGGGGGAAACGGGAATTCAAAGCTTTGATTCAAAAAATTCGCCTGAAAAATCAGTAGACCGGGGAACATGGATTTTCTTCAAAGTGTTGAAAGGGAAAACGGGATTGGCGGATTTCGGGAACGGCGAATTTGGAGGGATCTCAGAAAGACGATACAAGATTGATTTGCTTCCAAAAGTTAAAGGGTCGACTGGGTGGCAAGAGGGAAAAAAATTGGGAGGGAAAGAACCAAGGCAAGAAGAAGTAATATAATGCATCAAAATTCGTGGAAGTTGTTGTTAAGGGAAAGGAAGGGGGAGGGAACAAAGACATATTGATATACAGCGTATGGGGTTGGGGAAAAGCGGGGGTTAGGTAGTGGGGGGAAAATACTAGGCACCTTCGACGACCTTATATTTGAAAAAGAAACACAACTTCAAGGAAAAAGAAAAATGAAACTTGGGATCTCGGTACCAAAAGAAAAAAAAAAAAGCTCACCGGGATTGAGAAGTAGAAAATGTCCTCCGGATCATGAAGTTTATCTCGCTCAAAATGGAGAAAAACTAAAAAAATAGTTTGAGGGTGTCA
>Ga0179593_1480991_pt1 | contig 14637 bp, 14 predicted proteins | sample CZODoug2_1_08_16_FD_185931 | JGI IMG/M metagenome (GOLD analysis project Ga0179593, IMG submission 185931) | Vadose zone soil fungal communities from Angelo Coast Range Reserve, California, USA - CZODoug2_1_08_16fungal (PacBio error correction) | ecosystem: Environmental > Terrestrial > Soil >...
ACCTAATGGGCAAACCATGAAAAAAAAGTAGAAAGAGACGGAAAGAAGCCAAAGGAACGGGCCCCCGGGGAAAGAAAAAGAAGGGGGGTTGGGGGGAAAAAGCCCAAAAAATCAAGCCCCCCCCCCCCCGAAAAACGTGGGAGGGGGACAAAAAAAAAACCAGGAAGGGCAGGTTTTTTAAAAAGAACAAAACCAAAACTCATAGGGGAAAGAGTCAATAAGGGGGGGAAACTTAGGACGGACCCAAAGGGGAGGAACCACCCCTAACCGGGACCAAGACCAGGGGGGGGGGGGAATTGGGGGGAGAAGAGGAAAGGGCATAGGTTAGAAAACAAACACCAAAGGACCCCAATTTTCAAAAACCAGAAAAAAGGGGGGAGAACAAGAACTGAGTGGCAAAACGTCTCCCAGGGCCCATTTCCATTCCGTTGGACGTAACTGTCCCCGATAAAAAAAAAAAGGGGCAAGGGGGAAGGTAAACCAAACGTTGTTGTTTCCAAGACTGGGGTGGAAAAACGGTCTAAAAGAGAAAGGGCTCAACGGGACCTCGCCCCTTCCCCCGATCGCCCCGGGGGGTGGGGGGAGGATGACAAAAACGAAATGAACGGTAAAACAATACTGGGGGGGCGAAAGGAAAAAAAAGTGGGGTATGATAGGGGGTGGAAAAAACGGAGGGGTTGGGAAAAAGGAAAAAGGGGGGGGCGAAGGGCAGTAGGACTTGTTGCGCCAACAATTGTGCAGAAAAAAAAAAAAATGGAGGGGGGTTAACTGTTGTGAAGCAGTTTTTTTGGACAAGAGGGCAGCTAACGGAAGGGGACAGGCAAGGGGGGGGAGGGTTCACTGTCCCCACACGGTGGTGGTGAGGAAAAAACGGGGTGTTTTGCCTGGGGGGGGAAATTGTGTCGTGAAAAAAGGAAAAACGGTAAAAAAGGGGGAGGGGGACGGGTAATCAGGGTGGTTTGGTTTTTTCGAAACAGGACCCAGGAACTCACGTCAGACTGCCAGGGGGGGGGAAAGCGGAAGGGGGGGGGCTGTTTTCAGAAGATGTGGGGGGGGGGGGGGGAAAACATTCCATTGGGTTTTGGGTCTGGAAGGACAGAAAAATAAAAAAAAGTGGAGAAATAGTGGTTGGAGGTAAAATTTTGGTTTTTTTTCACGGGAAATTGGCAAATTCCAGGGGCGCAATAGCACGTTTAGGCCCCTAAACCAGGTGACCCTACGGTAAAAAAGAAGAAAAAAAAAGATGGGTTTACAAACAAGGGAAAAACCCTGTAACACCCACCCTTGAAGAAAAAGGCAGGGAAGCCTTGGGGGGGAAAAAAAGTGTCCCCTGAAAGGGGGGAAACCTGGTTTCCCCCCCCGCCATGGGAAAAGAAAAGGGGACATGCACAGGAAGGGCAAAGAACAAAGACCCAAGACTGGAAAAGGGAAATCCCCGAAACCCAAAGACCGCAGGCGCCCTGGCTTTCGTTTCAGAACGGAAACGCTTTGGGGGGGGGGGGGGGGGGTGTCGGTCGCCCCAACAAAAAAATGTTGGGGGGACGAACGAAAAAAAAGGACGATCAAATCGGGGTTTTGCGAAACAAAAAAGTTGGGGCGGTCCCCCCACGCAACGAAATGGGGTCCTCGAACCATCCAAGTGAAGACCCTAACATCACGGGGAAACGTTAAGAAAAGCACGCAAAGACGGCCCGTTGCGGGGCCAACCAGAAGAGGATGGAAAAGGACCCGGGAGCGGCACTTCGGGGGCAAGGGTACCCCCGTCCGGCCTGGGTAAAAAACAACAAAAGGCAAAAATTCCTGGAGGCAAACAAGAACTCAACAAAAAAAAAGGCCCGGGGGGAAGGGGGAAAGCCCCAAAAAAGAACCACGACCCCATGCTTGCCCACTTTTCCGCAAGCGGGCTTTTGTCCCAAAAGAATAGGGGGGAGAGGGGGGGGGGAGAAAAGAAAAATTTTCCTAAATCTAAACAGGCCCGATATCAAGAAAAGGGGGAAAACTGGTGAGGGGGCCCCGCCCCACCCTGAATCATCAACGCTGCGTATGCGAAAAAAGGAAAAACGGGGGGAAGGAGCAGGGGGGCAGATCAGGAAAAGGGGAAACCAGGTATAACTTGAGGGTGAACAAACCCCAATGGTGCAAAGTCCTAGGAAACTGGAACGGGGAACGACCCCTGTTCGGTGATGACCCCCCAGGGGGGGGGAATAGTATAATGGAACCTCTAGAGAATTTTTTTGGCGCGAGGTTGAAGGGGGGGGAAAGTGAGGAATAAAAGGAAAAGCAAAAAAGCCCATCCCCCGAAAAAAAACGGTAAGAAGAAGAAAAAAAAAAAACACCACTACACCCAAAAAAAAAACACAAAACACAGGGCCTTGGACTTGGTGCACAAAGTACCCCCGTGGTGAGAACGTAGCTCAACGTTGAAAAAGAAAAAGATCGGGAAAGAGAACAAAGAAAACGAAGGACAGAAAACGCATTGAAGGGTTTTTTGAAAAAAACCCCGGGAGGGGTTGGTGGTTTTACCAAGAAAAAGGAAAAAATCAGAAACCCAGGGGGAAAAAAAAAAAGGGGGGGGAACTTCCCGAATGAAGGCCCCCCTGGGGTGGGGGAAAAACGAAAAGGGACAAGGAACGGTTGGGTTTGACTGGGAGGAGAAAGCTGGCCAGTTACAGGCCCAAAAAAACCCCAATGGGGAGAGGGATAAACCGGTGTGGGACTGGGGGGGGGGGGGGGGGAAAAATGACTTTTTGGGGAACAAACACAAAGGCTGGGGAGGACAAACAGGGGGCAAAAAGGAAACAAAGGAAAAACCCCCCGGGTTTTAGTCACCGGTTCCCCAAAGGCAAGGGACCGGCCCCCCTTTCAAAAAAACTTACGGCAGGTGTGAAGTGGGATAAAGGGGGGGGAAAAACCGGACTCACCAAGGCAGATGAGGAAACCTCCGGGGAGAAAAATAAGCCCGTAGGCCCAAACCAGGGACTGGAGAAAACCCAAAGGTCCGGGGGACGCACACGTTTCAAAACCAAAAAGGAAGAGGGAAACCCCAGGAACAAGTGTAGGAGGGTGGGGGGGGGGGTTTTGAAAAAACAAAGAGCTTCCAGGGGTGGGTTGGGGTTTTTGGGGGCATTTGAAAAACACAATCCAGGGGGGGCAAAGGAAAGAACAAAAAAAGGACAGGCAACAATGAAAGTCGCGGAAACAGGGAAAAAAGACGGGAAAGAGAAAAAATTTGCCCCACAGACCTAATCAAACAACAAAGCCCCTGCCACCGAAGGGAAAAAAATAAAAAGCAGACACCCCGTAAAGGGGTCAAAGTCACTCGGGGCGCGGGGTGGATCTCGGCAATAAAGAACCCTTGTGTGGAGTTGGGGGGGCAGAGGGCCGGGAAGGGAAGACTGAGAGGGAAAAGTTAAAAAAGATGTGAACCCAACGCCTCCTGAACGGGCCCCCCCTTGGGAAGAGTTAGGGGGGGAGAGAAAGAAAAAAGGGAACTTAAAAAAACCACCCGAGGGCATATATAAACAGGTACGAAAAAAACAAGCACAAAAAAAAAAACCCCCAGGGCCGGACTGGGTTTTGGTCTGGGGTCCAATGAAACGAGTAAAGAAAAAAAAAAGACTCAATCTGTCAGTGCACGGCCAGTCGGCGAAAGTCCAGGGACAGGGAAAAAAAGGAAGGGGGAAAAAACCCAAACCTAAAAGAACTGTTGGGATCGGCGGGGGGCCGAGTACTTAAAAAAACCTCAATAAAACATCAGGCTTCACGGCAAAAAAAGCAACAACGAAACCACGGGACCAAAATTGGTCACCAAACCCTCCACTGTTCTTCCAAGAAAAACCGAAACTAGGTGGCGGGGGGGGGGGCCAACCTACCTCGCAAACTCAATAAAAAGGGGACTACGACCAAACTCCGAAAATGGCAATATCACCAAATAGACAAGGAAGAAGCCACCCCTTTTATATCCCCTTAAAACTTGGACGGGGGGGGGAACAAAAAAAAAGAAAAGCGTGGCTGTTGGACCCCCCCAACGTGCCGCGTTTTTTAAAACGGTTTACTGTTTCCCTACGTGGGGGAAGAAACGGATTCATGTCTTTGGGGGGACACCAAAAGTCGTTTTGGCTTGCACCTGGGTCCCCAACCGAAGAGGAATGAAGGGGCAGGGCAAAAGGGGTTGACGTAACTCAAAGAAAAATCCCCTGGACCGAAGAAAAAAGGGGGGACCCTGGAATAAGAATATACACATAATCGTTGGTGAAAATTCCTCAAAGAAGTTCTAGCCCACTGGTAGATCTAAAATGGTGTTTGGGCACCTGAATTTCCCGGTGCACAAGAATAATTTTTGTTCAAAGAAAAAACCATTTTGAACAAAATCCCAGGGGGGAAACCAAATTAGACGACCTAAGATTCTGAAAAAATGTGGAAAAATCTCAGGGCCTCCTTAAACACAATCGCCCACTACCCTAACTTAGGAACGAAATCGGTGAGAAAGTAAAAAAAAAAAAACAACTTGAAGCCCGGTTTTTTTGGGACCCGAAATTCACGGACATCGGGAAAACCGGTCGTTCAACCAAACCCACATAACGCGGACACCCGGGAAAAAAAATTGAAAAAAAATCATCCGAACGAATAAACTCCTTAATTCCGGATGAAGGAACGGGGAGAAAACCCGACTAATAAGAACATGGGGATAGTCAAACACTTTTGGAAAACGGTAGGTTGGCACAGGGTCAATGTCTAAAAAGAAAAAAGGGGCAGGTATTTCTTTGAAGGGGGAAAAGTTCAAAAGGACTGTGTTTCCCAGGGAAGGCCCGCAAACGAAGTGGAAACGAATCTTTGGCAAATTCAAACCGCCGATCAAGGTACAACCCCCACAGACCCCACTCTGCTAAAAAAAACGGAAAGGCCAACAAAAACAAGCTCTCTTCAGGTGGGGCCACAAAAAAAGAAAAAAAAAACCTTGAGAAACACCGGGGAAATTGGGGGTCCAAGGATCAGATCAAAGGCCGGGGAACGCCAACGGTTCACAAAAGGCATTCCGAAAGAATGAAGGAAGTTCCACGACTACTTTGACGGGTTCCCAAAAACCAACTTGAAATTGCCTCTGAATGTTCCAACCCCACACGTCCGAAAAGGGGTGTGGCCAATGGAGAGCGTTTCTCCCCGGGTTAAGGAAAAATAGTGAAAAATAGGGTTAAAAAAAAGGTCCTTTCTTTTTTGGTGAAAAAATGACCTCAGCTCAACTCGATCTTATTAAAAAAACAGGGCAAAAAGGTTTACCTGAAGGACTTCCCAACCATTTCGGAGCGCAAAAATGCAACGATACTCGATTAGCCAAAGGCCGAGAGGGTTTACGGGGGGGGGCCGGCAAAAAGTACACAGACGTTTGTTCACAGGGAGGGGAACCACGTAACGACAAAAAAAAAACAAGACCAAACCCCTTTAATCCGTTTGTTTAAACCTGGGTTTTGGAGGTGTTCAAACTCCATTCGGGGGTGCCATGGAAAGGGGTGACATTTTGTGAAAAAAAACACAACCTGTTGCCCAGAAAAGAAAAATCGTATAGAAACCTGCCGACGGCGGGGGGTGGCAATGGGGGTGAATTGTTTGGAATAAGAAAGGGTTGTCCCCAAAAAGAGTGTGACGGAAATGTGGAAACAAGGGTGGCCCCCGCAAGTCATCGGGGCCGGGGGGTTGTCACCAAACACTCTTCGACGGCACTTTGTGGGCCCTCTGAAGAGGCCCCCCGCCATTGGGGTGTTGGTATGAAAATTGGGAAAAAAACGGTGTTCAGATTTTCGGGCAAGAAAGGGCCAGGAAAAGTTTCTGGGTTGTACGGGTGACCCTTGAACGAAAAGAAAAAACACTTCAAACCACCTACTCCACAACCAACACCTAAAAGCCGGAGCTCTGGGGAAGCGGTGGGGTTAACCTTAACGCAAAACCCGTTGATGGGGGTTGGGGGGAATGCCCCCGTACGGGTGGATTAGCCAGGCCGAATCACTGGGGACTGAAATTAGGAGAAAAAGAACTGTTACCTAAAAACAAACAAAACAGTGGGGTCGTAAAAAATCCAAAAGGACCCTCGAAAAACGGTATAAGCCCAATTTCAAAGCACAGGGAAACGGGTATTTCCCAAACACCCCGGGCCGCAAAGCGCCGTGGAAATGAGCGGGACAAGGCCTTTTCGATAAAACGGTACAAATCCCTCAAAAGCACGGGGGCCCGTTTTCCAAGGGTAAAATGGCCGACCAAAAAGGGAGGTTGGGTTTGTGGTATTTAAAATATTCAAGAGCCCAACCTGCCAAGGAAAAGGCCTGGGGTCACCCGAACCTGAATGAGACAAAAGAAAAATGGGGGGGGCACATCCCCGTAAAAAAAAAACGTAAGGATTCCGCCGAAAACGAAAAAAAAACAAATGAAAAAAACGGGAATTTTGCGGTGGGCGGGAAAAAGTAAGAACGGGAAAAACGTGTTAATCACTTTGGGGGAGGCCAACGTAAACAAGGTCCCGCAAAAAACCTCGTTGGCGACCACCCCCGCGGCCAGCCCCAGGGAATGGGCCCTGGGCCGTACCCAACGATTCCCACCCAGTGGGTTCCACACAAAAAAAATGATGGGGGACAACGTAAGTTCCAAAATATCAAAAGATCTCTCAGAAAAGTCCAGTCGCGGGGATATGAATAAGGCCCGTTTGGACAGAAGCTGGATTTCCACCCAAACAAAAGATTCCCTTGGGGGGGCCGGGGTCCGCTAAAAAAATTACAAAAAGTCCCTGCGCAACCCCGTGGACTTATAAAAGACCACAAGTTTAGCAGCTTTGCCGTTTTGTTGGAATAGATGGGCCTTGAACCTTGCCAGGCCCAGAAAAAAGGGTACCGGGGGTGACCCCCCCCGGCCAGGACGAAAGCGGGCCCGGGTTCAAATCCCCCCCGGGGCTTGGAATCGGCCACTGAATTATTCATGCAAGCAGGCCCGCCTTCGGACCTCGTGGGTTGTCGGGTCATGAAAAAAAGAAGGGGGGTTTTCCCCCCCAGACGAAGGCCAAAAGCAGGAAAAAACCCAAGGTTAAAAGCAATACGAAAAAAAAATACCCAAAAACAAAAAATCCTTGCTGGCAAAAACCAAATGATTCTTGATTGGGGTTCAAAGGGCTGGGTGATTTTTTGGACACCGGGGGAAAATTTTGTTAAAATCTAACCAATGCCATAATATGAGGGCAGCCCTGGGAAATCAGATAGTGGTTCAAAAAATTTTTTTGGTACAGCCCCTCCGTTGTCCGGGTCGGGCGGTCAAACGTTTTAAGAAGGCCCCCCCTTGAGGACTAACCCTTCCTTCTTAAAAAATGGGCTGGGTGGAACCCGAAAAAAACCCCCCCTTTCAAAAAAACAATTGCAAGCTGTGAACAAGAAGTGGCCACCCTCGGCAGCCTTTCAAAAACAAGTCTTTGGCATTCCAAAAATGCAATGGCCGGGGAGCAACCCAAAGGAAAATGCTTTCTGGGAGTTGGTTCCTTGCTGGATGCCCCTTGAGGTTCCGCATTTGTTCCAAAAGTCAGGAAAACCCCCCCCTGGTGTTTCAAGACCCTTGAACCAGGGGTATATCGACACATCCAACGAAATCACATCCCGGAAAAACCAAAAGCCACAAAAACCAACGGTAGGAAGTGAACAAGGTAGTGAGGGCCTGGGTTCACCGAGTTACGAGGAAAATGTGTTTTTTGACCAAACCGAAAACGAAAAACCACCCAGGGGTCCCTGATGAAAAAACGGAAAACCGCCCAAAAGACCCCAGTTGCCCGCACCTCCGGCGTAATCTTGGCATATGGTTTTACCCAAAAATAAAATTTCTTTCCTAAGAGTAAGGCCGTTAACCCGGTACGACCCTGCCCGATGAGCCCAGAAGAGTCCTCTACAGCCCCCCCCTCTACCTAAGGAAAACGATACGAGGAAAACGAGCCTTCAAAAGATGTAAAAAATTGTGGGCCCAAAGGCAGCTTGCCCAAAAACAGCCCTCGATGAAACCTTTAAATGCCCACGGGTCCAAATCCACTCACCCCGTCAGACCCCCGTAAAACCGCTCCAGAAAACCCTCAAAATCCCGGACGGATCCCCGCGCCCAAAAACGGTCGGCCCGAAAGGTAGGCCTAGCCCTCCCGGACAACTCGCCTGAAAACCCACAGGTTCCCCCTAAACAAAGAAGGGTGGAGCCCCGGCAACTAGCCGAGCCCAACCGGGGCCACTAAAGACATAGGCCCTGTCCCCAGCCAGGGAGCCGGCCCCCTGAATCACGTCCCCCGCCCAAAAAAGGAACCACGGCCTTCCATTTCCTCGGGCGCGTGAATCAAAAAAGGGGGGAACAAATAATGGCTCCCAACGGCCCGTTGGGGAGAGCAAATCCCACTGAAAAAGAATCCCCCCCTGCCGGAAAAGCACCGCCCAATGCGGGGAATACTCCCGGCTACATCAACGATCCGGAAGAAGGAAACTATCGAGGGCCACTCTGCTCCTCCGTTGTTGGACAATCAACGAAAAGCCGTGAGGCCCCCACGGCCTGCCCCCCTGATGTCCCCTCTCTTTCCGCTGCAAAACCAAAACGGTTCCCACGTACGAGGTGAACTGCCCAGTTGGAGTAAAAAAAACAAAAACGGGTTTTCCACTCAAGGACAGACGCAAAAAAAGCGGACTGAAAGTTGCCCCCCCTAAAAACTCAACCGGTCGAACTGGGCATTGAACGAAGGGGTGGTCCGGTTCCAAAATACCATAGTTCGGCGCAGCAAGGGGCCGGCACCTGTTGCCGACGTGATCAAGTACGACACAAACCAACTTTGGGGAAACAACCACATGGGACCACTCTCCAAACGGCCTTTCCGGGGGCCCCGAAGAAGGCCCTCTCCAGCAAGAACCGTTCGGCATTTCGGCAATCGGTGAGGCCATGGTTAATTGGGTTTACCGTCCCTGGACCCCCACGGCGGGGTTTTAAAACAGCCGTTTTTGTAAATTACAATTGTCCAGTGCTCCCAGGGCCAAGGTGGGATTTATTGACCTCCACTGGCCTTCGAAACCGTTTACTCCTCAGGGTGCTACAATCAAAAACGGGGGTCCCCACCACCACCCGGGCCGGCCGCGGGGGTGACCCGAGGAAAGGCCGGGCGTTTTTCGGCGCGCCCCCAGGGATCAAATCCAACACCCCCCCCCATAAAAACGCCCCGGGAAACCAACTCATTTACAAGGGAACGGCAAAGCCAAAAAGGGTTCGACGAGTACACCCCCGATGTGCTTCCGCCTCCCCAAAGTAAAAACCCGCGCCCCCCCCAAATTCCTGGGCGCCTTTTTTTGGGCGTCACACAAAAGGGACCAAAAAAAAGCCGGGGGAGGTCCCCCCCGTAAAAAAAACTATGTCCTCCCAAATGTGCTACGGTGGGCAGCACGGTCAGTCCATCCACAAAAAACAAGACCTGGTTTGGATCAACAGCAAACGGGACCCCCCAACGGTCCCCCCACCCCACGTGGCTGTAATTTGGGCCCCTCAAGGAAAAAAAGGGGGCGGGACTTTACCAAACGACCGAAAAACCAACCCGCCTTTGGCCCCAAGATATGAAAGGAATGACCCTCTTGGTATTTCCTTGTGGCCGCAATGTAACGTCCCGCGCCCCTGGGGGGGGGGGGGGGGGGGGGGGCAAGGACATCAAAAAAAACCGCCGAAACGTAACAAAGGTTCCCCACAACGAGTACCCCCCCCTAACCTGGGAGACGACCGCACTGTGGCGGCACCTGGGGGGCACCCCCAGCCCGGTGTCCCGGTGTCCCAAAAGACTGTGATATTTGTCAAGCTGGGACAGGTCCCCGTCCCCGACGGATTCCTCTAACCTCCGAGCGGACCCCCGTTTTTCCCGGGGGGACCCGCCCGAAACCTGCCAAAAAAGGGCACCGTGGGCCAAAGGAAACTTTGGGGCAAAAAAATTGGGAAAGGCTGGGGCCCCCCCTTTTTGAAACGTGGGTTCAACCGGGGGAAACGAGGGGGCAGGCCGGAAAAGGGGGAGGGGAAAAAAACGCGCGGGCACAAAAGAAGCCACCACAAAACTACCGGCGCATTGGCACCCAAAAATATGAAAAAACCCCCCTGGGGGTTTCCCACCAAAACGCCGGAAAAAGTTGTCCCCTGTCATTTGTTTTCCGGATAGCCACAGGTTAACTAATATCGCGGGGTTTCGGCTTAGGAAATTAACCCATACGCGTAGGAACCCGCCGGGGCGGTGTGGGGGCTAGTCAACAAACACCACCCCAGTTGGGCTCGAGCCCGTAAGGTGTAAAACCCTAAACAAATCAAAATCGCACCGAGCGGAAGGCCCCCCCCCAAATCAGAACGAGCCCCTAGTCGTTTACCAAACGGCTGGGGGGGGAAAAATGGGGGTCATGAAAAAGAAATGAACTCAGTGGAAGCCCCCGTCAAATTGGGACCTTGAACTTCCTTTTTGAATTTGCCCACGATTGGACGGGTCCCCTCAAGCCCGCGCCCCCCACAGGGGGGGAAGGGTTTTGACCACCCAGGTCCCACTTTTTGTGACCACGTTCCTAATGTCGGCCCACGGGGAAACACAAAACCCGCAAATCTGGAAACGGGCCCCGCGAAGTAAGCCCCCCCCCGTCCCCCCAGACCTACGTTTCCAGGGGCCAGCGGTTGTTTTTCCATCCGGGACTTTGTGGGAGGCTCGCACCCAGGTCGAGGCGGCTTGGTTCCACAGAGAGGAGTTACAAGTAACTTAAGTTGTTTTTTGGAATGTGAAACGGAAACGCCAAAAGGGGGGGGGAGGTGCCTAACCGAGTAAAAAAACACCGGGGCCCAGCAAATATCACGCAACATTCCCAGAAAAAATAGGAGGAGTAAGGCCGAGCCCTCCACTGTTAACCGGGGTTGAAAAAAGAGGCGGCAACACAGCCCCCAGGGGAGGGGGCTCTGGGGGTTTCCGAACCCTTAATCCCCGGAATGGGGAAATAGCGTGACCATCAAGCAAAAAAAAAAAAAAAAAACACAAGGGGAAACGTTTGTCCAGGGGGGCTACAACTCTACTTAAGACGCACCCCGACAATGGGGGACCCCGCGCCTGGAGCATTTCCCACAAATCAAAAACGGGAAAAGAAAAAAACAATAGACGGAAGATGTCCCCCACGCAGGCCTGTAAGCAAGGGAAAGGACCCCAACACGTTGCGAATTGACCAAAGAGAAATGCCAAAGAAAAAACCCCCCAAGTCAAGGCCCCCCCCCTCACAAACCAGCCGCTGCCAAGCCGGAGGGCACCAAAATTTTTTTCCCCTGAATTAGTCACCACCAAAAGAAAATATCAGGTGGGTTAAAAAAACCGGATCGGAGGTGTCCTGTTTCCCCGGTGGGTCAGACCCCGGGGTCCCAGACGGGACCAAACGTTCCAAGGCTAGGAAACAACTAAACGGGAGAAACTGGCGGGCCTTCCCCCAATGGTCCAGCAACCACAGCCCCCCGAAAGGGCCAAAAAGACTATGAAAAAACATGTAAACCTTTTGGGGGGAAACCCAGCCCTGGGTGAGAGCGCCCCCCGTCCTCCTGGGCCAGCCCAGTCCAAAAAAAGGGGGGGGTTTAATCCCCCCTAACTTCCAGGAACCAAAAAAAAATCTGTTTCCAAAGGGAAAAAAGTAAAGAAAAGCAAAACGGGGGGAAAGGGCAGGGGCGAAGTAAGCCCTCCATCGTAGGCACCAAAAAAAAAATGGCTATCAAAAAAAACCCGTTAAAAAATTCCGACAACCTCTACAAACGTTTTTTTCAAAAAGAAAAGGGTTAAACACGGGGGATTTCCGTTTCTGGGAATTCCGTTGCCGGATAGTCAACGTTCATAAACTCGAGGGGGAAACGAAACACGAAAAAAGGCGGGTTGTGGTTTCTACTTCCTAAACCCAGGGTCCCAATTTTTTCGGTGGTTTACGGAAACATCACTAAAAGACGTAAAGCAAGCGAAGCTGAGATACCTGACCACAAATCCCTGCATAGTGAAAGCACGAAGGAAAATGGGCCCCCCGGGACGTCCAACTGTTTTTTCGAATTAAACATCCCCCTCTTCACAAAAAAAAACAGGTTTCGTTTTGGTATCGCGTGCCCGAAGGGGTTTAATGCCCCAGAAATACCGTAAAAGTTAAAGGGCTATCCAGTCCTAGACGACATGAGCACCCCTGGCCAAAGGGGGGCCTGATGCCCAACGAAGAAAAAAGAGATTTGGACGAAGTGTGGGGAAGTGGGGGCGGGGTTTCCCCCGGTCTCCGTTGGTCCATGCCCCTATTGTTGCAAAAAAGGCAAAAAGGTCCTGCACCCCCATGGGGAAACGGGGGTCAAAACGCCCCGGACCCCCCTCAAGGAAGCCCTCTTCCCCTTTAGCTCCGACCAGAAAAAAAAAGAGAAGGCCCCCCGAGCCCAAAAAGGGGAGGGCGTCAATTGAAGACACGTGAAAACAAAACAAAAAAGAATGGGAATGTCACGAATAACTGGGGGGGGGGGGGGGGGAAACATAAATTTCGTTCCCGCGACAACCTGAAACCCCCTCAAGGGGGTGAACACAGTGGCCGAATCGCAACACCAAGAGACCGGAAAAGGGTTTAACGTATCCAAGACAAAAGAAAGGACCCCAAGAAAAGGTAAACCGGAAAGAAAAATCGGGGGCCCCCCCCTGGGAAAAAGCCCCTGCTGCCCGTCCGAAACAAACGAACGCAAAAAAAAAGAAAAAAAAGCTTTCCCTCCTGGAGAAAGGGTTACCAGTAGCGATAAAAGGGTAAAAACAATCGAAAAAATACAGGAGTGATTAAAACGAGGGAAAAGCCTTTGGCCTAAACAGGAGCAAAAAAAAAAGTTAAATGAAACCCCTATGCTGTCCAAAGTTTTTGGAAAGGAAAGAAACACAAAAAATGGACTTTGGGGGAACAAAAAAATCTCCTGAAAAAAAAAAAGAACGCCTGGGAAGCGGGGAGGGAAGGGAAGGAGGTCCCCCCCTTTTGTTCGAAAAACAAAGCCAAAAAAAATTGAAAAACGCGTCCCCCCCGCGGGTTTAACCGTCCCCAAACAAAATCGACCAAAACTCCAACACGGCCACAATAAGGGAAACCCCCGTTGGACCCCCCCCCCTCAACACCTTAAAATCCCGGGGAGGCGCAACCCGAAGACTTTTTTCAGAAGAGCTCGCCGGAACTGAGGATCTTAACACGGTCCAAAGGGCCTCTCCTTCCCAGGGAAAATAAGGCCGCACAACCGCTTGGAACCTCTGTTTTCTCCCCTCCAGCGGTCCCCTAGAAAATCCCCTTCTCTAGCCGTCCTCCGGGGGGTGGTTACGGGAAACGAGATCGGAGGGAGGGGAGTGTCCCCTTGGTTGGTTTTTTTGAAACAAAAGGAAAACAAGGTGGATCGCCCCCGGAGGTCCGAAGTTCAGCCGGCGGGAAACCTAACCCCTGAGCAGTAAAACGGTTGCCCAAAAAGAAGAGGGTAAACAAAAGGTTGTGAATGAGGGGTTTGGGGGGAACCGAAGCAAAAAAGAAAGTGGCCCACCAAGCCAAACGGCAGGGTCGTTTGTAAACCGTAGGGGCGTTTGAAAGCTGGAAACTCAACGGAAGTGCAACTTTACGTGAGCTGACGAAAGCAGGGAGGGGTGGGAAGGACGCAGGTGCCCGAAGACCAAGGTGGGAAAGGGTGCTGGGGTAGAATCAAAAAACCCAAAAAATCCGGTTTTTAGTGGCCCGCCGTCGGAGAGACCCAACTCCGCATTGTGAGGGGGGGAAAAAAGCCCTCCTTTCTCAAACCAAGGGAATGAGTGGGAAAAGGGTATAGAGATTTTTTTTACTCCCCCCATGAAAAAAAATGAGAGAACTGTTGAAAAAGAAAAACCGGGGGCCGTTGTTGGGTCACTAAAAAACCAGAGGGTGGGGGGGGAGCTGTAAAAACAAAATCCAAAAAGGCCTGACAACACGTGAAAAGTGTGGCCCCACAAAACTGCCAAGGGGGGGAAAACCTACACTTAGAGAGGGGGGAATTGCAAAAGCCATCGCCCCGAGGGGCCTCCGTGGGGGAGGGCTCTTGTGGGCGGAAAGCCCGACCACACAAAAAACGGGGGTGTGATTTGGCCAAAGCCTAACGGGTGGCCCGAATGGAGACAACAAAACAAAAAATAAAACTCAATCTCGCTTCGGACGGGACAAAGGGCAAACCGTCCAACCCTGCCCCCCGTCGTTGTGTGTTGGTTGAAGGGACCCTACAAAGCCAGGGGGGAAAGCAAGGGGGGGGAACGACCCCGGGAAGCCCATCAACCCTGTCCTCGCTGGGGTTAACGGCCCCTTGAAAAACCCGGGTATTCCTTATGAAAACCCAATCTGAAATGAAGAAAAAAAAAACGGCGGGGAGGAAGGTAAAATTGGCCAAAATCTTCCCTGGTGAATACAACTTAGGTACTAAAAAAAAAAATTCCCCCAACCGGGGGGTTTGGAGAAAAAACAAAACAAATTCAAGGGGGGAAAAAACGAGAAAGTAGCTTTTTAAAATGCCAGTCCCTGGACTGGGGAGGGTGATTTTCCGAAAAAAGATCGGGGAAGGTCACAGAACGGTGTACGCGAAACCCGGTGTAAAAACGTGTGT
>Ga0179593_1387867_pt1 | contig 14636 bp, 19 predicted proteins | sample CZODoug2_1_08_16_FD_185931 | JGI IMG/M metagenome (GOLD analysis project Ga0179593, IMG submission 185931) | Vadose zone soil fungal communities from Angelo Coast Range Reserve, California, USA - CZODoug2_1_08_16fungal (PacBio error correction) | ecosystem: Environmental > Terrestrial > Soil >...
AGGATCGGGATTCATGGTTGTGAGGAAAAAGCTCATGGGCACTATTGGCCGGAAACAAAGCCGGAAGGGGCCAAACGCGAAATGACGCAGAACGTATCGCAGACTGCTGGTCGTGCGGGGCCGTTGAGGGGGCGGGGAAAAAAAACTATAAGAGGGGCGCGGGAGAAAATGATGCTCGAGCACACTACTAGCCGCGAGCTTATGAGTGAACAATCGGTGATAGGGGGGGAAAAAAAGGTGAGGGGGCGGATGGAGTTTAAGAGCGCAGTGTCAACTAAAAGTTAAGGCTCTATCGAAAACTGCAAGTACGCGGGTCAAAGAGACAAAGGGTGGGAAAACGGGAGAGGAAGGGGCCGCGGAAGGGCTTCGGCAAAGGAAAAGAGAAGCCATCAGAGGAAAGTCATGCCATTAGGGTAACGGGCGGAACTTAACTGCGAGAAATCATGGTTAAGGTCAGAAGGTCCATGGGCAGCAGAATTGGGCCAGGGAGGGAAAAGGGTGAGCCAAAAGAAAGTATCGACAGGTATAGGAGGCTGGCAGCGTCACCGTATCGAAAGAAAAAAATACTGAGGGTTCTTAGGCTATTGATCTCGCGGCCTGCCTTCGAAACAGGGGACCGGGGGTGCCGATCTACCGGAGAAAAAAAAGGGGGGAGAAGGAGGTCCAAGCACGAGGCAAAACGGAAGGATCGCAGGGAAGAGTAGGGCCGACTCGAAGGGGACGATCTTCTTGGATCGAGCAGAATAAGGGGAGGGAACCGGGTTTTCTATAAAAAAAAAGCCGCTTGCCCACGAAGAATAAGGGGGCCAAAGGGAAGGGATAGGAAGACCAGGCGGGAGGGCAGAGCACTCGCAGGCCGAGAGGCAGTCAGAAAGGAAAAATCTGGGAAAGCAAAGAGTGGGCCGCTCACGCTTGCCATCGCTGGAAAAGGAAACCTCGGGGGTCGAAAAAGCTGCAATCGAGGCGGGCAGGAAAGGGAGGAGGAAAACGGGCAACTATTTATGCTGAGAACACAACAACACGGAGAGAAAAAAAGAAAGAAGTGGGAACTGAAGTGAGGCTCGCTTAAGCGATGATCTAAGGAAGTGTCTAAGTCTTATTTGGGGGGGGGGGGGGGGGGGGAGGGGGGGGGGAACATTCGAAAAGCGCTCCCGGCAAAGAGGAAGCAAGTTCGATGGGACGGAGTGCAGCATTCCCAGGGGTCCGCGTTTCGTTCACTTCGGCCCACACAATTTCCGGGGGGCTTATGAAAGGCCAAGTGAAACGGACCTGAATGGTAGAAAAAGAAATCGGTGCGCAGTGGCAGGATTGGAGAAAAGAGAGGACAAAGACGGGGGTTGCAGCCTTCGTGCCAAGCTAAAACATCCGAACTGCACGAGTCAGTCTGGATCCAAGACCATGACAAATAGAGACGGGGCGGAGCCTAAGGGGAAAAAAAAAAGGCGATGGAACTAGGTGTATCGTGTTGAACGGGTATAAAATCATGCGTAATGCGGAAGATAATCCGGCTGAATCCTAATCAGAAGACCTTCATCGGAGGAAAAACGGGGGGACAAGGAAGAGGGAAGAAGGGGTGGAATCTTTACCAAGCTTGAAAGCTCGGGGGAAAATGAAGACGAAAACCGGTAAAATCTAATGACTGGAAATTACAGCGAATGTGTAATCCGAAGGGAGAAATGCCCCGGGGCAGGGGGGGGATCAAAAGAGGGGGGATTAAGAAGGCAAGAAGCTTCGGGTGAGGGGGTAAAAACCTAGCCACTATCCTTGGCTCTGAAAGGGTCGGCTGCGGCTCGCGCTGGGTTGATCACTTTGGGGAAGAACGGAAAGGAAACAATCTCGAGGTCGCTTTGCGCCACGAGGAAGAGACGCGGGGGAAGTGGAGGTCGCGCTGGGGGGGGAGAAGGAAAAATCCTCGGCGGCATATGGATTTGCGATAGAGGTCTGACATAGGGGGGCAAGTAAAGGAGGAAAACCCGGCGCAACGGCAGCATGAAGGGCAGCCGCAGAAAAGCCGCGAGGGGCCCATCTTTACGCTCTGGAGAGACGGTTGCCAGCTACCGGACTGTCATAGGAGAGAGAAGGAGGGAATTGATGGGCCGTTCGATCATCAGGGAAGAGGGTGGGATGGATTGATACACATACGTAACGGAACACGCGTCTGTAGACTATCGCGTTTTCCATCTGCGCCTTTGTCTTAGGAGGGTACAGAAAAGGAGAAACAGAAAGGAAAAAGGGCATCCCGACGGGAAAGGAAATAAGCAAAAGCAGCGCGACACGGACTAACCAGGGCTTGAATCTGGTGGAACTCGACCGTAGTAGATAGTCCCAGGGCGTCAGAAAAATCCGGGGGGAAAATGCAAAGGGGGAGGCGGAAAAAAACAGGGCGTCGGATCAAATTTAAAAGAGGGGGTGCGGCAGAACGGAGTCAGGGATATTAAGCATCCTTCGCACGACTGGACGCACAAGGTAGCACCGAAAGAGCGAGGTCAGGGGCAAAACGGACGAGAGGGAATTGTACAGGACCACCGACTGAACGACATGAGTGCCCTTGGTTCACACTGCATCTCGGCGACCGTACAAGGGATGCGTGGGACCAGAGGGGAAGGGGGAGGGGCAGCGCGGGGGGGGATAGAAGTGGGGACTCTGAGGAGCTGAAACTTGAAAGAGGCTTCTCTCGAATTTTGATGTTCAGAAAAATGGGAAGCAGTTGCTGAGATAACAGAAAAAGAAAACAACGGGAAGACGAGTCGTTAAAGCAATGGGTGCGCCTACTGGAAAACATAGGGTGTCAGGTGGCCGCAGAGGGGGGGAGCGAGTGAGGGGGACTGCAGCCAGGGGCCTAGAAAAAGAGACAGGGCCAAGTCCACGTGGTCTCGCGGCGAGTAAGAAACTGTCTTTGGAGGATGGCCGCGCAAAGAAAGGAAGGTTGGACGAGGATAGAGAGGGGGGTACCAGAGGCAAATCGCCAACATTGGGTGCAACCCCAGGAAATATCAGGTCGTCGACATGAAAAAATGGGATGAACGTCATAGCGGCTGTGGGTAGACGGTCTAGGGCGCTGAAGCGCCCTTGACTAATAGTGCTTCTACATCCATTCCCCATCTAGTATAGAGTCTCTGCCAAAAGGGACCAAAAATCTTGACGGGGGACAAAAAATAAACGAAAAAAAACAAGGTCCTACTTATATACTTCTGCACTTGACCCTGGGCGACACCGGCAAAAACTGGGACAGAGTCTACTGAAATGAGGTCAACGCACACGATCATGGGAAAATTGGAAGGTTCTATAGGTGGTATGCAATGTCATCAAAGATCTACTCAAAAAGGGGAAAAAAGAGGGAAGAGGAGCTCTGATGACATTGAAGAAGAATATAAGAAGATGCGCATTGACATGCTCGTATATCGAAGGAGGGGATGGCACAGAAGGCTGGCCGGAGGGGGGAAAAAAAGCATTGGGGGCCAGAAAGCGATCGATTGTTTCGAAAGTGGATAAAGGCTGGCTGATGGGCGGTTCTAGATGGGGGAAGAAGGGGGGAATCAATAAGGAGAATTAGGTAACAGGCAAAGCTAGGCCGATCCTAAGCTAGTACTAAGTAAAAAGGAGTGGCAGGTCGAGAAAAGAGGAATAGGGGGGAAACCTCAATCGTGTACTCTGGGCTTATACACTGGCGGCGGGAGCGCGAGAGAAAGAATGACGTAAGCAAGTGGCTAAGCCAAGCGAAATGGGGAGACAGCGGGAACTTCCTTAAGAGCTGCCTACGCAGTACCCAGAACTCGACCGAAGAGGGGAGGGCAAATAAGGAAAACCTACAGGGGGGCAAGGGCGCCTGGGGCTGACGACAGAGAGGGGGGGACCGTGCTGTGTATGCAATCAGCAATGGCAGAAGAAGTGAAAACACGAACCAACAAAAAAAGAAAGACATGTGAGGGCTGCTAGGGCAAGAAGCGAAGCGCAGAACGGGGAACAGAAAGACGGTGGGCATGCACCGCAGAAAGCTTCGGGGGGGCATTCTGATAAACCAAGCAAAGTCGATGAAGAAGCTTTTGCAGGGGCAGAGCTGAACAGCGAAAAGGGAATGGGTAGAGAAGTGCGGAGTATGTCTTAGAAGTTTCAGGCCTATCGCCATCGCGGGGGAGGGGGACGCGCTTTCTCCGGGGTAGGGAAAGTGCTCGTTGCTGGGGACGGGCCGCTGGGAGGGGGGAAGGGAAAAAAGAGGAAGAAACAGAATCCACTCAGGGCCATAAGTCTGCTGGAGGTCGTCAAGATAAGAACGTATGTTGCGCTGACCGCCTGTCTACCAGTCTATGTTCCACATTCAACAAGAAAGGAAGGAGGTCTTGCGAGACTAAAAGTTGAACGGCAAGGGGAGGGAGGAAAAATTTGCAGAAGGATGAGATCGAACAGAGGGTAAGTGAGGTAACCCATCTGGGGACGAACTGGTCGAATTCACCAGTTTCACGGCTCCGAATCGGGTACAGAAGGGAAAAAAAGGAAAGGCTCGAAGGAAGAAAAGGGAAAAGAATCGTGCCAAGAAGTTGATGGCATTTTCGTAATTCAGACTCATGGCAACGACAACTACGAACAAGAGCCAAGGGGGGAAAGTGCGTACCAGAAAGAAAACTCCCTGCGGCAGCGCGTATAAAAAAAAAAAAAAATTGCGGGAAGGGGGCTTGCTTGCTTGGCAGAACCTTAAGCAGGGCCCCGAAAACAGAGAATCGGACGATCTAGCCTGCAAGGCGCAGCATAGTGTCTCTAGCGAGATTCCGCGCACGAGTTAGGCGGAGGGGGGGAAGAGAGCACATGTGAGGGAAAAAAACGGCTGTATAGGACGAAGGAAGAGAAAACAGCCGACCTGGATCAGGCGGCAGGGCGTTAGGCTGTCGATCCAAAATCTACGACTGTCTTCGGTCGTCCGCAAAACTACCAGCAATGGAAAATTTCAATGGCATGCGTCACGATTGCGAAAGGAAAAAGGGGGAGAAAACCCACGGTTGGGAAGTTGCACAAGGAAAGGGGAAGGGAGGGACAATAGTCTTTCAGCGGGCAAAAACGCAAGGTGGAGAAAGGGATCTGTGTTCGGGCAAGGAAGATTCGTCTGAGATCGGCGGGGAGGACTGAAGAAGGGGAGAAAAGGCTACGCCGCTACGTGAAAGGCGGAAAGGGGCATACCACGCGCTACCGAGGGGCTGCGCAAGTTGCAATGCTGGTGGCCGCTGAGCCGAGCGATCGATCGATGTGACCACCGGCTGCTTGTCACTAGAAACTAACTCGTGCAGAGGGGAAAAAGGAAGGAAGGGAAGGAGGACACCGGATGGCAGAAGAATAATAAAAGGACAACTGACGAGACCCCTGGTTCAAAAATTGGGTGTCCATAGGGGGGGAGGCTGCAGGCAGCTGAAACGTGGCACGACATTCGACGTACGCGCAAATGGAAAGGAAAAAAAGAGAAGGGTTCTTTCGAAAGAAAAAACGAGCCGTCGGAAAGATGCCCCGCCAAAATCTTCAGTCCAGAACTCGAAAAATCGGTGCCTTAGAGGAGAAGGAAAAGTCCCTGTCGTTCTATCTTAGACAAAACACCAAAAGGAAGTAGGGGGAAGAGGGAGAGTATGCGAGGCTGAAGGCTGGCGCGCAAGGCCCGGGGGGGAGGAGAAGGAGCGTTGCAGACAAAGTCGCAACATGCCAGGACTGAGGGGGAAGGAATCGTCGTGGACATGCGTGAGCGGCTCTGGGAGGGTTCCATATTCAAATGGCGGCGCGCGGCAAAGTGCGCTCGCGGGGCAAGAAAAAGAAGAAGCAGGGACATGCAAGGGGGACTAGTCAGTGGGCAAGGCGGGTCGGGCGAGGCCTGGCGGCGAAGGTCCGCCTGACGAAAACCAGGACTTCTCCGAACCAGAGCATAGGTGTTCCATAGACCGAACAGAGGGAGAAGCTAAAGAAAAAAGAGGGGGGGAGGGGATGTCCGGGTGACGGTGTTTGCGTAAGGAAAGGAAACGGCATCGAGTCAAGGAGGATGCAAAGCGCGAATCTCACCTATGCTGCTCTTTGCCTCTATTAGGGCTGGTCTCAGTGGCCGCCGAACAGATCCGAGGGAGAAAGTGGGGGAAAAATTAAGAGGAAAAAAGAAAAGGGAGTATCTGCGTAACGAAATTGGAAGGATCTGTTAAAAAGCAGAGATGTGGGCCGCATGCTCAACTGGACGCGTTTGTGTACTCTGGATTGGCATAAGATAGGAAGCGGGTGAAAGTCGAACGAAACGAGGGAGAAAAGAAAAAGGGGGTGTCTGATGGGAGAAGGGGCCAGCTGCCGGCGATCAGCGGTCTAACACAGATTATGTGTTATCAAATGAGTCGAGAAACATCCTACCATCCGCCGCACCGTAGCAAGGGAACGAGGGATTCGGGCCGTGGCTAAGCACCTCCGCGGGCGGACAGGGGGTAGTTGGAACTGCTAGAGTCGGCTACGACTTGAAAGTCGGGTCGCAACAGGGAGGAAAAAGGGTCCAACACGGGATAGAATGAGAGGATGGGGCTCGGCTTCCATTTAACTTTTGGAAGTAGGGGTAAAGAAACAGGTTGGCCATAATGAGTGGTGGCAAAAAATTCGCGCTACTATCTGAATCCGAAAGAAAAAGTAATGAGGGTGCAGAATCGAGCTAGGGTCCGGGGGGATGGGCAGATGATTCTCGTCTTTAAACAGTCTTTTGACTGGGGCGGGGGGGTGGAAAGAAGGAGGGAAATTGTGTCGGGGATCCAGCATGAAGCGGACGAATGCGGGGGCCACCATGCAGGCTCGTAACCTGGTTAAAGTGAAAGAGAAGCGAACGGTCAAAGGGAACACAAGCGGCGGCTCGAGGTGGGGAACCGGAACGTAGTGCAGGTAGAAGAAAAAGGGCGGGCGCGCGAAACCGAAGATTAGGAATGGGGCCGCGGTCACATACGTTCAGCTGGAGGCGGGCAGGGGAAGAAGGGTTTGTAAATATTTTCTGACGCGGGAGGGGGCGGGGGGAACGGGGAGGGACGGCAAGCCTTGAATCATTCTCTTCACTTTCCAGACAGACAAAATTTCCAGTCGGCAATGTACAGAAGAAAAGGAAGGCAAATGCAAAAAAACAGGTAAGAGAAAAAAAGGAATGGATGGCGTGCCCATGAACAAGCTTAACGAACAATCTACACTTGTCATGACTCCCTGGGGGGGAGGTGAGTTACAAAGTTCGGCGTCTAAGAGAAAGAGGTTTCTGAGTTCTGGAGAAATGAGGTGAAAGGGTGGGAGGAATGACCACGGATTACTAAAATTCTAGGAATCTCTTCGGAGGAAACCGGGCTAACCGCAAGTAGGGTGGGCTCTTGAAAGGAGAGAGGTAGAGGAGTGGAAGGGGGGGCGAGAGGTGACAGCTTCGGGTCTGGGGGACTTGTTCCCCATTTCTAAGAGCAGAAGTCGGGGATAGATAGAAAGGAAGGGTCGGCAACTGCGCTAATAGAAGGGTACCCCGGCAATCAAACGGGAAAAAGCGCTTAGGTTTCCCTAGAAGCCGAGAACATCACGCTAGGGGTACAACAGTGGGGAAAAGGGAAAGGGCACTGTGTCCTCTGGGAGAGAAGGGGGGCGGAAAAAAGGCTGCACCAGGTGCTAGAACAAACAGCGATCAGGAAGAAAAAGATAATCAATCCGTAATACAAGGCCTACGGACTCACGACGGAGGAGGGGGAATAGGTGCGTGCTAACGCCGAGGGGACGCGTCTGTGCAAGCCCCGGGAGCGACAATTGGGGTCAGTCATTCTTGATAGAAATGTTCCATCTCTCATTAACGGAGAGAAAGAAAGGGGGAAAGATATAGAAAAGGTGGGAATATCCACGGGAAAATCGTGACGAAACCATTTGTCAATGAGGGTCCGAGCGGTGACACATCAGTCTGGTTCACCACGGTCAAAGCTGCCGGGGGGAACGGCAAAGGGGAGAAAGTCTAGCATGGTCCCGGGTGGGCGCGGCTGGAGGATTCTGTCTTCTCAGCTGGCGGGCAGCTCTAGGGAGCCAGGATGATGGGGACAAAAGGAAATCAAAAGTAAAGACTGAAAACAGAACGTGACGTGAAGAAAAAGGATCGTGCAGGGCGAAACAACGGAGGGAACCACAAAGGGGGTGTAAGACTTGCCGGTACCAAGAGGCATTCCCGCGGAAAAAGGTCGAACAGGGAGAAAGAGCCAAGAGCTAATGCGAAAAATGGTCAGAACAAATGGGCCGGAGTCTTGAATTGACCGCATTCAAGTGCCTCAAAGTCGACGACCCTAGTTATTCGCGAAAAAAAAAGAAGGGTTGGCAAGGGGGAACTGGGATACGGAAAAACGACGGCGCTGGTCAGGGAGGGTGGTATTCGCAACATGCAGCTGAACGTCTCATTTCCAGACCAAGCTTGAAAAGGAGGAAAGCTGGTCAAGAACACGCCAGCAGAAAAGAATCGAGTGGAAAAACGAAGGAGGAAAGAAAAAGAGACGATGTGGGAGCGGGGGCAGGCAAACGAGAAAAAACCGGGCGACCTAATGTAGTATCATTGACGGAGGCATTTCGGCTTCTATTGCCCTCAATCTAGGGCGGGTCTGCGTGGGGTCGACACGCGGGGAGGGGGGAAGGACTCGCAGGACCGGACTTAAGCGGCCAGGAAGGTGTACGAGGATCGCAGCACTGCGGCATGGGGGGGGGGGGGGGGGGGGGGGGGGGGGGGGGGGCGGTGTGATGGGGTTTCAAAGCGGGAACAAGAGGGAAAAAGAAGGAAAGGGGAAGGGGCACGGACCAGGGGATCATAAAGCACGGTACGTTCCACTCCCTCGCAATGCTGGAACCGGGTCGCAGGCGATCATATAAGCGAAGGACGGGGCGGTTCGTTCGATCAATGGGGAAAGCTGATTATCTCAGCAATGCGAAGATGGGGCGCCATCTGGAAGAAGGGGGAAGGGAAGGAGGGGGGGGACAGGCCCCAAGGAAAGGGGGGGATTCTCAAACGCGGTGCAACCTGACGGGAAAGGGAGCGGGCTATGCTACAGGCGTCATAGCAAAAGATGGGAATTTGGGAAAGTCCGGACGAATGCACGGCAAGTGCGCGCCCGCAACACGTTAGTCGTCCTAGTTCAGTCGGCCGCAGGGAGAGATAAAGGAGGGGTCCGGCGAAGTTGCGAGGGTGGCGTCGGTATGACAAGGCGGCGTTGCAACCCTCTGCATGGACAAATACTGGCCTTTCAAAGGGTCGGAGGAAAAGACTAGTGAGCTCGGGGCAAGTGACGGAGGGGTTGGAGATTGTTTCTGAAAAAGTTATCAAAAAGAGTGAATGACACTCAGATTGCATCTAAAAACGACAAAGGATTAAGGAGATGGAGGGGAACTCGCGCGTTGAAGGACGAAACGAAGTCTTCCCGCGCTCATCTGCAAAGTAATTTCAATGTCGAAAGGGTCACTCGGAGAAAGCAGCGGATAGCGTGGAAAACCCAAGGGAAGGGGGGAAGGGGGGGCCAATGAACGGTAAATGCTGGGAAAAAGGCTAAGTACTTAAACCTTAATTCGATCGGGCGGGGTCACACCCGGTTACATTTCTATTGATATGTCGGGAGGAAGAATTTCAGCAAAAGGGGCAGAGGAGAAGGAGAAGGGACTGGCATCAAGAGTCAGTCGCGAGAGAACACACTCGGGCGGCGGATGCGGGACCGCTGAGGCTCGGGAAGGAGACTATGTGTGATGGCTTGGGCCTCCATTAAAGGGTCTCTAGGGCCGGGGCGTCACTAGGGGGGGGAGGAAAAGAAATGGGGTCAAAGCTCTGAAGCCAGATGGCAGGACGACTCTTGGAAGGCGCTGGGCTAGCGCATCTGCAGGCAGCAGCGAGAGTACACGCACGCTTCTGGGAAGAAATTTATGGGCACACCCCGGTCTGGGGATGGGAGAGAATGGCCTTCGGAAAAAGCGGGCCCGCCAGCCTGAAAGAAACAACTTCGATTCGCGTCCGATTATCGCTCGATGAAGGGTCAGTCACGCAAGCGGGCCAGCCAGGAAAACGGGATGATTTAAAGAGAGTCAGCAGCGGCGCGGGAAAAATGCATAAAGCAAAGGGAAAAGAGCAAAAGGGGCGTTATGGTCACAAAGGCTAAGGCTTGCGGGGAGGAAACGGAGCAAGGACGCTTCATTCGTGTCGGGCGTAAAAAAGTCCGTTCATGCTTTCACGGGCTTCGATGGCGTGGCCTAACGCTCTCAGAGCACTCAAGGGGCAAATGCGTGGGTGGGAAAAAGGGAGGAGAGGGGCTGCCAAAATGCATTGTGTCCTCTATCGTCCCTTGCCACTGGCGACCCCCAAACGCCACATGGCGCTGTAGGGGAGGAAAAAGCATCAGGAGGATCCGTAAAGCAAAGGCGAACGAAATCGGCGCGTCAGTGCGGAGAAAGCAGGTGTACGGGTTCCTGTCAAGAGTCACTAAGCGTGATGCGTAGCATGGGGAGGAAATCTAAAATAAGAAGATAGAGCCTATCGGGCGCGGTGGACCGAAAAAAAGTATCCGGGTCCGGGAACCTTGCGGTGTGGGATCCATCTGAATAGACTTTGAAACGGCTGCACACAGTGGTCTGATGAAGACGGGGGCCGGGAGGGGAAAGAGGGAAGGGGAAAATAAAGCACAAATGTGGGGGCGGGCGGCCAGAAGGTGATCGCGTCAGAAAAAAGCCGAGGGCGCAGACAAAGAAGTGTGCGCTAGGTCATGTCCTTGCCTCGATCGCAGTACTTCGAGCGCATGGGGGTATGAGGAAGAGAAAAATAGGCCCACAATCCTGCCAGTCACCTGGTGGAGCAAGAGGCGATCTCTTATATGCGAGAAGCCTCAAAAGCGGAGGGGGGGTATGGGTCAGGGGATAGTGGGCCGGTGGGGATGAAGGTAGTGGGCGTTAGAAAGAGCTCAGATTACATCTGCAGCAAGTACTCCTTATAGGCTATCTTAGTGGGCGCAGAGGGAGGGTCCCTTAAGAGCGCCACGGGGAGGGGAAGCTAATCGTTTGGGGTTCCATGAAGGGATAAAACTCGTTACTGTCATCACTCAGGGAAAGAGGGCTTACCTTGAAAGACGGTCTTAGAAGGTGAAGATCGTGAGATAACCTTATCGTCGAGTTAACTGCATCTCTTTCGACAGGGTCCATTAGCGGAAAGGGGAAAGGGGGAGGGGGGATAATTTGGGTGGTCCTTTGGCTTGAGAAACCAGGCCAAGGAAATAGCCTAGGAGCCGTTAAAAGGAGAGACTGTTCATCTGTTCTCTTCATAGTCGATGCTGGGGTAGGTTTTAAGGAAAGGGGGTAGGTGATATACGCAGGCGTCAGCGCTTCCAGTGATTAGGAAGTATCGCTAGGGAAACATCGGTTCGCCTGGAGAGGGAAATATGTGGTTCGTAGGAAGATCCTGCGTAACCTGTGCCAGTAGGGAAAGAACTGCGTATGAGTTCTCACTGCAAAAACAGAGGTCTACTAACAATGGAGGAGAAAAGCGACGAGCGTCCTTCGGGAACAGGACCTGAACGCGGAATGGGTCTTTAAAAGAAATGCAGGGTCAATCGAACTATGAGCGTGCGCGGGCTTCGGGGAGGAGAAGAAACGAAATAGCCGATCGACAGGATGGTGAGAAGGGGAAGGGGAAAAAAAGAGTTCTGCAAAAGGCTGGGGGGGGAGCTAACGAACGATGCTCTCAGGAGAGGTTCTGGAAAAGTATCGGTAACTTGGTGCTGGGGGAGAACCCAGCATCCGTTCTGGACAAAGCTCGTTCAGATGTCCGATGAAAACCAGGTTGGCCCTGGGGCAAAGAGGGCTTGTGGGCTCTTTTCGTTACTGCAGTCTGGGCACCATCTACTGAAGTTTAAGAACAGGGGCGCAGTTGAGGTATCGCCGGGTCAGGAGAAAAATAGATGTGCGCCGCGATGCGGGAAGTGTCCCCGTTCATAAGGGAAAAGGTAGAAAGCAGGGGGGCCCTGTCAAATTGCGGAAATGCAACGATGGGGGAGTAAAAAGTCAAGCGGCTGGGCAGGCATTCGCCCGGTTCTTTTCCCGGACGGGAGGGCCGTCAAAAGGAGAAAAAGTAGTAAGACGCGGGGACAGGAATGAAGTCAGAAAAGTCAGAAAACGCCAAGCGCGAAACAATCCTGAAAAAGGGCACGTGCGCTTCCGAGTGTCTGAATCGCAGTTTGAACTTTGGAAAGCGCAAGCACAGCGTGGGAGTGTCTGTGTAACCGATTGCATTGACAATGGGGGGAAAAGTCAACGAGGGGTATATCAGGGAATACTTCTCTCAACACAACGGTAGGGTGAAAATATGAAAGGTGAGAACGTGCGACCACGTGTACAACTGATGGCACAGGGGACGCGTTCGACGGCGCGGTGCATGGCTGTGAGAGCAGAGAGGAGTATCAAGCGGCGTAGCGGGTGCGCGCGTTGGGGCGGAATTAGATGCTACGGCGGGAAGTCTCGCTGGAGCCTGGGTCGGTTAGAAACAAGGCGCTGCAACGGTAAAAAAAGTAACTTTAAAAAGAGCGCAGTCTTTGACATTGAACTGTCGAGGGAAAATAGCTGAAAAAAAGAGTGTCCGTGACGGGGGGGGGGGGGGGAGGCAGTTACGCACTGGGCCGACGCGGTCGAATTCAATGCCGCGGCCAAGAGTAAAAAGAAGAAATCAGGGGAAGGGCGCAGGTGCCTATCTTTCTGGCACCTCCTCATTCTCGCTAACTCGAAAAAAGAGGGCGAGGCAAAGAGTTGTCAACGAGAGGGGGGCAAGCGCATGGGGATAACCGGACAAAAGGGACTGGTCCTCTATGCGGGGGGACGCATCCAGTCAAGGGGCAAGGTCATTTCAACAAAAATAAAGAAAGCGTCTAGAGCTATTTCAAGCCACTCAGTTGCGCTCCCGAAAAAAAAAAAAAATAAGATAAAAAGGAAGAAAAAGAAAAAAAAAAGTTAAAAAAAAAAGAACTATGCAAAAACGTGTGCAGCACCCTTCGATAGGGAAAAGGAAAAACCCTAGCGCAATGTCGATGTCGATGGTGCTCGGGCAAAATCCCAGGCGCAGCGCTCCAGGTTAAAATAGATCGGTAGGACGTCTTAAAGTCCGGAGGGGGGAAAACAGAAAGAAAGAGGGGGATGGGGTCGCGTAAAAGGAAGGGGTCGACGACAAGGGGCGTGGCGGGGGCGGGAACTTCACTACAAAAGGGCCTGCTTCAGCAGAGTGGGGGTGGTTCTGTAGAAAACTACGTGAAGGAACAGGCATCAGACGGCGGCTGGAAACTAGTCTGACAGGGCTATCGTTTTGCTCTTACGCCTGGAAGTGCTATTCAGGGAAAAAAAGAGCCGCTGAAGACGCATGAGGTCCAGGGGCATGGTCCGGGGGAAGGTAGTGCTTCGGGTAGGCGACGCTGCAGTTGTTTCGGATGCATGGGAGGAAAGACCAGAAAAAGGGACCGTATTCATAAGACATCTGGGATCGAAAGCGATGTACGGCGGTTGAAACCGCCGGCGTCAGGATCCTCATACCTACTTGAAACAAAAAAGAAAAGACGGCACGCGACTCAGCCGCAAGGGGTGACTGCAGCGGTAAAGTCAAAAGAAGCAGGGTCGAACTAGCACGATTCAAAGACTTCCTCCCGACTTGAATCTTCCTAAGGGATTGGGGCAGAGACCGCCGGGGCGTAAGAATACGTGAAGTGAGGACGGGTAAATCGGTAATTCTTCTGACCTTCAAACTTGCCCTCTCACTACATACAAGTCTAGAAAAAACTGGGGCACCAGCAGGCGAAGACATCGATAAAAACCTAACAAAAAAAAAACCAAAAAAACAAAAACTCAAACCAACAGAAAAAAAAAGTCTGACTGAAAGTACTGGGGGGGTGACCTTAGCGGCTGATCACACTGAAGGAAAGTAACAATAAAAGAAAAAAAGAGTGTGCAAGACGCGTGAGGCGAATCAGGACGGCGGCGGCGCGAGTCTCTCAAAGTTCAATGTCCAATGCAAAAAAGCGAGAAAAGGGGGGGGAAACAACGAAGAGCGGTTAAGGAAAACGAATGAGGTGGCCGAACGGAAGGTGCACTTCTCAAGCTGGGAAAAAACGTCAAGGGACGACAAGGGATCTGGGTCGGCAAGGCACGTCGCAAAAATGACGAGGAGGATGAGAAGAAGAATTTTCAACATATCGGCTAGCTGACAAGCATGAAAACAAGATCCCGTCACGAGTTGCTCACGATACGAAGGGAGGGAGAGCTGGCGCCGCGGCGATGTACAAAGTCATTCGTCTCTTTTCACGCCTTGGCCCTCGTGAGTCAGGCTTCGCAGTCTTGGGTGGGGGGGGGGGGGGGGGGGGAAAAGGCGACACTGAGGGAAAGGCGAATGAAAAAAAAAAAAAGAACGGATCTGAGACATGGCGAAGCAGGCACGAGGATGCATTTCTATCCGGCTCTCGAACCTTTCTCCTCCTGGGCTTCGTCAAAGTCTGTGAGAAGAGGAAAAATCGGAAACTGGAGTGATCACAAAGAGACCTTCGGGGTGGCTCAATCAAGGAAATGAGGACAAGAAGAAAAATCGAAGACACGTCAGGATATCCGCGCGACGAGGGTTCAAGGGCACACCCGCGAGTGGTGCTGCT
>Ga0179593_1591357_pt1 | contig 14636 bp, 18 predicted proteins | sample CZODoug2_1_08_16_FD_185931 | JGI IMG/M metagenome (GOLD analysis project Ga0179593, IMG submission 185931) | Vadose zone soil fungal communities from Angelo Coast Range Reserve, California, USA - CZODoug2_1_08_16fungal (PacBio error correction) | ecosystem: Environmental > Terrestrial > Soil >...
ATAGAAAGAGGAGGAAAAGTCGATCGGAAGAAAGAATGGTTGAGAAGTCTGGAAGGGGTGCGACTAGCTGGTCAGAGACGCAGAAGCCAAAGGGGGAGTACAGAGAAGGAGGATAGCTCTCAAAAAGCTCTGCAGAAAGGGCGCTCGAACCGACTTTCCCAGTCCCTGGTCGAGAGTGAAAAAGGGGGGGGGGGAGAGCTGCAGGCGCGAGATCAGCACAAGTGCGGCGGGGAAAAAGAAGTCCTTGCACAAAGAAGGACAAAAGGGAGAAAGGAGGAAAACAAGGGATCCTTCACGTTCGATCCTGAGATACTTCAGAAATATTGCGCGAGAGGGGGGAAAAGGAAAGGGAAAGGGAGCGGTTGGGGGGAAAACGTCTAACAACGGCGGAGCGGGGCCTCTGGAAAAAGGCTGCGGAGGAAAAGGAAAGGGAGTGATAAATGAAAGAAAAAAAGCAAAGGGAAAGGGGAGGAGGTCGTAATTGCATCTGGTCGAAAGACAAGGAAATTCAAGACGAGAGGGAGAAAGGCGGGAAGGGGGAAAGAAGCCAAGAGCCTCAAGGGGGGATGTTCTGGCCGGGCAAATAAGAAAAGAAAGAACCTGGTACGGCACGGGTAAAGGAAGAAGTAAGAAAGGAAAAGGCAAAAAGGGAAAAATAGCAGGGGGAGGAGCTTGCGCTTTACAAAAAGGTGCTCCTAGGCCAGACGTGGGGGCGAAGGAAAGAAGAAAGACTGACAGAGATAAGGGAAGGGGCGAGAGGGGAAGCAGCTTGATGCTGCTGCTGGTGAAATCTCCCAGCGAGGGAAGCTCGGGTCGCAAAAAAGAACGAGGAAAAGAAAGCAGGGAAGGGGCTACCCTGAGGGGCGTCATCTCGTAATGTCTAGGGAAAAAGAGACCGATAAGATATCGGGCTCGCCGCAATGCATGGCGTCACTCAAAAAGGACATAACAACAGAATATAGGGATGGTTCTTCGATGGCGAAAGGAATAGAAAAGCGCTAAGGCGTCTATCTCCTGGAGGGTCGGAGATCAAAAAAAGCACAAGATGAGGCGCGTGGAGGACTATCAGCTCGTCTACACGGGTGTAGCGAAGCTGACCTACAAGGAGGAAAGCAAGAAAGGGGGAAGAGACTCAGTAGAAGTTTCTGAGTCAGACCGTGGATGAGGAAAAGGGAATAACAGAGTGGGAGCTCCACGAGGAATCGGACTCGCTCAATCAACTCAGTCGCAAACGTGGTTCAGGAATTCCTCAGCCGTAGGCCGGTAAGGGAGGGGCGATGAACAAGGACCTCCCGGGAGACTCGCGGGTTTCAGAAGATTAAAACTCTAACAAAAATAATGACAAGAGAATGGCTGTGGACTAGTGGATTTAGTACGTGAGGCAAGCAGATGTCATATGCAAGTAGTGACAAAAAGTGGGTATAGCGTGGGAAGAGACTGAACTACGGGATAAAAACGGCCCGAGAAACTTGGAGGAGGGGCCTTGCAAGACCGCGTAGCTCCTATTCAGCCCAAAAGAGACTCAAAGCTTATCTCGCAGGAAATCGCAAGAGTGAAGGGGGATGGGCTCTTCCATACGGAGATTTTGCACTCTGCGGTGCGAAACAAGTGCTATAGAGAAAAAAAAGGTGAGCAACCGGGGGGGGATGGTGTCTGTAATTGGGTTGTCAAGGCACGGGACAGCTGTGGAAACTACGGGAAAAGGAAAGATTGCGAAGTCGCTTCTGCGAGATCATCAGCAAGCAACTAAGGTGAAGCGTCGAAGAGAAATCGTGCAGGGAGGGGAGAAACCCTCTGAGGACTAATAAAACGGCGAATGGGGTTAGTATGTGAAGAAAAACAGAGAGTCGAAGTATGGTTTTAGGAAGAAGACGGTGATTCCGGAGGGACCTCCCTAACTCATAAAACGGGTAAGAATAAAGAAAGTGCGTTTCGACAGTAAGAGAGTGTGAGCTCTTCACCAGATATAGGGGGGAAAAGTTAGAGTAAAGACCAGTCCTAAAATTACATAGTCCCTGGTGAAATCCGAGGGACTAGGGAAAGCAGTATGACTAGCCCCGATACCGTAGCACTTAGGGCCTCGGGGAAAAGTATGCTTCTGGACTAGGAATAAAACGCGAGCCAGGGAAAATTAGACGCATGTAGGAGTGAAGAGTACTCTAAGGAAAGGAATCTAGAAGGCCCAAACCGGAAGGTAGAGGATGGAGGGAGACTTGGAGAAGAAGGGGGAGGGAAGTCAATAATGAGCATGGACAAATGAGGAGGTGAAAAGGAATGAAGGGAGGATACAGTCTCGGGGAGATTCTGGTAGGGAGGCGAAATGAGAGGGGAGATTAAGAGGAAATATTATACCCGGAATGGGAGATTTCAGATGCAGGATTACAAGTCGTGGGGGGGCCCATAATGAAGCTATGGTATGAGGAAGGGGAAGAAAGAAAAGAGGAGGGAAAACTGCGCCTACGGCTGAGGGTAGCAGGAATGAAAAAGGGGAAGGAGGGGAGGAGGGAAATGAAAGAGGCCGAGATTAAGTACCTGAATAAAGCAAAAATTAACGCCGGGGGGAAAAATAGAAGGGCTAATCTATGAAATAAGAAGAAGGTCACGGAAATGAGGCGATATGCGGAATCCATCTTAACTCTTGTGGCAAAACAGGGGGGACCCGAAATGAAAACATACAAAAAAGTCATAATGGAAGGGGCATTACAGAAGAGGACATCTCCCAGGTGAATCTGGGACATCGTAGCGGTAATTAAGGAAGGAAGTGATATTGAGGGATGGGGCGAGGGAAAGGGATACAGGGCTAAAAAGGAAGATGGAGGGTGGGGTAAGTAGAAGAGGGCAGAAGGGCCGATGTAAAGCAAAAGATGGCATAGTGGGGAGGTAATAAAAAAGGAGGAAAGGGTGGAAGTGAAGAAAGCTGACTCTGAAAGCGAAGGTAGAGAAAGGTCACGTGATTGTACAAAAGAGAAACCTCTTTAGATAGGGGAGACTCTGTACCAGGGGGAGGAAGGAGAGATAGGGGGGGGCTTACGGTAAGTCTCGCGTTGGGAGTCTGTGGGTAAAGGGGGGGGGGGGAAAGAAGAGTAATAACACAAAAGGGAGGAAGGGGGAAACAAAAAAGCGCACAGTAAGGGAGGAACTACTTTCCTGAGATAACCTTATACTCAAGCTCGGATACTGCAGGAGAGATGGGGGAACGTTAACGAGGGAGGCCTGTCACGAACAGTAGTGGGGGGGGTATAAAGAATGTGTGTGTATTATCGGGCAAGAGGGTAGACGCAACGAGGGGGGTCAAGGGTAATGTAGTAGTAAAAATAATATTCGAGGAAAAATCCAAAAGGAGAAAGGACCATGCGGAAGTAGCAAAAGAAAGGGATGGCTGAGCTTCCTGCCTAAAAATGAGGGGTAGATTGAAGACTCTCTTCTAAAGAACGGAGGGATATGAGGGGTAAAGTACAAGGGCGCCCTCTTCTGCTTGGCCACCGTTGAGAAGGAGGAAGAAAGGAGTGGACAAGAAAAAGAAAGAAGGTTGGCGTCCTGGCAGCTTCTATAGTCAAAAAAAAGGTGAAAAAAAAGAAGGAGGCAGAAAACAAAAAGCCCTCTGTGAATGAGGTTCTAAAAGAAAAGACACTTCTTATATGCGGCGAGGGCTAAGAGGAGAATAAGTTCAAGGGAGTCTACCAGCAGAAAGAGGGAATCCAGAAAACGGGAGGGGATGTCCTGCCTGAAAAGATGGAAAGGATTTCACAGTAAATCATGGCAAATTGGCGAAATACGAAGGGAGAAAGCTGGCATGGGGGGGAGTTTGAAGAGCGGCTGAAAATTCCGGCAGCGAATGTCTAGCCATCCAGAAATGCAGCTTTACATACAGAAGGACTGGTCGGGAAAGGAAAAAGTGAAAGATGTAAGCAATTCTGGAATCAGGAAATAAAAGAAGGGAGTATACTGGTAAAGCGTTTATAAGTAAAAAGCATTATCATTCCACAACTTCTAATAATCCTGGGGGTCAGGGGGGGGGGGGGTTGGGGGAGCTGAGAAAAGAGAGAGGGAAAAAGAAGAGAAAAAATGGGAAGGGGGAGGTGAAGAGGAAGCCTCAATGGGGACTCCTGAGATATTAGGACCCACCTTAGTATGAAATACCACATGTAAGGATGGTGGAAAGAGAGTGATGGGAACTATAAATTAACGGGAAATTTTTTTAGAGAACCGGAAAAGAAAAGGAAGAATCGGAGGATGAAAAGGTCTCCTGGTCTTTCCTAGAGAAAAAGGGGAGTTAAGGGGCAAGGGGGTCTCGGTACGGGTGACGAATGCGGCTAAAAAATCCGATTCGGTGAGATGAAGAAGCAAAAAGAGGAAGAGAGAAGCGTGGGAAATGAGAAAAATGTGCGAAAAAATTTCACTACAAGGTTGCAGGAAGGGTGAGACAAAGGGAATCAGAAAAGTAGAATGGGGAAATGCGCCAACTGGGAAATCTTCATAAGGATGGTAGAGCGTGTCTTAAATAAATAGGGGAGGAAAGGAAGGGGGGGAGGGGGAAAGAAAGGAGAAAGGGGGGGGAACTGGGCGGTGGGGTCCTAGTCCAGAAAATCAGAGGTATGGACAGAAAAAAAGGGGAAAATGGAGAGGGAGAGATGTGGAATGGGGGGCTAGGAAACTCTAGAAAGGTAAGGCAGGAAGGGGGGAGAGGAAGGACTCAAAGGAAGACTCATCTAGAGGAATAAATCTGCAGGCACTGCACCTCGTGTCGGAAGAACAGAAAGTGGCAGGGAAGGAAGTGACCAGGGGCCGGTAGATGGGGACGGAAAAGAAAGGGTTGTTCAGGGGGAAAGGGAGGTTGTGGAAGGCGCGGTAGATTCTGGGGTGCTTGACTCAGGGTAAAAGGGAAAATACAAGAGGAAAACAGTGGAAGGACAGTACGCTGACGTGGGTATCGTTGGATCTAGAGGCATGAGAGTGAGATAAAAGGAAAGAGTAGAAAAGGAAGGTAGGGAAAAGAAAGACCTAGGGCTCAGAGTTGCAGATTTGTGCGTATATGTGGAAGTAGTGGAAAAAAAGAAGTGTGGAAGCGTCGTACTGGGGAGGTAACGGGGAGAGTACTTGTCGAATTAGGGGAAGTCGCGGGGAGAAGAAGAATAGGGCCTTCTTAAATCCTTCATGCTCAGTCTAGGCGGGAAGGATGGGAAAGGAGGGAAAGAATGAAGGGAAGGGGGTGGCCATCGTGGGGAGGGTGGTCTAAAAAGAGCGAGTAGGAAGGGGGATCGGGTGCATAAGAAGAGTTGATAAGGGATTCGATATCTCTGACCACAGTATGCAAGGGATAAAAAAAACACTAATCTCAAGACGGCACTGTGTCTCACGAAAAACCTCGGAGCTTGGGAAGGAAGATAGGCGGGAAGTACTCGGCAGTGACGGGGGAAGGACCCGGGGGTGGACACAGGGGGGGATCTAGCCTAAAACATTGAGACAAGCCGTGACCTCTGTGAAGTGAATGCGGGTCGTGAGTGCGCAGGTAAACAAAAAACTAAAAAAGAACCGTGTTAGTGTACTGCAAAGCAGGGTGTGGCGAAGGGGGAGGAGAAAGAAAAGACACATGGGGAGAAATAACATCTTCTTGAGATTCCTCCTCTCGGGAATTCTGGGCTTACCACACAAGAAGCGTCTCGAAACAGCGCTGGCTATGTCTAAAAGCGGTCCTGCCCCGGTATCAAGGGGGGCGTAAAAATGGTGAACTAGGGACTACTGAAGAAATGAGGCGTGGAAAGTGTAAGCTCTAGCAGGGAAAAGTGGATGCTACAACGTACAAGGGGGGGGGGACGATTTTTCTCTGAGACAAATAGAGGGAAGGGACACGTAATCCGGTGAGGAGGCCGTTGCAAACAGAGGGAAGAAAGACACTTGGGCAGCCCTATCCCCATAGAAAGGAATAGGAACTGTATATGCGTCGGACGTCTAGACGTATGAAAAAGGATGAGAAACATAGGCGAACGAACGAGTGCTGAAGCTGCAGGATCTCCCTCTCAAGGGAGATCTGTCTCGAAAGAAAGGTCCCTCCTAGGGCACGTGAAAACAAGTGGTATTTCTGGCGAAAGGGGGAAGGGTGAAGGGGAAAGGGATCTCAAGGGTGTAGAGAAGTCTCCTATTCCGCTGGAACTTACTGAGGGTGAGTGTGGGGGAGCGTGAGCTAAAAGACTGAACCATATCTCCAATCGGGGTGTAAGGAGAGGACTCGCTCAAAAGAGTCTGCGACGGGACTCAAGAGAAGAGGGGCTGAGGAAAACAGCCGGGACACATTGAAAAATCTACTAGGCCTCGTCGGGAAATCTCGGTGGTCATCTCAGGTAGGGAATCTAAGGGAGAAGGCGGGGAAGGGTTTAGGGAATCACTCACTCTGACGAAAATAATATCTCGCAGAAACGGCTAAGTCGCGAACGCCCGGGGAGTGAGGGGGGGGAGAAGACGGACCATACGCCGGTCCAGGTGGACCGACAAAGCTAATGAGTCGCGGGGGCGGGAACGGGGAGGGGAAAAAAAAAGTCTATAGAAGAAAAGTACATGCTTATAGGGAGGGAGGCAGGGTCAGAGAAGGGATGCAAAAGGGAGAGGTCGGGAGACTTCGTGTCACGGGAAAAGAAAGGGGGGAACTTTAGAAATAACTGTGTGCCTCAAAAAAATCTCGGGCGGCCAAACTGATCAGATAAATGGAAACATTATAAGAAAATAATGAGGGGGGGGAAGAGGTCATAGGGACAACTACCTTGGGACAACTGAGTAAGGGGTCGGAACTAAGACATTCTGTGCAAAAAGAAGAACCGGGAAGGGGAAAAAAAGTTGCTGGAGAAGTACATATACCTAGAGAATTCGGAACCACGTAGGGGAAAAACATCGAGAAGAAAAAAGGAGTATAAAAGAAAAAGGTAGAGCTGTGCTTTATACGTATAAATAGTGAAATGGATAAAACGACCTCGTCTATCGTGGGTGGGACAGCGTAGGCTCCCCGGAGGGGGGAGAGTAAAGGGCGCGCAGCAATTGAGAGCTGACAGCATCGCGGGTTACAAATGGAAGAAAAGAAGCAGGGCCTGGGAAGACTTGAAGGGCCAGGCGTGAGCGGGGTCAGGTTGGCGTCAAACAAAAAAAAAGATAAGTCGCGGGGAAAAATAAAGGGGAAAAGGACTTTAGGACTTTCCCTGAAGGTCCTTTTGCCGAAGTCTAACAATCGGTGAAAGAAAGGTGGAAAGAAAGGTACCGCTGCGAAAAGGGAAAGGAGAAAAAGGCGCCTGTAAGAGAGACAGGGGGGACGAACTAAACGTCATGGGTAAGAGAAGGTAGTAGAGAGGAAAATGAGGGAGAGTACTAACGAAACGGTCAGTTCTTTTGGACTGAGGGGTAAGAATGGGGGGGCGCTAGGGAAAGGGGCAGGATGGTTCTGGGGGTGAGGAAGAAAAATAGGCCAGGCGGAGGTAAAGTGAAAAAAAGGAAATGGTTCGAGTAAGCGGGACTGGAGGGGTAGCGACAATATAACCCGTCGTCTATCGAACCTCATATCGGATACTTAGTGTAAGGGGACTTCAGGAGAAGGGGGAGTTAGAGATCACCCCTAAGATGGAGGAAGACCGGAAGTTAAAATAGTCAGCTAGTACTAGGAGGCGGAGGAGTGCTGGAAGGATACCAGAGAGGCGATAGGGCCTGCTAAGGTGAGGAAGGGGAAGGGAGCAAAAAGAGAGATCCAGAAGCTCTGGTCATCAAAGTTTATGGGGAGGGAGGGGGGGAGAGAAAATGAAGGAACAAGATTCATCTGGGTAAGCAAAGAAAGTTACGGGGGTCCGCGCAAGAAAAAGAATCGTCGCGCGGGCCAACACAACGAGACGAGCAACGAAATAGTCGTCGAGCTCTTTGAACTCGTAAGAATCAATATCCCGCGGTCCGAGAGAGAGCAGGGAACTCTTGGCAAAAAGGGCGGCACCCAAACCCTCGACTGCTCTCGACTGTCTGCCGGAATGGGGGTCTATACGCCGATGGCAAGGAATCCCGGTTCGGGGTCCGAAGAAAAATAGACAAAAATCTTCCCGAAAGATCCTGCTCAGAAATCAACACAATAGGAGCAGGGCGGGAGGGGACTCCCTCTTGCAGGAGGTGGGGGTGCGTCAAGAGAGGGGTGGGCCGACCAAAGTGCGTCGGCGGACACGCAACGAGCGGAAGGGGGGGGGAATGCCGGAGCTGAAGGTGTGTCGGGGGCGGGAGGGAGGGCGGGCGGTGCCTCAGGCGCGTCGTGTCCAAAGGACGTGTGCAAAACCGAAAACGGCAGCGCGAACTCCAGCATGAAGCGAATTCGAGATTCACCGAAAAAAAGACGAAAGATAATAAGGGAGGTAAAATGAGGGAAAGGAGAGGGTCTGAGAGGCGAAGAAGAACAGGCGGCGTTAAAGAGATGAAATGGAGATTAGGTCGAAAAAGGAGGAAAGTGCGACCTGTCCGGGATGAGGGGAAGAAAAGAAAAAAATAAGAAAGATCACTAGCAGCCATGCAATGTCCCTCGGCTAGAAACAAAAAAGAACCACGAAAAAAAGAGGGGGGGAAGAACACTCTGAAATTACCTGAATCATCAGGATAGGATATCTGCAACTGGGGGATAGCAGACCGTGTGAGGAAAAAGGAAGGGGACCCGGACGGATAGAGGATGGGGATAGGATGGAAAGACTCCAGGACAGGAGTCTAGTGAAACCCTGTAAAGCAGAGCGGTGAACGAGGAAGGAAAGGGGAAGAGAAGAAAAAAAGAGAAAAGTAAAGAGGGAAAGTCTATATCAGGTAAGGAAGAGACGGGGAGGATCACGTCTCTTCCAATCTCGTAAGGTGGAGGAAAGGGGGCAACAGCCCCGAAAGAGAAGTAAAGGAGTACTACGGTAGAGGGATATATAGAATCCACTGTCCGGGGGGCAGGAAGCTTTGTAAGTAGTGCTGGAAGCCGGGATCTTGGGAGGTCGCGTTCGAGTTATGGACACAGGGAAGGGGGGAGTGGAAGGCGCGAAATTTATGACCTTAGAGGAGCTAAAGCTATGGAAAGGGTGCGTGGAAGATAAAGCCATCAAGAGCCACAACTGGGGGCTCGGGGTGAAAAAAGGAGGCTACTGGAGAAACAAGGGACGTGAAGTACTCGGAGGGAAAAAAATAATACGAGGAGAAGAACGGGATACCTCAATAACTAGAAAATTACAATCAGCTGGGGGGTAGGGGAATCCGTGAGAGAGTCGGAAGAAAGTAAGAGGGACAGAGAAAGGGGCATCCGAGCAGCTCATCTCGAAAACCCAGGCGGAAAAATGGAAGAGAAAGTAGGGAGGGTTCTATTGACTAGAAACTCGTGCAGCGGGGGAACTAGGCTGGGGGGGGGGGGGAACAAAGGGCGCGGGAAGAGACACGAACACTGTTCTAAATTATCTAAAGGAACCTCTTGAGGTCCGAACATAGGAACGGAAGAGAAGAAGAAGGGGGGCTAAGTGAGGGGGATCATAGAATTCCTTGCTATTGGTACAAGGGAAAGGAAAAAAAAAAGAAAGAGAGGTGAACGAAGAGGATCGAAAATCCCGGGGGAAGAACCTGTGAAAGATAAGGTAAATGAATGCGCAAAAAATGAAGGGAGGGTAAGGGGGGGGAGTTAAGGGGAAGAGAGGGGAGACGGATATACGAAAGAGAGTCTCTATAAACTGTCATAAGGGTTAGTAGGAGGAAGTAAGCAGTGGGATGGGAGAACTAGAGGATTAGAATAAACATTAAAGGCCTACACTTGAGAGCTTGGGTCACAGAGAATCAGAAAAATGGTGAAAACAGGAGTAAATGGCAGGGAGAAGGCCTGGTGTCTCTCATTCCAGATGCGGTAAAACGGAGGAGGGATAGAAGAAACCTTAACCGGGAAATAAAAATAAAAGGTAATAGGGAGCTCTGCTTAAAAGTCACAGCGGGCGAGGGCAGGGAAGGGAAAAAGGGCGCGGAAGAGAAGAAAAAAATCGAAGAACTGAGACAAGCGATTGATTAACGGCATGCCTCTAAAAAGATAAGGGGGTGGAAGAAAAATCTTCCGATCACACGAGCCATAGACTGGGTGAGGAGATCTCGAGAAAAAGCAAGGGGCGAAGAAAAGTAGAAAAATGAGAGAGGTCAAATTGTAGTAGAAAACAGGGTACAAGGACACAGAAGGGGGAGTAGGTGGTGGGGAGCACTCTTACTGAGAATGGCTTTCATGGGTGGAAGGGGACCTGGAAAGAAGTGGGGCAAGAAAGGACAAGTTCGCCAGAATAGAAAAGCTCATTTTAGCTGGGGACCGACTTTCTCGGAGCGATCGGGAAGGAGGGAAAAGAGGAAAATGCTGGCTCCATCATCTGAAGGGGTGGGTTGAGGTAAAGAAGAGGGAATGAGGGGGAAGAGAACAATAGAAGAATGTCTTCCGCCTGCCGCCCATGAAAAGTGAAACAGAAGCGGGGACTTGGAAGGTGGAGGAAAAAGGGTAGGCAAAAAGAATTCTGCCCTCTTTTAGTATCAGTGTAAGACAAGAGGCAAGAGTGCAGTGACGGAAAGGGGGGAGCGCAAAAGAGGTCTAGAGCCCCGACTCCGTGTAACAGGAAAAGTTAGGGTCATACAAGGGGAGTGTGGGGAAAGACTGTTCGGTTGACTAACTATCGTCCAAGTTGTGTAAAAAAAAGAAGGCGACGAAAGGGTGGGGGGGTCCAGGGAGGAAAGCTGTGGGGGGCGAAGTCTGAGAATGACGGCGAAAAATAACTGGAAGAGTGGCAAATCGAAGTCATGGGGAATGCGGATAGCACAAGATAAGGAGGAGATGTACGAAGCCGTAAAGGGGCAACTCAAGAAGGGGCCCGGAGGGCACAAAACCAAACACAACAGAAGAAGGGGGCCGGGGAGAAAGTAAAACAGGGAGGAACGAATTGAAAGAGAACTCGTGCTCTAATGACGGGGGGAAGGGGTAGGAGGAAATTTGGGATTATTCTGGAGGGATCGTCTTGCACTATGGGGGGAAGAAAAAATCGTAGAAGGATAAAGTCGGTTCCTTTTCCGGGTATCCGGTGCTGTCTCTGTGTGTGTCTACAGAAGAAGGGAGGAAAAGAGAGGAGCGAGACAAGAAGACTCTGAAATGGTAAGTAACACCGTGCAGGAAAGATACGGGGAGAGGCGATTAAAACGATCTCCTCTCGAGGGAGGGCGGGGCTGAGAAATGCATTAATGGAGGAAAGAAAGTAGGGGAGGCGAGGCAACATGGCCTTTTTGCTGGTCTTAGAGAAGGGGGAAGGAAAAAGGTAGTATAGGGTCAGCTAATACTTGGTCGTGTCATCACTAGGAAGTAATCACGGGGAAAATATATCGGGAACCTCTGGAAAAGGAAGATAATAGGGGGGAGGAGAAATATGGGGGCACCACTTTTCTGAGATCAGACTGTCAGGCTGGGAATAAGTCTTCATTTGAAGGCGGGGTAGGAGGAGGGGGAAGGTCTCCGGAGGTGGAAAAGTTGAAGATGGGGGGAAAGCGTCTCTTGAAAGGGGGTAGGGGGAGGTTCATGGACCATCTGTAAAGGGAAAAAAGGAGCTGGGGAAGGGGGTGGGTGGTCAGGGGTCTTCGTGAAAGGGCGTAGTGACACTAATAGTGGGGTGGGTGGAAAAGAGAGTAGAGGATCAGACAGCAGAGAAAAATAGACCAAAGCTGCGTGCAGAGTTGGAATCGGAAGGGGGGAAAAAGGGATTTGGGATCTCGGCAAGGCTAGACTCATGACTGAGGGAAACCAAGGGGAGGAAGAAAAGGATAAAGAAAAAGCTATACCCTTCCCAGGAGACAAAAAAACGTCAAGTAGGACTCACGGGAAGATAAATTCAATGATGTAGGTGCAGAGAGGGGATCGGGCGAAACGTCTCTCCCTTAAAGGGGGAGAAGGTAAAAAGAAAAAAAAGGTAAGGATGGGTGAGAAGGTGGGTAGAGGTTTTTTAGGGGGGGGGTCGGAAGTGTGGTGGGATAAGAATCTGGAGAACTGGGAAAGAAGGAAAGAGATCTAAGAGAGGAACGCAGAGCCTCTCGTAAGGACTAGTGACGGAGAAAAGGAGAGGGGCAAAGGTACGAATGATTGAAGGCTGTGGATTCGCGGCCACCGGCATGTAAGAAGGCGCCGGTAAGGAAAGAAAAGTTCATAGGGTGAAGTAAAAAAAAAGGAGAGGGTAGACGGAAGAATTGCAAGGGAACTATTTTTCTCTCGTCTATTACGGAGTGCAAACAAGGGGGAGTTCTGGAAGGAAAAAAAAAGCCGCTATGGAATCGTGAGTCACACGGGTCAGACAGTTGGGGAGAGGCCTTGTACTCCACTGTTCGTAGGGCGGGAGGGAGAAAGGAGGAAAAGGTCTATGTAGAACACTCTCGACCGCAGTCAATTGGATATCGGGCTTTTCTCAGGGATCCGTCGTGAATGTGAGGAGAAAAGGTCTCAGTGGGGGGGAGGAAAGATGGGGGGGGAAGCATGTTTTTCCCTCGAAGCGTGAGCCCCGAGAGGTCGTTAATTCGTATTCTTCGCGTGACAGAAGGTCATCACGGAAAAAGGAGGGACGAAGAGGAGGAGGGGAGATAACGACTAGCTCATCTGCTTGGGAGAGCATATTGCTCTCGTGCGGCCGGGAAAGAGACATGGAGCCGGAAGATGAGAAGGAAAAAAAAGGGAAGGATAGAACTGCCTACGTATCGGACAGTTAGGAAGGCAAGGAGAAAATAGGTCGGTACAGGGGAAAAAGGGATCGGCACGGGGGGAAATTACAGATGGGGGATAACTCTCTATGAACAGAATCCTCTCTCCGGGGTAGTTTTTTTAGGGAAGGGAGAGGGGTCTCAATAGGGGACGAGAAATTAAAGAAGACCTCCAGGCCTACTCGATTAAGACCGAGGAAAAAAATTCAGAAGGAAAGACCGAAAGGAGAGGACTAAAAAAAACAGAATTCTTCCGTTATGATTGCACAAGGGGGGAAAAAAGGGGGAAGAGTAGTAGGGAAAAGGGTTTGAAGGGGGGTGGGATGGGTGTTGGGGGTGGGGGGGGGACACTACATATATTACAGGGCATTCAAAAGAAGAAGAAAAAGGAGCTACGAAAGTTGGCAACGGGGCTAAAGATCTCCGTCAAGATGAAAGGGAGGGGCTGCAAGGAAGGAGGGCGGGGAGAAAGGCAGAAAGGGAAAGGGGGTAGGAGTAGAAGGAAAGCCGGTTTTCCTATGTCTAGAGTCAGGAACATAGCTGTACAGGTCGGACGCCTGCTGACGGTGTGCGCAAAAGGGGGAAAAGTCCAAAGAGAGAAGGGATACAGAAGGGCCTAGAGAAAGCTCACACGAGTCTGTGAAACACCACTCGAGGCGGAAAAAAATAGGAAGGAGAGGTGTCAGTTTATGGGAGAGACTCGATGTTAAGACGGTTTCGTGATACGGAAAGTGGAAAGCTGCCGGCGCCGAAGGGGAAGGAGCGACAGAAGGAACTAAAAGGACAGCATCGCTTGGAGAGAACGAAGGGCGACAAAAAGGAAAGGAAACGGATAACCCCTATCTATGGTTGGCGGATTCTCGAGATGACAGTAAGGAAGTGAGGCCTTGGGGAGGGTGGAAAAGACTAAATCCACAATGTGAGACGGGAAGGAGACATTCCCCGGAAATGGGGGATACACTGAAGAACTTCTCCTAGGGGGCACAAATAATAGAATCAAGGAGAGTGGGAATTCACCGGAAGGAAGTGAAGAATGAGATAATTCAAGAGGAACCGGGAATGGCTTGGAAGAATTCTTTTGCTCGGGGCGGGGCCGAAAAAAGAAGAATGGGGGGGGGGACACTAGATTTTCTTCTGGGCAGACTGGATCTAAAGGAGGAATTCGTAGCGGCGGAAAAAGTAAGAGGCGCGGGAGAAAAAAAAGAGAAAAGGGATTTGAGACCGAGAGGGCACCTTGGTACCTATCACGATAGAAAGGTAAACTAGGGGAAGATCGTAAGAAGTGACCTAGGGCGACTGCGACGAAGTCTGAGGGGTCAGGGGAAGGGGGTACGAAGGTAATTTCTCGGTAGGGGAGAGTGAAAAGAGAAAGGGAAAGCGGGAACGTCTCTCCACTAAGCCGGAAGAAAGAAAGAAGCATAAAGTCGAGGGCATGGAAAGACGAAGCCTCGGGTAAGGTCGGGTGGGAAGGTCGGCTGGGCACAAAGGGAAGCCGGAAGGAAAAGAAAGAGGGTGAGAGTAAAGAGGAAGGCGGAATACTCTGGCGTGTCGCACGCCGCAAAAAAGAAAAGAGCGACTCCTCATGCAAAAATAAGCTATCTGGAAAGGGGAAAGGGGGGAATGGCGGAACGTCTGGGATGTCACGAGGGGTCCTGGAAGGCGCGTTGGACAGCGTGGGAGAAGGAGGACCTATCAGGAGATGCCTCTCCCTCAGATCATTCCAAGGGGAAACGCCAAAAAAAGGGAGAATGTGTGGGGTCCGATCTTGGAAGTGATCGGGCGGATCTTCTTACACAAGGGACTCGATGCGGAAAGGGAGAAGAAGCATCAGAGAGAGGGAGAAACTTGTCTAACGGGGCAGTAAGGAGGTGGTGGGATGACCTCATAAGAGAGTACCAAAAAAGGGTCGGGGAATA
>Ga0179593_1572575_pt1 | contig 14635 bp, 21 predicted proteins | sample CZODoug2_1_08_16_FD_185931 | JGI IMG/M metagenome (GOLD analysis project Ga0179593, IMG submission 185931) | Vadose zone soil fungal communities from Angelo Coast Range Reserve, California, USA - CZODoug2_1_08_16fungal (PacBio error correction) | ecosystem: Environmental > Terrestrial > Soil >...
GTTGCCTTAAGGGGCAGGGAAAAGTCGGTTTGGATCGCAGGGTTATCGGTGGGATGAAGGAGTTGGAGTCGAGACTGCGCAGAAGGGGGTCTTGGAGGGAACCCTAGGGGAGAGTCTCGGGGGGGGAGCAGATTTGGTTCGGTGGTTGAAATGGGAAGTTAGACACTTCTTAAAGCGAACCGGGAGGTGTGGAGACCTCTGTTTTGATGCAAAAAGACGGGTGACGAATGGGATGAGGAGTCACGAGATCATCGACGACGGGTCTCGCACCCGGGGAAAAGGGAAAGTTCGGACAGCTTGGGCAAGATGGGAAATAACAGAACCTCCGCTCGCGATACGAAAAAAAAAGGTTGGACGGCCTGGTCTTGTGGTGACGATGAAGCGGGGATCGGGGCGACGACGCAGAAACGCAATGACCTGACAATTGGACGTGGCCGGCGGTCAAAAAGGACAACAGCCGTTGACGGAAATTGTGGCACCGGGCACGGACGACACCTATGAGCTTATAAGACAGGAGCAGGTGGTAGAAGAGGCGGAAAAACACGCCACACCCATAGAGAAGGAAGGGGTCCGGGAATTTATTGGCAGACGCGGCCCAGAAAGGCATCTCGGTGAGCTGGGAAAAAAAGGGGGGGTGGAACCCACCGTCGACGGTGGAGGGAAGGAAAGGCGAGGGTGCCAAGATCGGCGACCAGAAAAGGGAACCGTCGCATGACGGAAAGTTGGCCGCAACGGGAAAAAAGTTACCGGCGAACCCCATAGCCGAGGCCTATGGCCCCAAGAATAAGGACCTACGATGCTTCGGAGAAGGGGTGGGGGACTGGCGAAAAAAACTCAGGCAATGGTGCACACACTCTGAAGGGAAAATGGTTGACTGGCCTGAAAATGTTGAAGTCCGCTAGCCGGAGAGGGGGGAGCGTAACTGGAGAAGGTGACAACGAATAAGAGACGAGTGTCTTCATCGAGGAAAAGAAGGTGGAGGGAATCTCACCAGCCACAAGAGCCGGGGAGTTCATGTCGGGGTAGGCGCAGACGTATCAAAAAAGGGGCAAAGGTCAAAAAAAGGGGGGCGACGATCACCAAAAAAAAAGACGCCAGAAGGGGGACCCGCTCCGCCAAAAAAGCGAGACCAAAGCGTTGCTGAAACGGAGGTGGAACGAGCCATCTCCAAGAAGGGATGCGGAGCAAGGAAGACAAAAACAAATGCAAGCGGTCAGGTGGCCGCCAACCAAAAGAAAGGAACCTTGTCGATCAAGGACCAAGATGAAGGAGGGAGTATGGCCCAAAGGCCGGGGCGGTTTCCTCCAGAAACCACTTTTGGAAAAAACAACAAAAAACAACGCGGAAAAAACCGCGGCGGGAAAAATGAAAAAAACGCGTAGAAGGAGGGGGGGTCCACGCCGCAAACAACCATGGAAAGGGGCGGACTCACCTAGGGGGAGGAAGGTTCTCAAAAGAAACTCGAGAAAACCGGGAACAAAAAAAGCTCCGTAGTGGGAACCTTTGCGATTACGAAAGGGGGGAGATCCTAGAAGAAAAGGTCAATGAGAAAGAACGCTTACGGGAAAAACGCTTAAAGGAAAAAGGAAAAGAAACTAAAGTAAAGAATGAGAACAACCCTACATATCAAAGCATCAAGCGGAAAAGCTCGTATGCTTTTTCAGACACCTGCCGGATTTTCATAAAATGACGCTGGTTCAGGATGCGAGGGGTTCGCCGTTGGACCATAGGGGAATCGCCACTACAAGGAAAGAATGCCACAGAGAGTCCGGGGGAGAAGTACGCACTGGGAGAAACCGCGGGAAAGTGATCGAACCGGAAAGAATAGCCGCATTAAAGGGACCGAAAGAGGGGGAAAACGTGAACGACGGGAGCCAATTGCGGTCAAAGAGGTACGACGTCGTTTGCATTAAAAACCGGGTACCTAAAAAAGGGGCCGAAAGGGGTGTCATAAAAGAGAGGGAATCGTCGAGGGGGGGGACGTCGAACCGGACTCCCGGCGAGTTTGGGACGACCAGATAGAAAGAGGGTACATGCGGAGAAGGTACCCAAATCCTGGTTCGTGGGGGAAAAAAAAAAAGAAAAATCGTCATCGACACCACTGAGGGATGAAAAGAGTGAATTACTTGAGAAAAACCCCAGGACATAAACCCAAAAAAAATGTCCCTAATCAAGAAAGTAGTCCAATCGCGATAAGACATGACACTTGTACGCTACAGAAGATGCAAAAAAGGATCGGAACCGGAAGGGTTTCGGAAGGTACCCAGAGAGACTACCTGCCTAGCGCGAGAGAACCGTGGATCGCAGCACGAACGAGTCCAGTCGAAAAAGGATTCTATCGGGCTCTGTAGGTTCGATAAAAAGTTCCCGCGGGAGAGGAAAAAAGTACAAGGAAACCAAGTAGTCCCAGAAGGGGGGACGCCGCGAGGCATGCAGTGCGAAAGGAACCATTTTGAAAAACCAAGAAAACAATTCATGGGGGAAAAAAAGGGGGCACAAAGGTTGGAAAGAAGCTCCCGGCGGAAAACGCCTACTAGAAACATAGCGTGATATGAACGAGAGGTCGGTAGTGTACGGGCCTGGGGGGGCCGGAAGGAAAGGGGCGTTTTCCGTACGCGTCAACAGGTCGAATTGACCTCGGAAGATGAAGAGAGGGGAAAAAAAAACGCAGTTAGAGGTGGACACTATCGTCGCAAAATTTTACCGCCAAAAAAAAACTCGATTAGGGAAGAGAAACCCTCAAAGGGGGGAACAGCTCAATAGCAAAGAAAAAAGGGTGGATGGCTGTTTGTGAGGCTACAGGGGCTTGGGTGCCCCGCCGGTTTGGGAGGAAGGGGAAGACCGTAACAGAGAAGAACCTTTTGGTAAAGGGCGGCCTGGGGGGTTCTGTGCGAACGCGGAGAGAGAGGCCATGGTAGGGGGGGGCGACAAAAAAGATTGCAATCGGGAAAGTAGGCCTGTTGGGGGGCCTTCCCGCCCGTACTTTTATATGGGGAAATTGCGGGAAAAGGAGGCAGGCGAAAAGGGCTCGTTTTGGACGGCGAGGGAAGGGGGCCTATGGTGAGTCTCCGTCCGTCGGTTCAAAAAAAATTGGGCAAAAAAAGAATAAAGGCAGGTAAGGGGGGGTGTAGACTCCGTCTTTGGAGGTCAGGGGGAAAAGGGAACTTCGATTAAGAGATCTTTTGCCACCGGAAAGTCACAGGGGATCCGGGAGAAACCACGCATTCGACTGCGTAAGTCGGGAAGGGACCCACCACTGTCGCCCTCGGAAGGAGAGGTGAGAAAAAGGGGTTCTGCAAAATTCAAACTGGGAAACAACACACACAGACCACGCCGAAGAGAAGTCCATCTGGACGATGCGCCTACTTTGCGGCCGTTTAGAGGGGTCTTACACTCAAAAAGGGGGAAACACCGTGGGAGGGAAAAGTTTAGCAGAGAAGAAGTCTTGGTCGACTATAGAAAGGGTGCGAAAAAAACGAGGAGGGCTTCGACAACTGGGAGGGGAAGCACAGCTCCAAGTTGCGGGAAGATCAATAGCAAAAAAAAAACCTTCCGTCTTGCGGGGGTGTCGGCTTGAAGAAAAAAGCGCGGACAACCGAAGAAGGGATCGGGAGCATCTAAAGAGGGAAAAAAGCTGCGCGCCCACATAGATTTATGAAAAAAGGGAAGATCTCCCTCCTTTACAAGGGGAAAACGTCGCATCCAACAACAAAAAAATGCGGGAGGAGGGAAAGGGAGGGCTCAGCGCACCACCTCAGCGGCAACGCCCATGGCCAAGGTGGAGCGAACAGAAAAAAAAAAAAAAAAAACTACTCTAGGTTCTGGGGGGCGGCGACACAACATCGCCAAGACCCGGAAGGAGCCCAAATCCGAGGAGAGGGGAAACGTAAGAGGGACGAGGATTCTCGTGACCGTGGAGAACCTTCGTCACCAGGAAAAAAAAAAAAAAACCAACAACTACCCTTTCTTTGTCAAGACGCCTCAGGGGAAGTTGAACCGGCTCAGCAAAAAAAAGAATACGTCATAAAAAAGAAGATCACCTAGGGTCCGAAAGAAGGGCAGTCACGAAAAGAAAGAAGCCAACCCTATAAACACCTTAGCGAGGACGGACCAACGACCTCGTCCTCACACAAAGAAACATCTCGAGAAAAAAAAAGGGGGAAGATAGGGGGGACAGAACGCCTCATGTTGCCGGTAGAAGGTTGGGGGAAGGGAAAAAGGACTCGCTTAATGTGTTTATATGAATTGGGGCAAGAATTTTTATTAATGGGTCTTTGAGAAAAAGTCCGAAAGAAAGGGAAAGAAGTTAGTTGGTTTTGGGGGGGACTCCACTTCCAAAAAGGGGGAGGCGACACCGCAAGGTTGTTGACATCGGGAGAGCCGAGAAGGCCGTTGACGAGCAGGAGGAAGAAAGGCACTAGAGGACGAGGGAAAAGGGGTATTCGCAGCTGATAAAGTCGTGATGGGGAAGGGCGCCGCCCACGACAGTAACCAATATGAGACTTCGCGCGGAAAAAGTAGCAGACATGGGGCGAGGGATCGGGAACTTGATGCAAAAAGCTCCTACTCCATGACACGGGGACTTTTGTACAAAGGAAGAGAACCTTTACCCATATAAAGGGGGGACGACACCTATGAGAAGAAAGCCTCCATTGCGTATGGGTCCCTAAGGAAAAAAAAAGACACGCAAAAAAGAGACAGGTTTCGTGCGGCGAAGGCCTGGAAACACAAAAAAAAAGCCCAAAGCCCATCTCGGTTATCTTTTGAAGCCTACAACATTGAGGTCTACGAACAGAGGAGCGGAACATGGGGGCACAAGCGCTGGTTGGCCGCAGATCGAGGAAGATGACGGGAGAAGAGGCCACGGTTGTCCGTTTGACCGGTTTGTCAGAGGGTCCGAAGAAGGAAAGCGAACGGGCATGGGCAAAAAAGAATGACGGACGATGAGAAGTCCTGGTTGTGGAAGGGTGCGGGAGAAAGCCTGAAAGAAGGCGGCAGCACAAGGAGGAAATAGAAGGCAATCGATTTGTGGGGAGTCTACTCCTAAGGAGAAGTTGGGAAAGAGGAAGGGAAACCAGACTTGACCAACAGGAAGAAACGAGTTTCTTCATAGAATGTTTGGATATAAAAGACCGTTATGTCCACCAACCGGACTAACAAAACAAAATGAAAAAATAACAGAGGCAAGGTTTAGGGTAACGCGAAAAAAAAACCGGCGAGCCAGAGTGAACAGCCGGAAGAACCGATCGGAAAAAACGACTCATCTATCGGCCCCGAAAAAAACTATCCCAGAGACCAAAAGAAGAAACGTGACGGTCAAGGTGGAACTGAAATCCGAAAACATCGGGATGCGAAAAAAAAAAACGATTGCCATGAGGGGAAGCCCATCCAAAAAAAAAACAAAAGAAGCGTACGGACACGCAAAGGCATGATGTGCCTCCCAAGGGCTTTTCACCAAGGGAAGGGGAGAACGCCTGCAACCCTAACAAAGGAAAAAACCACCCGAGAGGCCCCCCCTCCACTACGCTTATAAGAAAAACGTAAAGCGCCCAGATGACACCTAAGGGATAGTTACTAAACGAAGGACACCGAGAGTAACCGGACCTCCTACTTTTGCGGGGGCTGCAAAAGTTGCGAAGCGGAAGTTCTGAGAAGTCAATGAGCATAGAAAGGAGGGGGCTTACACTTTAACTAATACCAAGGAAAAAGCAAAACCGGGGAAAGGAGCAACGGGAAGAAAGGAACACCTTTAGACACGTTTATAAATGAAGGGGAGCGATATTCCACCACAGGATAAAAGTGCTTTCAGGCAAAGAAGGGCCGGGGGAAATTGGAATGAAAAGGCTGCAAAAAAAGGGACTCCCAGCCGGGAGTGTTCCCTTTGGCAAAAGGGAGAAAGACAGCGTACCAGGGGCAGTTACAGAGACCAGGAGAAAAGAAGGAGGCGAAGGGAAAACATCGTGAGAAGACCAAGATAAAAGAGAATCGTAAATCTTGGGATGACAGGGAGGAAAGCGCTAACCGGACCAGGGAACGACGGGGGAAGGCATGGTGCATAGTCTAAAGTACCAGGGGGGGGGTCTCTTCTTCGCGAGAAATCAAAGGCAGGAGGAGGGGACAAAAATAGGGGACCTGCAGTCTCAAGAGCAGGTCCCGGATTCATTACGGGGGGGAGGTCTCAGGAAAAAAAAACAACCGGGAGGAGGATGACGATTAACCTGATACCTACCACAAAGGGGGTCGGTAGCATCGACGTAAAAAAGGTCCACGTAAGAAAAAATCAGAATAAAAGAGCAGCCTGTGAGTCCGAAAAGGAAAAACACTGTGGGGGGGGGCTGCCTTCCACTCGAAGGAATATTACCCTGCAAGGAAGCGTCAGTTGTAGGAAGGTACCCGGCAGAGGAATAAGTACGACGTGATTTACGAAGGGATCTAAAGAAAGAAAAGGGAAAGCCACTATATTTCTCGAAGAAGGGAGGGATATCGGGAGGAAGGAACAATTCAAGGGAAAAATATACAGAGCGAAAACAAGGTAGAACAAGGCGGGAGATAGGGGGAAGGGCCAAAAAACCAGTGGCTACGATTCGGGGAAACAGGGGGACCAATGTGGTAGCCGAACGCCCGGGCGAACAAAAAGAAAGGAAAAAAGGCAGTGGGAAAAGGGGCTAAGCGTGAGTAAGAGGGGACGATTTCGTTTTGTGCCGGGACGGGTTAAGGGGGAAGGAGAAACAGTTTGACCGTTCGGTGGACGAGGGGAAGTACCGGTCATTGACGGAGTACCCCACGGGGGGAGGGGGGGCGCAAGTTTATCACTATCGTCAAAGGGGGGAAGGGTTAACCGGGGGGCTGGGGTTCGAACGATCCACACAGTAGAACATCGAGGGAAAAATGGTGGGTTTGAGGGCGAAAGGCTGTCGTGGCGGGGAACAGAGCTTGGGTGACAGCGGTTGAGGGGGGAGGAGGATGGAAAAAGCCCTTGGGGTCCCAAGTCAAAAATGAGAGAGGGGGAAAACGCGCCTATAAAAAGATGTTGGCGAAAAGGGGGGGGGGGGGGGGAAATCCATCTTTCAATCGGTGGAAAACGGGGGTCGGGGCCTTACGGCCTTCCGCAGCCCGAGGCTGGAGAGGGTATGAACATTCGCAAGACGGAGCAGAAAAAAGAAAGGCTCGTTTTGGGGGAGGAGGGGGGGATTCGATTTCTTTCGTGGTGAAAGATGTGGATCTCCTCAAAACTCATCGTGGCACGTTTAACGAGGGCGGAACGGGAGGATCTGTGTGGTCTGAGACGCAAGTTGGTTACCTCACCAGGGGCAGGTTTACCTGAATCAAAACTCGTCTCTGGTGAAAAAAAGGCCAGGGGTCAAAGATGGGACACCAGGAAAGGAGGAATGAGAGGTCCGTCACCAAGTAAGCCATTTCCAAAAAGGTCGATGTGGTGGAAAAGGGCAAAAGGAAGCCCTAGAAAGGCCCAAGTCAAAAACAAGGACCATCTCCTACTCCAGGCATCACGTCCATCTGAATGGCCGACGGAGGCGTTCGCTAACGAACGCTTGACACGCACGGAAAGAAGGGGTGCGCAAAGAAGGAGAAGTCATCTCCGTTTCCAGCTTGTGTAGCCGAGTCCTTTTAGGCCGTCAACCGTCGAAGAACAGGGAGGAAAGGGGGGGAAAAGGGGAAAAAACATCACTGATTATTGGCTTTTGGGACTTTCATTCAAGAAAAAAAAGAAGGGAAGAACATTCCGCTTGAGAGGGGTGTCGAAAAACACTGGAACACAGGAAAAAGAATCATCTCATAGGGGGGAGGAAAACCGCTCTCACCCTACCTTCTTAGAGAATGAGGGAGAAACGTCGGAAACTCCTGGACCGCCGGTAAGAGGGAATCGGCCGTCGTCGAAGAATCAATCTGAACGAGGAGGAAGAAAAACACTACCGTCATCTTCCAAAAAAGGCAGACTCCAAGAGCGTCGTCGCAACGTCTCGCTTATTAGGGAGAATCACCCGCACAGAACCAGACGTTCGAAAAAGAAGCGACTCCCATTTCGCTAAATAGAGGGGGCGAGAGCTCGTGACCGGGGGGGGAATATCCCTTCTTCAAAAAAAGAAGGGGGGACACCCGGTATCCAAAAGGAAAAAAAAAATCAAAAGACGTCCTCCGGTAGGAAGGAAAATTCCGCCAAACAACAGGGGGAAAAGAGGGAACTCTCCGACTTTCTTCTCAAGGGGAAGAAATAAAAACCTCGGAGAAATTCGCTACACTTCAAGGAAAAATCAAAACAGATAAAGGAGAAAAACCGACCTTGGAAAAAAGGGAAAAATGGGCGTTCGAAAAAAAAGAGAACAACACCACTTCAGGAGAGTAAATAGGGTGCCCGAACGAAAGGGAAGAAAGTGTGCGTGAAGAAGAGGTGTATCGTTTCAAGGGGGGGGGGAAGTCAGGGTGGTATTTGGTGGAGACTGGCGTCGAGAGGGGGGGTTGCTGACCTATTTGCGCGAGGCAGAAAGTCGGTCGCGGTGGGAGGGGCGGTTGTTTTGCACGAGAATGACGTTGTATGGAGAACTGCCAAAAGGGAGGCGACACGCAAGGGGGTGTCCCGGAAGAGGGGGGGAGAAGCTTTTTAACTAGCTTCTGTCTGATCACAAAAGAAGAGCAGAGACTTACTCCGTTGGAGCGACAAGGGGAATCGGGGTGAATGAAGGACGGCGTGATGGGGAAGGACAACGCCAGAACAGAAATATCGTAGACTCTCAAAACGGTGGCCGCCTGATGGGTGACTATGAGTGTTCGGGGGATCTGGGGGAACAGGGAGAGGGCAGCGAAGAGAGTCGCCGAAAGTGGAGCGAAGGGGGGAAGGAAGCTTTGGTATCTTCCGCTGGAAAAGGAATCATAAAGAAAGTCTCTGTGGCCGCAAAGGACAAAGTCACGCATGGTCCGCCGCCGGAATCCAAAACCGAAGCGGAAAAGTTCAGAGTGATTGGCATGACCAAAAAACTCAAGAATCTCGGGGGGAAAGCAACAGTGGTCATCTAGAAAAAAATGGGAAAAGGGAACCCTTCGCTCTTTTTTAAAAAGGTCGAAGAAAAGGAGGGAAGCCGTAGTTGGACGCAGTGCAAGGGGACAAGAAAAAAGAGATGCGACAGAGGGGGAGGGGTGACACACTATTGACTTTATTAAAAGAAGAGTAAGGGGAATAGGTTCCGCAACGCCAGGGAACGGACGAGGTGAGAGGTTTAAAAAGACCGACTGCAAATTGGGGGGGAAAAAAGGATCCCGACTTTTACGTCCGCAGAACGTCGAAGCTGGAAGCGCATTTCCCGCCGGGACGCCAAAGGCCGTTCACCGGAAGAAAGGTGAGAAAAGTCACCCCAAAGTTCACCAAGACTGGAGGAATAAAAAAGAAAAAAAAAAAAAAAAGGGTCATTTTTCCGTTTTCGAAAGATAACCAACCGGAAGCGCCAGCAGGTTGGGGAAAAAAAAACGACTAAAAGAGTTACCGCATCCTCCCAAAGCCTACTCAAAAATCGGGACGAGTGGAAGAAGAGACACTCAAAGAGAAAAAGGAAAGAAAAATGCGAGGGAAATCTTTTGCTGGAAGAAAGCGGTCCTCCAACATCAAACGCCTCAGAGAGGACGTCGTTCGCAAAAGAAAGATTATGGACCAAAAGGAGAGTCTGGGGAGAAGCAGGAAAGACCGCCGAAAAAGTGTCACCAAAGAGAGGCAGGTTCCCCCCCTCCACGAAAAAGCCTCAACACGAACTTCAAGAAAACAACCACTTTGCTGGCGAAAAAACTAGGGAAGCGCCTCTAGGGGGGAGCGAGAGTACGTCCAAGAAGGAAACATCCCTACCTTTGCTGCGCCGATAGTGCGAAAAATTGCCGGGGGGGGGGAATAACAGGGTAAAAGTAGAACCGGGCGGTGCACGGCATTAAACTTTAACTTAGGAAACCGGAAGGGGCCCGGAAAGAGCACACGGACAAAAAGAGAAAGAAAGATTAGCCAGTGAAAGAAATACACTGAAGGAGGGAAAGGCGAAGATTCCCACTCTGGAGGAGTTTCGGAGGGGCGCCGTGGGGACCATGGCAGTGATAGAAAGTGCCTGAAAAAAAGCGGACAACGCTCCCTCCTGTTACTACTTGGGAGGGGAGTCCATAGACCGCGACAAGGAAAGTGGACAGAGCCAGAATAGAAAAAAGTCTTAAAAGGAATCGTAAGAAAGAGTTCGAAAAAGCGGTAAGCGGAAAGAGGCGATTTACGGCATTTAGGAATCGTGTTTAAACCTCCGAAAACGCACGAGAGAAAAGAAGTCCATAGGAAAATACGGGAGGGGGATCGAGGCTCGTCCATGAAGGAATCCCGGACTCACATCCCTGATGTACGACAAGAGAATGAAGATGAGTCTCCGAGGGGATCGGAGCGGAGACAAAATCGTGGGTCTTGTTAAAGAAGATGGTCAATTCCTCGAAAAAAGATATAGATGAAGAGAAGGGAAAAACAACAAAAGAGAGACCTCCGAAGGGGAGAGAAGAAGGAAACCGCATCTCCATCAGCATTATGTGCGTCCATCTAAAGGGAAAGACAAAAAGAACTGTACAAAAATAAGGGGGGGAGAGGACAACATGAAGCCGTCCGTTTTAGGAAGCCGTTATCCTCCATAAAAAGGAAGACCTGCCGGAAAAAGAAGGGTACCGCAGGGATAATGAGCAGTCAACATTCAGAAAAAAAAAAGACACGAATGGCGGGAAAGAAAGTTTTCGAAAAACCCATGTGCTCCGTTCTATGGGGAAAAGCGACCCATAGTCAACAGGGACTCGATTGACGGGGGGCACATACGACGTGGAACACGGACGAATACCGAACTAACGAAATGAGAAAGGCTTTTGTCATCAGGAGACACGCAGGTGTTGAATCTACGCGTGAATGACCGATTAGAACTAAGTGAGTGGGCGGGAATGATGAGCGTGAACCCGGTTTGGACGTGGTTCCCTTGAGGGATGGAAAAGTCAGGAGAGTGAGGATCGTCAGTGGGGCAAAGGGGGAGAAAGAGCAAGGGAAAACGTCGAGGGTTTACAGTGGGAATAGAAGCGTTTCGAAAAGAAAACATCTCCATAGCCAGGGGGGGGGGGGGAGCATATTGGGAAAGGGGGTGGTGGAAGGTCCCTGAACGCAAGGGAAGCTGTTTATTTGTGGAGGGAGAACGGAAACGGGGAACGCGGGGAGCCCCATGCGGCGCGGAGGGGACTAGGAAAGCGGCAAAAGGGACGAGGGGAGGGTGAACGGTTGTGCGGAAAGACGTGGTAGGTTTTTTCCGGAAGAAAGGCGGGGGAATTCCGCAGAGAGGTCGATCGGGGAGGCCAATTCGAAAGAAACGCTGGGGGGAGGGCGGCGCGGGCCGGGAGGCGAAACGGTGGGGGGCCGATGTGAGAGATATCCCTTTGGGGGAAGGAGGTGCAAAAGGTGCATACGTACGGCGCCGAAACACAAAACAAATCCGCAGGGAAGGGGGGAAAAAAATGAAGGGCGGTTCCAGTTGAACTGAGCAAGGACGATGATACCTCTTCAGGGGAAACGGGGAAACGTGGGGAAGAAAACAGGTCCAGACCAAAAGTAATCAGGACAAAGGAGACAGGGAAAAAAAAACAGGTGTCGAAGAGTGCACCCAAGGGTTAAACAGGGTGGTTACTTGCGCCCTCGAGAACTGCGTTTCAAAAGTCCGACGCCGAGTCCGGAGAAAGTCCACTGTTTAAACAAAAAGGAAAGTGGTGGAGAGAGAACTCTGCCACAAGGGAAAGGAAACCTTGTCTCAACTCGGGGAGGAAATCTCCGGGTTGAAGAAATCTGCAAGAAAAAGCTGGGGTTCGCGCAGATTAGAGGGAGAGGGCTTAAGGTTCTGGCCAAGGAAAAAAGAAATCACCTATATTTGCTTGGGGGGCGGCGGCCACGGGTAGAAAGCTTGGCGCCGCACAGTTATGAAAAAGGTGGCTGAAGAAGCTCGGAACAAAATAAAGCAGGTGTCTGCGTCTTAGAAAGAGGGGTCGCCACAGGGCGAAAAAAAAAAAAAGAAGTCCGAGGGGGGAGGGGATGGCCTTAGCGGACAGCCAGGGGGAAAGCCTTGAAATAAAGGGTCATCTGAGTAGGAGGGAGTCTCCGTCAATCAAGCTACGAAAGAAACCCGAAAAGTCAATCAAAAAACAAAATCAGCTCAACCCGGGGGGAGGAGGAGGGAGAAGTCCTAGAATATGAAGGGAGCACAACATCTAAAAGGCGTTAACCTAAACGGAAAAGGGGCTAAAGGATTCGTCTATGATCTCGTAAGGGGGGGGATACAAAGCCCGATAGGAGAAAAAAAAGGAAAGCAAGAAAAACCTATTCTCAAAACGACAATCACATCGACATCAGGGGGTGAGAACTACCCCACGGGAAAAAAAACCGGACAATAGAAAGACTTTGCCTGCTCGCTCACCTAGGTAAAAAAAAACCCTTACCAAAGGAAAAGAAAAGTGGGTTTTGCACCCAAAAACGTATAAACACCTTAGAGAGTGAGCTGGAAAAAAGGGTACAAGGCTTCATCACACTTCGAAAGGGGATTTTCTTCACTCACATCTAGAGAAAAACTATAGAGAGGTTGTGCAGTGAAACTGTTGCCTGAAAGGGGAGGAAAAGTTCGTTGGGGAAATCGCACCCGCGAAGGTGTTTTGGGGGGATTTTTTTGCAATTAAGTTGTAAGGGGGGGAAAAGAGAAGGTTGGAGATAGCATAAAGTCAGGTCAGAGGGGATCTGAGATTTGGGGGGACGGGGGGGAGGAGACACTTCCCAGAGCACCTCATTTAGGTGTTGGAGCAAGCGACTTCATCTTGTTCTAAGGTAGGAGAAGGGGGCTTAGAGCGACGACGACGAATTTGAAGGAAAGGGTGGTCGCAACGAAAAAAAAGGAGGTGATGGGGGGGTCGCCCGCCAAAGAAAGAAAGATAGCGAACGACGAACCCTTGTAGACTGCCATGGGCGGATAAAGAGGAGAGGATAGAAAGAAGGGGGGAGAAGAAGGTCCGTAGAAATTTTTGAGAGAACTTGGAAGGAACATTCTTTTATCTTCAAGGCAAGGAACGAAAGATCGACTCAGGCGGCGCGGGGGGGGAATAAAATGAGAAAAAAAAATGGAGGAAGGGTTTGTTAAGGCACTCCCCCTCAGCGGAAGGGACCATTATCAATCTTAACGAGAGACAAGCCCGGAGGGGCCCGCCCGCAAAGGGAAATATCGGGTGAGCTGGGAAGAAAAAGGTAGAACCCTCAGGGGAGGCGCACCACGCGAGGGAACTAGATTCCGCCCAATAACTTCGGGGGGGACGGCGAACCGGAGAGTTTTGCCAGTGGAAATTGGAAATGAAAGAAACGGAGAAGCTTAGGGTGAGGATGAAAATTATTTGACTTTATACCACAAGGGAGAAGGTTCAATTGCCGGAAAGACTTCTAAGAGGGTTAGACAGAAAACAATTTAAACGTTTTCAAAAAAGGGGAGAAGCGAGGGAGACATGGCCTATCCGGAAGGGGGGAAAGTTAAGGTGAAGAAAAAAGGAACTGTGGAAAAGTACACGCCGGGAAAAGACGAGTTCTTCATCGAGGGGGTCACCTTCCCCTAGGGAAAAAAGAAGTTGAGTAAGACCGTCTTCATGTTTGGGGAAGGCTCACTGAACAAAGTGACAAAGACTCAAAGGGCGTGCCCCAACACGAACGCAAGAAGATGGCCCTCCTCCAGGAAAACGAAAACGAGAAAGAGAGGGTTGGAAAGAAGTAATCGTACCCATAGAAGGGACCGCTACAAAGGCGCGGAAAGAAAGGGTTCAAGCTGTGCTTTCCGAGTCGCCACAGCAAAATGCTGCGGTAGAAAACGCACCTCGAAATCATAAAAAAAGGGGCTGAAAAGTTTCCGGGACTCACAAGAGGAACACCCCGAATGTCCCCCCCAATCAACCACAACGAAAAAAAAAGGGAAGTCTGTGAAGGAATTTCTCCTCGAGGGGGGAGAAAAGGTCCTCTCATTCACCTTCGCGAAAAGACGTTGAAAAACCTTGCGCTTAAAAAAGGGAAGTTGGGGAGCCGAGCATCTTGGAGGCAAAACGACCGTCCATCGAGTACTGTACCACTCTTACAAGAAAGAACCAGAAGACACCGGACAAACTGCACACAGAAATCGGAGAAAAAAAAAAAACGCTTGAGGCGTTTTGACAAGGAAAAAAAAGAAGGTCATTATAATATGAAAAAATGTTACAAGGCGGGAAAAGGCGTCGGCCTGGGGACCATGTTAATGGTAAAGAGTGCAGAAAAAAGGCTGCACCGAAGAATGGTGACTCCTTAAAGGGGGAATATCTGTAAGAAAACCCATGGAAAAGGGGAGCAGGGAAAACGGGAAACACAGGAGAAGGATTCGAAAAAGGCTCTGGAGATCCGGGTCAAACTCGTAAATCGCGAAGGAGGGACAAAATGACTAAAACGTTAAACAGAAAAAAAAAAGGAGAATGTTGAAAAGCGATCGAGGGGAGAGGAGTGTTTGTACTCGGGAGGAAACGCACGGCTGAAAAGATGCCCTGATTGGAGAGTAAGGGGATGCGGAAGGGAGGAAGAGAAAAACCGAATCTCGTC
>Ga0179593_1289463_pt1 | contig 14634 bp, 22 predicted proteins | sample CZODoug2_1_08_16_FD_185931 | JGI IMG/M metagenome (GOLD analysis project Ga0179593, IMG submission 185931) | Vadose zone soil fungal communities from Angelo Coast Range Reserve, California, USA - CZODoug2_1_08_16fungal (PacBio error correction) | ecosystem: Environmental > Terrestrial > Soil >...
GAAAAGAGAAAAACAAAAAAAAAGTTTGGCGGCCTTTGCGTGGGGAGAAAGAGTTGGGACACGACGCGTCAGACGCAACTGCCGCATCATTCGAAAAGGGGATTGAAAGCCTAAGAAGGACTACTGCAATCGGGAAGATGAGGGGAAACAAAGGGGAAGGCTAACAAATAGTTCCGCAAAAAAGAAAAGAGTAGGGGAGAAAGAAAAAAAAAAGAAAATGGAAGGGGAGAGGGCGCACCGTAAAAAAAAAGGCCAAAAAAGGAACAATGAGGGGGGTGAGTCAAAAAAACAGCGGAGGGGGATGAAGGTACGACTTTTGTAACAACCAAAAGAGAGATCAGCAGGGATGGGGGAGAAGAGGAAAACAATCAGTTTGAGGGACAAAGAACAAAAAGCATGATAAACTTCACAGAATGAGGGAAAAGGGGGACGACGGCGCGAAAGAACTACGGAATATCTTCGGGTAAGGGTAAAGAAAAAAGAGGGACGCGAGAGGCTGGCATTAGAAGACGAAAAGAGTCTTGGGGGAAAGTGAGGGCGGGTGGGGGGTGTGAGGAAGCTGGAGGAGGACGGAACAAGCAGGGGCCACTAAATGTGGAAAAGAAGGAAATCGGTTAGACAGAAAGAAATCAAAGAAAAAAAAAGGGTGCAAAAAACCGAACTCAGCATCGAACGGGAAAATAGAAAACTGTTGAAGGTGGGGGGCGGGAGGGAAACCCTCAGGACAAGCAAAATCAAAGGGGGAAAGAAAAAGGAAAAGCAACACGACCGCACATGTTGCGGGGAAGCACCCCACGGTGGGGAGGGTATCGGGTGGAATGGCCGGGTAAAGCCTCCTCTAGACGAAAACCTGGGAAGGGGAAAATAAAGGGCAACGGACGGGGGGGAATCACTAGTAAAATAAAAAAGATAGGGAAGAAAGGTTATCCGTGGGGGGCCTAGCCGGGATATCTAAAGGTGAAAGGTACCTACAAGAAAAACAGGTCGGAAGTGGGAAGCAAGCGAGGGGCAAAGGGGGTCTCGGCGTTTCGTATAGGAAGCGGAGAAAGTGGCTGAAGGGTACCAAGTTCCAGGGTACAATTCAAAATCCTGGTAAAAACGACTTTAAGCGGGCGAAACGGCAAAATTGGGGGGCGGACCGGAAGGAGACAACTACAATAACGGGGAAAATGAGGGGTTAGGGGGAGACGGATAAAAAGTAAAACCGCAGGGGCAGGATCAGTTTAATTGACCAAACTGCCCAGGCCAAGCTGGGGGACGCCACAGGAGAACTCAGGGACAGTTGGAACGAAATTCCCTGGTGTGAGTAGGAAAGGAGGTTTGGGGGCCGGGAGCGGGAAAAGAGCGGGGGGGGGGGCTGGGTTTACTTAGGAGAAGAAGCAGTAGCGAAGCAACCCAAAGGAGAGGCCTGGCAGAAGAAGGTTTGGAACCAGGGGGCAAAAAGGGTGGTGTGATAGAAATCACAAGAAAAGAGGATTGCAAAAAGGAAGCCTAAAACAAATAACAAATTGTGGAAGAAATTTTGCGTCGATTTTTGTGGGGGGGAGGAGTCATAACGAAATCTGGAAAAGGATCGAGGCCGCGCCGAAAGTTGAAGGCGGCGGGGGGGTTGGGAGGAATTCCACGAAACGGCGAAGGCAAAAAAGGAGGGGGCAGGTGGAAAAGGGAGCCGACGAAAAAAGTAAGGATAAGTTGAACATGAATGAAAAGCGAGCTTGGGGAAAAGAGGAAGGGAAGGAAACCAAAAAGTCCGCAACTTAAATTCACAAGACGGTGCTAGGAAAATGGTTCAGGGTTCGCGGTGCTACCCAAGTAAGAGGGGAAGAGTGCCCGTAGTAGAGAAGAGCAATAAGGCTAGTCCGCACTAAAAAAAAAAGTGGGGGTGTAATTTGCGGAGGCGGTGTTGGGGGCGGGGTGAAAAAGGGGGGAAGGGGGACAAGAAAACAAACAGTATGCTTCCAGTCAACAGGGGAGAGAGGACGCCCAAAGCGAAGGACTGGGGGGGTAAAGGCAGGTTGGGGACTTGCAAGGAGCACTCGCAATTTAAACGGAGGAGAAATTTGCTTCAAAGTACACTCAGAGGGGGGGGAGAAACGAAGCAGACAAACCGGAAGGTCGTACTCGACTGGGGGTCCGTATACGTTAAAACAAACCAAAAACCCAACAAAGGGGATCACGCCAGACCGTAAAGTTGGCATACGAGCTAAAAGCGATAGAACGGGGGAGCAAGGCCCCGCCACAACATAACTGACATGGAAAACAGGGAATGCCAAAATAGTAACTAGACCGCGATACTCGCAACAATGTTCAAAAGGGGGACGTAGAAGGGCAGTATAAGAAAAGAGACGCTATCCTTTCCAGAAGGATAATCCTGATGACGCCCAACGCGGAGGAAAACCAAAACTGGGAACTGGTTCGTGTGAAAAAATGGGGAGGTGGGGTAAGGGTACGGTGAGGGGGTTCCAGCGAAAACACAGGGGTCTTCAAATACGGAGGGGGGGGTTTGCGGGCAAAAAAAAAACAATGGGAAGCGGTTGTAGGGTTGGGGTGTCTAATGAGAAGCCAACACGCGAAAGTGGGATCTTTAGGAAAATCGAAGAGAGCATAGGGGAAGTAGTCGGGTGGCAATCAACTCGGGTTCATCCGGGTTTGCAGTGAGGACACATATATCATAAAGAAATACATAAACCCCAGGGCGGAAAGGACTCGAGGGGGAAAAAGCAGGGGGTCAGTCGGAGCCCGCAGAACGGAAAGTAATTAAAAAGCAAGTGAGACAAGAAAAGATTGTCGTGAGGCAAATGTGAACAGGCAAAAGGGGGAGATGAAGAATATGGGGAGGCTTCAAGCAAGGTAAAACATGAGGGGAGAATCACTGATGGGAATCTGAACCTTAAGTTTTCAAAGTTTGGGAAAGAAGGTCTTCGACGGGAGAGAAAGCAGGTGGGCAATTCCACAGCAAATTGGAGGGGAGAGGTAGGGGGGGGAGGATTGGTTGTAAAAGAAGATAGCTCCCGATATGGGAACTAAAAACAGGTTGGCTGATAATATGGGGCAGGGAGGAAGGGGAGGTAAGGGACGCAGACAGACGCTAAGCGACCGAGCCAAAAACAAAGTGGGCCATGTGCTCAAAGAACCCTGAGCAGTCATCAGAAAATTAAAGAGAGGCCGGGAGGCCTCATTGAGACTAGGAAAAAAAGCGCAGACAAAAGACAAATTCCTGGCGGAGGAAGGGGAAGATTGATCAAAGGAAGGACCCGCGGCAGACGGGCAAGAGGGGCGAAAAACGCGGTTGGAGAATTGTTTCCTGAGGGAGGGTAGTTCGCCGGAGGAGAGGGGGAATATAAATCTTGAAAACAACAAAAAAAAAATCGATGAGAAAAAAAAGAGATGGCCTGAAAACGTGGGGACTAACATCTAATGTTTGTAGAAAACAGATAGCAGCGGAAAAAAACAACCGAGGAAACCAAAAGAGAAGAAACCCAACCAGGAACCTGAAATTCCTTGGGATCGAAAACTTTCAATGGAATCTAAAAAGGAAGCTAAAGGGGGGTTTGAAAAACTCAAGGGGACGAATCAAGGGGAAAAAGGGAGAATAAAGCCCTCTAAAGAAGACTAAAAGAGCGTGTCTGGGAAGAAAAAGAAATTGGGACCCCATCCCCGGAAAAAGGGGAAGAAGGGTCGTCAGAGAAGAGGGCGGACTGAAGGTGCAATAGAAAAAAAACCTTTACCCTAACCACAACATCTCTGACCACGGGCTTCCACTGTAGGAAGAACAGGCTAAAGAAATTGACTCCGGATGGGGGTCTACTAAATGAGTCTTTTCCACTCACAAAAGAAACTAAATTGAATACGCCACAAACCGCAAATCTGGGGGTTGGGTGTAACTGACTGGGAGAAACGTAAACCTTCGAAGAACCACCTTAAAAAGAAAAATGAAAAAAAGCAGAAGCTGACAAGAAGAGGGACCAGAGGAAGACTGCAAACAAGAAGAAAGAGACCCATGTCAAAGGGGGGGGAATAAGCAGAAGGATCAAACATCCCTCCGGCGAGGGAATGCGAAGCAATCAACGAAGAAAGAACGGAAGTGGGGAATGAAAAAATGTGGGCAAGGAGCGGTTAGAGGACCCTCTCCAAATTGGTAAGTCAAGTTTAGAGAGGATGAAAAAAAAGGGAAGTGGGACAGATGTGCACGACCCCAAAAAACCGAAGGAAAGAATTGCTTGAGATCAGACAAATACTAGTTTAACCGAAAAAGAGTGGAAGGAGAAGGATTTACTGCTATGAATAGAGAAGAGTCAAAAACTAGAGGGGTGTGCCTGCTGCAGTGAACAACACCTCCAAAAGCCAAAAACTCCGGGCAAAGCCCCAGGATGACAAGAAGACCCCACACAAGTAGGGAAAAAGGCGTGGATCCTCAACTGAAGAAAAGGAAATAAACTACTTAAAGAGACAAGAAAAACAAAAGACCCTAACCTCAAGAAAAGTCCTAAAACTCTGCGAGAAACTGGGTATAGGAATATAGGCCAAAACGGATAGACACATGGACTGTATACTTCCGACTCGACGGTCCGACGACCCAATCGAAATGCGATATTAGATCGCGTAGAAAGTTTTAGGTTTCATGTAATTAAAAGGAGGGAAAAGAAAGTGAACGAAAACAAAGAGAAAGATCTTCGGCGAGGGGAGAAAAAGACGAAGGTGAAAAAACAGGGGTGTTAGAAGAGTTTCTAAACCCAGCAGAAAGACCACAAGACTTTTTTAAGCTCACCACGTTCAGAAAAAAGTGGGGCGATTGGGGAGACCGGAGGATTTGAAGAAGACAATACTAGCACTGGGTAAAAAGAAAGAAAAAGACACGAAGGAAAGGAAGCCCAAATTGAAGTGCTAATAAACACCAATGCAACGACTGGGGGGAAAGAGAGGAAAGGACGAAAAACAAGAAAGGAGCAGATTTCATGTTTGCGGGATCGAAACCAGCAACCCACAAAAGGGGGAAAAGGGAAAGAACACACAAAAAAAAAATACACAAAAAAGGGGGTCGGGCGTGAGTTGAGACGGGGACTCTAGATCTCTCTAAAATAGATAGGAAAGGGAAGGGATGGTGGGGGGCCACGAAAATGGAAAAGACGAAACCGAGCTGGGTAAAAGCTGCATGCAAAACGTAAGGAATGAAGAGGGTGAGCGCACAAAAGGGGAAATCAGACATCGACAGAGAGGGGAGGATATGCCGCTTTCTGGAGAACAGTAACCAAGGGGGGATCGGAAAGGGTCATACCACAAATCGCAATTGTCCTTCGGGGGACAAAAGTGTTAAATAAGAAGAAAAAATTTCTACAAGAAAAAGAAAGAAAAGAAAGAGGTTAGGGGCCTAAAAAAGAGATCTTGTAGAGGGAAAGAAACAATACAAGCATATATCAAAGAGGGACACAAGGGGGAAGGGGACAAGTAGCCAATTTGCTTGTTCAAGAGGGGAGGGGATTGGGGGAATAACCAAAGGTAAACCCTGAAAGAAAAGAGACAGGGAAGACTCAAAACAAGAGAAAAAGTAGACACGGAACAGGAGGATAGGAAATTAAGGACCTTCTCGTTCGTCCTCATGACAAGAAAACGCAAATTAGAAAGAGAGTAGTAAAAAAATGATGCGCACAAGCACGCAGGAAAATAATTCGGCAAAAAACAGGCACTTTGAAGGGTCAAAAATATAAAAAGGAAGAGAGCGACTAAAGAGAAAGGCTGTAGAATCTCTCCTCTGAAAGACCTCCAACCAATGAAGTTTGCAGGTCTTTTGTCGAAAGGTCACCGAAAAAATGTTGAAAAGACGGGGCAGAGGGCACGGAAAAAAATAGGGATACAGTAAGGTTTTTACCTGAAAAAGGGTTACCAGGGTGGAAAACAAGAAATGAGAGGGAATTCGGATTTGCAAAAAAAGACGTCACCCACCCAAGCCAGGATGAATAACCGGTAATTCTGAACTTAAAGGGAGAAACAGGTTGGGTGAAAATTTATGGTAAATCAGTGAGACCGAGCTAGAAAGAGACTAAAATGAAGGTACATAGGAAGGGTTAGGAAATCGATGGTTGCGATCGTCGTTGGGGAAACGGACCGACGGAAAAAAATATTACCAAAAACTCAACCGTTTTCGGAGAGAATTCTTTAGAAGAGAGAGGACAAACGAGAGGAAAACCGGAGGACGGAAAAGTACGCAGTTTAAAAATTTGGGAAAAGGAAGGGAGTGGGTGCACAGACAAATGACGCAACAAACACACTCAAAGCTCATCTTTTCGTAATGCGGGAAGAAGGAGAAAGGGAGGAAAGAAGACCAAAAACCCTGGTTGAAGACCGAACAGGGAGGGGAAGCGTTTGGTCGCGTAAAAATCTTGTGAAGCACACCAACAGAGAGGACAGGAATGGACCACGCCCGGCTGGTAAAAAAGCTTATGATCAAAAAACTCAGAATACAAGGGGTTGACAAAGTGACGAAAAACTAAGATGCGGAAAAAAAAAACGGGGACGACGAGAAACGTCGTCCCAAGAGGGGAAAAACGCAAATTGAGGGGAAGAGGGATAAAAATTGGAAGAGGGGAATCACATTGCAAGGTGCGGGGAAATCACCAAAGGGGATCCTCTACCGCAAACGCTTACCGAAACAAAAGAAATCCATCTCTGGAAAATGAAGCACAAAAAAGAAAAAAAAAGGCCAGTCAGGCCGGTGGAAACTGTTGTGTAGGGGGAAAGAAACCCGCCGAAAAAGTGCCAAAATCACAAGGGGGTAGTGTAGGGAACACGGGGAAATTAAGGAAAAATAGAGTGGGGGAAAGGAGAGGAACACTATAAACCAAGTGACGTGGGAGGGACCCAAGTCCTACGGTGAAACTTCAACAAGAGTAAACTCTATTGCCAGGACTGCCAACAAAGATCGGCCTTCAAAGGCAGTGAGGAACGAGTTTCCGTGGTGTACAAAAGGCAGGGGGTAAACACAACAACGAACGGCAGGGTTCTCAGAATAAAAAGCGAGAGAAGATAAAAAAAAAAAAAAAAGAAAAACACAGGGAGGAGAGAGTCGGGAAGGGAAACCGTAACTAATAGGGAGCCCATTGCGGGTTGGGGCACAGCGGTTACCCACCGGAAAAAACTGAAAAAAAAGTAAAGCGGTCCAAGAGGAAAAACGCGACGGAGGGGGAAGACAACGACGAACAGTGAAAGGCGGGCACACGGCGAGGAAGGGAGAAAAACTGAAAAGGAGAACAACTCCGACGAACAGTCTATCCGAAGAAAAAAATCTTCGGGAAAGAGGATGCTACACCGAAAGGCAAACGACGGGATATGGTGGGTGACACAGAAAAGCGAGTGGGGATGAGAGAAGTACAGTAGAAAGGAAAATAAAAGCTGTGATATCAGGAAAAAAGACATCAAAATTAAGTGAAAAAAAGATTCACACAAGAGAAGAAGCTTTAACCGAATGGGGAGGGAAAAAACATTGGCGAAATTGAAGAGTAAACCCTTCTGTGAAAGGGGACCAAAATAAGGCGGTGAGGCAGCAAGGTTGGGAGTCATTATAGACAGAGATAGTCAATTTCCGGGGGTGGGGGCGTGAAAAAAGAGTGAAGACAAAGAGGACCAAAAAGTTAAAAAAAAGGGGAAAAGCGGGACGCGTCAACAGAAGTTGCCGCTGACACTATCCGAATAACAGGCAATGAAGGGAGGTTTTGCAAAAGGTTGAGTCAATTGAAGAATGGAAAAAATAAGGGCAGTCCAGAAAAACTTGGGCTAAAAGTATGACAAGGCCAGCCATTGGGTTCTATCGTTTCACGAGGGACACTTCAAAATAAAAAGAAGAGAAGAAAAGATACAGGAGCATATTGGAAGGAAGGATAAAGGAACGAAATGAATATCCTCTCCACAAGGAGTGATCCAGGAAAAACAACATTAGGAGATCTGGGGGAGAAGAAAGAACTGGGACGACTAGTGGAAAAAGGTCCGACGTGAAGAATCTCGAAAAAGGGTCGAAACGGCCTTTCGAAAGGGAAAAAAAACACAAAAAATAAGAAGAGTGCGGGGGCGGGAAAATGGTAAAAGAAAAAGTACAGGAAAAGAAAGACTCAGTCAGAAGGGGAAAGCCGACGAAAATTTGGGCGGAAAGAAGGCGACACCGAAACGACGAAAAAGTAGGGAGTCTCAGGGCGGAAAAGAGGAAAGGGCCGAAGTGAGGCACACAAACTATGGAAACTAAGAAAGGGGGACACATCCCGCCAGGAAGAAAAACCAGGGAGGATGTTAGGAATGGAGCATTGAACCGATACGACAGAGATTGGTAATGTCTAAGTACGCAGGGGGTTTAATTCGCGACTACTCTTCGGGGAAGAAAAAAAACTTGAAAAGTACTCAGTAGAGCGGGGGGGAAACGGACAAGGGGGGGTAGGGACACATCATCACAGGGGCAAAGGCCTACACCTGGACAAAGAGAACTTTTGTGAATCTCAAGGGTGACTCAGAGGGAAGGGGGGGGGAGGAGGTTTCACGAAGTACTAAAAAGTATCAAAAAGCGAAGCCTAAAAGGGGGTTTTGAGGGGTGTTTTTTTAGAACGGGAAGGGTAAAATGGGTCGAAAGACTTGCGGGAGAGAAAAAAGAGAATTAAGGGGGGGGGGAAAAGGGGTGACTCGATCCGAGTGTGAGGGGGGCCCCCTTGAGAGACCATCGCAATTTGGGCGGGGGAGGGGCAGTCTACCGCTCAGGGCCCTGATGGGAATGTCGAGGGGAAAACCCAAAGGCGGATAGGAACACCATTGGTGATAAGCATCAAAACACTCATCACGCAACGACCCACATCTGGGGGGTGTATTGGTCGGGCGTGGGGTGGTTGCAAAGTGTCGTGTCTAAGGGGGGGTGGGACGGTGCGGGGAAGCAAAGTGCAAACGGAAAACTGCATTCGGGGAAGAAAGAGCGGGAACCGCGAGTTTAATGAGGGGAAAAGTCAAAAAACTTTTTGGCTTGCGGCAGAAACCGCGGCTGTAAAAGAAAGAGAGGAGGAGCCAGAAGGGGACAAAGACAAGTCGGACCAGACCTCAAACACCAGGAGGGGACAAACTTCAAAAAAAAAGCCTGGGGCGACGAAAGAGAAACCAAAAAGGGGAGATAACGAAAAAAACATACCTGTGCGCGCCCGCGCCGAATAACTCGACGGGAAAAAGGGCGGAACAGGAAAAATCTGCCGGTCCGAAGAAAAAACGGAAAGCAACCCAATATCAAGGAAGCAAGAATAGGCCACAAGAAAGGGGCGAGGAAAGACAGAGCGATGGAAAGAAAACCTACAGCAATAATGGGAGAAAAACGGGGAAAAAGAAACTGATCAACTCAACGAAGGGATCTCAGGAGATTAGCCTGAAATTGGGGGCCAACCGGGTGGGGAAGGGGGGGGGTTAAAGAGGGGGGATGTACAGCTGGAGGCTGAAAAGGGACCCACCTTCAAAATACGGCCTGTGGGGTTGCGGAAAGCGCGCTTTGGGTGGGGTATTTGTTTGTTGGAAGAACTGCGGGACAAGGGAGGAGAAAAAAACAAGGATTGCAGCTGACGAGAACCGTAGACGCTCAGAAGCACAGGGGTCGGTATAGCGGTGGGTGATCATCAAACAATTCAAGGAAGTCAGGGGATGTCACCAGAAGGGAAAAATCAGAAAGAGAATCGAAGCAACTACTTCGTGAACGAAGGAACGGGGACCCCGCGAAAGTGGGAAGAAAACGTCTCGCAAGAAGGCTGTGAAGGGGCAGATCACATGAACGTGAAATATTCAAAGAGGAGAAAAAAGGGGGAAAAATGAGGGAATGGAGAAGAAGCGCACAGGGGCAGAGGTAGATCCCGCCTGGGGGGACTGGTGAAAGTCTTAGGAGAAAGGCGTACTAGCAAAAGGGATGCGCAAAGGTTTCGGGGTCAGTCAGGGAGGAGATTTTGTCCCCTATAGGATGAAGAGAAAAGAGGAAAAGGAGGGCAACGGTCAACAGCACGAATTCAACGATGGGTAGGTTAAAGGTGACGCCCCGGAGAGAAGGTGACGAACAGCCCAAAACCTCCTTAATGGGGCATGGGCGTGAAGGGAAGAGGAGAAAATTCAAAGGGGAGGGAGGGAAGCGCCCACAGAGCTCTTGGGAAGGCGCGACCAAGACAAAAATTTTCAGCTGGAAATAGAAGACGAGGGGAAAACCAAAACCCCGAAGGAAAAGGAAGTGTTAGGGACTGTGCGACGGGGTGGTCGCAGGGAAGGAAAGATAAAAACCTAGAGGAGCAAACTTCGCGGGAGGACAAAAAGGGAAAAGAACACGAGAAGGAAGAGATGCACAAAAGCTAGCGGAAAACTGATGTGTGAGGCCGAGCATCCAGACATCGTGAGGAAAAAAAGGAGAATAAACCGGGAAGAAATTGAGGGATCGAAAAACGACAAGAAAGTTGTCAGAAACACGGAGGGGGGGTTTTGTGTCGAGGCCCCGAAAAACACCAAAGGATCACATTGAATGGGAGATCAAAGGAAAAAGGGGAAAGACTGGGATGGATGGAAGCTCGGCGGACCAGCCCATGCCAACCAGCCCGCGTGTGAGGCAGTGTCTTCAAGAATCTCTTTAATCCCACTGTAAAAAAGGGGGGGACATTCAACCGTAAAGAACAATGACGAAAACGGGGAAAAGGGAAACAATCCGCTGAGAAAGATTCTCGCCCAACGGACGGGGCAGGACACATCTCTGGGTTTGAAAGAGAACAGTAGCAAAGGGGAAGAAGACAGATAAAGAAAAGCTGGGGGGAGTTACCTGCCTTCTCAACAAGCGGTAGGGAAGAAAAGGTCAAAGAAAACCCTTAGGAAAACAATCAGGGAAAAGAAGGCCTCTTTACCATGAAAACAGGCCCCGGAATGAAAGCATGGATTGGAAAAAACAAGAGACCTGCAACAGGAAGATTGCAAAAAACCACCTCTGGAGACTCAGGGGGGAAGGAATGAACTGGCGACAAGGGGGAGACCAACCTAAAGCGGTACATGAAGATTGAGCGGGAGTATAGAGTGAGAGAGCACGTTCCCCCGGAGACCAATAAGAGCAACAAAGGGGGCTTACAAAATCTCAAAAGCTAAAACCAGAAAACAAAAAAAGAATGTGAAGACGCGCTGGAACTGCTCGTTAAGCAGAAAGATGGGGATTTTGCAAGAATTACCCACCACCAAATCACAAGACCAGCCCGATCCAAAGAGTGAAGGAAACCTAAAGCACACAGACAATTTATTTGGTAATAGTCGAAAGTGTAGAAACCTACAGATAAACGAAAAATAACGACGAAAACAAAAATGCCCTAACCTAAAAATCAAAACAAAGAATAAGAGCGGGGGAGAAATAATCTTCATCGAGAGAGAAGTTCCCTTATCAAACGACTTTGATGTCCACCAAAACTTCAAATCGTCCGCAAAAAGAGGGCGAGGAAAAGAGTCAGGAAACATTGGGCAAAACATTTCAGAGGAAGTCCTGATAAAAGAATAATGGCACCGACTGGATGAGGGGTAAACGTCAACGATGTCGAAGGGAGCGGGGTCAAAGAGCAACAGGGTTTTGCCTCTTCAAAGGAAAAAAAGATTGAGGAACCTTCCGGGGGTGATCGGTGGATCAGGCGAGTGCCCTTGAAGGGAAGGGCACAGACGACATCTCAAGGTAAAGAAAAAGCACCGGGAGTGGGCGACACCAAGAATCAACAATGGAGTGGCCAAGCGGCAAAACACATCCGCGCTGAAAAAGCACAGAATGTCCTTGAGCGTCAGGTGGAGGGGTCAAAAAACACGCCCAAAAACGGGAGGGGAAAAAAGAAAAACAAAGACAAAAGCACAGCCAAGAGACAAAGAAAAATGGTGGGGGGTCGTGGAAAAAAGGAAGGGAGGAACAGCTCTACAGAATCAGCCGCCTTGGACGGGTGAAGAGGAAAATGCAAGCACCTAGACCGGAGCTGGGTAGAAGGCAACATGAACGAATTAAAGGTAGTAAAAGTGGCCGAAACACTCGAGAAGGACAAACTTCAGTCAACGCCCCTGATTCCAGGAACGAATAAAAAGCTGACAAGGGGGGTGCAAGGTCACACGGAGATAAGCGGTGAGAAAAAAAAAAAAATCAGACTAATTGGGGAAGGAAAAGAAAGTCGGAAGAAGAGGGTAAAAATTGTGGGAGAAAAGAACCAACCAGCTAGCAAAAAAAGGTGGAGGAAAAAAAAAAGTGGATTTGAAAAAGGGGGGAATTGCTAGGGGTATTGGGGAACCGATAACCAAAAAGCAAGGGTTCAAAAACAATCAGCCCACGGTAATAAGGGAGGTTCGGGCAAAAAAAAAAAGGGAGGAGATGAAACCGAAACTCGTCAACGGGCAAACTTGGGGGAAAGAACCCGGGGAGGCAAAAAGACGTCCCACCGGCCTTTTACCAACCCCAAAAAACTGTTGGAAAAAGAAAAGAATCAGGAGGCACGAAAAGGAGGGGGGAGAGGTTCGAGTTCAAGCAGAACGCGTCACAGAGGCCGAAATAAGAAAAAAAAACCGCTCGCAAGGATGAATAAGAAGGAAGGTTGGGAATTAGTGAAGCAATAGGACGACCCCAAAGGGGGAGAGCCAAAAAGAGGTCCAGACAATCGTATGAAGAAGTAGTGGTAAAAAATGTTACAATGGGAAGGGGGGGGGTGAAAGAAAAGTGAAGAAAGGAAACAAGGTGTTGGGAACTTCTTATTTTCAACAAAAGATCTCGAAACAGGAGAAAAATGCAAAACGGAGGGAGGTCTGAGGTTTGTGGGTGAACTGGGGGAACGGTACTTAAAAAGCGAACGAAGCTCCAAGGAGCACGAAGTAAGAATTGTGATGTGAATATCTGGGATCCCGTCCGAGGGAGGTAAAGAGAACTGGGGAAGGTAGGAAGAGGCTAACGAAGAACACCGATCAGGGGAAAAGACAAGGGGGGGGACGCCGTCACTCGAGGGGACATTTGCAAGTGGAAATGAAAGGAGTTGAAAACCAGGGATGGACAAAAGGAAAAAAAACTCAAAACAAAGACGCCCCTCAATTGCGGAGCGGTCGGCCCGCGAATGGGTGCAGGGGGGACGCGATGAGACCCCCTATTTGGAATCAGCTATTGGGCAAGAGTGGGAGAGAAGGAAAAGAAAAACAGACGCGGAATGCAGATCACCAGAAACAGTAAAGGAATAGTAAGTGTGCAATCCAGCCTCGACGAGAGGAGAAAGTGAAAACAACGGACGAAGAAGAATCAAGACAAGGAGGGTGTCGACGATCAACGTCTCCCAATTGTTGAACAGAAACCACAAGGGGTCGGAAAGCGGGATGGCACCAGGGAAAGAAAGGGGGGACGAGATGGACATTTAGATAAAACCCACCAAAAAAATGGGGGGATTCTCTACGGGGCACACATCTTTATAAAAAAAGAAAAGGCAAATAGACCTCTGCACGAAGAGTACCCAGCATTGACAGTCCGTCGCCGGAGGTAACGGTTCGCCCCCGCGAGATGGGAGGGAAAGTGATATGTATGGGGGCGTAATAGATGCGGAATATTCAGCAAGGGGGACAGGTACGGTGCAGCCCCATCCTCGTAACGATTCCACACAGAAAAAACGAGAGGATGCGCTAACCAAGAGTTTCCGCGATAAATGGGAGGGCACAAGGGAGTTCTACAAAGTGGGCAAAAAGAAACCAGTGGCTACAACAAACGAAAAGGGAACCGGTTTGAGGAAGTCAAGAGGGTTCTAGAGAATCACAAAGGTTGAACCAAAACAACACGGAGGAAGGGGGGGAGAAAAGAGGAGAGAGAAGGGAAGAGCCGATACTATCGGAACGGGTTGGGAGAACAAAAAAAGGGGCAAGGAAAAGGGAAAGAAACAGAAGGGAAAAAAGGCCCACAAGGCGGATTGGCCAGGGGGAGTAAAAAAAAAAACGAGTGAGGATTTGGCGAAGGAACTATTATTGGAACGAACAAAAGAAAAGCAAAACCAAATCCCGCCCACGCTTAAAAAAGGAAGAAAATAAGAAAAGAGAGGACACGGAGGCGAAAAAGACACCGGCAAAACAAGAATTACTGGGGGGAGGGTCGGCAGCGTAGTGATGAGAGCTCTTGTGAGGAAGAGCAGAAGGGGATTAAACGAAATTGCTGGAGGGGGACAAAAAAGGAAAAAAAGCGAAGAGAGTTAAGGGACGTGAATCCTTTTTAATGAGGGTGAAAACCCGAAGATAGATGAGGGGGGGACAGGGTTCCTATCGGAGACAAGGAGTAGGAAGGCGGGCACCGAGGGGGGAGAGAATGGAACGGTGGTGAGGAAAAAGAGGGAGCGACAAACTAACCCTGTGGAGAGGACAACGGGAGCAGAGAGGAAAGAAAAAAAAAAGGGCGCGAAGAACGCCATCTACGAATGGAGGCCTGGGGGCAAAAAACGTGTGCGTCATTGACTCCAAAAAAAAAAAAGGGAAAAAATAAGGCAAAAAGGCAAAAATGCAACGAGTACTCTCAACGGGGTTTTTGGAGAGGTTTTTCCCAAGGAAACCCTTCTGCAGCAAAGCTGAGAAAACAAGAGCAGGATAGAAAAAAAAACCGAAGGGGAAAGGAAAATCACAAGGAAGAGGAAACAA
>Ga0179593_1531538_pt1 | contig 14634 bp, 15 predicted proteins | sample CZODoug2_1_08_16_FD_185931 | JGI IMG/M metagenome (GOLD analysis project Ga0179593, IMG submission 185931) | Vadose zone soil fungal communities from Angelo Coast Range Reserve, California, USA - CZODoug2_1_08_16fungal (PacBio error correction) | ecosystem: Environmental > Terrestrial > Soil >...
GTGTTGTTGCGGCCAACTTAAACTCTGAATGCCGCAACGAAGAAAAGAAATGCTCAAAAAAGAAAGAGGAATTCTCCGCATGTTGCTAATATTAATGAATGCTGACATATATGTAAGGGGGAGAACTTGAACAGACTAATACCTTATGAAAAGGTCCGTCAGAAAAGAACATCGTAACGAAAAACTCAAATTCAGTTCCTTATGATGTTGTTGAGGGAAGGCTTGGAGAAAAAAAATAAATTTCCTTTTCAAAAGGACTACTCTGGCGTGACTGGGGAAACTGGAAGGATCGAGGCAGGAAAACTCGGGGTGGACCGTGAATCGTTAGGGGGGAAGTCAGGGACTCCTTTCATTGAAAAAATCTAAAACGAGATAAAGAAGTTATAAAAGCCTAAGGGGGAATTGCTGTTCGGACGAACGTCCCAACGTGAAGGGAAAGGGTGCAACAAAAAGAAATCAAACCATAGGGGGGGGGGGGGGGCCCAAAAATATTGCATGAATTAGGATCAAGTAATCTTAACTAAAAGATTATCAGAAGAAATCAAAGACGACCTTGATACCGCATCCGCGAACGGCGGGGAAGAGGGGGGTAGTTGACATTATATCTTCATCAAACTGAAAGGGGAGCCTTCGCCCATCGCCGATGTAAAGGGCAGTCAGTTAAAAAGAGAGGAGGGTGGTGTATAACTCTGTCCATAAACTTACAGATGGACTGGAAAGGGGGCGACGGGGGGTCAAAGCTGTCATCCCAAAATGGTCGCATGAAACTGCCTGGAAACGCGTGGCTAAAAAGATTTGCAGGGCAGACGCTTCTCCTGTAATAAAGGTTCCATGGGAGGAAGAGGAGCCGAAAGAAAAAGTAGCCAATTCGTCGCCTGATCGAAAGAAACTCTAGAAAGATCGGTTAGACGCTTTCAGCTTCGGGCCAAGGACGGGGGGGGGGATAAGTGCTTTTTTCTCCTTGTAGTGATTACAAGGAGTCAATAGCGAGAGTTGAGCAACTCATCTAAAAAATCCCAGGAAAGGAGAAACAGGTAGCAAGTTCCTCAATACGATTTCATGGGAGATGGGTGGGGTGGGGGGTTAACGTCGATCGAGTGTAAGGCGAAGCGAAAGAGGTCTGCCCGACGAGCAACCGGTCGAACTGATAAAACAAAGAATCCGCGTTAGGGAAGAAGATGGACGGGACCGGGGCGTCGGAGGCAACTTCGGGGGGATCCAGACCAAATTCTCATCAGTCTTAGGCGGCGGCAGGGTGTCGTGTGTCAGGGAGGGGAGGGAAGAAAAGGACCATCGGGAGGTTTCTGTCTAGGGGTGGAAAGGGAGGGGGTTGGGAGGGAGGGGGGGGGGTTCCATGTGGCGCCGTTGCACAAAAAAACGCTCGAAAAAGAGATCCAGGAACCCAGGGACCAAGACAGAGGGAAAACCCTTGAACCAGACGAACCTTGCGTTGAGGCGAACGCAATCAAAAAGGAACAAGGGTTCAAAAAGCGGGAAGTCCATTCGCTCCGGATCACCGTCAAAAAACACGAACACATAAAGGAAAGGGGTCTTAGAAAGGAAAAACTATGGAGAATTATTAGGGTCTAATCCTTCCCAATAAGGGGATGGGAACAAGAGGGATGAACGCATGCTTTCCCCAGACGGTCGATCTAAAAGAAAACCCCTGCTTAAGGAAAGTACTGAAAACGTCACCATGATAGGTCTCGGGAGAGAGATTTTGAGAAGAGGGGAATGAATCGTACTTATGGAAGCGGGTCACACCATCGGCGTAGTGGAAAGGCAGCTATCGAGAAAGGAGCCAATAAGGGGGGGAAAAACCGTCGAACCTGAGCTCTCCTAAACTGGCACTTTCATCCAAGAAAAGAGAGGCCGAAACGTTGTAGGTTAGGTATTGTTTCCCAATGTGCTTTCCCTGCGGAGGAGGAGAGCTTGAACGTACAACTAGGGTAAAGGGGGGACCAGAAAAGGCTCACCTTCTTCGGGGGGAACTGTCCTACTACGTTGGCTGTGGTTGGGGAGGAACCCTTGAACAGAAGACAAAACAACAGAGGTACATCTCGAAGGCCATCTTCATAACGCACGCAGACATGTTCAGGCCAAGGCTCCATCTGGGAACTGGGGAGGGGATATCCTCGTCAAAAAAGTACTTGTCATGCCCGAGGTCGGGTGAGGTGGGAGGGCCGTGAAGGGGGCTACAAGGAAGAAGTCCTGCCACTTCCTGCAGCACTCTGAAGAAAAAAGACAGAGCGCACCGGCGAAAAGGTAGGAAGTGCGAGTAGGGAAGGAAACTTCAACTTTCAAAACGGTCAAAGGTCCCGGGGAAAAAAGACTCAAAAACGCCGAGCACTGCAGATTGGAATTCAAGTCAAAAAGGAGACAGGGGACTGACGGGGAGAGAGCGTGAAGATCACGTCTGCAGGGTGTCGGGAAGAAGAGGAAAACGAAGCTTTTCTACCGACGGACATTAGCGCCAGCGGACGAATGGAAGGGTCATCACGCGCGAGAAAAAGCTCAGGGAAAAGGGGGACTCAGGCAAAAGAAACACTCTATATGCACTAAACCGCCATCTGGGGAAGGAGGAGGGGGGGGGCTCCATGAAAAAGTAACCTGCTCGTCGAAAAGCAAGACAGACACAAACAACAAGGAGGAGCCGGGGAAAGGGGGGAAAGTCCTATACGTGACAAAAAGTGCTTATTCTCTTGGAAATCTCAGAAAAGGGGAGAAAAAAGAGAGACCTTTCCTTCGAAGAGTAATAAAAATTAGGAGAGCCACAAAAGATGAGGAAAAGGATGAATGAAAAGATACTCAGAAGGAAGGAATTAATAAAGGGAGGAAGGGCCTGGGGGGGCTCCTTGAATCCATAGCAATCAGCATTGGTTTCACATGAGGGGGAAAAGCCCGGAAAGATGTTTTTATCTTAGTCGGGTCGTAGGGGGGGAAGAGGCCTGTCAACCGGAAAAAGTATAACTGGGCAAGGGGAGGCCGGGGGAAAAAAGCAAGAGAAAGCTTAGTGATCTCTACTTGTGAGCTGGTAAGGGCGAGAGGCGGATGAAGAAGCTCGAGTGAGCGCAAGACGACATCATTGCAGCAGTCTGAAGCGGGAAGAGTTACCAGACGGGAGGAAATAATTTTAGGGGACTAGGTCACGGGACACAGTGCCCTAAAGAAGAGGACCTACTTAACGCCCTGTCGCACAGGACTCGAAAAGCTTATGGCGGCTTGGCACCGAGGGGGGGGAAAGATCTCGAAGGGGGGCAGAAATTTTAATTTGGGGGATTCACGAACGGAAAGTTCCGCCAGACAGAATGGAAAGTGCTTAATTCCGTCGTCCATAGCTCGCCCGCCGTTTCAAGGAAATTCATGGAACAAAAATCGCCTGGCGGAGGAGGAAGGGAAGAGAAATCCCGAAACCGGGGTTATAAGATGGGCGAGGGTCATTCAAGAGGGGAGGATCACGTGTCAGGACGAGCTTCCAAATAGTGCGTGGGCTCGAAAGAAAAATTGGGAGAGGTTTCCGCTCTACACTAACCCGAACCGGGAGAGACACAGAAGCAACGGAAAAGAAAATGGAATCCTCCTCCGCGGTTCACACCATAGAGGCCAAGAGCCTCTCAGAGAAAGGGGAAGGGGGGGACGTTCACCATCACTCAACCTTTCTCTCTGCTTAAGCACGCCACAGGGGAGGGAAAGATGCCAGCGTTAAGAGAAGTCGGGGCTACGTAACTTCCACGCCTGACGGAGGCGCAAAAAGGTCTGAAGGGCGCACCTCTAAGAGAACGCTGTTTTGAAAATCACTAAGGAAAAGGAGCCGGATCCTCCTCTCGCGGCCAAAGAGGAGGTCGGAGAAGGGGAAGGCAATACTCTACAGCTATAACAGTCCTTGGAAAGAAAAAGGAGTCACAAAGTTCAAAGAACTATAAAAGTGACACCAGATTCAATGTCAAATAGGGCGAAAGGAAAAGAAGAGAAGGAACCCGCTCCCTCGTTTCAAAAGGCGGCGAGAGTCTGGGGGTTTATTTGGAGTGTTGCCGTCGGGAGGCGGAGCTAGGCAAAGGAGGACTCGAGAAAACATGGAATTGAGCGGGGGGGATTGGCCCGTCGTCGAGAGGTTCCAGGGGGTCAGGTGCGAGTGGTTCACGGAGGAAGGGGACTAAGCGGTTGTGTTTTTGCGCAACGGCGAAAAGGAAAAAAACCCTCTACCTTCTAGCATCTCGAACCACTCGAAAACACAGAGGACACTCTAAAGAGGAAACTAAAAGGTGGAAAAACGCAGAAGCCAGCCTCCGAATGGAAGCACTTCATGGGGGAAAGGAAATTCATTATCACCCCCGCAGACGAACGAAGGTAAAAGACATCTAAATCAGGTCCGTATAAAGAGGATTTTGAAGAAATTTGCTACGTTAGATTTTAAACGAAGTGCTCGTCGACTGGAGCGCGTGACCTTCAAGCCACGGCGATCAAGAGGGGAAAAAAGAAGGGAATGAGGGGAGCAAAAAACGCAGTTAGAATCACACGGGGCGTCCTGAAGGAAGAAAAGGATGAAGGGAGGGGAGAGGAAGTGTGCCTATCAAACTACGCGCAAACCGCCGCGGACCAGTAACGAGTGGACGTCCGTGAAAGAGAAGCGATTCAACGCGGATGGGAGGGAAACTGATTGTGCGAGGAAAAAAGGAAGGTCGCGAAATGGAATTGGTTCTCTTCTGGCGACGCTACCGCGACGAGACCCATCGGGATCTAAAATACAGGGGGAAAGATAAGAAAATGAAGTCAAGATTGTAGCTGAGAGAGACTCCAGGAAAAAACACTCTGTAGGGGCAGCTCGCCGAACAGCCCAGTTTGAGCGCGTGAAAGCAGGAATGGTATTATGGGTCTACAAACACCCTCGAATAGGAAAGGACAGGACACAGGGTTTTTCCAAAGGATTCAAGAGGGTCAGTGGAATCCAGGCGATTGGAGGACTAAGGGAAAAAACAGGTCCCCCAAAAACAACCGTGGGAAGATGATGTCTCATCGAGTCCGTGGGTGAAATTGGTTTGGCAAAGTGGACTGGAAGGAAAGTGTAAGCGAATCCAATCGAAGAAGCGGAGCTGTGGGCTACAAAAAGGGTTGACAGGGGAAAGGAGCGAAAACATGAGGGACGTAAAGGTGGACTTCGAGGAAAGAAAATCTCCGGGCACTGTAACGCGTGGCGTTTCAATGGTGGAGAAGGGCTGAATGAAATGAGGGCCAATTGAAGATACCAAGGATCTTTCGATGGTTTCGGCGTGATAAAACAAAACATCAACTTTTACGAAAAATATTAGAATCCTGGGCCCTTAAATGGGGGGGGAGGGGGGGGGTCAAAAAAACCCCAAAAAACATCATAAGGAAGGTTGTCGGGGGAGAGGTGGAAAAATGGGGGGATTGGATGCTGTCAGCAGGTATCTTGCCTTTGTCCCAGGGGGGTAAGGAATCGCTTAGCCCAAAGGAAGGAGTGAGAGGAACCTTCGGCAGAATCAGCTAGAGTGCAAAAAAAACAAAATGAATTCGGGCGAAGCCTTCATTGGGGAGCCAGGTGACGCAACAAACGCTCGACAAGGACCGGAGACTGTTCGGAGTGGAACTCCGATCCGAACAGGATCCTCGTCAGGGGGGCTTCTCGCGCGGAGAAGCGGCTTGGGTAGGGGGGAAAAAAGGGGGGGGCCTCTCTCCGAAACAAACACAACTTATTATTAAAATAGAGGGTGACTCGTCTTAGGAAAACTCTGGTATCGTTTCGAGCATCCAATTAGAAAAGGGGAAAGATAGGGGTTCAGGGAAGACACATCCGTAGGCGTGTTACGGGACCCAGGGTCTCGGCGGGGGGGGGGTGCGAGGGAAATGATAGTATCTCATTCTCCTAAATTCCGAGCGCGAGTATCTGAAAAAAAGCATCTTAAGGGACAGAAATCTATGGACGAAATTGGACCAATTCAAGGAAGAAGTTACTTACTCATCAGACCCAACCCATCGTGAAGGGCAAAAAAATCGTGACCAAAATGTTGAATAGGAACCCACAAGACCATTCTGGGCCCAGTATTCTAATGGAGTAAACGGTGTTGGGGTGTCAACTTGAACTAAAAGGAAGGGGTACTCGGTGAATCGTGACTGGTCGTCAAGGCAGGTGCATGAAGCAAGGGGAACAAACCCGCCTTTAAAAAGAAGTTCTAGAAGGAGGAAGTGAGAGCTTTCTTTCGGCCTCGGGTCCCAACGGAGGAAGAAAGGGGGGGGTAGAGAGAATTGGAGCCAGAGAGGAAGCATTTGTGAATCATGATAAGCAGACGAAATAAAGAATCGAGGGGGCAAAACCAATGGGGAACCCACTTCCTCGAGGGTATACCTCATAAGAATACAGGTTCGGGGTGGGTTATAGTCGCGCAAGACAATCTCGTATCCACGACAGAATGGGGAACATGCAAAAAGCCTTCCTGGGGATGAAAAAAAAAAAAAAAAAAAAAAAAAAAAAAAAAAAAAAAAAAAAACTTTACGCCATGTCTATTCGCGTGGGGGGGGTATAAAAACAAATACACCGAGACGGAGGGTCCAGGTCCCCTTCTGGGTTCTTCTTCGCCTTCAGAGGGGGGATGTCGCATAAGGGATGGGGAGTGTCTTACTCTGCCAATATTTCAGGCAAAGTCAGATAAATACTTGAAGGAGAGCCTAGGGGCGGAGCAGGGAGAACGAAAGGCCCTAAGGGGAAAAAACGGCACTTAGCAAGCAGGAGAGGGAGGAGGGACTAAAAGGGTTCAAAGAAAGGGGAAATTTTCCTTCAGGGGGCGGCTTGCCTTAGAACGGGACGCCCACTAGGGTAGCAAAGGTGTCAAAAAGGAAGGGGGAAAAGGGGGATAAAAACGACGGTCTCAATCTCGCGATGGGCTTCACGAATATAAGGAGGACGCAGGTAAGAAATGAGAAAATATGAAAGCAGAGGGTCAACGTCCGATCTCCTGTTCCGAACGAAAGCTCCCGACCGACGCGCACTCGACAAGGACGAATTCAAGATAAGAAGGATCAAAAGAAAAGCGAAATAGAGGGGTCGTCACTCGATGACCTATAAATTATGAAGAAAAGGTACAATTCGGGGGAAAAATCTAATCTGTCTCCCCAGCAAGTATAAGCAGGGCGGCGGGTGCTACGTTGGGGCAAAAAAAGGGTGCTTAGTAAGCGGTGAGGTACTCAAGGAGGTGGATTTCTAGTGGTTCGAGAGGGGAGAATTTGATTTGGGAGGGGTGTGGCAGGTGCAAGGGGGACGGCAAAGAGTGGAGAAACACCCCGAACCGGAAGAACTCCTTAACCCTAATTAACCCCTAAAAAACGATGGAAAAAACATTTACCGGGGAGCTACACGCTCAAAAATCTTCGCAATCAGTGGCCGTCGAGTAGGAGACTGGGTCAGGAGACAAAAATCCTGCACACGAGAAGATACACCAGAGAGGAAAGGCGTAAGGAAACTATTGACTTCGGCGGCTCGGCGCCCCGGCGGAAAAGGTGTACTTCATGTCTACTCCGAAAAGCGGCTTAAAAAACCCATTCTTACCCGGGCCGGACGACGCGGACGAATTGCCTTCCTGAAGACAGCGGGACAAAGATGCTTTGTCTCTAAAAGGGGATAAACGTTATAGGGGGAAAAAGGGTCATGGGACTCTTGAAAAAACGCTCTTAAGAGTGCTTGGCCCGGCTCGAGAGACAGGATCGCCCTGGGAATCAGGTTAAAGAAAAGAGGAACCTGAGGAAAAAATTATAGCACTTTCATAAGGATCTTTCCGACGCAGTCCCGTGGGGGAGGGGATGGGGAACACGTCCAAAAAGGCTGCTCTTACTCTAAGTGGGACCGTCTTAGAAAGGGGGATATACTGGAGAAACTTCCTTCATCTATGTTCCGAAAAGAACGTTTCAGGGTGAAAAGTAGGGAGAGCGGCACCTTGAATATGCCTTGCCGCCCGCAGCCTCTCTAGGGAGGGAAAAGCGGATTCAAAGGCGCTAAGGGAACATGGAAAAAAAATCAGGATCTTTTCAAGAAGTTGAGGGAGAGATCCTCGTCGGATTCACTACGGGGGCAGGAATGGGGGGGGTCACCAGAGGTGGAAGTTAAACTGCTGGAATCTAGGGAAGAAAGGGAAGTCACCGCAGAAAAGACATAGCCGACCTCCTTCGGCACTGGGTTACTTTGGGAAGTGGAAGGAAAGGGAAGTAGACAAATGGGACAAGGTTCAGAGATAGAACCGGGAAAAAGAAAAGAGAAGCGGGGAAAAAAAAATTGGGGAAAGCTTGGACTTGGATTCGTGCGACAGCGCCTGGAACGGGGAGCGGATCTCGAGCGTAAAAGATGCAAGCGTTTTGCCCGGGAAAAGAATCTTCCAATGGACTAAAAGAAGAACTGTTTAGAATCCGACGGACATTAAAGGAGGCCATACGAGGGGGGGAGGAGGAGTAGGGAAGAAAGAGAAGAATGGAGAGCTGCCTCCTGGGCCTCGAGAACGCCTGAGAAAAGAGGGGCACTTCCCGTGGGCGAAAAAAACATTTCCGGGGTTCCGAAGCAGAGGACGTTCCAGATCGAAAAGCCACTGCAAAGATCAAAGGGCGAGGACTTCCGTCCGTGTCAAGGAGAACGTTAAAAATTAAAAGGGACTGTCTGGAGGACAAGAACAAAAAAAAATACATTAAAGCGGTCCTCAAAAAAGCTCGCAACAACAACTTATTAGGAAGGATATTAAAGAAGGAACATAGGCAAAAGGGAAGGTAATAACTGTAATTGAGGGGGGGATCCTTGAAAAAGATCAATCCTCAATGGGCATTCACTTATCTGGTGAAAAAGGAACTTGGGGGGGGTTAATTCTTGTCGTATTTCGACGAGGCCGGCTGATTCTTAAGGGGACGAAGGGTAGAGGAAAAACCAGGGAAAAGACTGGCGGAGGAAGGGGAAAGGCACTTTTTGAGCCTCTTCTTAGCAAAAAAGAGCGTGAGCCAGAGGAGGCGAGAAAAAAATACGAACATCATCTTCAAAAGGAAAGGGGGTACTTAGGGAACGAAAGACGGGAAGAAATTGTTAGGCGGGAAACTCACGGCACCATTTGACCTCCTTGCAAATAGGAGACAGCTCGGGGGAAGGAAAGGGACTCACTAACTCACTCGGCCCAACTGCATTGCCCCCTGGCGTGGGGCCTCGCTGCGATGGCTGTTTCTGACTGGCAGGGTGGAAGTTTACGTCACTAATACGTCCCAATACAGGTTCCGCACGAGGTCAGAGACTGAGGAGAGAGATTGCTAAAAAAAAAAAATAAAATTGTCTGAAGGACCGTGCGTCTACTCGGCCGCAGGAAAGGGCCTAAAAAGAGAACAGAGAACTTACCGGACTTTAAAAGCCGGACAAAGGACTCTAAAAAAGGGGGAGGGGAGGGGGAAACCTGGAAATGCCGCGAAGCTTAGGAAGAGCGTGGACAGCTAGCTTGACATCAATAGAGGAGGGGAGGGCTGAAACGGGGGTTCGCAATTGGACTCTCTCTGAACCCAGAAAAGGGAGCGTTCCGGTGGAAGGAGGTCTCGTTCTCCAGCTCCCACCAATGAACCAGCCAAGACTAAATGAAAGGAAACCAGGTGTGACGTGCACCGAAGAAACTCCACCTGGAGACTCGCGTGAGAAAGCTGGAAAAGAGTGCCATTGCTATACTTTCTTGCAGATCGTGCGGAGACGGAGGGGGGGTTCATGACCACACGACCTGAAGGTGTCTCGACGGTCCGCAGGAGCCGGGAAAAAAAAAGAGAACGATGGTTGCCCGGTAAAACGTCCCTGAGCCGGGGGAAAATATTTCAAAGGGGAAAACAAAACCACATCTCGTCCAACTAAAAAAAAGGGTTCCGAGGATCCCAGGAGGACGGAAAATGGAAGACTGGTTCGTAAAAAAATATGGAGGAAGCGCTAGAAAAAAGGGGGACAAAGAAAGGTCAGGAGGGGAGGGGATCCTCCACTAGTCCCCTCTGCCCGAGAATTACAGAATCGGGCTCTGGTGTATTGGAAGCGGGGAAAATGCCTGACTGCGAAGAATGGCCAGAGCGCATCCAGAGGCAAACAATGATGTGGCTCAAGTGATGGAGTTGCAAAGAACGCCCGGGTTCGGAGAGGTGAAAATGGGGGAAGGCGAGGGTTCACTGAGGGTGGGGCAGTTAAGGGGGCGGGGGGGGAAAAGGCCGACAGGAAGTCCCATAACCCCTCGAAGAAATAGCACAGCTCAGGAACCAAAAAAGGGGACTTGTCGACGCTCACCTGGGAAATTACGTCTGAGAACTAGCCGCCGATCCGAAAGTGAGAAGAGAGGGGACCCCCCTCATGGAAAACGACGCTGTAAAAGGGATTCAGGGACTGAACCAGGTCATCGAAACACGGGGTCGGGAAAGGGTGAATCAGGATGAAAGGTTGCTCGTCGAGGTCGAAGGGAAGGGAGGACGTGATCGAAAAAATAAGGAACGAGGGCGATCGAGAACTTGGTAAACCCCGCGAAGAGAGCGGGGGGCACGCGTAGAATCACCGTCTTCATCCGGTATAGTCGGGGGAACGATTGTGGAACTGTCCGATCAACGTACGAGACCGGGGCGCAAAACCGCGCAGTAGGGGGGAAGCGCCGCTGCAACGAATGCAACAGCTATTAGCGCCTATTGTTAGGAAGAGTCAGCGACGAAAAGATGATGGGGAAGGGGGGAATCTTCGTCTCTCGCGACTTCCGGCCCGGGCTCTCCAGGGCAAAAATCACGAGAACTAAAAATGGCATCTTGGTCCAGGGTCAAGCATATAAAGGAAAAGCTGAAAAAATTCGAGTTATTCAGAGAATCATACAAAAAGGAGCATTAAAATGGGTCATTGGGAGCTAGCGTTACTACAAAAAACCAAGAATAAGGGAATGAAGGGACAGGAACAAAATCGGCCTATTTTTGCGATTCCAGGAAGGGTGAGTGGACAGAATAAGGACTGGAAAGCAAAAGGAAAAAAGAGCCAGTCGAGGGGCGGGGGGGTCTCCAGAGGGTTCAATGTACTGAAATCTGTGCCGCTTATTCCTGATAAGGCCGCCTCGAAAGAATGGCAAAGCTGAACGAAAGTGGTAGCGAATGGAAAATCTGAGCAAAGCAAGCCTAGCCGGCAGGATCGACCTCTGAAAGGGCTTTTGGGGGTTGTGGGAAGAAGGGGGAGGAGGAAATGCTGGATAAGGGCGCTTCACCAAGAGAAAGTTTCGATCTGGGAGGGGATTAACAAACCATGATAACAACTTGACGGGACATTGTGAAGAATCCGCATAGGGATGGGAGAATCCAACGCCCCTTACAATCAGAAAAGGAAGAGGAAGAATTTGTTAAATTGAGGGAGATGTACCGGTATTAGTCTTGCGACCAGACCGACTTTTGACATCGGTGGGAAAGCACGGAAGGAGTTGGGAAGAGGCCCCTGCGACATAAAAAAGAACTCGCTCGGAAAAGGGAGGGGGAGCAACTGGGGAGGGAAACGGCGAGTGAAGCCGCAACCACCAGAAAAACGATCGATAGGGTTCCCGGTTAAACTCAAAACTGGTTAGGATTGGTCGTCTATCCAAGAAAACTGATCTCCTCCACTGTAAAAGGGAAACAATCCTCGGAGTCATTGTAAGTGCAAACCGACGGGAATATCTCAAAAAACCTTAGGAGAAAAGAGAGAAAAAAAAGGAGGGTCAGCTGGAACAGCCTCTTATCGGGGGACTATCAAGACAAGGAAGAAAAGGGCGTGGGGGGGGGGAGGTCGGCGTCACAATCAAACCGTCTGCGGTGTCTTGAACAGGAAAGAGAAGAGGGGTGGGGACAGGTCCCACCTGACTCTGAAATTAAGCACCTCCTCGATCTCAGGAGAAAGGGAGATTCGGAAGGGATGTCAAAAGAAAGGAAAGGAGGAAGCTCGGCGCCTCGGGAAAAGCCGCGACCTGGAAGAAAAAACTAATAAAAAGGCTGAAAGAAAAAACCAAAGAACCGCGGCCAAAGGAGGGGGTGCTTATGATTTTCTGATTGGAAGTGGCGGGGAGAGAAAAAAAAGAACATTAGGAGCATGGGTACTTGGGAATCATTCAGCCTGAACAAGGGGGAACGATTCTCGGTGACTCGGGAAAGGGGGGTGTAGAAAAGGGCAAAAGAATTTTCATGACTCAAGAGACAAAAATTTCCCCAATCACTCGTGAAATGGGGGCAATGGGAGAGTGGCTTTCGTAGAAGACGGAACACTTCGCCCAAGGGGCGGCCTAAAAAAAGTGTAGCCCCCGTTAGAGCACCAAAGGAGGCAGTATAATCTGAAACGATTAGACAGCAGCTGACGTTCCCACGGAAGACAGAAGGAGGGACCTCTACTCGAATGGCGGTCTCGGTGGTCACCGGGGGAAGGGCTCAATTTGAATGAATGGAAATCCTGGACCATGGAGAGGGTGACGGGACCGTCATGTATTCGGGGGAAAGTGGGGGGTGGGGGGAGAAAAAAGAAAAATACACGAAAGAATGTCTGGTCACTGGAGGAACCGTCTTAAGCTAGAATGAAGCCTCGTATTTTGGGGGCTCAGTAAGAATGTCCAATAAAGGTAGAGTACGCTTTCCCCATCTTGACGACCATGGGTTCTTAACAGTTTAAAGTTAGACCTATGGGCGGACGTCGGAGGAGCACAGCGCACATACAACAGTAAGGAGAGATCGTCCGTTACTGGAGGAAGCGACAATCAAAAAATCGGGGGACATGGGAACCTGTGCATGCGGCGGCCGTGAGAAGGTAAGTTTCTCAGTAAGGGCGGAGGGGGTTTTCTCCAGCTTATGGGAATAGGCCAAAAAGAGAGGAAGTTTCCTTCACGAATATCCCTACGGGTACATGGAACATTTGAATAACAGGTGCAGATCTGAAGTTGAAAAAATGAGGGGTTACAAGTCAAAAGATCGCGCCACGCGACGCGCACTTCGACAATCGTACTATCAAAAAGTTCCTCATAATATAAAGAACGAGTCTCGAGAAATCTGAAGAAGGAAAAATGAATCCCCATTGAAGGAAGCGTCAAAGGCAACGGGTGTTCTATCGAAGCGTCCAAACACAATGGGCACACAAGGTCAGGCCGGCTAGTTTTTCAGAAAGGTACCGGTGGGGGAAGCTAGGCCGTCGAGTGGTGTCGATAGTGCTAGGGGGGCGAGGGGAAGGGAAGACATGGGGTGCCGTTTGCGAAACAGAGAGAAACTCAAAAACCATCATTGAACCACTAACTCTTGAATCACAAACAGCGGCGAATAAACTCAAAAAGGGCCATCAGTGGTAAAGACTTCGAGCCTGAAAGTCGTAAACAGAGCACACGTCAGCCACATAAACAGACCTACTTTCTTAGCACCGTCATGCAGACAAGAGGCGAGGGAAATAGTCTCAAAAGAAGGGGGGGATGGCCCTTCCTGAGCGACTCCTAGAGCGGGACGACCAAAGTTAAACGTCTCAAGGACGCGAGTGCAGGGGTTTCTTACTACGTCGAAAACATCGGCGAAGGTGGGCTATAGGGGGGGACGAGGAAACATCATTGTGGGAGTTGACCGGCACAAATTCGACTGGGGGAAAGGGGGGGGTGAGCACTAAAGAAAGGGTCGAGAAAAAGGAGTGGGGAAACCCAGACTTCGAAAACTATGCTTCTCTCCTGAAACGTATAGCAGGGTCATCCTCTCCAGAGAGGGAAGGCCTCGAGAGTGTATTTTTCCATGGTCTTTCCCTGCTTATCAAGAGTTCTGGGTCTGAACTAAATGGGGTGATAACCAGCTGGAGACAAGGAATTGCTCCAGGGATTCATGCGATACTAGGTGGCGGGTCACGCTGATGGAAACACAGGGGAGAACATCGTACGGCCGAAAAAGTAGGTATGTAATCTAGAAACACTATCTTCATACCTACGTCATTGAGGGGAAGGAAAAGTGCTAAATGATCGAATCCTCGTCCTGCGTAACGTATGGGGGTTGTGGGGGGGGGGGGTGTGTAGGAGGAGCCGGGTGGTAACATGGGAAAAAACCGTGAACGGCGGCCGGAAGCACTCATCGCAGGCTGAATGCAGACTACTGGAAGACAAGAGACAACCGCGTGGGAAGTTTCTCGTGGGAATGAGTCACTTCAACTTTCTGAAAGGTCCTAGAGAGAAAAAAAGAACACTTCAGAGCGGAAAAGAGCACTTGCATTTGTACGAGTGCAGAGTGCGACAGAGCGAGAGCTCGATCGGAGGGCAGATTAAAAAAGGGGCAATGGTGCCGTGAAGCCCGAGACAATTACTGGGGAAAAAACGGGAAACTGTGCTAACGACGGAAGAGCTGCCGGATTTCTGAGTAAAAGAAACTAGGGCTATCCGGGCCAGCTCGGGGGGAGAAGGGGGGAAGAGATCATAAAGAAAAGGAAAAGAAAAAAACCAGGCTGCGTGTGTGTCGGAGAATTCCTACGAGACAATAATCAAAGGCATCGGCAGGAAGAGACCTGAACTGCACCGCTAAAAAAAAAGATCTTCTAGCCTTCCTGAAGGGTTCATCCATAAGTGAAAGATTGCGGCTGCGGCCGGGAAAAAAAGGCCAAAGAAAGTCCAGTCCGCGTTATGAATCAAAGGGTTCTGCTCA
>Ga0179593_1443504_pt1 | contig 14633 bp, 15 predicted proteins | sample CZODoug2_1_08_16_FD_185931 | JGI IMG/M metagenome (GOLD analysis project Ga0179593, IMG submission 185931) | Vadose zone soil fungal communities from Angelo Coast Range Reserve, California, USA - CZODoug2_1_08_16fungal (PacBio error correction) | ecosystem: Environmental > Terrestrial > Soil >...
CGAGGTCCCGCCGAACTCCACTCTCATCCGCGGGAAAAAAGGTGCGCCGCATCGGCTACTAGGTCTCGACCGCCTGGCGGAGCTGCGGGACCGAGCTGATCTGGCCGGTGTGAGGGGCCGCCTGGGGCGGAGGTCTGTTGAGTTGCAGAACGGAAAAGCCCGGCCTCCCGCTACGAATCGTTCTCAAAACGGCAGGGTTGCTCGTGGAGGACCCGAGGGAGGTGAACGATGGCGGCAGATAAGGAAGTTGACCAAGTTGGAACTGCGACGGGCCCGGGCCGACTACGCGCGACAATACCCGACACGGTTAACTCGAAAAGTTCGTCCTGCGCAGAGAGTCACCGGGGGAAGGGGGGGGGGGGGGGGGGGGGGGGGGGGGGGGGGGGGGGGGGGGGGGGGGGGGGGGGGGGGGGGGGGGGGGGACAGAGGGCTCGGAGGGGACTTGCCAACCCAAAAACACTGCGGTCGATTAAACTGAGGCCTGCGGAACCGTCCTCAGATACCTTCCCGGGCGTTGTGAACGAACGACCGCGCGGTCGAGCTCGATATACACTGGCTCGCCTGTTCCCACGATATCACACCTAGACGGCAGTATCTATACAAAACCAGGGGAGACCACCCCGAGTCAAAAGGGATCAGGGAGGAGGCCTGGCCGTGAGGGGTCCCACCCCGTCTCACCTAGCACCCCATGGGGAAAAATGACAGCAAATGCCACGCCCGAGGCGGGAGGTGCTTCGCTCAGAGGCCCCTGAGCGTCCAGGAACCGAGTCGGCCCCGGGGCCCCGACCGCCCTAAGGGTCAGGTGAGTACCCGAAAAGGATCAGTAAGATAAACCTTCTAAAGCCCCACGAAAGGCGTAAAAAGGAGGCCCAGGCACCAACCGCCGGCCCTCGGAGAGACGTATCTCCTACGGGCTATGGCGTCCTCGACCCCCGCAGATTCGTCAAACTAAATTAGAGCCGGAGCTTGCCGGGGGTCCTGCCGGGAGAGGCGCCGTGGCGTAAGAGCTTCTCGCCTGACACGGTCATCCGGGTGGACCATCATGCAGATGGCGGCACGACACCGGGCCGATCCTTGACACAGTCTATTCGATCCCCAGAAAAGAAAAAGGACGAGGGACTTAACTCCTGGCCGTAGCCTCAAACTGGAGAGTCAGTCCTGGAGAGGAAGGGAGGCCTACCTCGACTCCCCGGGCCGTACGGGTCTAGCATAACAAGGGGGGTCACGCCAGGGACGCCCTATCCTATACAAAGCCCGGGGGGAAACCGAATCCTGAGTGAATACCGGGGGCCTGACCACCCCCCCAAGCCTCAAGGGGGACTGAGCCGGCCGCGCGGTGCTGGGGCAGGCGATGCCGGCGGCTCACCTCGGTGAAAACGGGGTGTAAGCGCAAATGAATGAAGGTACCATTGAGGCGGATAAGTCAATGGTCCTGCGCGGTCGAGTCGGGTGGCAAACTGTCGTACTGCCTCCATGACCAGACGGACATGTGTTTGGGGTTTGCGCTGGCGGCGGGCGTGCTGCCGGTCTAGTGCCATCGGGGAGGGGAATTAAGGAGGAGGCGGGTCCAAACGGTACAGGCTTAAAAGGCCCACGAAAAAGCAATAAGGGGAAGACGTCCACGCCCTCGGGACATCGACTCGGAAAGGAACAGGGGCAACCGATTATCGTCGGGTACTTCAACACGCGACGCCCCGGCGCCCCGGCGAGGGGGGGCTTCCAATTCTCATCTCGCTCAAAAAAAAACGGGAGAGTGCGCCTTCTGGACGTCGGAAGGCGGAAGGGGGCGGTCTCGATGTGGTGAAGACCAGCCGATGTCCTCGCCGGGCACCGCCTGGTACGTGAAACGACCCGAGGCTCCCCGAAGTGCCGTAACCGGCGGGGGTACTGGAAATAAAGGGAAAAAAAAAAATCCTTGGCTCTGAACGGCACCGAAAAAAATGGCCTTAACGCACCCGAAAAAACGCCCCCGCCACGCAAAAGCAAAAAAAAGCACCTGTCTGGTCATGGCGGGCACAGGCCCACTCACCCGCCGAGCAGGCGGCCTACACCGAAAAAACCAAAAAAGGTACCGGCTCCAGGGGCAGGGCGGTCATCACCCGTAGAAAAGACCCAGGGGCCTCAGGACACGCCTGCCACTGGCGCCCCGGTCTCGGAGAGGACCGCCACACCTTAAAGAAAAGGGTTCAAGGCCCAAGGGAAAGAAGTGCTGACGAAAGGGGATGCGGCTCAATGCCCCCGGCTGGTCACACCCGATGCGGGATCCCCGCTTTACGTAACTGCGTGGATAAACACATCAAGGGGGGGGGGTCGGGCGTCAGATGGTCCGACTCCAGGCTATCCATAGACTAGAAGTTGCGGCCCCGACGGCCCAGGCGCAGCGAGCCGTGTCGTCGTCGGGACGGATCTAACTCCTCCGACGTGGCACCAGAAGCGAACGTTTTCTAGACCAGGGGGGAAATCAAGAGAAAAAAAACCGGATACTAAACGACAGGAGAAAGCTGCCGCCCGGCCCCCCGAACAGATCAGCTGGACGTTTGGGACGCAGCCGACAGGATTAGGAAGTCCGGATTTTAGAAACCGTATATCAGACGAAGACGGCTGAATCCTAGGGCTGAGATCGAATGGGCCTCCGGTTTCGGGGGGCTGAGAATCCCGAGGGTCGAACCTCTCCCGCGCAAGTTGAAAACCGAATTCAGAATGTAAAAAAAAAAAAAAAAAAATCTTGCGGTCGGGGGCGGTGCAGAGCTAGACGCGGGGCGAGCTGGACTCTAGCGAAGCACGCCTCCTGCGTGCCGAGGAAAACAGTGGGAGGGACATTGGTAGAACCCCCAACAAGGGGGGGAGCCTAAGAGGGAAGAGAAGTGGGGGGGGTACCCCAGATACGTTCAACTTCTAAACGAAGCGACAACTGCCTCCTTGGGCGCGATCCGGTCGGATGAAGAGACGCCGGACAACAAGGTTAAAAAAAAGTTAAAGATGCGAGAGCCATCAGTACAGATGAGAGAAAAAACTCGACCACTTCTCCGCGGCGTTCATATTCGATGACCAGACCCATCTCCGCCCGTAACTTCGAGGCCCGCGACAGCATGCCTCGTGGCCAGGACAAATTTGAGGTTCGGCGAAAAAAATAAGAGGGCCTTTTGGGCGAGTGGGACCCCCTCGCCCCGGAGGTCCATAACGAATGCACGCCCCGTCGCAACCTCACAGCCCTACCAGTCGAGAAAGGGGGTAGAGAAGGTAGAGCATCAAAGCTTTCTCAGCGAGGTCCGTAAAAACCCGGCGGCCCTCCTTCGAAGAAAGGGGACGGAAAAAAAGGAAAAAGAGAGACTCGCAATCGGAAACGAAAAAAAGAAAAGACGTTTCCATCTCCACGAGAAATCCTCTCAAAGGAAAACTAACAAAGAAAGGTCCGGCTCCCGCCGCACACCTCAAAACGGAGAATCAAAAGGAGGAAAGAAAAAGGCAAAGAGAAGAGACGTCCCCAGATCTCACTGGGCCAGTCTTGAACTCGTCGCCGAGTCTGAGGACGGGGACGCGGATGACGTAGAAAGTCAGGTACCTCGGTGAACATCGAGCACAAAAAAAGGTGGGGATTAATAAATGAAGAAACTCCTGTAGCCACTGCTCATCAGAGGCCGCTCGTTTTCAGATAGGGGGACAGGTCCTCTACCGCCTGCTGCTGCCGGGGAAACGAGCCTGGGTATGCAAAAAGGTGGGGACGTCGGGATGGGAGGGGGGAGCCATTAAGAAGGGGTAAGAGAAAACGAAAATTATGAATCGAGATGCTTCTCCAGGTAAATCTTCTACGGGGAGATCGATAGTTTTTGAAGAGGGGGAAACTAGACGTAACTTTTGTACCAAGGGTAGAAAAGAAGGAAAAGGGAGGTTGTGTGGCACGCTCGCTCTTCGAAATCAGAAAGCAAGAAGTGACGCCCGGGCGGAGGCTGGGGGCGCCGAGAAGGGGGAGGGTCCCTCTGGATTTTGGGGAAGGGAGTGGAAGAAGATTAGTAAAATGGTTGCACCGGAAAAAAACCCTTCAATAGGCCGGAGTAAAGCTAAGCCCTGGCGCTGCAGAGCCTCAGCTATGAAAAAAAAACTTTTCTGATTTTTAATGGGAAGACTAATTACAGAAGGAGGCTACCGGTAATCGAGTGTACCTCCCCGCATCTTCCAGCAAAGAATAGCGAAAAAGCGAGGCGGCAAGACTCATAAAAACGCGGGAGAAAAACCAGCAACAAGCAAGGGGCCTTCGGAGAAAGGCCAGGAAGTGCTGGGGGGACAAAAACCATCCTTGAAGAAAAGAAGGATACACAAAAACAGGAGGGGGGGAACATGGCCCCTCACCACTTTGGGAAAAAAAAAACACCACTCCCCGGCGCCTGAGAACCGCTCGACGGTCCAGCCTCCGGAGGAAAAAGCCCCGACCTTAAAAAAGGGTATTGGACTTTCAAAGAGCCGGAGGGATAAATCTCATTCTAGGGGGGGAAAAAAATTCATCCAGAAAAAAGCAAGGCGAAAAAAGAGAACTGCCCCCTGGAACAGGAACCAAGTCAGGGAAATACTGCTTATCAAGGAATATGCCAGGTCCATAGAAAAGAAAGGAGTGAATTAGGGAAACGTCCATGACCGGTAGCCTCCTTACGGGGGGACGTATCCGTTTTCGGAGATTCTCTGCAGCGGTGGGTCTACGTTTTAAAAAAAGAAATAAGAAAATGGAGCCGGCCACTACCCGCGCAAACTAGAGTGCGAACAGGAGAGTAAGATAATAACGACTACTCCCCAGGCTCTCGTTGCAGACAGCAATGGTGTCTTCAGAGGTGGCACTTCATAGGGAGTAGGTGCGCTTGTCTCTCACTTTAAATGAGGTTATCCCCAGTTCGCAGAAACAGGGACAAGTACCGGGAACGCCTTAAAGCAGGGGCCGGGCAGGTGTCGGCGGTCACTGGTTACGCCGGCAGTGCCGCGACTTTCTCCAGCACGTGGGGGCCTCTCTGCATCGTCGCCAGCCGACTGTGCGTTGAACCGGTCAGGGGGGGGGAGAGTGGTCGCCGGCGAACGGGAGTGTTTTCGCTTCCCACCAGCGGCTAGCTCAAGCGCTCAAGTTTTTCTGTCAAAAGCGGGAGCCGGGCAAGGACACCCGGTTAGGTTTTAACAGGAAATAAAGGAAAAACGTGGACGGGGAGGAGGGGGAAGTCCAGACCCGGGAAAGGGAAAGAACCTTGTGGGGAGTAAAACGGATGTCAGGAAATTTCCTGGCGAGGGGGGAGAAGGGGGGGGGGAAAAAAAGGGCAAAATGAAGGAGACAAAGAAGACGGAAGGGGAGGGGGGAGTTTGAGGGCTATCAGGTGCGTTCTGAAGGGGGGGGGATCAAAAAGCCGTCGAAAAGAACGGGATACAAAGATGTCGAGTTGACCGAAGGGAGAAAAGAAAACAATCTGCTCGTAGAAAGCCACTAAACTCTGGAGAAAAAAGCGGGGCGGAAGGGGAAAGAATGCAACGGAAAAAAGACGCTGGAGGACCCACATCTCGACGCCAAACAACGCTACGTCCAGAAGAAGAGAGAAAAAAAAAACTGAGTTAGAAAACGAGGAGTGCAGAGAACAGCGCCCGGGCTCAGCAGGGGGTAAAGAAAAAGAAAAAAAAGGAAGCGAAGGTGGGGAACCACCTGGGAGGCTACGTCGACCAAAAGACAAAAACGTGCCGTAGGAAGGAAACCTCAGAAGACTGTGACGCCCGGAACTCCGAGAAAAGCGCTGACTGCAACACGAAAAGGGACAGCAAAAACCCAACAACGCCCGAACCGAGAGAAAAAAAAAGGGAAAAAAACTCACAAGTGGCCGAGGGAAGGGGGACTGGGAAGAAAGCGAGGGTTTGTGGGGGAAAAAAGCACACTGCGCCCAAATCAGGAGCCACCGACAGCCGCCGAAGGAAAGAAGGGGGGGAAAGATGCAAGTACCGTCACCGTCGCACAAAAAAATAGAAAAAAAGAGCCAATTAACTAAGAAAAGGGGGCAGGCAAACGCCTACCGGCTCGAGGGGAATAGACGAAAGGCCACACACAGGTGATGAGGAGGAAAGGTGGGGTGTAACAAAACAAAACAAAAGAAAGAAATCAAGATGAGGGAAGAGATAAGATTACCCCACTGGGACAAGAGGGATTCGGAGTAACCAAGGGTTACCGGCCTGAGAGCACCCTTGTCCAGTAAGGGGGAATAATTAAAAAGGGCCGGAAACAGAAAACGAGAAAAAAAGAGAGAGAGAAGTTCTCCCAGAACTGGGAAAGATTTTGGGAAACTATAAGGTGTCGAATTGAAGGGAATAGGAGAGTGCCAAGAGCCTTGGGTATGAAAGGAAGAGACTTATTGGGGGAAAACCTGAAACTGTCACGTGGGAAAGTATAGGAACCGGCGACCTCACTCGGGTCGTCCCAAAGTAAGGCGCCGCCTAAACGGAAAAATAAGTCAAGACTGAATTGGACGTTTCAGAAAGACCGGGGCAGGAGGACGTAACGGCGGCGATCACTCATCCCTGGAGCATACTACTGAGAAGAGATCAATTCAGGAAAGTGAGGAGAAAGCTTTTTTCCTAATGTAAGGGGTGGGAGGGGGAAAAAAAAACCTTCAAAAAGATCCAGCCGGGCGAGGGACGTAACCAAAACGGACGGTCAGTGGGCGAAAAAAAAAGGATCAAAGTTGACCGATCAAATCAGTCATAGTAGCTAGGAAAAGGGGGTCAAAGAGGGGGCGGGGGCCTAGTACAAAGGGTGATTTCCAGGTGGGGGGGAGAAAAAATTGGTGTGGCTCCTCAGAAGTCATAACGGGCTTGGGGAAAAAATCTCGGGGGATTCCGAAAAAATCGCAGAAGGAAATCGGTTTAGTGGGGGGGGGGGGGAGAAGAGGGAAAGAAAAAAAGTAGAAAAGTGGGTCGAGGAGGGATGCGGGCGAACGCCGAAAAGCTCGAGCTCAGACACGTTCGAACGGGAGTCAGGGGAATGAAAGGGACAGGACACAAATTCAAAAAAAAAAATGACCGTTATATATTAGGAAGGGAAAAAAAGGACAAGGAACGTCCGGCCCGCGAGGGAAAAAGGGCGAGAGAACGATGGAAGGGGTGGGAAATTTCCCCCTCCTAGAACTAGGGGAAAGGGAAAATACGAACACAAAAGGCAAGCCTAGAGTGAGAAAGGCCTGGTCCACCCTAGGAAAGGGGGAGGGAGAGAAGTCTGCGCATTTGGAGAAGAAGAGATGGGATAACGGTAGAAAGCCCCCACCAGCAGGTCGGTCAACTAAGTGAACATCAAAGTTGGATAAGCCAAAAAATACTTATAGGGAAAAACACAGAAAGAAAAGAAAAAAATCTTGAACCATATCCATAGACAAAAAGCTCTCAAGGACGATGAAAAAAAATACACGTAACTCGGTTCTGGAAAAGAAAGTACGAAAAAGAAAGGCCAAGAAAAAAAGGACAAGAAAAAAAAGAAACCGCAGCTCGTCAAAGGGAAAGAGGGGGGGAATTCTAGTCGAAACGGACACCGGAGAGCAAGGAAAAAAACGCGGGGAACGAAATGAGCTGGAGGGAAAAAAGAAAATAAGACCCACAAAAAGAGGAAATAGGAGATGCAAGGAGACAGGGAAAAAGAACATCTCGTGGCCTCGAGGACCAAATCTCTACTATTTGGAGAAGACACGCCAGTTTCGTATAAACTGAACGGGGGAAGGGAAAGGAAAAAGGAAGGACCGCGGGCTGAGGGTATTTGAGGGGGGAGAAAAGGAGAAAAAAAAAAAAAAGTAAAAAAAAAAGGCTCAAAAGGCGTATTGAGGGTGGCTTTCGGTAAAAAAAAAGAGGCTAGTCTTGGATATTTAAACAGGAGGGAGGGGTGACGAGATGCTGGAAGAGAAGGACGTGGGGGGAAAAAAGCCGAAAGATGGAAGCCTATTTGGGGGTGCATAAGCCACCTGGACTCAAAGGGGACCGCCATGCGAAAAAAGGGGGAGGAACTGCCCGGGACGCGAGGGAGGAGAATCAGAAGAGAAAGGGGGGTCTAAGAAACTGAAGAGAAGACGGGGAGGGTCACCGTGGAAAAAAATTAAAGAGGACGAGCAACAAAGGAAAGGGGTCAGTAAAGGAATATTCCTTACCTGTAAGGGAAGGAAGAAGGTCCGCGTGAAAACGCTGAATGGGTGAGGTCCATGAACAACCCAGGGAACAAAAGGGAAGCAAAGATGAAGACTGTCTCGCCCTCGATGAAAACTAAAAAGTATCGGGTACCACCTCTACAGGGGGACCAGACTTGAGACGACCGTATCCCACCCCAATCAAACGAGAGAAAAATTCGGCGCATGACGGGAAAAAGGGGGGGGAACCAAAAAAAAAAAAGGTACGAGGCAAAAGAGAAGGAGACCAAACGAACGAATGAAACGGTTCTCTTCACGCGCTCCAATCGGGGGTAAAAAAAGGAATGGGGAACTTCAGACTCCGGTCACAGGAAGAGAGTAAAAAAAAGCCCCGACGGAAAGGGAGGGGGGGGGGATCCTAAACAGAAAGGGAGCGGGTCCAGAGCTAGGGGGATCCAAGTCCTCCCACATACAAGGAAACACTAAATAACCAGGCCGAAATAGGTCCTCCCATAGAAAAGCTTAGAAAGGGACGGAGGCGCCTACTATTATCCGGGAAAGGGAAGAAGTCCGATGGACACCGGCTCGAGTCAAGGAAAAATAGAGATGATGGACAAAAGGAAGAGGAGAGGGTTGAGGAAAGGGGCCAGGGGGAGAGCCTGAGGCCTGTCCCCAAAAAAGGGTGGACCATCATTAGATGGAAAAAAACGCATCGTTAAGGGAGAAGGGAAAAATGATTGAGACGATCGAACAGACACCGGAGCGCTTAAAACAATGGACGTCCCTTTTAAAGGAAACTGAGAGTCGCGTTCCTTTAAGGACCTTGAGGAATTACCATCGCGAAGGAACCCTTACTTTGAAAGGGGAGGAGAAAAGAAAGGCCACCCCGGGGACGACCCTCGACCTGGAAGCGACGCGACCCGAATCACGTGCAGGACCCTCTACGGTTGTTGAAAAAAAAAAATACGACGTCCTCCTCCTCGGGCACCCTTGCTCAGAAGAAGGGGAAGGGGAAGAATTAGCCAGGTTGGGGTTTGCATGCGACCTCCGCTCACTGGCCGGGGGGTGTTAACACATGACAAGTCATTCCAACCGGATTTAGGCGGAGGAGGGCGGGAAGATTTACATTCTCTTGTTCAAAAGGAAGGTGGAGGGGGAGGGGAAAAAGGTAGGGGAGACCCTACATGACAAACTGGGCGTTTTTTGTTGCCGGAGGGCTTGATAGTTTTGAGAATCCAGCCGGGGATGGGCAGGTTTACGGATCGGGGCCGTCTTCCCCTTCCCAAGCGCTCGTGAAGAATCCACTCCCTCGGGAGCAAAAAAAGGTTCTACTCGTCACTTACAAGAAGGGGACCACAGGAGGAGGACAATAAAGAGGCAAACCACCCGTGCTACGCAAGAAAAGACGGGGAAAACTAAAATCAACCACAAAGGAAAAAGAGAGCGTCTGGCGGCGGGTGAAAAGGGGGGGACCAACCGATGTCCTAGACGGTTGGGAAAAAATCCTGGACGTGGAAGAGGTCTACCTAGAAAAAAGAGCGTGGCCAGTCTTCACGATCAAAGGGGGGAGAAAGGGAGGGGACCGTAACGAAGCATTGCGCTGAACTGCACCGCAGCAAGCGGATGGCACTCCACCCATCACGCCCGCCGCCCAAGCAAAAAAAAAAACGCACCTGGGCCCTGAGGGGATGGGAAGAAAAAGACAACATTTTTGACGAAAGAAAACTTGCGCCGCGGGCAGGAATAGCCCAACACGGCCGCACCCAACTGCCCTGCTCCAGGACAGGTCGCTCAAATCGCAAAGAACAGGGAGGACACCTCCTAAAAATGCAAAAAAGAAAAAAAAACAAAACCGCGACCGGCTCTCGGCGAGAACGCCACAAGGGCCGGCGATTTTGGGGAACGCGGAAAAAAAAAAGGCTCTTCTGAAACGCACAAAGTCAGGCTAAGAGAGGAAACACGGAAAAGTCGATGGCGGGCGTGATCCCGGCGTAGCCAGCCGTTACCGTCCTGGGCACTTCGATGGTGAAAGGCCTAAGGAGAGAAAGGGGGTACAAGAGACGATGTTTCTCCCAGAAAAGGGGGAACCGTGGCCACGCGCCGGTGTAGCGGGCGGTCCTCTAGAGCGGCCTGTCGAGCCCGGACATATTCCTTAGAAACACTGGGAACCTCACTCCTTAGAAAGGGGAGGAAGCCACCCGGCGGCCCCTCGAGCCGAGATACTTTGAGTAGAAGAGAAAAAGAGATGTTAATGAAAGGAAGTAGGGGGGCGGGTCAGCCCGTATTCTCAAAAAAGGAGAAGAGGAAGAGGGGCCGAGTCGGCCTGGGCCTTTCCGCAGGGGGCTGGAGAGACCGAGCCTGCCCCGCTACCTACCTTCTCGAAGGCAAATCTCGCATAAAAAAGTAAATTAGGTCTTTCTGGGGGGGGGAAGGGGCCATCTCTTACTCGGGAAGGGGAGAAATTTCCTCGGCGAAGGCACCGCCGTCCGGCGTGCCCTGGGAACACGGTGAGGGATTGGGACCCCGCCGGTTGGGGTGTCTAATCATATGAAAAAAAAAGAGGGGGGGGGGACAAACGCTCAGTGCCTCTCAAAAGGTCGCCTTCTTGCCGAGGAAGGGGGAGTATGGCGGGAAAGAGACGGAGGGGGGTAGCCGGGCTGAAATGACGAAAAGGTAAGTCAACCATAGAGAGAAAAAAGGATCCGTGAGAGGGCATTCAATTCTAAAGGAACCACATTGAAGGGAAAGAAAAGAGGAAGGGGGCAGACCAAGAAGGCCTCGTTTCCCTCCAGCCGTTCTGCCGACGAGGGCCTGTTTTCCAGTCCCCATAAAAACCCGATGGAAAGAAAAGGGAAACAAAGCCGGCACACGCCGACGGCCCCCACCCTCCGACTCCCGGAAAAAAAAGGGACCCCAGGCGCAGTGGGCGCGCTAAAGGACGGGCACTCGTCGGAGAAGAAAAACCACCTCGCGGGCCCTCCGCCGGGACGTCCGGGGCAAAGGCCAACCCCATCGGGTCAGCGAACGAGCAGCAGTCAGAAGCCGGAACTACTCCACTGAGAAGAAAAGGGGGAAATGGGACCATCGCCCCCTTCAACAGTACCGGGGGGGGAGATGAACTCCCCCATCTTCCGGCAAAGGGAAAGGAATTCGTGTCCCCTGGCTCCGCCAGGCGGTCGAGACTCGCCGATCGCGGCGCACCCGGGCGTCCCGTTATATCTTGGAGAAAGTCTTTACCCATCGCATCCTCTCATCCACACAACAAAGGAATTAGGGACAGAGACGGGAAAGAGTCTCCACGCTCATACTTCCCGCGGTGCCGGAGGATGTCCTCGACAGGTCCGTAATAGCTGCTTCTTTCAGGGGGAGGGAAAAAAAATGTTGTGCGGAGGGAATTGAAGTGGGGCTCCCGGGAAGCCGTGAAGAGGGGAAGCTGAGGAGCGTATCGTGGCGCGGCCCGTCGCGGCTCATTGACGCGAGTGGTGGATATTTCTAGTGTCCGAGAAGGAAGTTTTGATACAAGGTGATGCACAGCGGGCCTGCAAGAGGGGCTTCGCTACTACGAAAAGAAAGATGGGAGATAATCGCGACCGGTTAGCCGCCCGGCTCGGCTGCAGCCAGGCGTGCCCCTTCTGGGTTCTTCTGGGACCTACTCTGATTATGGGGGCAAAAGGGCCAAAACCTTAAAGCTCGAGAAAAGAAATGCGAGCCGACGAGCATGTCGCGCCCCGCCATATCGTGTCACTGGTAATGTGTAGGTCATCGTCCAGGTCGACCTGGGTCCGTAAAAAAGGGGAAGATGGACGAATTTCTCGCCAAGAGGAAAAAAGAGGGGGACAAAGCGGGCGTCCTAAAGAGACCGGAGCTGCGCAGGGGCACGGGGGCAAACCCCATAAAGGCAAAGGACCCTCTGTTACCCACAAAAAAGGAGTGGGGAAAAATTTCCCTAAAGAGGGTGTGAACGATTCACAAAAAGAGAGGGAAAAAATTAGGTAAGAAGTCTGCGACTCCGGTCACCGCGTCTCGCGGCCACCGCAGCCGGAAGGTGCCCGCCTTCTCCAATGAGCTGGGCGCATCGCGGAAACCTAGCTAAATCCACAATCCCTGAGGAAAACCTGAAAAAAACGAAAAGAGGAAAGCTTAAAGGGATGGGGAATACGTCGGAGGGAGATACGTGCTGATGCCGCCGCCGTCCTCGACAGCCCGTCTACGGACTCACGCTCACGGTGCTTCCGGACGAAGGGAGAGGGCGACTTTTCAAGGCTCTTCTCTCCTTCGGAAAGGGGAATAGGGGGGGGAAAAAAAAAATCATCAGAGGACCCGGCACTCGACAGCACGACACCAACACCAAAAAAAAAAAAAAAAAAAAAGAAACGGTCATCATGGAAAAGAGAACCGAACGTCACCGACTACTACACCAGGATCGCGGGTAAGAACGACGTCAGGAAAAGGAGAAAACTCCGTCTCGTCCCTGGATCCGGCCGCTATACAGACTTACCCTTTCTCTATCCCTTGCATGTCGAAGTGACGCCCGCATCGACTGGTACCGACGGGTGTAAGGAGAAGGAGGGAAATCAGTGCTTCAGCAAGCGGACCGCTGACTGACCTCGTCAGGTGTCTGCTCGAGCGCAGAGGCCGTTCTTCGGAGCAAGGTAGGTTGCAGGCGATGAAGGAGGGAAAACTTTTCTACTTTGGAAGAGGAAAATGAAACAGGGGAGGGAAAACACCGTGGCGGCCGGCGGAGTCTGGGAGATTCCGCGGGGCGCCGCGGGCAAACTTCTATCTGCACCATGACCAAAAGAAAGCGTTTGTTTCTGTGGGGCGAAGGGAGTGCTGCCTTGGCGTCATGTCCATCCGGAGGAATGTCATCTGCAAAGCTTCACTTATAAAAAGAAAAAAAAAAAAAAAGCGGCCTTGAAGACGCCCCCTCGGGAGCCTCGTCGTCGTAGCGGTGACCAACGCTCGGCGTGGCTGAACCCACTCTCGTTACGCGCCAGGAAGACGGACGTCCAGAAATTCTCAATCTCGCCCTACAACAACAGGAGGAGTCTTAAATATATATATCTACCTAAAAAGGAAGAAAAGCAGGGGGGGGGGAGTAGGTCGGCTGGGGAAAGACCCACGCGAGCTCGAAGTTTAACCCTGGACGTCGACCTGAGGCTTAGTTTGTCCCTTCAAACGGCCAAACAAAGGGGAAAAGTAAGAACTCCCCGGAACTAAGACATTGGGCGCGGAAATGCAACCTCGACAGAAGGGGGGGGGGGAAAGAACACAAAAGCACGCCGCCCGACAAACGCAACAACGCACCTGTTCCGGGGTCAGGGGCAACAGTTTGCCACCTCCCCCGAGCCCTCTGAAGGAAAGAAACGGCACCACGACATAATCCACGCCCTCCACTGTGGGGAAATCTCCGGAAAAAGGGAAAGGGGAAAATTCGCCACGACCAGTAAGCAACGCCTGCAAACGAACCGGGCGCCCGACGGGAGGCGTCGCGCTCACCCCTTGAGGCGGCGGTCCGGAGGTAACCAGGCCCCCGGTCTCGGGCGGAACGAGAATGAGTTCTCCAAATAAGAAAAAAGGATGCCCAGTCATGCGGCGTACAAGGCCGTGACCTCCCGCGTAGCTCGCCCGCGCGCCACCTGGGCCATCTTCTATGGTCCTCCCAAACGGAGATCCCATGACCTAGACGATAACAGGGCGGCCCCAAAAGGAAAGGTGCTAAGAGCCGGTGTCGCGGGCGGCTCCTGACGGTCGCCTGGCGGCTCCGGTTAATCTGCATAAATGGCACCCCTTCTACAAAAAAAGGAAACGCCGGCGAGCAGCGCGGGACGAAGGCCCCGCGCCCTTAATCGGCAGCAGCGAGAATGGACTTGGCGAGGTCCTCTCAAAGGGGGCAGGGGAGAGGGGGAAAAGCGGCGAAGGAATCAGTAGGCGCAGACGACGTATATCGGCTCGGGCGGCGATTCGGCCTGGTCCTTTTTCCTAGGTGGGGCGGTGGAGTACATAAAAACTGCTCAATCGAAAAAGGAAAAGGGGGGAGCGCACTCCATCCCCCTGCCCATTCGGCCGGGCGGCCGCCGCATGACGACCGGATCGAGCGGGCTCGACTAAGGCACCAGCCTCGGGGGAGGAATGGAACACCCGGGGGTTAGTGACATTGGGGACGCAAACCGAAGGTTGAAAAAAAGAAGGGGAGAGGGGACTGGGGGCACCCCCAGCCTGCTGGCGCCCTCGCGTTTGAGGGGGGTGGGATCACGGACGATGAAGGATCCGGGAGAGTGGTCTATGAAGGGGGGGGGGGGCTGTTTTTGGGGTTTGTGGGGGGGGGGGGTGGGGGGGGGGGGGGGAGGGGGGGGATCTTGCGGGGAGCCAGATCTCGAGCTCGACCGTCTAAGAGGGGGTTCATGCCGATTACCTTCACCCATCCGCCGCCCGGACACAGGGAGGATGCGGGCCGACACAGGGTCGCCTCGAGTGGACTTCTCGTACGAGGGGGAAGTTTTGCCATTGCACCCT
>Ga0179593_1577351_pt1 | contig 14633 bp, 16 predicted proteins | sample CZODoug2_1_08_16_FD_185931 | JGI IMG/M metagenome (GOLD analysis project Ga0179593, IMG submission 185931) | Vadose zone soil fungal communities from Angelo Coast Range Reserve, California, USA - CZODoug2_1_08_16fungal (PacBio error correction) | ecosystem: Environmental > Terrestrial > Soil >...
CAGATGAAAAAAGGTTTTATTCTCTTGGAAGAAAAGAAAAAAAAAAAGACGGTCAGGTTATTGACGATAAAAGAATTTCCTCCTATCGAAAAAAAAAGGAAAAGAATTCTTTCGGCCTCACCGTGACGGAAAAGAAGACAAAGGGGGGAAACAGGTTTTCAGAAAAGAGCTGCTGAAGCGAGGTGGCGACCCCTTCTGATTAGAAAGGGGCCTCGTGCCGAAGAGAAAGGAAGAAAAGAAGGGACAGACTCTTCTCCTCGACGCTGTCACCACGAAGAGACTGATAATTCTCCCTCCACTCGATTGCAGAGGGATATTAATGAACTAGGAGGTCGGGGACAAGGCGTCCACCGTCGCCTCCCCCCCTTTCTTGCAAAAAAGAAGGCTTGCGCTGACCAGTAGCACAAGAAAGGACCAATAAAACTCCCCCTTCTTCCCCTTCATACGGAACGGGGGGGAAGGAGCCCCTTTCGGCGGAAAAAAAGGGGGGTGTCAATACCGGCTAAACACTTTCGATTCCGGGGCGTAGTCTTCCTTTCTGTACACAGTAAGAGGGACAAGTCGCTTGTGGAATAAGAAAAAAAAAAGAAAACTTGCTCTTCCCCGAAGGGAAGAAAAGAGAACCGCACAGCTGGAAATTTCCTGGGGACCACGTGGTTTTTTTTTGTGGGGACCCCCCGGTTGGGAAACACCCGACAAAAAAGAAAAAAAAGGGGGAACCACATCCTCTCCATCTGTCCCTCCGAGGAAAGACAATGGCGCCCTCGACTAGGGGTAAAGGTTCTCCTCTTCTCTCTCCGCGGAGGGAAAGGCCCCATGGGTTCGGGGGGAGGTTCTAGCCCGCAGAAAAAAGGCAAGATCGCCCCTCCCTTTCGAAAAAAGGGGGAGGGATCTCGATCGTCAAGGGGGTGATATTCAGTAGCAAGCCGCAGGATTCTCCTCCTCCTCTGACCCAAGCTCAAAAAGGGAATGCCTGGATGAGGAAAAGCTCCCCGGTGTGGAAAAGGGAAAGGAGGGGCAAGAGTTCTCCCCTTTCCCGCAGAAAACGGGGGGGAAGAGGTACACTCCTCCCGACCGAAAAAGTTCTCTTAATTACTGCAGATGGGAAAAAAATCAAAAGAGAGGGTGAAATCCTTTTTAGGAATGCAAAGATCTTTGGAAAACAGATCCCCATTTCTCCATAGAAAAGGACATTACATAAGGCGCGTACCCTGTATAATTTTTCCCGAGATAGGGGGGGAAAAAGTGATGATCTTTCCCTCCTATCTTCGGGAAGTAATCGGGAAAAAGAGTGAACCATGAAGAGGGAATGCCGATCGAAGAGGTCTCCCTCCATGAAAAGGGGGAGAGATTTGATTCATAGAGCGGGGCTTCCCTCCCTCCTTGGGGGACCCCCCCCCCCCCCCCCCCCCCGAAAAAAAGGGCCTTCCACTCCATCTCTGAAAAAGGAAGGGAGAAAAGGGGGAGGATGAGCCAGTAAGGGGGGAAAAGTTTCTACGACGAAAGGACGAAAATCCTGATTCGAGGGGGGGAGGGGATTGAAAAGGCTCTTCTTATCCTCATATGGGAAGGTTAAAAGGAGAAAAAAGGAGATCATAAAAGGAAGGGGAAGGAAACCCCAGGGTTTTTTTTTTTGGGCCCCCCAAGAAAAGAAGAGGGATCCCAATTCTTTTTCTGGGAAGGGGGAGAAAGACGAGTACAAGCGTTGACAGCGAATAGAGGGATAGGGAATTATCAAGAAACAAATAGCTTACGGGGGGGGAGGAAGGAATGTGCGAGAGGAAAGCAAAGACTTACCCTCCTCCCATATTGAAGAGAGCTAGGAAAGGGGGAAGAGGGAGAAATTAAAAAAACAGTGTCCGATGGGAGAGAAAAAGGGGGGGATATCCTACTCTTTTCTAAGGAAAAGGAGAGAAAAGTAATTTAAGGAAAAGGGGGACCTACCCCTTCTATTCGGAAGAAAAGACAAAAGAGAAGAAATAGTTGGGGCGTATAGGAGGAGAGAGAAATTCACCTCCTGGAAGGTGGAGGGGGGGAAGATGGGGAACTTACCTCTTTAGAATGAAAAGAGAGAAAGAGAGAATATCTTCATATTATATGTTCATATTATAGGAAAAAAAGAAGCCGGGAACTTAGGCCGTGTCGAAAGAAGGTGGGGGACGATGCGCTTTACTATTTCCTTCAATCTCTATAGGGGGGAGGAAAGAAGTGGGCCGGCAATTCGTCAAGCGAATCGTAAAAAAGAATCTTTGCGAGAAAAAAAAGAAGGGGTGCCCGTCTTGGGAGGGAAAAGAAGGGAGGGAAGAGTAAGGAGATTCTTTCTCTTTACGGGAAGAGGAGAAAGGAGAGGTACGTTAGCCGATTTAAGAGAAAGGGGGGGAAAGAGGGAGAGCATTTTTCAAATATACGATAGCCACGGAGTTAGTAGAGGGGAGTAAGCATGCTCCTTTTCGGGAAAAAGGGAAGGGAAAATTACTTATCCTCGTAATGTAAGAAAGAAAGCTTCTTCAGTCTCCTTTGGGGGGGGATCAAGTGTACATCTTCCACTGGGGGGTGGAAATCTTCCACTTCGAAGGAAGAAAAGAGAGGGGGGAATATTGTTAGGAGGGGGGGTGTGATCCTCTTCTCCAAAAGGGGAATATTTGGGATGATCTGGAAGAAGGAGAATCAAAATAGTCAATATGAGAAGGTTATCTGGTCCTTAGAGGGGGGGTTAAAAATTGGGGGGGAAGATTGATCGTGAGGAGGGGGAGGCCTCCTACAATATACGTGAATAATGATATTCCTTCTCTTGGAAGAGGAAATGAAGAATCCATAAGGGAAAGGGGGGAAGGGGCGTGGGAGCTTCTGCGAAAAAAAGGGGGAAGGAAGAAGATTTTTCCTCCTCCCCGGAAAAAAGTGTGGGTTCAACAGCCTTCAGGAGTAGCCGTCAAGGGGAAAAGAAGGGGGGCTCATAATCCCCTCCCAGGGGGGGACTTCGTGGGACGAGATTGCGTGGAAGGAAAGAGAAGAAAAAAAGAAAGGATTCTTTTACTCCCGGCTGAAAGAGGATCCCCTCAGGGGTAAGGATCCCTTCCTCGAGAAAGGACGAAACTTCTTTTTTCAAAGAGAAAGGAGGAGGTTTTTTGTTGAAAAAGTCTCCAGACTCTTGAGGGGGTTCTCCTCCCTCCTCCTGCCGGGGGTAAGGAGGAGTGCCATCCTCCCAGTTGTTTAGGGAACACTGCCTCCCCTCTTCTGTGAGGCTGGTTCTGGGGGGGGGGAAAGAGAAGGGTACGGGAACTTCTCCCCAGCGATGTCCTTTTTCAAAAAGTGAGCTCTGTCCTCTTTATCCCGGTGTGGGGAAGAGGGTGTTTACTCGGTATCCACATGAAGATGGCAGGGGAGGAATTTCACACAACAGGTTAAGAAAATGTGTATGGGGTTAACCACAGGACGGGAAAAAAAGCACTTTTCTGGGTAGGGGAAAGACTTCAAAAGTTGCGGAAAGAGGGAGGGAAATGTTTCTCCTCTTGGAAAGAAGGGGGGCTTCATATAGCGAAAAGAAGAAAAAGAGAGATGCTTGAATTCCGGAATTAAGAGGAAGGTTTCTCTATGGGAGAAATCACGAAGACGACACCTCCTTGCGGCGTGTAAGCGGTCTGAGACGGTAAAGAGCCGCCTCTCTCTCTGCAAAAAAAGGAGTTGGTCGGCCCTGGCGGGTGGAAGAGGAGGGAAGAGGAGGATCTCCCTCGGAAAAAAAAGGGAATTACCAAAAATCGTGTCGTGCAGTAGGTCCTCTTAGAAAATCCTCGAGGGGAAGAGTCGAGCAAGGGCAGTCTTTCCTCTTCTTTCTCGCCGAGGAGGCCCCCCAGCCCGGCCATTTACGTGGGGAAAAAAAACAAAATCTTCTCCTTCCAACCAGGGCGCAACATTCATTTCACTTGGGAAAAGGGGATTCTTTGCGCCCCTTCTTTTACGAGAGGGATCGGGGAACCCATTCGACTTGAAAAATGGGGGGGGGGGGAGGGAAAGGGAATTTTTAATCCATTCCGGAAAAAATAATTGTGCATCTACCTTGTGTCATCAAAAGGGAAAAACCTCTCTGTTTCGCCGACCTTGGAGGAGAGGAAGGGAGTACTAGGGTCTGCGGGAAGTGGAAAAGAGGGGGAAATGATTCACTCCTTCAGCAAAGGGAGGGGAAGGGTAAAGGGGAACGTTTTCCGTCAGGCGAGAAAATGATAAAGCATAGTGTCACTTAATATTCGCGAGGGGGGGGGAAAAAAGAGAAGAAGTCCTCTTCTTTCGCTAAATGGGGGGAAAAGCTCAAAAAAGGGGGAGGGTCCCTTTTCGAGAGGAAAAAGGGAGAAGGCTTTCTATGACCACAGGGGGGGGAAAGGACGCCTTTTTTCGGTCAAAACAGATCGCGGTCGAAGAAGAGGGGGACTTTCGGCGAAAGGTTGGGCAAGTTCAGGCTAGGAACTTGGTACTTCCCATTTGCGACCAAAAGCGGGGAAAAACGTTGAAAGGGGGCCAGCGCGTAGGGGGGGAGGGAAAAGTTTTTCCTTTATGCGGGTAGAGGAAGACGTACTGGTACTTTGAAGGAAAAATTCCTTCTTGTCCAAATCATCATTGCTCTCCTTGGACAGGGGGGGGAAGAAAAGAGGAATATTCTTTCCCTTCCGGGACACCCGGGGACCTTTTTTCTCTCTAGAGCCAGGAGGGGGGGTGGGATCCATATACACGTACGGAAGGAGTGATCCCCACGCATTTTCTTCCAAGGGAAAAGTGTGGCCAAGAAAAAAAGGTTCCCTTCTTTCTCTCCTCATCTGTAAGAAAAGGGGGGAAGTCTGCCTTCTTCCTCTACAAGGAGGGGAAACACCAAGGAACTTATTCTTAGGAAAAGAGGGGGGAAGGGGAAGACTTCAACATTCACTCCTTAAGAGGAGACAGCAATCAGAACCTTTTTGTCGAGGAAGAGGAGAATGTACTCCCATTATTGGGGTGGAAGAGTACTTTATCTGGGAGGAAAAAGGGCTCTCTCTCCTACCCCTGCAACAGAAGGAACAGCTTCACCTAAGATCCTTCTGAACAAAAAGAGCCCCTTCCGATAACCATCAACTCCCTCCAATGGAGTGCTCTGTTTCCTTCCCCTTCGAAAAATGCCGATTCTGGACGCGCATCCCTTCCCCTGTGATAGGAGAATAAGTCAAACGACCCCTTTGCAGCGAAAAAAGAGCACCTTTTCCTGTCTCCAATGGCAAACCGAATGAGCCGGAAAACTTTGCAGAACGCGAAAAAGAGGAAAGCTCTCTTTCTCGTGGCGAAAACGTAAAAAAGGAGGGGGGGACTCGACGCCGAAGAGATGGCGGGAAGAGCGGGGGAAGAAAAGGAAAGAGAACCTTTTGAGCGGGAGGGAAGGAGGAAAGAAGACCGTTCCTCGAAGCAACAAAAGAAGAGACGGAACGCCTGCGTTCTGCAGGCCCAGCGCGAAAAGGGGAAGCACCAAGGTCGGCAGAAATCTGCTGCGGCGGGCGAAAAAAAAGGAAAAGGGCAAGTCCCTTCTCACCCTTAGGAGACCATAGGAGGAGCCAAGGGAGGTCTGAAATCGGAAGAAAAAAAAAAAAGATTCACAATTTCTCTTCCCCTGAAAGGAAGGGGAAGGGGGAAGTCCTTAAAGCTACAAGGAGGAGCTTTTTTCCTGAAGAACAAGATAAAGCAAAAATCACAAGTATCCCAGACCCGCAAGCTGAGGCCTTTTTCCCCCGTGTGGAAGAGACGTCAATTCGTTACCCCAAAAGAAAGATTCCCGCGACTCAAGGGCCGCACCGAAAACTCGAGATTGGACCGCAAGAGGAAAGCCCTCTTTGTGGAACGGAAAAAAGGCGAAGGGCCCTCCTCAAAAAAAAAAAGGACCGCCCCTCCTTTCGCTATCTCGAAAAAAAGGAAGAATGCCGATAACAGTCCACCGCCGCAGGAGCGAAAAGAGAGAAAACCGGCTTCGAGCCGAGCGGAGGGAAAAAAAGCTCCGTGTGAGGCGATGAAGGGGAAAAGAAAAGAATCCCCTTTCCCGCAAGAAAAGAAGAAAATGATTTCAATCGCCCGACCAGACAAAAGAGAGAAAGGGGTCTTCCCGCTTGTCAAAAATAAAAGCAGGGTGCCCTCCGTTGGAAAAAAAAATGGTGTTTAATCTACAACAAGATAAAAAAGGGAGAGGAAGTTACTGGGAGAAAAAAAGGAGAAATTTTTCCCCAGAAATGGCCGTTTTACAAAAAAAAAAAAGAGCCGTCTCATTAATTTAGGGAGGAAAAAAGGAAAAGAAGAACTCGGAAAAAGGCTTCACTCACAGCGCCGGGAGGGAGGGGAGAGAATATCTCTAAGCCGGTGCTACCCGAAGAAAAAAAGAAAGGGGGGGGGGGATTTCGTTCCTCCACGCCACTAGAAAGAGGGTAGGGGGATGATATCCCTTCTTTGTCAAAGCGGAGGAAAAAGGAAAAAGGGATTACGCCCACACCTTATTCGAGGTGAGGGAGAAAGGGAAAGGGGGGGGGGGGGCATTCTCTTCTTATCCTCTATGGCGGGTCAGGGAAAAAAGTAAAAGGAGTAAATCGAGCGGAGCCTGGGAAAGAAAGAGGATCCAATTCTTTTTCTGCATTTGTGAAGAAAAGAAAAAAAGGAAAGCCGCGTTTGCACGCCTGAGCGTGGGGGAAGGAGGAAAGGAGCAAGATACCCCTCTCTTCCTGGGGGGAGAGAGGGAGAACCCAATAGCTTACCCGCAGAAGAAAAAGAGGTTCTTCTCCACCTTCAGATTTACGAGGCGAGGAGGAAGAAATCGTATCTCCGAAGAGGGGAGGGGAAAGAAGTCTCTTCGTCCTTAATTTAATTAGAAAAAGAAAAAGTCTGGCTGAGACCTCCTCCAGGACGTGAAGGGGAGTATCTTATTATGAAAACATGGGGGGGGGGGGGGGGGGGAAGGCTGTTTCGGTCAGGAGAAAAAAAAGAGGAGCATTCCTTATCCTCTGAAGAGTCAAAGAGGAGGGGGGGGTGCTTCTTCTCGAGAACTGAGGAAAAGAAGGTTCCTTCTCCGTGTAGCGGGGAAAAAAGAAGGGGGGTACATGCGCTTGACGAATTAAAAGAAAAAAAAAAAACTTCTCCTGATGCAAAGGAAAAAATCGGAAATCGTCTCGTCCCAAAGATGGGAAGAGAAGGGTCACCCCTTCTCCGGCCCCAAAAGGAGTAAAGGGAAAATTCCCCTCTTCCTCTATTAAAGCGGGTCGACGTTCCTTTACGCGGGAAGAAGCCGCGGCTCCCTGCTTTCCTGCATCAAAGGGAAAAAGCCAGGGTTAGTGCTCGCCAGTTTAAGAAAAAAGAGAAAGACCATCCTCCACGAGGGGAGGGGGGGGGGATTGCCTTAAAAAGGGACCGGGCACCAAAGAAGGCGACGGGGGAAAGGAACTTATCGCGACTGAGAAAGGTAGGAGAACTTTATTTTGGAGGGGGCTTTTTCTCTATAAAAGAAAATGTTGGTGCATCTGCCTCGTCCAGAGAGGAAGAGGATATTTCCTATTTTATGCTGTTAAGCGAGAGAAATTCGGGAGGGAAAATTTCCGGCGAAGACGTAAGGGTTTCTCATACGATACAGGGGGAGAGTATGCCTCTGCAACGCAAAAAGGGGAGAGGATTTTTCAGTATTGAAAAAAAAAAAAAAAAAGACGGCTCGAGGCGTGGGCGGAAAAAAGAAGGGAGATTTCCTCCTTTGACATGACGGGATCGGCTGGCTTTCCACAAAAGAAAAGAGCTTACTCCTCCTCTCCTGTGGCAGAAAAAAGGCCGTTTGTTCAGCCCACAAGGAGGGGTTTCTTCCTCCATCCCTTCCAGGAGTAGAGAGGGAAGAGTGCAAAACTTTCTCATACCACGACAGGGGGGGGGAATTCTTTTCGAGATGGTCGTTAAAAAATGGAGGCCCAAAACTTCCTTCGGTAGCAGGGAAGGGGGGGGAGGGCTATTTCTCTCACCGAGAGGAGAGGAGCTTTTCCTTTCTCCCGGAAATCCTCTTTACCGGAAGGAAGCTGGTTTCCCAAACTTTCTTCTTTTTCGAGGGACTTGTAGAGACGAGAAAAGTGTGTCCCGCGAAGAAAAAAGCAAATCCCCTTCGAGGAAGGACAAATTTGCAGAGAACTCCTTTGGTCCGGAAGAGGAGATCCCATTTCCCTTTCCCTGGACGGAATGGCCTCGTGTTTCTAAGCAGAGAGGACCGTGGTGTCGCTTCCCCCCAAAAAAGAGCGGGGACGGAGGGCACACGGGGGTCGAGGGGGGGGGGGGGAAACTGCCGAAAGCGCGGGGGGGAAGGTTCCTTTTCGGGAGGAAAAAAGATCCACTTTTCGAGGGGGGAGTTCTTTCCCTGGGATCATAGGGGGGGAAAAAGCCGATCTAGTTCTTCGCGGGAAAAAAAAAAAAACTTTTCGCTTCTGGAGGGGAAGACCGAATTTCCACATCGAGGAGAAGGCCCGCCGATCCTTTGAGAAGGGGGAGGGGATGAGACCTTCTTCTTTTTACGGGGGGAGGAGAAGGGAATCCTCCTATCTCTATCAGGGAGGAAATGGTCTTTTTCGACTTGGAAGGGGAAAAAAATCGAATCCTCCCATGGGGCAATGGAATCGGCGGCGCGGGGGAGAGAGAAAATCTCTATTGTTTACGGAAAAGGAGTGAGTTTCGCGGATTTTCCATGAAGGGGCCTTTACGTCGAAGAAACTGTTCCCCCGCAACAGGGAAAGGGGGGGGCGGGGGGGAACGTTTTTCTTCTGGGGAAGGGAAAAAGCAAGTAGCGCTTTTCTTCTTTCCCACCAGCGGAAAGAAAAAAAGGGGGGAGCACCTTGCAGCCTGAAAAGGACAAAGCCGCCGCTCCTGGGCCAAAAAGGGGTTTTTCAAGGGGAAGGGGGGAAGAAAAGATCTTTTCTCTAACCTTGGCGAGAAGAGGGAAACTCAGTGTGCCCTGATTCCCCATTTACTGGAAGAGGAGGGATCAATCCTTCTCATATTGGGGGGAAGTCCGACGGTGGTGGGAGAGAAGGGGCCTTTCCTAAACGCAAGGGGGGGATGCGGGGAACGAGTTGGGGGGGAGAGGCCGTTCGCGTCAGGGAAGGGACTTTCCGAAAAGGGGGAAATCTCCCCCTTTTCGAGGAAAGGGAACGGGACTTTCCCGCCTCAAAGCCTCATCTTTCGGAGGGGGAACACGCATCGTTGGCAGAATCAAAAGATCGGGAAACGCCGCCCAAAGGAGATCTTCTTTCTAGAGCAGGAGGAGGTTCTTCCCAAACGGTTTCCTTCTCCCCTTTGTGTATGGGGAAGGAGGAATTTTCCTACTCCAGATAAAGGAAGGGGGGGTAGAACTCTTCTTTCTAGGGGAACTGTTTTTCCTTTGATGAGGGGAAAAAAGAAATCTTTGGAGGAACTGGGTTTTAACTGGCTTCCACTGCGCAGTCTTCAGGTCTTTGAGGGGAGGGAAGAAGGTTCTCTCTTGGCGGAAGGAAGACTCTCTCTTCGGTGCTTTTACGGAAAAGAATGCCTTCCTTTTTCAGGTTGGGGGGAGAGCTATCTCCCTTGGTTGGCTTGGAACAGAGGAGGCAGACGGGGCTTCCTCGTGCAAGGGGCCCCCCTCCTTTTCTTTTAAAAGGAACAGGGGATTGCCGCAGCGGGAAAATGTGCCGCCCCCCCTTTTCCTTCCCTTGTAGGGAAGGAAAAAGGATAGGAACGAGCTTCCTGTCTTGGCCAAAGGACGGGTAGGGGGAGGGGGCCTCTCCCCTTGGGTTCTCTCAAAAAACGGACAAGCCCCTCTCTCTCTCCCTGGTAGAAGCCTTCCCCAGGAAAGGGAGGTCGTCGCGAAAAAAGGAAGGGAAACTCTTCACTGTGATCTAAAGGAAGGGGGGGATACTCCTGCCGCGGAGGGAGGAAAACCTGTTCATCCAAAGGGCTCGGGGGAAAAGTAACCTGCCTTATATCGAGGAAAACCTTCCCTAATATTCAGAAAAAGGTCCCAGCTCTCCAGGAAAAGAGCCATCCCACTACCTCCTAATTTTGGATTCAACTCCCCGAGAGGAGGGATTTCTTGTCTGATACAAAGAGAGAAACAGGGGCCATCGAAGACCGCGGAGAACTGATTCTGTCGTCCGGCACCTGGGGAAAAAACGAAAGGTGAGCTTAAACCGTGGAGAAGGGGAGCTCGCCGCGAGCGTGGAGGAATAAGGAGGCTGGAACACCAGCCCTGCTGGAAAGAAGAAGAATACTTTCTTGAAGCTTCAAAAAAGGAGAGCACTGAGGTTGCTCTTTTAAAAAAGAAAAAAAAAAGGAAGAGCACCTCCTCTCCTTTCTCGGGGAGCAGGGTTACTTTCCCGATGCGTGAGAAAAAAGAGAGGCCCATGCTTCCACGTCTGCATTAAAAAAGTAGGGGAGGAATGCCGGCTTTGCCTCAGAGGGAACTGTTCAATTCCATGCCGCAACACCTGAGGGAAAGGAGTTATATCCAGGTAGGAAAATAGTGTTCTCCCCTCCACCTTATGACGGACAGGATCGTCTGGCGGCATGGCTTAAAAAGGGGGAAAAAAAGGGAAAAAGTGGGCCAATTCTCTGGTGGAAGAAGAAGGAAGAAAATCCTTCAAGAAGCAAAAAAAAGCAAGCTTAATTCAGTTTTTACCAACGTGGGGGAGGGGGGAAAGGAAATTCCTTTCCCACATAGAGAACACACTACCTTCCCGAGGGCTCTCTACATAGGTCAAAAAGGAGGGAAGCCTATTATATCTCCAAAAGGAAGATTTTTTTGAACGGAAAGAAGGCGTCTCTCCTAAGAAAAGGAAAGGATCGCACACTCCCATTGAAGGGGGGGGACTCGAGAGGAGGGGAAGAGCCTCCCTTACCCTCCGCAGAGAGGAAACCAGGCTCACCCTGCGGCGAGAGGGAAGTCCCTTCACTTTCCCCTCCTCTCCCAGGGATGAGAACTCTCTCACTAGCGGAGAAGGAAAAATTTCCCTCCCTCCCCTTTCTTTGCCGGGGGAAGAGAATCCTCCCTACCATACAAAGGATGCCTCTCTTTTTAGAGAAAAAAAAAGCACAAATCTCTCTCCTATCTCAACCTGGGGGACAAATCCTGTTTCATCGAAAGGACGAAGGGCTTTTTAATTCTACCACACGGAAAAGAGAGGCTCTCCTTACATGTAGAGGGGGGGAAGCGACACTTCTAAATTTGAAAGGGGAGGAGTCTTCTTTCCTGGGAGGGGGGTGAGCTTTCACTCCGTGAGTAGGGGGGTCTTCTAAACCGACGGGAGAAAAGAAGATGTCCTCTCTCTCTAAAGGGATCCCTCCGCTCTCTTTCTCGGAGGAGAAAGAGGAGAATAACTTCCGCTAAGAAGGGAAAAAGGGGGATTTCCTTCCACGCCATCGAGGAAAAAATGGAGTGGATTATGATCCCTTCTGGGCAAGAGGGAGAAAGAGGAGAAAATTCTCTTTCTTCTTACGAAAAAAAAGGAAGGGGGGCGGTGAGTAAGCCCTTCGGCTAAGAATTTGAAAAAAAAAAAAAAAAGGGGGAGGTCAGTGAATGCCCTAAAATGCGAAGAGAGGAGGAAATAAGGATCTCTTTGTCGGCGGAGAAAAAGAGTTTCTGCAATTGTGAAAGTAATGGGAAAAAGGAAGCAGCGCCTTATCTTTTGCTGAAAGGGGAGAAAAGAACAAATATCTTACGTCTTCCAGAGAGATCACAACCTCAATAGCTAAAAGATTCCTCTCTCTCTTTCTTCCTACACCTCCAAAAGAAAAGGGGGAGAGAGACAATTTTCCTCTGGGGAAAAAGGGGGATCCGTCCTCTTTCTCTCTGGTTCAGGAAGAAAGGGAGAAGAGGGAGAGGAGAATTCTCCTTTGAAAGAAGAGGGGGGAGTCACCTCCATTACGTTCTAGAAAGGGAGGGATATTACCCCTGTCCGAAGAAGAAAGTCGGTTTCATTTCGCTAGAAGAGGGAAGAATTTCTCATGAAAAAGGACGATCCATCTCGAATACGGAGGGGAAAGAAGGGGGGAAGGAACAATCACCCCCTACTCCGTCCGGGAAAAAGGTCGAAGAGTTTTTACAGGCGCTGGAAAGAAGGGAGACTCAAACAAAAAGGGAAGAGGAAAAAAGGGCCGGTTCCCTTCGTCAAGAGGGGGGAAAAAAAGAAAGGGAGGGAGGGGGAAGCTTTTTCTCGCCGTGAAAGGAAACTGTCTGTGAGGGAATCAGTTTCTTCGGGAAAAAAAAAAAGGAAGGCTTATTCCTCGAACTGTGCGAGGGGGAAGCTTCTCTTCTTCCTCATGAAAAGAAGGGGGGGACAATGAACCCAAAAAAAGGAAAGGGCTCTCCCTTTTTCCCTCATCCTATAAGAAAAAAAGTTTAGTAGATAACTTCCTGTGAGGAGGGGAGGGAGGGGAAAGGGGGGAGGGGGCAAACAGTAAAATTAACGTAAAGAGCCCTCTATCCCTCTGGGGGGGGAGGTTTTTCTTGAGAAAAAAGGAAAAAGAGGGGAAAAGGTTTGGTTCCGCGCCTCGCCAGCAAAGGGGGGACGTTTCCGCGAGGGGGGGGGGAGAAGCTTCGTTCGCCAATGTCCGGGAAGGAAGAAAGGGTTTTTTTCTCTTGAGAAGGGAACGAAGGGAGAAAAAAAAAAGGAAAGGTCGTCCGCTGGGTGTCAGTATTGAGGAGGGGGTCAGATTCTTTCCCGCACGAAAGGAATGAGGGCATCCTTTTACATGATCTCCTTCGAGGGGGGGGGGGAGGCTGGGGAACCTCCATAGAGGATCACGAGGGGAAAGAGCCTAATGCTTTTTGCATCCCTCAAGAAGAAGAAAAAACTCATGATTAGCCGTCTTGCCGGGGGGAAAAGGATCATACCTCCCCTAACCCAGTTGGGGGGAGCAGGGGCGTGTAAGGCCCGCCGCACGGGGGAGGGAAGGCGTTAATAAAAAGGGAGTCTCGCTCTTGGAAGGGGGGGAAGACGCAATCTATGGGAGTGAAAAGCAGGAACCCTTCCCTGAGGGAGGAGGCCGTTTGAGGAGATGTTCCAGGAGGTGGGGCCCTCTCCTCCCTTTGGGGAAGTGAACAACTTTCCCTCCTGGCCTCTCTTGGAAGGGAAGAGGTCCTTTTCCCTCTCCGTAGGAGAAAGAGGAAATTTCTCTTTCTTACTCCAGAAGAAGTGGGGGCCTTCCGTTTGAAAAGAAAAAGAGGGGGCAGATCTATCCAACGAGGTGCACAAAAAGGGGAGAGCAGTGTTAATTTTTGGACCAGGAAGGGAATAACTCACGTTCTTTGTCTGGAGGGGGGGAGCAGAAGTTTCTTGCGTCATGGGGAGAGGAGGTGGGAAAGGGACACCTATTTCTTATCGGTACAGGGGGGGAAAAAGGATTGCAAGACTTAATTCACTCTAGGCTCCGCCGAGGGGGGAGATTATCTGTTCTACTCCTGCGGGAAAAGGAAGATGAGACGGAAACTCCGCCGCCAAGCGTGCGAAAAGGTGAAAAAGTTCTTTTTTATCTTGAAGGAGTGTATAGATTATATACCGAGGGGAGCCCATTGGGTGGGAAAAAAAAGGCGTTCTTTCGCTTGGAGAAAAAAACAAGATTGTTTTCGGACCTAGGAAGGGGGGGAGGCGGGAATCTGTTCGGAGGAAAGGGGTGGGTACCGGCATGGGGAGGGGGGAGCTCCGCCCCCACCACCACAGTAATTTCAGCTTGCCGGGGAGGAGGAAAGAGGTGACGATCATTTCTATCTTGTCCTTATTCAGAAAAAAAGGGGGATCACCAACCTTGAGCCCTCAGAAAAAATCCGCTTAAGGGGGAAAGTTCATCAGGGGAAAAGAAGGTAGGGGGGAAGAGAAAAAAGAAAAAAAAATTTCTCTTCCACTTGCCCTCATGTGGGGGAAAAAGGGGTTCCCAGGGGGGGGGGATCTTTTTCCATGAGCAAAAGGATGAGAGCTCCCTTTGGTCCTGTACGGGGGGGGGGGGGGGGAGCCGGGTTCTCTCTTTTCCGTTAAGGAAAAGCCCCTCTTTCCCCAGAGGGTGAACTTCTTTTTCTTCTCGAAAAGAGTGGAGCTTCTTTCGTTTCCGCTTCGGACGCCAATTTTCGGGGGAAAAGGGGAAGCTTTCCCGCCATCTAGGAGGCGGGGCTTCTATTCCCAACGCAGTCGGAAAGGGGCGTCGGCACGGACCCATCTCGCGAGGGGAAAGTCATCTCATACCTTTTTTTCTGGAAAAAAGGGGAAATCTTCTCACCCTTGGGGGGGGGAAGGGGGGGGAAAAGGTCCTGTTCGAAGTAAAGCCCTAATCCAAAAGAAAGGGAGGAAGTAATTCTATCGTCGGAAGGGGGGGGCTTTTATCGTCCATGAGAGATAAGTGGACGTTTGAAGGAGAAGGAGGCGGGTCTTTGATGGAAGAAGGGAAGATTGGACAGCTTGGTTTTGGGGAAAAAAAAGGGGGGAAGGGGGCCCTCCCTATATCCTGCAAGGGGGGAAAAGGGGGGGGTCCGTCTATAGCCCTTGGGAAGCACTACGCGGCAGGAGTATCCCCACTCATGGGGAAAGGAAGAATTTTGCCTCCGACAGGAGAAGAGAAGAGTAATGGAATTGCCTGGGAAAAAAAAGGAAAAGGGG
>Ga0179593_1651243_pt1 | contig 14633 bp, 16 predicted proteins | sample CZODoug2_1_08_16_FD_185931 | JGI IMG/M metagenome (GOLD analysis project Ga0179593, IMG submission 185931) | Vadose zone soil fungal communities from Angelo Coast Range Reserve, California, USA - CZODoug2_1_08_16fungal (PacBio error correction) | ecosystem: Environmental > Terrestrial > Soil >...
CGAGTGGCCGGCCAAGAAACGCAGCATTAAGCTATAATTCAGAAATGACGGAGCACGCGGCCAAGCCCGTGAGAAAGAAATCACACTTGCACATACGGCATACAAAGGCCCGCGGCAGCAGGAGTCCGATAAAAAGGGTCTCGTTCAGGGAAAGAGAAAGGAGTGTATGACGGTTACGGGGTCAGCAAGGAGTAAAGAAAACAGCAAAGGCAACGCCCCTCTTGGACGGACGACTTCTAGGTGTGGGGGCTTCTAGCATAGGAAGAGCAGGCTTATACAGCGTAGAATGGCAAGCTGTAACCAAACACGTAAGATTCACCCCTTCTTCCCCGAGGAACAAGGGTACGGCAAAAACATCGGGAGGGTGAAAATTTATTGAAAAAATTCAAGGAACTCAGCTGGTCGGTCCGCACTCAAACGTTCCGGGGCGAACAGGACGCGTGTCGAAAAGGTGGGGGAAGAACAACGTTGACAAGGGCAGCGGAAAAAAAAAAAAAAGAAGTTGGATACGCTCATGTCAAGAAAAAAAGGCAGGACGATCGATGAAGAAAGGAAAAAACATTGTCTGTCCGCCATGTCACACTCTCCAGTAAATGTAAGCCCCTTCTGTAAGAGTCAACGGGAAAAGCCAGATTGTTTGAATCAGAACACCGTTTATTGTACGCGCGGTAACAAACATTTGGCTTTAGGCAACTGCAACGCACGCTGCCTGGTATATCCAGAGGGGACCGTGAAAAGAAAATTACCTCGCCGCGCGGTGGGTCCGCTTTCGAAGTCACAGGTACGTAGGAGCGAGCGAGGGAACGTAACGCATTGGCAGACAGGCCAGCATGATTTGAACCCAGTGCATCTGGAAGGGGAGAGGGACAGATCACCCGCAACAAATGCCGCACGTACGGAAAACGCTGAATTACGCGTAAGAAGTCAGCTTTAGGCGGGATGCGTAGAATGGGGGCACATCCTTTTAATAAATGACTATCATAATATCAGAAGTCTTGATCGTATAAACACTGTTACCGAAGTATCCGTCATCAGGGGGGGGGAGAGATGGGTACCTTGGATGTGAGGGAACGGGTTCCAAATCGGCTAACCGGAAGGGTCCTTGTGGCCTTAACACAGACAGCCAGGAACCGCCACCGTGAGAGAGAGGGGCAAAACCGTAAATCAACCATATCATCCTAGGACTCTTCCCGAGAGAAAAAAGCATTAGAAAAGACACAGGTTTGGCGGCGGTTTTTCTCACAGTCAGTGGGGGAAACGTCAGGGGAAAGTCTTCGGGAAAAGTCGACGCGTTGGGGACAGCTAGAGTAGAAAAGTGAATTGTACCCTCTACGAGTTTCCCCCGGGGGAGCCAGACTAAGTGGGACCCGGGGGGCAAGAGACACTCGGCGGCAACCTCTGGATGTCGTGAGAATCCCTGAGAAACGAAGTTCATAAGCTGGAGGGAAGCAAAGCAAGTGTCTCCACAAATGAAGAAAGTGTAAAAGAGGGGTCCCGAAGATCCCGACAGGGGCAAAAATGCCCTCGGTAACGGATGGCCTTTTGAGTGTGGTTCCATGAAGGGGTTTTTGGGGAAAGGGGGACCAGTTAACAGCCCCTAATCTCTAGCAAAGGCAAGGTAACACTCACAGGGGAACGGAGTAGTAGAAGCGATCGTGCACTGTAATTAAGGACAGGAGGGGTCCGTCAAGGGTGGGAGTCCTTTCCAATCGTGCCCAGGAAAATAAAGATTAAAGACTCCGGGCAGAGAACATAGAGTGGCACGGCGGGTCAAAAAGGGAAAAAGGCAGAGGCCAACCACGCTCGAAACTGCTTACAAAAACCTCCCTACTGCGCCCTCGGAGCGGCCGAATGGCGAAAGGAAAAAGTCGAATGAGACACTGAAAGACACGAGAGACCAACTCACCTACTCATTAGAGGGGGAAAAAGACCTTTTGGGGAGTAATTGGTTTAGACGAAAGCTGAAAAAGAAACGGTGTGACGAGAAAAGATCAAAAAAAAAAAAAAAAAACAAAAAATGGGATGCTGACTAGGAAACGATGCCGCTTCGACAGCTTTCGAAACAAAGAAAGACATCGAAAAAAACTCTCCCCCGCTTTAACGGACCAACAAGGAATAGACAATTCACCTCTAGAAATAGTCATCCGCGAAGGGCCGCAACAACGGATCCTAAACGAAGGGGTAGGCTCCATCCCGAAATCCTCTGGCACTAACGGTCAGTTACCCAACGAAAAGAACAAGTACTTAAAACGAATCGAGAAATGGTAGATTCGAGATACACCGAGGCCAACTGACATGTCCGGCCGAACTTCGAGAAAAAAGATAAAAAAAAAAGGGGAACGGCCCGTCACTCTCATTTAAACAGTCCCCGCTGCTCGAGGAAAAATTCTAGCGTAGTGTTAGGCGCAAGGCAGTAGGTCGGGGCATGAAGAAACGACCAGATAAGGGGGAAGACGAAAGGGTAGGTGGGTTACTCAAATTCGTAGCGATTACCCTTCCTCCAAGGGAGGGGGAGGATCAGATCATCATAAAGGTCAGTGGGGAAATACACCTCCCGTTGCTATGGAACCGGCAAAGAGATCATGCAAGAAGAATTGGGCGGAAAAGACGAGAAAAGAACAGGAGTAGGAAAGGAGAAGATGGTAGTACGATTTCAATTCTCGTTTTAATGGGGCGGTGTCTGAGTGGTGCCATCAGAAAATACCGGAGTCCCGGAGGGCGACGTCTTTTTAGGAGATATCCTTATCGTGCAGCGGAGTAGGGTTGGGGGAGGGAAAGGGGGTAACCTCACCCCACAAGACGGAGGCGGAGTCTTCAGACACAAGGCAATTTTGGAGTTTCGTAATAGGTTTATCCTTGGCTTGAGGAAGGGCGAACGGCAAGGACGAAACTAGGATGGGGATAGCAGCAAAAGGGCAGGTGGTGGTTAGGGTGCACGGCGGTCGGAGCAGCGGCTGAGGGGGATTTTCCTGCGAAGGGGACGAATAAGTCTGGGGGCAGACATGAAATGGGACACGGGTGGAGTAAGGGGAAAGAGTTTCTAGGGCTCGGATGAGGGGGGAGGGAGTTCGGCGGGGGAAAATTCAGACTGCCAGAGGGGGGGAGTGCGATTTCGAAGAACTCATGAGGTGGTAGTGGGGAGTGTTGGCCTGGTCGACTTTCAGCAAATAGGAGGGTGTAGGGGGAAAATTCATGTGAGGAGGGGTGGCGCAAGCGATCTGGGAAGGGGAAGGGGATGAAGTCAGAGGGTACTTTGCGGAGCAGGTGGAAAGCTGTCATCTTCTTTCGCGCCGTTCATTAAAATTAAAAAGATACTACTCGCTGACATAGCGACAGCGGGGGAAGAGCCGTTGATAACTATTATTCAGAGACCGGGGCGCGGCGGGAGGCGAGGGTGAAAGTCAGGAAGAGCGCGAAGTGGAAAAGACACAAGCAATCCAGAAGGTGCACGTCAGGTTGGCTCATGATTTGTCCAGCAAGAGAAGACGAGGTGTTTTGAGGGGAATGGCGCAAACCAATATCATCAAAACGGTGACGAATCATGGTATAGGCCAGGGAGAGGGGGTCAACAGCTCTTATTGTAGGAAGCGCGGGAAACCGCGAGCTCAAATCGAAAGAGATCGTGTATGTCTTAAGACAGGGCGGGGAAGGAGGATCGAGGGGATCAGAGCAGGTTGGTTAACGGGGGAAGATGGCGCATTGGGGATGAACATTCAGAAAAAAACGGAGATGAGACCAAGGAAGCGAATGACATGTCCCTGGACCCACGGGTGAAGTTGGGCACTGAGGGGACATCGATAGGCGAAAGTGGACAATGCACATCTCGTTGTTACCACGCTTGTCCGGATGGATTCGGGATGGAAAGACAGCTGATGTCGTTCGGGATGCTCTCAAGCAGACAGGAATAACTAAAGACATCGGTCTTTCTCTGCGAGGGAGAAGGGCATCCAGAAACGAAAGGTAGGGGTGAGGCGAGAGATCCATTAGCTGGGAACAGAGGAAAAAATATAAAACGGCCTTCAATGAAGCTAGGACGAGGGAATTTAGAAGAAGGACATGTATGCGGGTGAAAGCCCAGAAAAAGGGAAAAAAAGAGACAGAAGGTCCCTCGCATTGGAGGTGATGCGATGAGGCGAAGGAGAATAGGGGGAAAAAGCCGTTTCGGAAGAGAGTCGGGAGCTAGAAACATTCTTGTTCTGAATGAGGGAGACGTACTGGTGTTGATCGGTAGGGAAGAAGTGCAAAATGCGTCTTTGACTCAGAAGATGGAGGAAACCTGGTTAACTCTCATCAACAGAGGTAGATCAATCGGAGTTAGGCTTTGCCGCGAACTGGTCTTGAAATGATAAAATGGGACAAGAAAGGAGCAAAAAAAAGCGGCAAATGTCTTCCTAGAATATTGTAAAGGAGGAGGCAAGGGCACTCCCGGGAGAAGGCAAGGGACAAGTGCCGAGGGCATGCAGAAAGGAAGAAAAAATGAGTGCGGGTGATGGCAAAGCATCCTAAGCCGATCAAGGCGGCAGAAGAATCAAAAAAAGGAGGCTCAGGGAAGGGGTGGGCTAGGGGGGGAAGAAAAAGGGAAACGCCGAGTCCTTGCCTCATCTTAAGGAAGAAAAAGTCGTGGACGAGGAAAAGGACGTAGACAAAGAAGAGGAATGCGTTGTGCTCTATCTCACGGAAGTATGAAGGGAGAAATGAAAGTTGGAGGTGAGCCACCGAGACACGGCGGAACGCAAACGGAGTTGAGCCGGGATTGACTGGTAGGTAAAATTTGCTGAAAGACAAGGTGAGGGAGGGAGGACCTCATCTATTATACCAGATCTCTTCTCTCTTGAGAGAACGGTTGATGTAGGCGGAGCCTGGAATCAAAAAAGGGAAAACTGAAATCAAAGAGCTTTTTGCATCAAGAAGAGAGCGGGCTTCGGATAGCTGGTATGTGATGCCTAATATCCAACGAGCGGTGAGGAAGAAAAAAAATGCGCGTTAACGGATCGTTTGGTTCCGTACCCTGGCGGTGTGGCCGGGGACGGGTAGGCGTTAGGGGTTGGTGAAAAAAGGGAAAAGAAGTATGGGGTTAACCAAGCGGAGGAGCGAGGTCGTAGATCATATCACTCCATATAAGATCCGAAGGGCTGCAGAGGGGAACTGTGGGCCTTCTGGTTGTTTTATTGTTCAACAGGAGAAGAAGGAAAACGTCATAAAAGGGAAGTATCTACGCAATACGCGATCATGGGGGGGGAGAGGAGATGAAGGACTTAGGTATCGCGAGGCATGGAGGCGGCTGTTAAAGCAGGAGGTTACTAAATGGAAGCGTGGGCCTAATCTAAGGCATATTTGCCTGGGGCGAAAAAAAAAGGAAGAAAGGCTGTTTTGAATGTAACTGCAGAAGCAGAAGGCGATCAAATAGGAGCGGTCGGACAGGAGTTTTAACCCAAGGGCTAGAGGGGGGGAGGGGACGGAAAAGGCCCATGAGATCTGGTTTCTAAGATCCCTCGGAAGAAAAAGAATTAGGGGGGTCATCGACGGGTATGATTAACGAGAGCGCTTTATCTAGGTCGATTCAGCGTCCTGTTGTGAGGAATCTAGCCAAAGGGAGGATGAGAAAAGAGAGGCCTCCCCAAGCCGGATGCAGGTTGGAAGGAGGAAGAAGGCGGATTACTCCAGGTCGAGATGCAACCTCCTTCTCGGAATACTTAGTAGGAAGCCGAAACAAGAGAAAAATAAAACCTGAACTTAAATCCAAAAAGCGGGTTAAAGGGTATGGCGGGAGGAAACGCCTTCTACGGTTGTATCGACGGCCTATTCGAGATCCCTTTTTAGGGATCCGCAGGAGGGGATAGGGCAGGCGGGGGGGACAAGGCTTGGGATTTTTATCACGGAGATTCGGCCGACAAGGTCGCAGTCTGAGACTCTCCAATCGCTTCTTGCCGACCCATTGTGCTACGTATACACGAGAGCAGCCATCATAAATTATAGTGCTGCGACTAGTAATAATTCCATACTTTGACTGTCATCCACCACCAGGTGGAAATCACCCAGGCAAGGGATCCCACGATTGTAGACACTTCTTATGGTGTGTGCGTAGATAAAGTCTCCGCATTATCTATGGTGGAACCTAAGAGTTGGTAAAAGAGCTCCGAATGAAAGACCCAAGAGCCCCGGTGTAAGGGGGAAACAACACACTCAAATCCGCGAATGTGGCGGCAAGTCAATTGGGAGAATTCGGAAACTCAAGATTGAAGGAAAAGCACAGAGGAAAGCTCATTTGCGAAAAACAGCTGTCGGGAATATCTAAGTCCTCAAGTCGTGACATGAGGGGGGAGGGCATGGAAAAAAACGCTAAGAAAACACGACGCTGTACGTGAGAAAGAAAAAAATTGAGTTCCTCCACATGCAGAGTATACTGAACCGACGCGGCTTCAGAGAGAAGCAACGTGTTGGAGCGTGGTGTTGGGGATCGGAAGACCTTTTCTCGGACGCGAGAGAGTCGTTTTGGGAAGAGAGGAGGCACACAGCTGGTAGGGGAGGAAACAAGTTAAACATAAACCACACATCCTCCCGGGCAACCCCTCGCCCGGGCCCGGTTCACGTCCGTACGCTTTCCGTCAAAGGGGGGAAGGGGGGGGAAAAATTCGGAGGAGGGGCTGCTTGATAAGGCCGAACGCAGAAAGGATTCAATTCTGCCGGTGCGCTCAGACGGAGGAGTCGGGAAAAAGGAACCAACTCAGAGAAGGGAACTGTTCATTCAACGGCCTTTGCGGAGAGGGCGGGTCCGAGCTCGAATTCAGCGGCACTCTCCTCAGAGAAAGGCAGAGATCCTTATCCAATTCTCGAGAAGAATTGGAAGGGAGGGGAGAGTCTGTCCCTAAACTTTTCATTCCAGCGAAAAAGAAAGTACCGCAGCATCAGAGCGTGGGCCTAATTCCGCTCGTTAGAGAGAGGGAAATCGGGCGGCATCAGTTTGGTGAAGAAAGCCAGCATTAAAAGGAATCGCCAGCCACTCCCGCATCAGGCAGGTAGAATCAGTGATGAAAAGAGATCCAACAGAATGGGGATTAGATACTGGCGCGGGTTAAAGAACACACCGCAGAAGCCAGAAGAAAATCAGGTGGGGAGGGATCAGCTTGGATGCTGGTGAACACTAGAGGCGCCAGGTACTCAGATCCAAAAGATGTTAATTGCGAAGGTGGGTCATGGGACCATGAAGGGGGGGTATAATGCACTCTAAAAACTATAACGGGCGTGGGTTGTTGGCCCTGGACTTTCGCTCGATAGACGAAGAGGGTAGAGAGACAGTCAGTAGGGAAAAACTGAGAAAAAAGCCTTCCAAAAAACTTGGCAAGCATAAATCCACCTGTCAGTCGGAATTCCGGTCATCCACGGGGTGCATAAAGGAAAGGAGGTAAAAAGAGGGAGGAATGCGTGCACCACCTTTCAAGGTAAGCGTACACGGGTAATTCCGCCTCGTAACGGGGGGGAGGCAGCCAGCAGGGGGTGGTAAACTGTGAGGAAACAAAGACGCGTCCTGCTTACACTTCCTGGACAGAGGATTAGGAAATACGAGGCCCCTGGAGAAACGATAGTGCTGGGCAGACGCTGTCTTCCCAATACGTAAAGAGAAAGCGGAAATCTCGCATCCGTAAAGAACATCAGCCACCCGGGAATGAATGTGATGACTAATGAAAGAGGGTCAACCAAAAAAAGATCAAATGTGACACAACATCCTTGGAGACCCAGAAACTACCCTTGAACGACTTTGGGATGACCTAAAAGTAACGCGCAATAACTCTCTTCCTTGAGGAACCGGAGAGACAGGGCGGATATCTAGGGTCGAGTACAGATAACGGTTTTAAAGAAGCTTTGAGCTGAGCTGAATATTTTTTGTAATCACCTGCATGAAAGGAGGACGCTAACCCCCAATCCTCTGAAACCTGTAAACGGGAAGAAGACAAAAAGAAAAAAGATCCATCAAGGAAAATCATCTTAGAAACAGGTACATAAAATGTCGGTAGCCCACCATGCACTCATGACCAGCAACAAAAAGAAAACGATAATGCAGCGACCAAAAAGGGGTTCCATTCCCACTACCGGAAAGACTGTGAAGTAGAAGAAACTGCACACCAATCGGCAAGCACTGGCAGCTCCTCAGGGTAACACGACGAAACACCACAGACGACCGATCGTGAGGTCTCGAGCCCAATAACGGTTAAGGGGGAGGCCAATGATCTGTGAAGTCTCAACGTCGGCAGATCTAGCGAGCAATAACCCAAGAGAGGACAGCCAAGGGGCACTACTTCATGTGTAAAACGCTTCTGCCTCGGACCTTCTTAAAAAATTCTAATTTTCCTGGCAAATGTCGTCGCCCATGGCAGGAAAGAGAAAAATAAAAGTCAACGGGGAGGAGCAAAAGAGGAGTTTGGGCAGAACCGACATATATCGTTCCAGAACAACAAGGAAAGCAGAATCATCTCTTGACGCCGGGCTGGGAAAAAATGGTGACGTCGCACTGAAACAAACACCGTGAAATCCTTAGAAAGAGAAATGCTACCGAATCTCTCAAAACAGCTGGGGAAAGAGAGAGGGCGGTCGGGGGAGGCCTTACTGTTAATTAGGAAATTCACGGTTAGGGGTGCCGGGCCATTATCCAACCGGGAGGGATTGGACCGCGATAGTCTTGATTGGATCTGTCATCTACGGGTCGCGTGCATGACAGATCTCAGGAGTTGGAAAAGAAGGGAAGACGAAGGAAAAGAAAAGGATCAGGGAGTGTATTTTGACTTTTTCTTCCTGCTTGTCGGGGGAGACGGCCATGTAAAAAACAGAATGAGAAAGAAATGGGGGACAATTAGCATTAAGATAAAGCAGGGCGGGGGGGTTCGCGCGGATTCGGTGGGTCCGGCGAGAGGCCGACGGTGAGAGGGGAAATTTAAGAGTTGGCTCCTCTGAACCTGTAGTGGGACGCGACTACTTTTGACGGCCTCTTACGTAAAAGGAGTCAGAGGAAGTTGAAGGGAACGGGGTGAGTCATTTCAATTGAGGGATGGGGCCGATGTTCGAAAGATTTGAATTCCTCATTGGGGTAGTGTCAGAATAATGACCGTGGGGAAGTGTCCATGGATAGAGGAATTAGGATGTGGGTGAAAATGTTGTTAAAAAATAGGGAACGTTTTGAACGCGTATAGTGGGGGGGGGCCAGACGTTGGGGCAATGGGAGGATGCCGGGAGGAGACAGAAGTCGGTAAGTACATTCGCATACGTTAAAATCTCGTAGGACGCGCTTTTTCCGCCTTCGGCTAACCAGTGAAGCCGAAAGGGTGAACGGCGCTGTGATGGAGGGGAGCGGGTGGCTTGGGGGGAAGGAGACCGTGGCGGGTTTCCGCAACAAGTCTCGGCTCAAAGATGGAATCAGGGGAGGTTGGGTCAATCATGATCGTTGGTGTGCCCAGGTTGGCACCAAGAAGCCTTTGCAGAAGAAAATTGAAGAAAATAGGGGGAACACACGACTCATATCCTGGAAGAGGTGGAAATAAGGGGGAGCTTTTCACAAATCCTCGAAGGGACCCTTGTGGGATTTCGTACAAGGGAGAGTTAATAGGCTACACGGGACAGAGTGTTAACGGGGGGGAATTAGGGGGAAACAGCAAAAAAAATGCTGCAGCCGTGGGGTTCAAAAGAGGAGGCAGTTTACGAGTACGGGGGGGGGGGGAGGATCAAGAGGGCGGGAGGGGGCTAGAGCGATTTTGCACTGGGAAACACAGGGACGTTGAAGAGACCGTTTGTGCCTTTGCCCCTCGATCTTATTGACCCGGGGGATTCAGGAAGCATAAAATGACGCTCAAGCACAAGAGGCTGGAATCGCGAAAGCAAAAAGAATAAGCGACAGAGTAGGGCTGGACGGTGGACAGGCAGGAACCCGGATAACAACGCTGGCGGGAACTAGAAAGTACAATGCCTGTTGAGAAATTAAAGTACCTTACCAGACCTCGGGGTCACAGCCACGACGGGGGAAAACCGAGACAGAAGGAGGGTCACTACTTGGCGGATGGGCGAAAACCGCATAGAGAATCATGGATGAAGGGGGGCGGAAAATTCGGATATCAAAGTAAGAGGGACGGGGAGGGGCGCTAGTGGTTGCGGTCCTAAAAGGCCATTGAACAGGTCCGTTAAAGTGACCTCAAGGGAGACTTTAAGTCCAAAGCAATGGAATATAAACAATACGGCTTTCGCGCTTTATACCGAAAAGTTATAGATATAAGACAGAATTTAGGGGGGTCTAGGGTAGGTGTAAGCAGGTGCTCGTCCTGCTAATCAAAGCACAGAAACGATCCAACCTGAAAAAATCGGCAGTCGGGTACGCGATGCGGTGCCAGTCGGGTGTCTGACAAAGGCCAAAAGGGGGACCGCTAAAAACGGGGGAGAAGAAAGAAAGGGAATGCTTACCATCACGATCATCCGTCTAGACGACGAGCTAAGGGCAATAGACTGAAGGATAAGCCAAGTTTCCAGCGGAACTTCGCAGGAAACGGTTTGAACGGATGCGTAAAGCTTCCTAAAATCAACAATAGAGTTTTAAGCATATCAAAACATTAAAATGCGCAGAAAGAAAGGTGGCAGAAGACAATCTCAACACACCATGGAAATCTCTACTTTGCACGTTTGGCGATATTGTGACGGATGGTGGGCGTACATCACAAAAGGCTCGTGGGCTTCAAGCGATGCAAATAGAGGCTTCTTGAGTGAGATTAAAGAAATCTCTGCAAGGAGGAGACGGGGGGGAAAATGGGTATCCCGAGCTGGTTTGTTGCCCGCAGGATCAAAAAGGGGGTGCCAATTGAGGAATATAACAAGTTATCTGCAACTGCCTGAAGTCCAATGGAGAATACAATTATGAGTAAATGTGGGGTTAACGGTACCACGGGACGTTGGCAGCCGGTGTCCTGGGTTACGTGTGTTGTTTTGGAAGGGTTACTCTCGACAGGCTTGGAAGGAGGAGGAAAATTCACGAGAACGCAACACATGGTCCGGAGCACATGGGGAACTGTAAGGGGACCAATGGTTAGGGGAAGGGGTGACAGGACATTCAAGGGAGTGTCGAAGGGCAACCAGGAAAGACGAAAGCAATGTTACAGACGAAGTGGCCGAGGGGACTATTGGGGGGGGGCGCACCAGGGGAGGAATGAATGTGAAGTCGAAGAAGTATCGCGGCCTACTGCTAATTATTCGAATTCGATAGAGGCGTTAGGGCAAGGAGGTCAGGAGGAAATTGAAAGGAATGGAAAAAAGTGAGTCTACTGCAGGCTGAACCCTCTTCAGGAGCGCTGAGAAATCTTGGGTCCATCGACAACGAATAATGGGAGGACACGGGCGTTGGATGGTCGGACTTATAAAGCCGGATTGGTTTTCTGTAGTACACTCGAATGGAACGCAAGTAAAAAGTGGGGTGCATATACAAACTTGGGTGAACCGCACGGAAGCGAGAATAATCTCGAGGGGAAAGAGAGGATGGAGTGGGGGAAAATCAGACAAAACAACGGGGAAGAATAAAGCCTACCCAAGCCATTCGCTGCGAGGGGCCTCGGAAGCTAATAGACTGTCGGATGAAAAAGCTGCGATTCCTTGGCGCCTGTGCACGTGAAGGGGCAAAAAGGCAGCACAGCCTTGGAGCTTAACATAGGAAAAAAACAAAAGAGAGAGCGAGGAAAAAAAAAATAGAAAAGAGAAAGAAAAAAAAGAAAGCAAAAAAACCTATCGGGACGTGATATGTTAGGGGCCACCGCCTACTACATCTTGATGCCGAGTGTCTCTTTCTTCAATAACTTTTCACGATCGGAGAGAGAGTTGACGGACTACGTGGGAGAGACCACTGCGTCCATTGGAGGACTCATAATAGATGAACCTCGGCAGCCCGTCAGGACGTCTCCTGCTTCCAAAAGTGAAGGAAAATACTTAGAGGAGAAAAGAAGGCGCTCAGAGGGGCCGCTAACCATGGCTTCGGCTTCGTGAAGTAATTACCTTCGGGAATACGGTGACAGGGCCACATCTTGTGACAAAAAAGACAACATCTAAAAAGAGGTCAGGCAGCGGGACGTAGTTGGGGAGCGCGCACTCTCGTAATATCTCTCCAGCATAGGGGGTTCACACTAGCGAATTGAAACACAAGGACGAACTTAAAGGCAACAGCCCACAGTGGTACAAACAGACGTTCCACGAATTGAGCCTCCGCTTGAGGATTTGACGCGACGCAAGGGGGTACACCGCAATCTTAACTCCCGACTCTCCGTAATGAGTCACCACCGCTTTATACTCTTTGATAAACCACGTCTTGAAGAAACCGCTGCGGGGAAAGTGATCTGACCGGCTCATTCTCAGGTGCGGACGCTCCGCACAAATCTATTAAGTCCCTAAACTCCTTGCAGGTCCCATTTCCAGATCTTCTCCAAACTTACACAAAAAGTTGACCGTCAAAGGAGAGGGGGAAAAGGTGGGACGGGGAAGGCTCCGTGAAGACGGGGTTACTTCACAGGGAGTTTTTGAATCACTGCACGCGCGCGCCTGGTGAACGGGTGGGGTTTGCGTTGACGCTCCGGGATACACGAATTGAAAAAGGCGTCAAATTGAAAAGAGAAAAGGTCAGGGGATCGAGCGAGCGAGGAAATCCGGTCGCTGGGCTTATCATTGCAGGGACCTGCGTGATGCTTCCAGCCAGAAGAAGCATGAGAGCTTGTGGGGAAAGAAAAAGAAAGGGGAATCGTCATAAGATTCCTTTGATGGGGGGAGCATGGTCGTCGGCTGGGGAAGCTTGCCCGGAGAAGGAGAGAACACCGCCAGCCTTTCAAGGACAATTCTAGAGGAAACTTGTTTCACTGATTGAGAGGGGATCTGTCGCGCGTTTTCGACGACTATGACGCGCCAAAAAACTTAATCCGAACCGGGAAGTGGGAGCTGTGGGGAAGGTTTTTACCGCGAGAAGTCAAGGAGAAATCTGTTGGGCAAGGGCCTTAGGGGAAAAGAGACGACACGCAAAAATCAGCCGAGATGAGGGATTTCGGGGGAATCGAAATACCTATGAGGGCGGGAACCCGACTTCGCAGGCACAGGGGGGAAACACAGGAGGTGGCGAAAGGTGGTGTTGGACACTTGTAAGGGCTTGCTGACCACTGTAAGGACGAAGGTACTTCAGAATCGAAAGCGGCATTTCTCTATAGAAGTGAAAAAGTGGGTTAGCCTTCCCGACGCGGTTAAAAAGTCACCCTGGCTCTCTCAACTCTAAGGTGCGTCTTGTTGGGGTCCGGGGAGCCGTTCGAACTCAAGGAAGAAAGGTCTGTCTAGGGAAAGGTAATGATAGTCAAGAAAAACCACGGGGGGAAGTCAGCCGGTCCGTGACACCAACCAACAGGGTCATAGTCCCGGTCATACCACGGGGGGCATCCATTCACAGGACCGGGACGTCTCTAAAGGGTCGGGATGCAAGCCCAGAGGACACAGGGGTAAGCGACAATGATTCCGCCTCTTGGAACCCCCCGATTGGCTGGAATCGGACTTGCGTAATTGTTCAAGGTCCTGTTCACGCATCCCTAAAAGGGAAAGAGGAAACGGTCCGGAGAAAGGAAAGAAGAACGATCAGGGCACATTGCTTGGAGACACTCAACAGGTTCCTTGAAGCTCTGTCTGTCGCCATGAAATAGGAAAAAAAGAGCTTTACATCGAGAAGGCGGAGCAGAAAAAAACCACAAGAAATTATTTATGTAGAATTGGCGCAACGCGGGAAACTCGTCGAATGCTTTCCACCCAGAGCCACCGCGGCACGGCAACGGGGAACGCAACTGTTTATAAAAACAACAGGAAAAATAAACCGGCTACCTTTCCACGGCACACGTCTAAACCACCCCGCATCACGGGAGATGGGTCTAGGGGGGAGTGATCAATGGTAACCAAGAGAGGTCAGAGATATTTTTAATCGGTCTGGACTAAAACGGCCGCCCGTGACAAGCTTCACACAAAGAAAAGACTCACAAACCGCATAGAGGAAAACCTGTCCTGAGGAAGCCAACATGGCCCTCGGAAATCAGACCAGCCGAACCATACCTGCTTTACATCCGCGCATGGGGACCGAGAAACGAACACGGGGAAAAAGAAAAGAAGAGTTAGGATCATGAGAAAAACTCTTCCTCAGACCAAAAGTCCTCGCCGAGGGAGACGCCGACCTAACTACTAGAAAAGAGTAGAATAAATCTTAAGTAAAAAGTCGTAGGGCCACTCGCGTTCCTCTCCAGGGGCAGTCCCTGCGCAACTAAGGCCCAGAGGAACAATTAACTCAAAACCTGATCGCAAAGCATCAAAGAAAGGGGAAGGGGATCCCTATGCTCTTAATTCTATTCTCTGTGGTTCTTCGTCCCTTTCCTTCGCCCTGTTCTGCAAGCCAATAAGACTAAGAAGTCATTATCCTTTAAAACTCGGGGGGGGGGGTGGGAGAGAAAAAGGAAAATAGAACCCTGCAGGCGCCAGCATTTAATTCAGCCTCATAGAATTCGAGGAGTGGGGGGGGGGGGAGACAAGAGGTTCAGGGAAGGGGAGACGAAAAAACACAACGTGGATATACAATTAAAGAATTGGAATCTGAATTTGCTAGCGCA
>Ga0179593_1809719_pt1 | contig 14633 bp, 15 predicted proteins | sample CZODoug2_1_08_16_FD_185931 | JGI IMG/M metagenome (GOLD analysis project Ga0179593, IMG submission 185931) | Vadose zone soil fungal communities from Angelo Coast Range Reserve, California, USA - CZODoug2_1_08_16fungal (PacBio error correction) | ecosystem: Environmental > Terrestrial > Soil >...
GTGCGAAAAAGAGGGGGGGGCAGGAACATCTATCCCTGCCAGGAAAAAAGAAGAAGGTCAAAGACCGCCAATGGAAATATCACGGAGGGGTTAATTTTTGCGTCACAGTGGTCAGGTCAGTGAAAAGTGGAGAAAGACATATCATCCGAGAAAACGGGGACAAGGGGTTTCGACCGAGGGGGGGACGAAAAAAAATTAAGAATTTGAAGGGTACACGCACACTGAAGCGACGGAGGGAGTCGCGCGAAGAAGTCGCCGAGTCAAGCAACCTAAAAAATACGCGGAAACAGGGGAGCGAGTCTACGGTCAAATCGGGCACCGAAAGGCAAAAACAGAAAAATCGTAGCAATGAAAAGAACGGGAACCATTCAAGCTTTGGGGTCACATGGGGATTCTAGAAGAGCGAAGGACAGGGCGGAAAAACAAACCTGTGTTAACGGGGGGGGAAGATAAGGAGTCCCAGAAGCGGGTCCTAGGCAAGGCAGCAACCTCACACGAGGAAGCGGGGGAGCCACAACGAGGGGGGCATTGGACTTGGCTTTCGGCGCCGGCAACTTCGACCGCAGCGCCAAAGGGACGATATCCGGATTGGGGGCATTGTGTGTGGCCCAGCTGCCTATGGGTACTTTGTGGGGGGGGATTAAACGTTCCAGCTGGCCCCGACGCACCCTCATGCACGAGGGGGAACTTTGCTTTGTCACTTCCCACTCTGGTTAAGTGTGCACACGCCGTACCGTATTCAAGCCGGGAAGAAGATGCAGATTTCAAGTCTCAGGGAAAAGGAAGAAAAGATGCCAGACTGGCAAATCTAATGAGAAGGGTTAGCTCTCTATCCTGATTGTGTAAAGGGGGGGCGATGACTGACGAAAAACATGCTTCAGAAATGGACTTTATCCCGACTGCCACCGAGTATCCACCTCCCCTTCCATGAGTACCTTAAATTTCCATTCGAATAGGCTTTCGTGGCAGGTTCGTACGAAAGAGTTGACAGCGAAACTGAAGAAAGAAGTGATAATCAGGGAAGGAAGAGGTGTCGTAAAGGGGACAGAACCGAAGCGGCATTTCTAGAAGTGAAAGTCGAACGCATGACAAATGGAAAAGGAATTGAAGCGCAAAGCCGCGAGGCGGAAAAGAATTGGGGCAACTAAGACGGCAGACGGGAAACACGGGAAAACGCGAGGGGAACAAACGAAGCACAAAACCGGAGGGCAAGGAAAGAACTTTGGGGGGCAAAGTACTAAGGGGGTCGCAAGAGGGACTACTAAACTAGAGGGCGAAAGGAGAGGAGGACAAGAAAGGGGGACGGGAAAGCGTAAAACTGTGAATTAGAACCACCGTGGCGGGGTTCAAACTGCGACAGAGGGGGAGAAAGAGCGAAAAAAAGAGGTCGCGGGTACACAGGGACGCGATTGGTCGGGGCAAAAGGTTCTCCGGGGGGGGCAAGGAAGAAGGGAAGAAAAAAAAACGTGGGTAAAAACCAGGTCGAAAGCCTGGAACGAACGAAGGGTTATTCATAATAGAAAAATGGGGACCAAAAACCCTGATGAGGGGGATCATCACTATGAAGAGGGGGAAAGGGAACAAAGATATGGTTGTAGCTGCGAAGCCTTAAGAGCATTCATGCCGGAAAGGAGTCTTTTTTTGAGAGAAAAGATTGTAACCGGGGGGGGCGGGGGAGAGAGAGTTGGTAGGGGAGGGGTTCGTGCGCGGTAAGAGTTAATCTAGTTAGCGGCGCCACTGGTATAGGGGAAGACAAGTGGGCAACCGTTGAGAGCTCCGCAAGAATATACCTCTCAAAGGTCCTATACAAAAACTCATCAACACCCCAAAAGTCCGGAGGAAGAAGAACAGCCATCGACAAATACTACCTTCGGCGAAAAAGACACCCGATGAAGGTAAAAACGCCTACGCCTCAAAACGTAAAAGAATCAAAAAACCATCTAAAATTCATTAAGAGGAAAAACAAAAATAAAAGGAAAAAAAGAAAATCTAACAGGATCTGCAGAAGAGCAATCGGGAAAAAATCACAAATGACAATCTTAAAAAAGGGAATTTGAAGTTGACGCACCGGAACGAAAATGAGAAGGAAAAATGCGGTGAGTCAAATAAAAGAGGGTATTGTGTTTTGGACAGAAAAGCAGGGGTTTTTGGCGCAGGTGGCCAGGGGAGGTACCATCGGTTAAGAAGGAGGGGGAGTCGGCGCCATCAAAAACAGGCAAAAAGATGGGAAAAGCTTGAATGAAGAGAGGGGGGATTGACGTATGACGGTGGAAAAAAAAATAGAGTGCCTCGTGGTCCTAAAAGAAAAGGAAGGGTTTGGGGTGGCTGGCCCCGGGTCATGACGGGGTCTACGAAAGGTTGGGCCATTATGTGAAGGGCGACGCGGCCTGGGGACCGTGGGATTGCTAGTATGCGCGGGTGGGAAGGTACAAAGCGAGGGGGACCAGGCTGTTTTTGAAAAAGCAATTTGGGAAACGAAAAGGACAATACGGGAAGGATTGAAATCGTTCTGAGGGGGGAGGTGCAAAGAAGGGGCTTCGAAGTAAGGTAACGGAGGCAATCCTATAGGGGAAGGCCATAAAGGGGGGAAGCTCCCGATTGCAGGGAAAGAAACAACGGAAGATTTGAAAGGAGAAATCGTCTTATCAATAGACTATTTGAAGCTCCCGTAACCCTTGAGGACACATGATACTATAAATAAAAGGGGGGGCGACCGGCAAACGAGTATTGATTCACTGGAAAAAGTCGGAAGAAGACACTCGCAAGGAAATACAGGAAAACGTTTGTACCGCACGTTGGATTACCCACCGTCAAGGGAAAGGGGGGGGGGGGAGGAAGTTTGCACATTTGAAGACCTGCCGCAAAAGGAAATTGTGTATGAAACAAAGCTGTGTGGTAACGCCTATGAGGAGACGGAGGATTGAAGCGAGTCTGACTGATGGGTTGGAAAACCAGCTGAAGTAAAAAGATAAAGTTCACGCACTTATCCTCGGGGGAGGACATGTTTTCAACCGTTGAGGAATGACAGAGATCTCAGTGAGGGGAGAGAGGAGCGGAGCTAGGGAGAAATAGTCAAGGGAAAGCAAACAGTCGGGCGCCACTTTAGGAAGGCGACGAAAAGGGGCGCGTGAAAAAGAGGGAAGGGGGCTACTGTGTATTCACCATGCCGGAAACAACAAAAGAGGGGGGGGGAGGAGAGAGTCGTTTCATCAAAATGTAGGAGAAGAAGGGAACGAGCCGAGTCGATAACGACTAAGAGCCAAGGAAGGGGACCGAAAAAAAATAAGAAAACTACTCAACAACAAAAAAGTATGGAGAATTATTCTGTGGGGGCGGGGGAGGGAAAGGAAATGGAACCTCGACCCTTGGAAAAAAGAGAAGGGACTGGGAGTAGCGCATTTGGAATCTAAAAACTAAAGAGGGAGGGGGGAGCGGGGAAATCGTTAGAAGTAGCGGCCCACGTGGGGGGGGTTGTGTCTTAAATCCGAGAACACCGTCTTCGGGCGCACACCACAGGAGGAATTGAAAATCAAAGGGGGGGCCTGTCTTGGATTTTCGACGGGAGAAGAAAGGGCGCCGAACAAATTAGAGAGTGAAAATAGCAAATCGCTACTGCGACCGCCTCTATACGAGGGAGAAGGAGCGAAGATGAAGGGGGGATGAAAAAAAAAATCTGACGGCAAAGGTTGCTCCGGACGTGTCAAAGAAGAGGGGAGTCCCGACACGGGCTCAAGCTGGGGAGTTGAGACAAAAAAAGGGAGCTTTGCGGGCCGCGGTTTCCCAATGTTTTAAAACTCCACGAGGCAAAATGTAAAAGGGGGAAAAGGTAACAAAGGACCGTGCCAATTGTGCTGGATGGAGTCGTCCTCGTAGAATAGGGGGGGACGCTTAGAAAGCCGACTTCCAAGAGCGTGAAGCCGAACCGGCCAACAACACCGTAGGAGAAGGGGGAAAAAAAGGATGAAGACTGAATCAAAAAGAACTCAATAGCCTGACTCGCTGAGATCTCAAGAGTTTCAAATGCCTCAAAAGAGGGGCGGCAGTAAACGGAGGGAGAAAACAGCAGGCCGGATCCTCACTAAGAACCCAACGAAAGGATTGCAAAAAGACAACCAGACCGGGCGAGGGAAAAATCGAAAGCAGGGGTCGGTCGAACAAGGGCTTTTTAAAAAAAAGAGAATCGATAAAGGCGCGAGGGAATAAAGGAGCAACGCAACTAAAAAAGAAAGGGGAAGTGCAGATAGCTCGTCGCCGGTTCAACATCTTTCCCCAGTCTTAAGGCTTGGAAAAACAAAAGGGAGGAAAAAGTCGGCCAGGAACAAATCAAAAAGCCTCTTTGTCGAGGGGGTAAAGGAAAGGCTTCTCCGTGGAACACGAACGACGTCAATACCAGGGCTGACGGGCACGCCAGAAAAAATGATGTTACTGGGGGGCGCAGGAAATCTTAAAAGGTGAATCGGGAAGCTCCACCCGATCAAAAAAAAAACCGCCAGGGGGTGAAAAAAACGGCCAGGACTTAATTGGGGGCACCGCGTAAGGTGCGTCAAGGAAAGGGCCCCGGTCTTGGACAGGAAAAAACGCCATTCGGAACGGACTGTAGGGGTTGATTGGTAAACCTGGGGGGGGCCCCCACAAGGGGAAGGAATGGGCTGATTTGAATTGGTTAGGGGTGGGAGGGGACGAGGCTTGCCATTTCGTGAGATCATGTTGGGCCGGCGTCCGGGGGGTTTGAGAAAGGCTCGAAGAGGGGGAGGTAGCCCGAGGGAGAAGGTGTACAGGGGAGAGTTGAGGATCAAACGCTGGACAGGGTGGGGGGGTTGCACATAAGGTGGGGATAGTTGTGCGGTAGAGAAGGCGCCCAACTGTGATCCCCTTCTTCAAACAAAAGAAGGAGGAGACGGGATTAAAACCCGCGTACAACGTCAAAGTCAATAATAGTGGGGGGCAACCTCCACCTGACAATTTTGGGAAAGAACAGAGAACGAAAGTCAAGGAGGGAGGGGAGGGGGAACATTTCGCCGCAACTGTAAAAGATCCATGGGAAGGGACTGAAATTGAAAGCTGAATTGAAACATTCAACTGGTAGTGGGACTCACAAAGGGGGGGAGCGTGCATCCGGGGGAAAAAACCTTAAGAGGCGCTTGAAGAAGGGAGGACAACAGTTTTACTGCGTCAAGAGGCCGGTCAACAAAAAGTGGGAAGAGGCGGCCCAGGTTATCGGAGAAGGGGCATCTCTTTTCGATATTCTCAGGGTCTAGCATCACGAGGGGAAGAACTTGGCTAATCGCAGAGGAGAAAGGAGGCAAACGTCCGAGGCGCTACGTTCAACACGGATTAGTATACGAAATTCGAGGAGCGGAAAAAGTTCTTGAACTGCGCGCAGGGTGTTCATATAGGGGGTGACGGAACTGTGAAAGAGGGGAAGGCACTTAAATGAAGGAGGGAAGCCGCGTTGCGGATCTCAGGGGGGCTTGCCCGTGATTAAGCGAAATGAACTTGCCCAAAGAGGAGATCCTTCCGGGGGAATTAAAAACATAAAGACCCTATGAAGGGTTCTGGGGGGGGGGAAAAGGAGTCTGGCTTGGGAAAAGTCAGGGTAGCTTACTGAGTACTACGAGAGGGTCCTTCGCCTTGGCCAATTACGTCCGGTAGGGTGTGGGGAGGGGTCTGCAAAGGCGTGAGAAAAAAATTCGGGTCAAATGGAATTTCGTGGGACTTAACATAGAAGGGAGGAAAAACTTGGTGGCTACGCTATGAAGCGTCAAGGAAAGGCACGATGGACTGCGGAGGAAGGTTCAGGGTCTGACGGGAAATTAGAGGAACGGAAAACAGGGGGCAGAAGTGGGGTCGTGAAATTCGCAGCAAACACCTCAATCGAATAGGGTCCGGAGGGCCAGCTGGATGGATCAAGGCCCACACTGGGCAAAAGAATCTGGGGGCAAAAGACACCGAAAAAAGGGGGGGTCTCAATCCATGACACAAGAGCCCATGGGGCCAAGGTGTCGGCGGGTCCTGCCGCCTCGAGAAATTCGGTTGGAAGAAAGCCCGTTACAATTGTGGGTAGTACCTTTTGAGGGCTCCGTTAGAAACATTGCGATGCGTTGGAGGGGCGGTTCACGTGCGAACTGGGTGCCACTTCGCGTTAAAAATATTTGAGGGAATGCTCCGTGCCGAAAATGAGGGAAGGGGGATTGATCAACAGAGAGTCGTCCCTGTGAGCTTCAGAATGAGGAGGGCAGGTTTCGTTCAGTATTCACTTGGGCGAGACCCTTAAACGTGGGCACTGTTGTGGCGGATCGGTGAGAGTGCACAGAAAAAGGAAACAAATTAAAAATCCGAGTATTCGCCAGGGAATCGGTGAAGGTGAAAGAGAAAAGGCGGTTTCCTTTATGATGTGAGTCCAATCTCAGTTGACTAATCTCACAACAACAAAGGGGTAGGAGGGGAGAGGGCCGGGGGGGTGGGGGGGGGGGTGTTGTGTGTGGGGGGGGGAGGGGGGAGGGGGGGGGGGGGGCGGTGGGGGGGGGGGTGGGGGGGGGGGTGGGGGGGGGGGGGGGGGGGGGGGGGGGGGGGGGGGGGGGGGGGACGGGGGGGGCGGGGGTGGGGGGGGGGGGGGGGGGGGGGGGGGGGGGGGGGGGGGGTGGGGGGGGGGGGGAATTAAAGGAGCGAAACCTCATAAAGTTTAACTTCCTATTCCCCTTTCTAAGGATGGTGGGGGGTGGATATTTGGCTTAGTGGGGAGAGGGAAATAGACGGAAGGGAAGCGCCAAAGGGTGACGTTTTTCAATGATCTAGGAAAAAGGATTAAGTACCTTGGGGGGAAAAAACACACGAATTCTTACCGCAAACAGAAAACCTATTTAAACCTTCGACGACCGGACTGGAAGCGACCGTCCATGGAACGCGCAAAACCCAAAGTCCGGGGATTAACGGCAAGGCAGCGTTGTTTTGAAAAAGGGGGGCTTGCAAAGAAAGAGGGAAGGGACGAAACACACCCAGAAACGTTAATCTTAAAGGGATCTGCCAAACCGAGTAGAGCATGAAAACGCCGAAACCGACTAGCGATCCGCGAGGGGGCCAATTGGGGGAGGGGGTGCGACTGAGGTTTACAGGTACAATTTCAGGCACTGATGTGGGGGGGACAAAGGCCGGGGGGACTTTTGGGTTCCGATTCAAAAAGAGGGGGGGGTCAAGCGACGACCGAATTTAAATATGGATGAGGCGGACTCTTGCTTTACGACCTCCAGAACTCCGGCTCGTGATAGACATCTAAAAAGAAAGGAAAAATCTCCAATCTGGCGGCGAAAGAAATCTTCCGCCGGACGTGGTGGGGTACGACGGTAATTAAAATGAGACAAGGGAAAGAGAAATTGACACCCGAAACGAGAAAAAGAGCAAATCCCCTGACGCTAGTCCGGGGCCATTAATAGCTGTCTTACAACAATTCGCCTGACGCATCCTTGAATAAAAAAATCGGGTGAGGAATAGGAAGCGCCTGTAGAAAGGAAGTGGCGATGAAAACAAGAAATACAAAAAGAGACGCACAAAGCGCTCGCGGGGTTTGAATGCTGACCCAACGACACCAGCGCGGCCAAAAAAAAATGCGAGAAGTGGAAATTTGGGAAATTCGAATACTAACTAAGAAGTGAAAGAACCAGGTCGTCGCGCGGGACGGGTTGCTATCGGGGAAGAAGATAGAAAAGACTTAACCAGTACGGCGCGGATGCCGCATCTAGCGGAAAAATTGCGGAGAGACTGGGACGGATGGTGGCGGATTGACCCTCTGAGCGCAATGCGAAGACAAAGGGAAGAGGTGCCAGGCCCGGAGAAAAGGCGGGGTGGAGCAAAAGCAAAGCTGGACATGCTTCAGGAAGATTGAACTCGAAGACGCGGCCCAGGAAAATATTAGGGGGGCCGAAAGGGTCGCTGGGAGCGGGGGTCAAAAAGGGGTCAACCGTTCTTTGGAACAGAATTGCCGGGGGGGGGACGTTGTTCCAGTCCCGCGGGGAACGCTGTCAAAGGTCGAGCGACCTGGTATCGCAGAATTCGGAAGAAAAAGGAAAAACGCAAGAGCAAAAAACGGGGAAAATAAAAGTCAATAAAACCAAAGAAAAAATCTTTCATCCGAAGAGCCAGCGGCAGACAACCTGCTGGGGGGCCCCGAGGCAAAGAAAAAAAAGATCAAAAACTGAAAAGAAAAAACCTTGAAAAGAAAAGTCATCGAAAGCAAAAGGGGATCAGAAAGTATACCCGGCTCCAGCACCGGAAGCAAAAAAAAAAATGCACGTGGGAAAGGCCAATCAAAAAAAGGATAGGAGGAGTTGAGAAACCTTATTCGCTGGCAGAACAATCATAGTGGGATGTGTGTGGGAAGCGGTTGGGGGGTTCCCACCAGGAGAAGGATGCGAAAGAGGGGGGTAAGCAACAGCAACTCAAAAAGGGTCGGGCTTGCCGGGGGGGAATTGACGCGTTTCAAGGAGCAAAAAAGAGAAAGCAGCCGGGGGGGAAGGTGGACGTTCATTCCTGCGAGATAAGTTGGAACATGAAGGGCGACGACGGCGCCGACAGAAAGGGGAATGGAAAAATTAGGGCATGGGGGCGATGGCGCCGCGTTTTTGGGGGACAGCCATGGTTCGAAAGACGCGGGAAAAGGATGGACTCCAGGGATCGGCTGGATGCTTTGGGCACGAGAGGGGTGCGGTGGGAAGTGGAAAGGGAAAGCCCGCGACATCACCCTGACTCCTAGGCCGAATCTAGGGGGCCCGCGCTCTGCGCATCCATATTCTGGGGGGGCCGCAGCCGTCAACTGCAGCTTGGGAGAAAGATGCCAGTTCGTTTGAAAAGGGGAAGGGTCGCTGACGCGTAAGGACAAATGAAAGAAACGAATGGGGGCAACCGGCAACGGGACTTAAGGGGTTGACCTAATCAAGGTGGGATGGAGGGTTACGGGTAACTCAAAGCGCTTAGATTTTGGATCCGAGGATTGGGACCTCAGAGGGAACCAGGGGTTGAAAGCGCTTTGCGGAAAAATTTTGGCCGTAGAGAAGCGAAGAAATCATCGCTTAAATAAAGGTTTAAAGACAAAAGGTCGATCGGATTTCTGTAAGAAGCCGCCTGATCAGCGAGTCCAGATCCACGCCCTACATGGGGCAGAGGAACGGGAAGCACCGTAAAGGGCGCAAAAGTGGGGCAATCTGTCGGAAAGGGGAAAAAGGATTAGTAAATCACGCGAAGGAAAAGAAAAATGTCATCACTGCATACTCCTCGCCTTAGCCGTTGAAAAGTATACTAAAAAACTAATGCCGGAGGTAAAGGGTGTGTCGCCGGGGGGATAAACAGGGTGGGAGGAAGGGTAGTTTCATGAGGGTCGGATGTAAGTTATAGAGGAGGTCCCCTTGGCACCGGCTCCGGCTGGGAAGCGCAGTTTGGATTAACAAGGGGATGCAAAATAACAAAGATGGTGGACATCAGGGGCGCGGGGGGGGGGGGGAGCTTCTGTCTAAAAAATTTCCGAACCGTTCGCACGAGAGGGTCAAAATGGGCTAGGGGGGGGGAAGACTGATCCAAGAGGGACACATAATGAAGGTCGGGCATCTCAACGCTGCTGGGGACATGTGCTCTATAAAGGACTATCAAAAGGAAATTTTTTCGAACGAAAAGTGAGACGAAAGAAGCGCTGGCAAAAATCGGTAAACCGCAGAAGGGGAAAAATACGCGGGAGTTTTCCTGCCCACGCTGTAGAGGGGGAAAAGAAAAAGTGGAAACCCAATGTTTGCAAAACCCCAATGAAAATCGGAAAAGGGACGGGGGGTAAGACAGTCCGAATCTGCGACTTCAAATCACCTGTTCTGAGAGGAAGAGGCAGGAGATGAGGGGGTCTTCTTCCAGCCCCAAATCAATCGAGGGGACATAACCGGGCCAAACGGGACTAACTTCCAGGGGGGAGGGCCAAAAAAAAGGGCGGGCCCCGAAAGGGAGTCGAAAAGGGGACGAGGGAGCTCAATCGCGGGTTCTTAAAGGGCGGAGCGGTGCAGTGCTTTAAAAGTCATACGACCATGGAAGAACAGGAAAAAAAAACAACACAACCGAAAAAAAACGCGGATTTGACCATCAATCAGCGGAGGGCAGAACAAAGGTTTAAAAACGACAGTCAAAACATAAAAAAAAAGGTTCTAAAGGCAAAAAAAAAAAGACAAGACACCCGGGGGACGAGGAGTCGCCCTTCCTGCGGGCGAGCAACGATGACATCTCCATAAAGGACGCGGGGGAAATGGGATGTTTGGCTAACAAAAAAAAGAAAAAATGACAAAGACGGAATAAAACAGTATCTTTCGGGCAAAAGAAAACATCTTTTGAATGGGCGGGTGGGAACCAAGAATCGCCTTTAAACAAAAGGAGAGAAAAAAACAAAGGACTTCCCACCAAAAAGTCCACTATCGTATTGGAAAAGGTGCGAGAAAAATATGGAAGGGTAAGGAAGGAAAGTCGTGCGTGGAAGGTGGGGGGGCGGTAAGCTAGACACAGGCTGATTGAGGGTCCCCTTTGGCATGGTTGTGGTGCGGTGCGGAGAAAGGGTACAGGCCGTTGGGGGTGGTAGGGGTTCGGCAAGTGGGGGTCTGGGGGGGAATTGCGTGTCTTGAAAGCAGGGGGTTGTGGGCAGAGGATGGCGGGGAAATGCGTGGGTGGGGTCTGCTGCGGGTTGGATGGGAAAATCAGTGGGGCGCGGTGGGCAGGGCATTTGCCACTGTACGAGGACAAGTCTGTACCGCGGGAAAACAAACTAGGGACCCTTTAAAGAAGTAACCAACCAACCACAATCTTCCCACAAATCCACAATTGTGGGCCCCTTTGCCCAAAAGCTCCGAGAGCAGAGAAACGGCCCAGCGGACCTCACGCCAGGAAATTTTCCGGGCAGGTTCAAGAAGCCTCCGAAAAAGGGGGGGTCTCACAGGTGGCTCGAAAAAAGTAAAAAAAAACCACGCTTATCAAAAATGCGGCACGGCCTCAAGAAAGTTTCTGCATAGCGCCAAGGGACAGGGTAATCTCGAAATCCAGCAAGGGGAAAAAAGACCGGGGCAATCCTCCTCAAATAGGGTCCCGATTACAGCAAGGTAGGGATGGGGGGGGGATCGATACCTGGCGAAACGCAGCATACCAGAGAACTGCCCGAAAGGGGGGTAAGCGAAAGACGAACTTGGGCCATTCCGGTAGGCCATTGCGTCCGTGGGTGCAAAGAGGGGTCTGCTGACCGCGAGGAGGAAAGAGCAGCGCGCAAGCTTACAAATCATCCGGGTTCCTCTGCTTGGTAATGCTAGAAGGGGCATCTGCGAACATGCGGCGTACCGGTAGAAAAAAAAAAAACTAATTGAAGGAAAATTAAAAGGAAATACAAAATAAAAAACTGCCTTAAATGAATTCGCTGGGGGAGTTGGGAAGGTGCCGCCGCAGGTGGACGCCAATGGGACCTGCCGGGGAATTTCTGAGACGTTAAAGTAAGGTCCGGGCGGAGAAAAAGGTAGCAAGTCAGTCTACGAAGAGGAAGGGAAAAGCGGGTCTCCGTTCTTGGGAGTTCAGACAAAGGAGCTACGGGGGCAAAGAATTCGGCCAACAGGAAAAATCACCATTAAATAGGGTCGTCTCCATCGACTCGTAACCCAAAACACTCGTGGAAAAGAAACTATGGAGGAGGGGGGGTAGTAAGCAGGGTGCCAGGCTACAGCACAAGTCCAAGCCCCCTCGGGTGGGAAACAAAGGAAAGGTCATGGTTTGCTACGACGAAGGGGTAAGGGAGGGGAATCGAAAAAAAGACACATGGGGTCGTCCGGGCCGAGGTCGCCAGAACGCCTTTGAGGTGGAAGCAAGGCTTTGGGCTCGCGTGCCAATAGCATCGCTCAAAGGGAAATATCGTCGAAGGTGATTGCACTCCGAATGCTTCGTCAAACCTACTCATACTGCGGTTTGAAGCAAGCCAGCCGTACTGTGCGAAAAAAAAAAAAAAAACCCGTTGCACATGGCGAGCGGCAACTTGCTGGGGAGGCGGCCCCCAGCGGCAACGAACATGTGAACCCAAAAAGGCACAAACGTGAAGAGACAGGGCACAAAGGTTGGAATCAAATGCCGGGTGACGGGAGATGGCAGCCAATCCGTTAGTCAAAAAAGCATCTCGCAAAAACAGAGGGAGGAAAGAGATGTGAAACTAAAGGGGCAATCTATCAGCGCGAAAAGATAGGGTCAAAAGGCCGAAAAAAAAAACGGAGATCGGATGTGGGGTCGGGGGGGAATTGGGGGGTTTCATCTTAGCGGAACCAAATGTTGACGCGGTAGGAGCGCTCGCAATAGAAGGGAGCGAACAAAGAAACGCGAAGGGACGAAGGCTAGGTCAGGAAAGAGACCTAAGGGGAGAATGCTCTTTCAGCAGGAAACGCGGCAAAGCAATCCGTGAGAAACAGGCCCCATGGGGGAATAGCGGATAGGACAGGACACCCATTGTGAAGGCATGAAGTATCTGCCAACAGGGAAGCGGGAAGAAAGGGAATAGCAACAGACACCGAAGAGAAAAAAAGGGGGGGGGGCTAGAATGAGCCGGGGGGGGGAAAGTCCCAAGGGGGCTACGAGATGTCGGTGGACAGTCGCGGGACTTTGGGGTGGAACAGCTGGCGACGAAGTTTAGGGGAGTGTTCTCTTGCTGGCACGACCGCCGTACAATCGAAATGGCGTCCTGCAACCGGCTCAAGCGAGACTCATTAAAGAAACGTCGGGGAGAGAGACCGTGGCTCCAAGGGGGTACCAGGGAAATGAAGGACATCAAAAGCCGGCGATGGACCTCACGCTGCAAAAAAATCATAAAAAATCTGAAATTGAAAAAAAGGGGCTATGCGGATGACTTACAGAATCCTAGCCATTGCCGTAAAAGATTGGTCTATTTCCTACCGGAAGCCCGGGAACAACGACGCAGTACAGATTGAAACACCGGATCGATAAAGCGCGGCGCGGAAGAATTCGCCCAGAAAAAACGACAGAGGACCGAAAACGCAACAACCTCCGCGAGTAACTGGTGGGGGTGGCAAGGCGGCTACTATAAAGGACCGCCGAGGGGAAAGTTATAGCGGTGAAGGGATCCGCTGTAAAGGAACTGAAAAAATGCGCGGTGAACATAGTTAGAAAGATGGCGATTGGATTTTCGCTGCCCTGGTGGGGAAGGAACACACAGGTGGCTTAATGAACCGGCCGGAGCCCGAAGAGGTGCAGCTAGACAAAATGCGACACCAAAGCCGCGTGAAGAGTGAAAGCGCATTAGAGATTTGTCGGAAGCTGTCTCCGCGAGATAAAAAAAAAAAACGTAGATTAGATAAAAAAAAACTAGCTACGGGGGTTTACACTATATAAGAAGGGGAATGCCCTCTACATTTAAAACAATAGAATCCCCGATGAGCAACCCTGTTGTAAGCGCCGGGGCGACGGACCGCGATAAAAACCAATGATTCCGATCAACGCAAAAGCCAAAGGCAAAGAATCCAACGACTCGGCATCACCGATGTAAACAACAAAGCAGGACTCAGAACCGACTAAGCCAACGGTACAACCTAAGGGGCGCAAAGATCAAAAGAGTGTAGGAAAAAACCACATCACAACCTACAAGGTCCTTGCTGGGGCACTGTACAAAAAGGGGTATTCCGTGGCAAACTTTGGCAATAGTAGTGGTTGGGGCGACCTCGTTTTGCGCGGGAAGGGGCCAGAGGAACGATCGGGAAAACAAACAAAAAAAAAAAGGGGGAGGGCGGCCCGGAAATGGTAATTGACGGTGAAGGGCGGTGGGCACGGCGAGAAACGGGAGAAAAATTCGACCGGATTGAGGTCCGTTGCAAAATACGAGTGGGCAAAAGGACGAAAAAAAAAAACGCAATCCGTTGCTATTAGCGCGTTGTGAGGATTGGGAAAAGAAGCCGAGTTTCGACGCGTTTTGAAGGTGTCCCCCGCGATTTAGGGTCAATGGGGGGGTCGGCTTGGTGTACTTTGGGGCAACGACGGTCGTCACCGAAGAAGGGGGGTGACCGGCGTTAAAGCCGCGCCTTCAGACAAGTCCATCGGAGAAACCAAATAGCCAAGAGATCCATAGTTCTGGGCCATAAGCGGATCTGAGACACAGGAGAAGCAATTAAAAAGAGTAAAGAATGGAGAAAGGAGAGACAGATAAACGAAACTGGAGACCTGGGCGCAACTATTCGAGGGACCGCCCAATAAAGGGAAGAGAAAGGGGGCGGGGCTGGGGACACCTTGAAAGCAAAGTCAGCGTTGGGAAACTAACAACGTGCCCTCAATGCAACAGCAGTCGAAAAGGGTCGGGGGTTCTCGAGAGGAAGAAAAGAGTAAAGCAGGATCCGCGGATGGCCGGCACTCAAAAAAGCAGGAGGCTCGATCCATTGGAAGGCCGGTGACACGAGAGCCAGCGCCCGACAGTTTTCTGAAAGTCTGGGGGACAAAAGTGCCGAGCCCGTGGGGACAGGGGGTCGGCACTTGGCACGGGGTTAACATAGCCGGCAAAAGAAAGAAAAAATTGAGGGGGGATCAAACTGCGCGAAACCCGCAGACATTCCTTTCAGGAAACGAGCCAATACGGGCCCAGCAACGAAGAA
>Ga0179593_1420121_pt1 | contig 14632 bp, 13 predicted proteins | sample CZODoug2_1_08_16_FD_185931 | JGI IMG/M metagenome (GOLD analysis project Ga0179593, IMG submission 185931) | Vadose zone soil fungal communities from Angelo Coast Range Reserve, California, USA - CZODoug2_1_08_16fungal (PacBio error correction) | ecosystem: Environmental > Terrestrial > Soil >...
CAGACCCCGACCTCCGAACTAAATGTGGGGATAATGATTTATGGGATACACGTCGATCACAAGACCTGGAGATGTTTTCCCTAAACATTCCCCACACAAAACAAAAATAAAAGGGAGAGAGCGCACCTCCCAAACAAAAAAAGCGATTTGGTATAAAATAAGGGAATTCAGACAAGGAGGCGGCCAAGCTCCCGATTGTCGAATTCGCATATGATCTAGGGGGGTGAGACACTAACGCTATTGAGGAACAACATTTAGGGTTCATATGTGGGACTCGGGAAGACTACCGTGCTAGGGTGCTTCGTCTGCACCTAAGACCGAAAAGCAAAAAAGCTATAAACTTTCGGTAGACCGCATAGCCTAAATATAGCCACTATCGCACAAGGAGTAAAAAATCGTGACAACTGAAAGACACAATTGGAGAAAACGAAACAAAAAACAACTGCTTGAAAAGAAAATCGGGGAGTCAAAAAGCACAGTTCCGCAATATCCAATCTCAAAAAAGGGGGGTGGAACGCCAGGTTCTGGAAACATGTAAAAGGAAACAATTAGAAGAACACTCCTCTGCGCGGAACAGCGGAAAATCAGAAAAAGAGAATTCAAGGAGAACTGACATACACAAAGAAAAAGCCGTCATCAAGTATCGGGAAAAAAGAAAATTCAGCGGAAAGAACCAAAACAAAGTGATTAGACAGGAGAGGTCCAGGAAAAACAGAGCAATTTGATGCCGGACACAGGGAAGAACACGGGGACTTGTCGAAACCATAAAGGACGGAATCGAACGAAGGGCGGCGACGAAGAAGACACAAACACCATACCAATGTGGGGCACTAACAAAGGGGAATATAACTAAAAGAAGGCGGAAATTGCCAGGTTCTGCAAAACAACCCAATGAACGACCAGGTCGGTGTTTCCGGGAATGGTGCCGAAAGCAGTTGGACCGGGGCAGAACCGGAGAGGAGAACGGAAAACTAGCTGAGGTATATATTGCGGTAAAAAGTCGACGCAAAAAAGACCCATATAAGAATAGCCTGCACGAAAAGGTGACCGAGGAGGCTGTTGAACGGTGATGAGGCATGTGGCGAACATGGAGTCGACGTAAACCATGAGCAAAACCCCTGAGGCGAAAAAATTGAAAACGCCACCCTCGCATCTGCGTCGTGTGTGGCTAGAAAATTCAGGACATAGCCCGGATCGGGGAGCAGTTGCAGGCAAGGTTTCGAAAAGCTGGCCTATAAAGCGAACTAAATTCAAAGAACGGGAACTAAAAAAACAAGACTGAAGGAGAAAGTTGACGGTAAAGAATAGGTCGATCCAAATCTTTGGGCCCGCCGGCGAAACAAAATGCGACAGACCAAAGAAGAGCAAAGCCAAAAGGGGAGCGAAGAGTCACGAAGGTGATACGAAGGAAGCCCGTGGGTTTTTCAGCCGAAAACGCCAGATCACGCAAAACGCTAAAAGCAAGAAGTCTAATCACTCCGAACCGCGAGCCGAAGCGCGTTCTCTGGAGGCCCTAAAAGAAAGTAGTGGGACATTAAGAGGCACACAAAAAAAGCGCTGCACAAGGGGGCAAGTCGAATCCCGAAGGAGGGACAAAATCGCATGGGGGAAGAGTAGCGGGTTAAGATGTTGGTGCGAGAAAACTCAGCGATACGCATTTCACATGCAAAAAAGAAAATCGCAGGGCTCCACAGAAAATCTGCCAAAAAAGAAAAAAGGAGGGGTGGCACCGTTGAAAAACCCACAAGCCGGGAAAGCACATCTCAATTTCTCTCGGCGGAAGAAAAACGCAAAATGGTTCGCCAGTCTGGTCAAAAATCCGTCCCAAAGAGGGGAAGAAACTAAAAACCAAAAGGAACGCTTTCTCGGGTTTTAAATCAACGAGATGGGGTCAGCCGAGGCTCGGGGGGGGGGGAAGGTGTTGAAGGGAAAAAAAAAAAGAAGCGACCAGCGCCAGGAAAAGAAGAACAAACAAAAAGTGATGAGGAGGGGAAAATAAAGATTGCCGGAGGTCGCAACCGGGGAGAAATTGGTCAAAAGGTTTCACCCCCCTTGGAGAGGGGCAACATGGAGAAGGTGAAAGGAAAAGAGGGGTAACAAAAAAAAAGATGATTAGTCGCTTTGGAGGAACTTAAGGGGAAAAGACCAAAACGGAAGGCCTTGCCGACGGAACAGGGAAGGAAATCCTTGGCGGGGACAAAAGAAGGAGGGTAAAACAAGCCAGAGTTGGGTCGAAAACTGATGCACTCTTTGAAGAGGGCGACTGGAGTGCCGAGAGAGAACGAGAATTTTGAGACATTCAAAAGGGGAAAAAGAGGGAAAGTAGCGACTGGCTCTGCAAAACAGATCACTGAAGGGGCTATCACTAAAGGCGAGGAGCCCTGGGACTGTAAAAAAGGGGCGGCGTGGGACCTAGGGGGGGGGGGGGGTAACTTCGGGGACGGGCTTTTGATGTGGGAAGGCAATAGAGGTCGGGTAGTGGCGAAGATAGCAAATTGAGAGCGGAGCGCGTGGGGGGAAAAAGGAAAGTGAGGCAATGGGGAAAAAAAAAGGGAAAAAAGGGGGGGGAGGGCAGGGTGAGGCGATCGCTGGGGTGTTTCTTGGAGATGGAAAGAGAAGAGATGCCGGGAGGGATCTGGAAACGAAGTAAGGAAAGAATTGTGTGAAACTGGAACGGCGCAGTGTGTTAAGCGGCATTTTCAGGGGGAAAGGCTGTGCAACAAGCGCGGGGGGAGAGGAGGGAAATTGAAGAAGGCGGAAATCGAAAAAGGACGTAAAGAGGAAAAAAAGAAATATTGCGCAGTCTTTCCGGGGGGGGAGAGGTCGGATCTAAAGGGGAGGTCCATCGCTGTAGAAAAAATGATTGGAAGAAAAATTGATTAAGGGACAGATTGAAAGAGTCCGCTGTTCTAAGAGAGAGTTAAAAAAACAAATATAAGGCGAAATAGGGAGGAGGGGTGAAAGTTTGATCGCGTGGAGGGGAAGGGAAGGGGAAATCAGGGATGATACGGGCGACTCCATTGGTCGGAACCTCAGCTTCAAGGCACCGAAAAAAATGAACTCAGGCCCTGAAGGGGAATTATAAGAAAATCCGCAATGGTCAGCCTGTATCTAAAAATTGGGGGGGGACCGGTTGGGTAGGGGGGGTCGAAATTTGTAAAGAAAGCCAAAAAAGAGGAACTCCGCAGTCACGTAAAGAAAGGGGAGGCAAACGCTTTTTTAACGAAAGGGCGGGGTGGACTCGGCCATCAATAAGGGAAAAAAAAACCAAAGGCTCAACGATATGTTGTGGGGGGAAACGAAGTTTTTATGCCGGAAAAAACGGAGCGGCAGAAGTTTTACGTCCGGGGGTCAGGGGGAAAAAGGGTATGCCAGCTTTTGGGGGACGCATTCCGCCTCAACTTAAAGATTCGATTCTCGGGGAGGATTAGATAGACAAGGTACAGCACGGTTTTCGGGGAAGAGGGTGGAAAGGGAGAAAACTGAAATTAAGTGTGGAACAACGGACGATGAAGCACGTTGTAGTTCCTAAGGCGCACCTGGGACGAGGCTTGTGGGGGAGCAGGAAAGGGCTTTAAGTATGATGAGGGGTGGAGTGTGCCAAAGACCAGGAGAGGAATTAGGAGTTCGCAAAGGCGCGAGAGCTAAGGGCGGCACATGTGAGGCGTCGGGAACTTGGCGTTCCTTCGTGGTTCAGTCTTGGAGGGCGGTGCAATAGGAGGGGGGAGAAGAAAGTGTTGACTGGCGAAGGCGGGGTGGTCTGTGGGGGGTCAGAGAGAAAACACTGTTTGGTGGGGGATTCCTGAAGTGTGGTGTTTGATAGGTTGAAGAAAGTTGTCTTGTTATGGTAAAGAAGGCGGTCGAAGAGGGATAAGAAAGGGGGGGCGGCGTAAAGGGTAAGGAATGAACAGATGACTTAAAAAGGGCAACCGCGGGAACAAATATTAAAAACGTCACGGGGGGAAGAAATAAGAGAGGGTGAGGCTACCCGATCTAGAAGACGGAAACTAAAAAGACTTCAAGGAGAAGACAAAGTTCTGGCGTAGAGAAGGGGGTGAAGAATAAAATTGCTAAATAGAGGGGGGTGGGGGGAGGGGAGAGCGAAAAAAGTGGGGGTTTGTTGTCCTGGGGAATCGAGTAGGGGAAAAATCGGGAGGGGGGTTGATAGAACGGTTAAGTAAGAATGGAAGCATTAGAGGAATGACGTGGGGCGGGGGGGGAAAACGGTTGTGGGGAGATGTCCTAAGTAATTTTATTAAACTAAGGGATTTTAACACGGGAAAGGGGGGTGACAAGAAGGCCTAAGAGGAAATAGTCAAGTGAGGTGGGATCCTGCCCGAGGAAAAACAGAAAGAGTTCTGGGGCGGCGGGGGGATCCTTCGGGCGAACGGCGCAGCAGATAGCGCAGGTAGTTAACGGAAGAGGGGGGCGAGGGCTGACATTGGAAGATATTCGATTTAGAAAAGGATTTTTTGAGGGAGGGAGTCAGGAAAGGGTAAGCTAAGGAACTGAAAATCGGCGGGGAAACCAGGGGAAATTCGGGCGTTAGAAAAGGGGAGCTTTGGAAATGGCGACGAACAAAAGACATGGGGAACTAATTCTCAAAAAAAAAAAACGGAGGAGAGAAACGGAGATTGCGAAACAATGGCGGTGGTTCAGGAAAAGGGGGAACAGAGAAAAGATGGAGCACCTCCAAACGAAGGGGAAAAGAAGTAGGGATCAGGAGCAGGCAACTTCTTAGAACGTCCTGAATCAATCCCTCAAACAAGAAAAGGAGACCATGTGACATCATCAACTCTTAAACAAAAGAAAAAAAAAACACCGGGAAAGAAAAGAACGGAACGACTGGGAAAAACCTAAGTATTCCACTATAAGAAGAAAAAAAACCGAGCTTGGGGAAGACGGCAGGATCAACGAAGAAGAGCAGGGGTCGTACTGCGATATCTTAAAAAATCTAAGAGGGGGGGCAAGCCAGAATTGGGAGACCAGAGTCCTTAAGGAAAAGGGGGCCCTCAACAAGAGCAACTCAACTAAAGGGGAAAGAATGGATTGACTAGGAGAATCGGGCTATCACACCTGCGAGGTGCACCAATAAGATGGGAAAAAAAAGGGGCAAAACAAAACCAGGGAAACTGGGGAAAAAAGAGAGACTCTGGGGGGGGATGACACATGTTCCCACCCCCCCAGACCATCTAATCAATTTGTTCGTCAGAAGAAGGTCCGGTACCGGCCCTCCAACTTGAGAGACACCTCTCCCTCTTCTCCGAGCGGGGGAGCGAGTCTCTTGAGAGAACCGAACCCTCAGATATTTACGGACAACAGTGAGAGTTAAGTTGTGGGCCGATGTCCTCCCTCCCGGCTCTGGGTTCAGTTCGGGAGACGTACTCTGGACAGGAAAAAAAAGCGTATCAGCGGGAACGGCACCTCAGAGCCAGAAAGGTACAAGAACTAGAGGAAGAAGTTAAACAAAAAAAAAAACTTAAAATAAACAAAAAGTCTATATAACCACACAACAACCACAAAACAACACAAAAAAAGGGATGAACAAGAGGAGGCACACGCCAGGAAGGAGATCATACAAAGAAAAAAGGTTAAAGCCCGGTACCAATCACCATGAAGAAACATCGAGTCAGATTCTCGAAAAAGCAATCCTCATTCAATAGAGAAGGAAGGAGCAGCGACACATACGAAAGAATCCTGAAACGTGCCAAAGAAGCCGGACAAGTAAGATGAATCGTCCAAGCACCCCACGTGAGACTGTCGACTTCCAGTAAAAGACATCAGGATTCATGGGACAAACTGACCAACTACTGTGGACCGTGGAAACATACAGTACGCAATCGGGGACGGCCGTGCGGCGGAGGAGGCTCTACCAACAGTAAAAGTCCTACAAAGGTGGGGGGGAAACTTAAAAACGGGACGTTAACCTCAAGCAAAGAGGCAGTAGGGGACTGAAGGCGTACAACGGTGGGATTGTCAGAAAAAAAAAAACAAAAATGAAGAATTAGAGGTGTTTTGCAAGCGGGGGGAGGGAAGAAGTATCTTCCAATGATCTCAGGGAGGGAAAAAGACTTCTACAAGAAAGGGGGGAGGGAAAGACTGGGGCCAAAAGAGAGGGTTATCTTATGGAAGGGCGTTAACAACCAATCAGAACCCCAGCGGCTGAAAGGAAATGGGGGGGAGGAACGGGGTGCAAGGACCTGAGGCGGAGAATTGAAAGCCGTCAGGGTTAAAAGATGGTCAGAACGGTGTCAAGCCAATGGGAGCAGGGTAAAAAACCAGAGGCTTGAAACAATCACAGGTCCCGAACGAATCCAAGGGGAAGCAGAAATGGTCAGAAAACTCGCCATCTGAGAGGAAATCTGGAGTGCTAACGACGAGCGAGCAGAAGTCAAACACATCTCCGAGAAAAGAAAGGATCACTTTCGCAAGATGTACCTGCTTGCATCAATCAAAAGGGGCAAATAGAGAGGACGGCGGGGGCCACGGCAACTCCAGAGAAAAAGGATACTGAGTCATCGAGGAGTTAGGAAGGCCTACGAAAGGGACACTTAGAAAGTGAGTGCCAAGGGCGCAATTACCAAAAAAAAAAAAATGACCGCTACAATACACGGCCCGAGTCAAAGAAAAAAAAGCAACGTCCGTTCAGATCAATGCAGGAATCAAACAAATACAAAACAATCAGCATATTCATTTCATCGGGCCAATAGCCAAACAGCCCAGCGCGCGCCCGAAACCACAAAAAAAGGGAAATCACACTGCCGGAGATTAGAAAGGAAGGCTCGCACAAACAATCCTCAGCGAATGAGATGGTTTAAAGCGAGCCACGGGAAAAAAAAGTTTGGGCACACATTCGGAGACAAGCAAATCAAACGATCCCCCGCCGACAAAATACCGCCGCAAAACCAAACTTCCGAAGGGGCAATCATCGACCGCTTAATTGATCGGGAGATTGTTCAGGGGAAGCGGGACCAGACGATTTGAAGGTTGGGCTGCGCAAAAGTCGCGTTCTTTCCCAACGTCCCATCGCCACCAAGTACCACGCGAACCGTCGGGAAGTTGGGCAAATCAGAGTCGCTGTGTCTTCCCACACTCGAATTTGTAACATCTTCTTTTCCATAAAGAGAGTCGGGCAACCGCCCACTATTGGACTGGCAAAGGAGAGCAAATTGTTAACGTCATATAACGTGGGGTACTTCGCCAGAAAAAAGACTTCGCCAGAGGAGACTAAATCACTACCGGCTCGGGGTCCCGATTTCTAAGACTTTCAAATCAGTACCGGAAATGGCGCACGCCGGCCGGAGAACGGAAATTGGGGGGGGATGTGCCCCCATATTCTCCGTTGAACTATACGAGTAATCTCGCGACAACAAAACGAAGATAAAAGAAAGGAGGGAGGACAGTCCGCAACACGGAGAAGTTGGTGAGTTCAATTTCCTTCGATGCTCGATGCAGCAAAAGGAGGGATTTTTAAAATTCCAATGGAGAAACGGGAAAGCGCCGGGAGGGGAAATCTTAGTTATCGAGCGAACGTATCTGGATCAAAAATGACCAACTGTTTCGGACGAACAACATTTTTATCTGACGGGTAATGCTCGGGCCCCGACGATTTTCTTGTTCCCCGACAGGGATTACCCATTCGGCGTGTAGAAAAGAAGATGATGCACCTTCACGCGGTTCGGGGGGGGGGAAATGGCGAAATGGGGCGATGGTAAGGGGCGACGAACGCACGTGCGCAGGAAAAAATGAATGGCAGTAATAGGGGGGGGTCGGACGAAAAAACAGTAGGAATACATCTACTCGCAAAAATACAGCGGGGGGCGATGGATGCCTGGACGGCAAAATTTTGGCGGCGACTTGACCTGCTTTTGGGGGGTGATGCGAGTTGAGGTGCCGGGCTTTGGGGTGCCGAATGTGGCAAGGTTTTCTGGGACGTGAAGTCTCAGAAATAAGGGGCAACGGGCCGAGGGGTTTCGTCGAGCAGCGAAATAATGAAAGATTTTTAAGGAAAGTTTTGGGGACTGCTGTTTAGGGAGGGGCTTAGCGCTGAGGGTTTCTGGCGATGGGGGCGCAAGCAAACGGAGGCGGAAAGATGAGGGAACAGGAGTGACTCGGGGGAAAATAGACGGGGCTTTTTTCTTTAACGGGGGTGGTGGGGGGGGGGGGTGGGGGGGGGGGGGTGGACGCGGGAACTTTAAGTGTGTGTGGCTCATGCGAACGGCCAACTCCGCGACGTAAGTCAAAATTGAATGAAGCCGACAAATTCCTCAAGTCGAGCAGACAGAATCTAAAGGCTTGGGGGGACGAAAGGAGGGTGAGCTAGTCTATTGGCCCGCTGGTCAAGAAAAGCGGATTAAAGGGATCCGGATTTAGGATACGTGGTCTGAAATATGATCGTGTGAGCACCGACAAATACTCAGAACTGTCAGGAGGCATGAGGGTATTGCGTCAATGAAATGCTGGGCGGACCTTTAAGGGTTTTACCAGCGGGGATTGGCAGCAACATTGGGCTGGCGCAACAGCGCTCTGATCAAATGGGTCGCGACCGGCGGGAAGATCTAGGAGCATGGTCACCATGGGATGTATCCAGACAGTGGGTTCCGGTGGGTTGGGGGTCAAGAAAACTTTTACCGCCGGCCACACTCACATACTCCGCTGGCCAAGGAATGCAGGCTTTTTAAACCCGAAGAGCGATTGGTAAAGAGGGGTCTTCGGCGACATCCAGGGAAAAACAGAACTGCTCATAAGCATGTGCAAGAAGGGAAGACAACATCTGCGCGAGGAAAGGTTTATCGTCCGGAAGGGCCCAACACAGGACTACTGGGGGAGCGCGGATGTCGCCGATGAGCGACGGCGGAATTGTAGCGAAGATAGCAGGGGAAAAAGCCGGTGTACGGGGGTGTGGTATCGAGGTGGAAGACAGGAAAAGGTGGTTGCAACTACAAGCACGGTCTGCGATTGGGAAAGATGGTAATTTAGAGGGGTGGAGAAAGGCGAACGGCGGGGCGAATTCGGGGTCAGCAATGGGACTGCGCCATGGTGGAGGTTTACAGGGGGGGGAGGAGTGGCGTTAAACCTTTTGGAAAAAGGGGGAAGTATCGGGAGTTGGAAAAGGAGTCTGGAGAAGTGGGCCTGTGATGCAGCGAACCTGGGTTGTGCAGGGTGACTATTTTTTGGACTGGTGACGCAATGTGAGTTATCCGCAATGTACAAGTTTGGCTTTCGAGTAGGCGAGTAAATGGAAAAAATGTAGTATGCCAATCACAAAGATGAGATCAGTTTGTTAGCAGATCAAGGGGTTCGGGCAAAAGAAGAATGCAAGGCAATATCTTTAGAGGGAACATCTAGGGCTCGTAAGTTCCCTTTAGGGGGGGGGGCATCAAAAGGAGGGTGGCTCGAAAGGGGGGGGGGGTTGGGGGGCCGGGGGGCAGGAGGAACCTCGCAGGGATTTGTATAGAAAGTGGAATCTACATAAACCAACTAAACGGAGCGTTGCTGTTGGGACTGGCCCGGTATATGGTTTATAAAAGAATTGCGTGACAGATGTTGGGTGGGGGAATCATAGGACGAATCCTGTTGTGGTTGATCCTGCCAGGGACACGGAGCGGGACAGTGGCGTGATCCTGGTGAAGACCTGCGGGTGCGACGGCGCAATCGCGAAGAACGGCCGCTTTTGATCACAATTGAGCATCGGGTGAAAGGGTTGATTGAATTCAGATTCGAGCCGGACCGAATCTGCGGAACCCGGGGAAGGAGGGGACCAATATGGAGGGGGCTTTGCGCGCACATCCCTAACGAAGAGGAGCTCAACAACAAGGTAGAAAAAGAGAGAGAAAAGGGTGTTCACAATTCCCCAAGAGTTAGGAACACGAAGCAGTGAACCTTTCCTTCCGCATTTTAACGAAGTCAGGAAATCAATCCCTCAAAAGCCGAGTTTGGGAGCCGGAAAAGATGAAAAAAAGCTGAGGACGCGGCCGTACAGACGCGAGGAGTATGGGGGGGGGTTGAGGGAACGGTGGGTGTTGCCATTAAGAAAGAAAACCAAACCGGACCGCTCGGTCACCGGCAGGTAAAAAGTAGAAGGGGATAAGACGAAGCGTTTCTAGTTTAATAACCATAGGCGGCAGCGCCAGACGCTACAACGAAAAAAAAGGGGAAAACGGTGGTCTAGATCAGAATTACAGCTCTATCACAAATTGCAGAACAGTTCCACCGACAAACCAATACAATTAAAAAATACGAAAAAAGAAAAAAAACCAAACACGAAGCGGCAATGTGTAGCTAAGGAGGAGACATCGGGACGCCAAACCCGAGGTTATGAGAGCTTCAGCTGAACTCAAGAAAAGCTATTTATAAAACATTGATCGTGCCCTAAAGGGGGTGAACGCCGTCATCCTACCGGCGAGGTTCAGTTCGCTCTCGTACCGCCGGCCACCATCGAAACTCAAAGACGCCGGAATATAACGACTATGCAACCAAAAAAAATCGGCAGCTGAACGGTCGCGAGGGGCCCGACACAGAAAACAACATGCCGAAATGCTCAAGCCAGTACCGCACTCCATCGTCAAACCGCGGTTACAATCACCTGGAAATGAGAACAAGAGGAGCCTCGCCCCAAAAAAATTCAAATAGAGAAGGAGGCGAGCGCAACGCCATAGGAAATAACTCCGGAAAGAACCTGCTGCCGCCACGCGAGAGACCCAAACGGGAATTCGCAGCGGGAGTCCACAAGGTGATTCATGGACACACAGAAAAAAAGGGGTACTTGTCTATCGAGCTACAGACCGCATCGAGAACGTAAGTGCGCGGAATCCGAAGGATTCAAGTAAGTCCATTGGGACCGACTAGCATCCAGCCGGAAGAGGAACAACGCGGTCAACAAGCAAATATGGGAAACAGTGTCGTTGGGGGCAAGGCAGGATGGTTACAAGAAAACGTGTCCAAGTCCGTCAACAGACGTGACGGCCAGCATTTTAATTGGGCGACTGCAAGGATCGGGGCGTCGGTAAAAAAGGGACCGCAATCAAAACGGACACGTGCTGATATCAGGCGTTATCAAGAAACATGCCAGATGTTCACGGAATGGAAACGGTATGTCAGACGCTTTTTGTCCGAAGGATTCGACCGGGGAAATCCCTGGAAAAACCATCCCGAACGCGATCCACAAGTGAACCAGAAATGACACCAGTGAGGGTATTGTCGGTGCTAACTACTCCAGATCAGAACACGATCCGAGAAATCGGATGCGCAATAGGGAGCGAATCACAACCATCGCTGGGAAAGAACTATGCGACACATGGAAACTCCACGCACTCCAGCAAAATTAGGCTATGCTAATTTAGACTTCCGACTTCCTGGAAATTTTTCAATGAATATCCAAGCGGGAAGGGGGAAACCGAGGGAGCAAGAAACACAAACAAAAATGGCCAATACCACTCCCTGCACGTAGCGGATAAAAAGGCCCCATAACAAGATCCAGCGGGGGAATCAGCCGGAGTCCTGGCATGCGGGAAACAAAACATAACAGCGCCCTAACAACACTGTAGAATCAACGGCCGTATGATTAAAATGCTGGACCAAACGCGTAGGCGCAGGGGCGTTCTTGCAAAAGTACCAGAAAAGTTTCCAACATTCGGCGCACAATCAAAATGAATCACCTAAACAACCAAAAGGAACAAAGACGACCGCAAATCTTGCCTTCATGAGGGAAGAACGAAAACGCTTGTCGAAGAGTATTAGGCTATCCAAAAAAAGGAAATTTTGCACTGAAAAATCGTGCGGCGCCAGCTACAAACGCCACCAAGCACGCCAACGCAACCGCGTGAGGGTTGAAGTCATGGTAGCGCGCCACGCCATAAGCAAACGAATTTGAAAAAGAAAGAAGGGGAGGGGCAACACCGACCCACGCATGTACTGGGAAGGATCCAGGGGGGGTCGTAAGAAAGAAGGGGTCTTCTCCCATATATGGCCCATAGATCACTAAACCGGGGGCTTAGAAGTTAAAAATCGGACAACGAGAGGGGAGAACCGGCACGAAAGAAATTTGGGAATGAAACGTGGCCCCAAGATTCACTCCGGTAGCAAGTCGACAACAAACGGAAAGGAGAGAGATGGGTCAGCAACCGGAGAATGATAGGTGTGCACACATTACCAAGGCCTTTCGATGCTCGGAAAGGCACCCAGACAACGGGATTTTGAAAATTCCGAAAGAAGCGACGCCGGTAGGGCGGAGGTATTCGCTGTGGCGCGGTATCTGGGGGAAGACCCAACTGATCGCGACCCATTTCTCAGGACAAAACATAGGGGGGAGTGGGAAGCCAAGATCGTTTATTTGGAGAGATGGAGTAACCGGCGTGTGGGCGCACGACTCGAGGGCCATCAAGCGGCGGTAACGGGGGGACGGCTGGCCGAACGCTAAGGGAAATGAAGGTACTTGGACAAGGAGCCAAGCTGAATCAGAAAAACGAACTAAGAAAAGAAACCGAGCAGGAGGATTCCGCTTCTGGTCATCTTTTGAGGGAGATTGGGACAGGCGATTTTGGGTGTTGTACGGCGCGGATCGTGCTTTTATTGGTGTCGCGAATGTGTCATCTTTTGTGTTGCGAAAAACAGAACTTGACGCTTCGGAGCGAGGGTTGGCGAGGCGGAGAAGAAAATCATCAGATTGACGTAAAGTTTGCTGGGCGTTTGGCGGCGGAACGGGGAGGGTTGGAGGGCGATTGGCGTCATGAAGGTTCAAAAGGGAATCTAATGGGTGGGGCACCGCAACTCTGAACGCGACGGGCGGTCTTTGTCAGGGTGGGTATGGTCGCGGCATTTTGGTGGGTCGGTCACGGCGGCGCGGGATATTCAGGAAGGGAACAAAAGTCTCAAGCAGATCAAATGGGTTGCGCGGAAATTTCTTGCCGGGCCGGAAATCGTTGAAAAAGTTCGGCCATCTATGAAAAAGACAAAACCGAAGGAACGGGGTTCGGGAGATCGTGGTGAAGAATACGGTTAAGCAAATAGCCAGGATGGCGGATACTGGCAGGGTGTTATCGGCGTGTAGGGTGCGGAATTTGGAAACACAAACTACCATTGGCTGGCGGGCCCACTCTAACAGTTGAAAATGACGCAGCCGATGGGGAAAGGCCCAAAAGGGAAGGTGCAATGGAAAAAACAGCACGGGAGGGGGATCAACGCTGGGGCGGTTTTGGCGACACGTTACCGACGCGACACCGCCAGCGTGCCAGTCGCAAGAAATAGGGGGGGCATGCCAGAGGGAAATAATGAGAGATTTTTTGCCCTACATAAGCAAACAAACAAGAACGGGCTCTGGTGTGTACAACTCAGGGGACATCCGGCGGCACTGAGGGTTATACGTAACGTTCAGGGAACAAGATGGGACTTACTGGCGAAAAGCCCGCACTAACGGGAAAAAAAAGCAAAGAGGAATTGTGTCATAGACAAAAAGGTTCGATATGACTCAGGATAAATGAACGACCAATCGAAGAGATCCTTTGTGAAAAGGAGCAGAGGGGGCGCGGTTCAGCGATTGAGGGACGGAGTTATTTGTAGTTGCGCTGCGACGAGGAGATCGGAAGGAACTTGGACGGGGCGCGTGCGATGAAGTGGGGAAGGGTGGCGAATGGCAGTTACGTGGGTTGCGAAGTATTGAAGAGGACTGGAATGGCGGGGGGGGGGCGAATGGTTGGTGAGGCGGCGACCGGGTGGTTATTTCATGCAGATGTGGCGGGGTACGCTAGGGCTTGGGGCGATGGGCGATAAATGTAATGGCGTTGCAGGGGACGAGCGGAACTTGACAAAGCGCCGTATGGACCGGCGGGAAAAATAGAACGATAACGTTGGGTGAAGAAGACGAAAAGCCAACGAAAAAGCATGCGCCAATAGAGTTGGGGACGCCCTGAGGGCGTATCCTTTGATCACGATTGCTATCTAGTGGGGTGTGCGAGAAAAACCGAAATGTGATTGTTGGGGGGTGACGTTAGGGAAACCTCTAAAAAAGGATTTGTGATCGCGTAATCATGGCAATATATACGGGGTTCGTGAAGGGGCTGCTAGGGAAGCGGATATGGTTAGGAAAACAGGGGGGGGGGAGGAACGAATAATTGAAGGTGGGAGACTGCCATAGGTCGTATCCAAGAGGAACCAAAATCGGTTTGCGTCTGTACGGTGAATAAGGACGTTCGAGCGCATGCCATACGTTTCCTGTGACGGAGGTGAAAGCTGGGAATAGTGGGGGGGCATCATGGCAATTCGAAGTGGTTAGGATAATTTCAGACGTTGCATAACGATTGGAATGGGCGGAATCCGGCTGGGGGTCAAAGGGGGCCAAATGATTTGTCGCAGGGGGTGGCGTCGAAACTCAGCATTTTACGAATAACGCATGCAAAAAAAAAGGGGAGAAGGAAGGGGATTCGTATATGAGGTGTTCAGACGCCAATGCCAGCAAGATGAGCAGCGCGCTCGGAGAAACCAGATTCCGCAAAGTCTAGATGTACCTTGAAAGCGGCCAGATCCAATAAAAAAAAGAGGGATCTCATAGCTTAGCCGCTTCAGAATCGCAACGGCGGCTTTAGGCGACGCAAAGAACTCTAGCGTAGTTGCGTGCTTCGACGGGATAAAAAAAAAA
>Ga0179593_1596239_pt1 | contig 14631 bp, 16 predicted proteins | sample CZODoug2_1_08_16_FD_185931 | JGI IMG/M metagenome (GOLD analysis project Ga0179593, IMG submission 185931) | Vadose zone soil fungal communities from Angelo Coast Range Reserve, California, USA - CZODoug2_1_08_16fungal (PacBio error correction) | ecosystem: Environmental > Terrestrial > Soil >...
CGTGGAGGGGAAAAAACACGAAAAAAAAAGTTCTCGTTTCAGAAGAAAATCGGGAATCTCCTAGGCCTGGGGTCTCCTGTCTATCCCCCAAAAAAGAGATTCGGGGTGGCCTATTTTGGCTCAACCTGCACTCGGGAAAAGAAATACGCTAACCTTCAATCTGCTGCGACACAAGGGGAGGAAACTACCTGCCTCCCTGGACGAGGGGAAAGGGCACACTCCCGCTGTCGCGCATAGCCCAAGGTGACCGATCCTTCTCGGAAAGCATGAGCTGTCGCAGAGGAAAAGGGTTCTCTCTTCCTGTACCAAAAAGCTCGCGCCAGCTGGCCGAGGGACCGGGGAAAAGGGGGGCGCGCGCCGCGGGCTTATACCGGAAAAACGGTACAGGAGGCGCCTTCGCCGTCATCGAAGGACGCTGTCATCTGGGGGACACGGGAAACACGACCATGACGGGCGGAAAATCAAGCCTACTCCGAAGGAAGGAGGGGATGCCAAAGGGGGGGATCCTGCGCTGGGCGGGTCAAAGGGGCCTGCCTAGGAAGATGGGCAGCTCTTGATCCCGTAAAGGGCCTGCCCTACCTCGTGTCAAAAAATGACGCCTGGTTCTCGGTGCGCGAGAGGGAATGGGAGGGCGTTCAGGACGGAAAATGCGGACCTCTTTGTTGAGAGGGAAAGGAAGTTGCTCCCATCAATCGCCTGAAGGGGCAGATGTCAACCGGTCGTTCGTAAAAATACCTACCGGACTTTCCAAAACGTGCTCTACAACATAAAAAGAAAACTACACCAGCTGCTGTCGGCGGCGTAAAAGGGCTGATCGTCCAGAAAAAAGCGAGTCCAAAAAAATGGCCTGCTCGATTCCGAGCGCAAAGAAAACAGCTATCTCGGCGACCGAGAACCAGAACCTTACCCGGATTAGGGCCAGAGTGATTCACAAGCGCCGCTTCTGGGGTTCTCCGTCAGGAAGAAAATGGCGCTGCTAAAAGAAAGGCGGGAGAGGCCGGCGTCAGACCAAAAGAGGAAGAAGGGAAACAGCGTCAAGAAAGAAGAGGGGATTTCGTCCCCCATCGCCAAGGAAAGGAGCACCGGGGAAAGAAGCCCCTGGAGGACAGAAGGGAAGAATAACGCAGTCGAGGGCGTCGATCTCGACATGTCTTTCAGGTAAAAGCGGGGGAACCGTGAACTTGAGCTGGGAAAATAAAGAAGGGAGACCCGCCAATCACCATCCTCCTTCCTCCGCCTTTCCGGAAAATCTCAAATTGGGAAGGGGGAAGTTCTCACCCTATTAGGGGTCTCTGAAAAGGAGAGTACGCGCGGAGGAAAGGAAAGAGCCTCGTTAGAAAAGTGCGGCTGGCTCGGCGAATAACCCTACAGAGAAAAGAGGGCCGCCGTCCGATATCGCGGGCGTCAGGGGGGGGGGAGAGAGGAAGGCCATTCGTAGACTGATGCTCTACGACGGAAGATGATAAAACTAAGGAAAAAAAAGACGAGTTGCCCGCTTCTGGTCGGAAGACTCGCCCAGGCGCGCTGGGAAGGTACCGAAGGACCGGCCTAATGACCGAAGGAAGGGGGAAAGGGTCCAAAAGACCCTGAAGTCAATTTCTATGAGAAGTGCGGCGAAAGAATCTCTCCAAAAAAAGAGATGCTTTACCCGGACCTGATGCCGAAGAAGGGAAGGAAACGCCCCGAGAGGAAAAAAGAGGGGGAGGGAAAAAATATCGAGCGGCGCGGGGTAAAGTGCAGGGGGAGGGTCTGCCTAGGGGGGACAAAAAAAAAATCGACGTGGATTACAGCCGGGGAAGGGAGAGGAATTCTTTCTTCGGCGAGGAAAAAAAACCATCCTCTCACAATAAACCTGCCAAAAAAAAAAGAAAAAAGGCCACCCAAAGAGAATTTTCTCTCAAAAAACCGTAAGCGCGCAACAAGGAGGGGGAGAGGGGGAACGTCACGACGCTACCGAAAGGGGAGGACGATTTTACCGAAAAAAGGAAAGCGGAAATCGCCCCGCTCTGCATCCTGGAAAAAGGAGATCTGCTTCGACATTTTCTTAAACACAAGGAAGGGAAAGGAAGCTCACATGGAGGCGGAGGGACTACTGAGAGGCCTTCGCCTTTTAGACGGCTGAGAGCGCGCTTTGTCGGGGGGGAAAAAGGAGCCGGTCCTCCGAGGATCTCCAATGGAAACGGTCATCGTGGCCACTCCGAACGGAGCAAAGGAAAAAAAATCTCTTACCTATAAACTTCTATCCTTCCAAGAGACCCGATCGAGAGAAAGGGGACCTAGATCTCTCAGGGTTAAAATAGACCGTGAAAGGGGGGGTCGTCGAGGAAAGGGGGGCTTATTTCAGGAGCTCTAATTTCGGGGCAAGACTAGAAGGAAAAGAAGGGCTATTCTCATCGCCTTACCGAGAAAAAACCCCCCTATAAAGGGAATCAGGGGGGAGGAATGTTCGCGCCGAAGGGGCCTATACTGTGACAAAAAGGGAGGGGGCCTCCATTTTTCGGGCGGATCAAAAAAAAAGGAAGCCTGCTCGCCGAAAGGGAGAGGCTTTCTCCGACCAGGAGAAGAAAAAAAACTCCTTTTAGCCCGAGAAAAGGGGGACGTCTTGACGCTGAAGGAAATACCTTTGTTGCGGCGATGAGCGCTGAGAAAGTCTAGGGGATTGGGGGGAGGGGGGGAGAGGGGGGGAAGCGGATGGGGAAGAAAAAAGGAAAAGAAGTCATCGCCGACACAAAAAAGTCGATGGTCTTGTCTTTGAGGGGCAACTAGCCAGAGAAGGAAAGAGGGGGGAAAAAGGACGATCACCGCGCGAGCGAAAAAGGAAAAAGAAGCTTTTCCTCGAGGGAAAGACGGCACGTCATCGCCAAGAGAAACAAGGAAGGCAACTGCGCTTGCTAGAAAGAAGGAGCCTCAACTTCATCGGGAGAATCGGATCGTCCTTGTACGGATCTTTTGAAGAAGCTTCATTCCGGCAGGGGTAAGCACCAGCCATGAAAAGGGAAGGCTGGCGGGTAGAACGAGCCGAGAAAAAAGTCGCCTGCCGGGAAGACGCGTCCCGCGCCTGAAGCGAGCCAGAGAGAAGGGGAGGTGTCATGGTGGCAGAGGTCATCGCCGAGAGAGAGCGACACGAGGACAGTGAAAGCCGGGAGAGAAAGCCTAATCTCCCATATCGACCGAGAGGTGCTGTTCCCGTAAGAGGAGACACTCTTCCCTGCCATGGGGTTTGGGGTGATTAAAGGTCTCAAGGTGAGGGGGGAAAAAAGTCTACCCAGCGAAAAAAATCACTGGGGTGATAAAGAGGGGGGAAATCGTGACGACTCGAAAGGAAAAACCTTTATTCCTAGAGGACCGTTTTTAACTCAAAGGGGCAATGGGAAAGAGAGAGAGGCCTGGACGCTGGCCCGAATGCAAAAAAAAAAGAAAACCGCTCCTTCCCCTGAGGGATCTTTGTCTAAGAAATGTGAAAGGAGAAAGAGAATCCGGGGTACGGCGCTGGGAAAAAAAGATCATCGTTTGTTCGGGGGGCCGCTCTGAAGAGCCCTGGAGAAAAATGACGATAAAAGGCCCTAGCCGCCTCCAAACGATGGGGAAAGGGACCCCCTTGTAGGTGGGGACCTTCTTTTCGCGGTGCGTCTAAAGGAGGGGGATTTTATTTATTGGCGAAAGGCCCCTCTAGCACCCTGGGGCTGAGGAGGTCCTGTCGGGGAAAAATCCCTCACAGATCTCCTGCCGAAACGCAAGAAAGGAGTGTATCACGACCACGAGGTAGGGGACAGCTGCGACTGATCCAGAAAAGCCGGCCGCCTCGAAGAAATAAGAAAAAGAGAGGGCATCCCCGAAGTAGAAGGAGATGAAGCCTCAGGAAAAGTCTTGTTGAAAAGACCAAGACGCGGTGCGCAAAAAGTCCCTTACCGGGGGGTCCTGAGGGGACCGAAAGAGACCTCGTTTGCGCCGTCGAGAGGGAGAGGCTTCTCTGTACTGAAGAGGACGCTATCCCGGATGGGAAGGGGAAAAGGATCGGTAAAGAGGACCAGCGGATGGGAAGACCGTCGGCAGGGAACGGTACCAGAAAGAAGTTGCGCCCAGTGGCGCCTAGTCGGGTGAGGAAAAGGCCGCCGGTCGAGGGGGGGAAAAATAGGGGAGCTGACAATCACGATCTCTCTCAACAGAGAGCTCTTGATTGTCGCAGGGAAAAACCTTTCTCGGTCTGCTTGTCGGAGAAAAAATCCAAATACAAGGAAGTGGCCGATTTTTGCTCAAAAGGAGGAGGCGCCCTGGGGGAAAAAGATCGAGGGGACCTACCGGGAAAGGGAGTTCCTTCCCATTGTAAAAGGAAGATCCCCTTCCTGGGGAAAGAATCGGAGAAAAGGAGATGGCTCAGCGGGGACTCTTCCTTTACCGGAAAAAAACTGCGCGCGACTTCGAAAAGACTGGCGCGGGGAAAAAAAAAACGTCTGCGAGAGGGCCGGCTCCTCAATCCTTCTACAGCTGGATAGGGGCAACAAGACCATAGGAGGGAGGTCATCGCTCTCGAAGGAAAAACCATGCCAGTTCTCAAAGGAAAGTCTCGGAAAAAGGTCTTCCTGAGGCGAAATGGGTAACGTCTCATCTGGGGAGGGGAAAGAAAGGCCAGAAAGGGGATAAGCGAAGGTGCGGCGCGAAAGCGAGCCGCGGCCTGTGCAAGCAACGGGGAGAAAAAAGCGGTGGGGAAACGTGCGCCGATCAATCCCAGCGCCCTTGCTGCTGGAAAAAGGGCAAGGTCAACCAAGGAAGGAAAACCCGGTTTCTCCTCGAAGGGAAAGTTTCCCCTTCACAAAGGGAGGAAAGGGGATTTCAATCTCACAACTACAAAGGGGAAATTCTCGATTACGAAAAAGAACACGCTTAAAAAGGGCCGTCTACCAGGAAAAAAAGGAAGGCGGGAAAAGGAGGGACTCCGCTTCTTCGCCACCGAAAGACTTTCCAGGAGCAGGGGAGAGCCGTCTTCAAGACCAAAAAAAACGCGAAGGATATGTGCTTTTCGTCCAAGGGGATTTTCCAACCCGGGAAGAGGAATCCCTTTAGGAAAACTAGGGGAAGAAAAAAATGGCCGGTCGATGGAAGCCGAGGGCCCAAAGCGCTGGTCGGAAGAAAGAAAGGCCGCCCTCGAAAGGGGGAAAGTGCTTGGCTCGGTCGAAAAAAATGCTGCTTCTGAAAGGTAGAAGAAAAAAGAACTTCTGCCACATATGATCTTTCCAAACTCCCTACCCACCTAGAGAGGGGAGGGGGCGCTGGCGTCGAGATCGAGGACGGCGCGGGCGCTGAAGACGAACAACGTCAAAAAAGGTCATCCGAGCGGGGGGGGTTCTCTTAAAGAACGCAACGGGAACTGAGGAACGAAGGCTCGCTTTCTTTTGCAGTGGAGAAAAGGGACCGGCCTCGGGGGGATGAGAAAAGTCTCTGCTTCTAAAGAAGAGAACCTCCCCGCCGCGCTTTCCCTTCAAGGAAGAAGAGGAAGAAAAAAATTGCGGCGGAGAAAGCGCATCTTCTCTGAGGGGGGATGAGCTCTCCTTCCTGGGGAGGCTCGACGAACCTCGAATCTTTGCGACTAAGGATCTCAATGAAAAGATGCGTGTAGTGAAATCTTGCCGCACATCCCCCCTCCAATCCCCTTCTGGAAAAAGGAAACCGGTGTCCGAAAGGACTCGCGAGCTTCCTTTCAGGAAGAAAGGAAAAGCCGCCCAAAAAAAGCGGGGGCTTCTCCAGCGACGGGGAAAATCGCGGCAACCAAGGGGAAGAAAGACGCGACCGAAGGTGTGGACTGGGGGGGGCGAACGAAGCCCGCGCTTTAAAGGGAAACACGAGAAAGTCGACAATTGAGGGGGGAAGGGGCCAGTTTGTTGAAAGGACTGCCTGAGAAAAAGGGAAAAAGTCCCGTCACCGTCTCGGAAGGGCTCTCCCTCAGGGGGGGACGTTCTTCTCGAAAGAACCGGGGTCGGTGGGCGGGAAGGAAGCCTCAGAAAAGACGCCGTTTTTCAGCGCGAGGGACACCCCCAGCAAAGGCTCACGGACCCGAGCAAGGAGGAAAGACCAATGGGGGGGGCCGACCCGCTCGCCGGGGGATCACCCTCGAGACGACAAGTGAGGAAAACGTTTCACCGCGAAGGTCGGCGTGCGGAAGGGGGCTTATTTGGAAAGCGGATCGCGCGAAAATTAACTATCCCAACTGAAGTGCTATTTCATCTCCGGGAAGCAGACACTCCACTCACAAAAAAACGAAAGGCGTTTTTTTCCTAATGCAGGATGACCGTCTAATTTTCAGGAAAAAAAGAACCGCGAGGGGGGAGAACCTTCATCCTCTCGGAAAGAGCTTCTCCGACCAGAATAGACAGTCTCCCTCCTGAGAAAGGGCAGAAGGATATCACGATATGTCCAGAGGGGAAACGGTCTCGCTTCCCGTCGCATGGAAGAAGGAGAGTTGGCCTTTTTCGCAAGGGGCGGAGTGGAGAAAGGGAAGCTCCGCGAAGAAGGAGTCGGATCCTCCACTTCGAGGGGGGGGACCTCGGCAAAAAACGAAAACCCGGCAAAGACTCTCACCTCGAAAAAACTACGTCCCAAAAGAGGGGGGTGGGCGGAACGCCTCGGCCAGGAAGAGTTAATCAAGTCTCTTGGAGATGGTGGAATCTTATATTTGTACTAAAACGTGCCGGGGCAATTTGTGCAAAAGCCAAAGGGAGAAAGGTCGGCCGGTTCCGAAACAGCCCGCGCGCCTTGTCGAAGGAAAAAAGACAGCGGGCAAGCTACTTCTGCAAGAAAAGGAAAAAATGATCTCGCTGCCGAGCGCATCCGCGCCAAACTGGCCGGCATCGAGAGGAGAAAAGAGACCAGGGGGGAATGTAGTCGCAAGACCGATCCAGCTCACCAAAGATGGCCGAGGGAGGGGCGAAAACGAGGGGCGCGCAGAGACAAACGAAGAACGGCAAAGCTCCCAGCAATGGAAAAACGGGAAGGAAAGAAGGTGATGGAAAAACAGCGCGTCCACAAAAGGCCCTCGTGGAGAAAAAAAAAAACGGACGAGAGGGGAAAAGTAGCGCTGATGTCCTCAAGCGTGCGGCCGGTTGGAACTAAACGGCGATGGTGGGACAAAAAGAAGAAACAGAATTGGTCTTTGAAAAGAAGTCCCCCCCTGCTCCTGGAAGGAAAACGAGTGAATTCACGATTTCAAAAAAGGGTACGGCTCCTGGGGGGAAGAGGTGTTCGTTATCTTTTTCTCAGAGAATACCTCGGAATGGGGAGAAGAACGCGCCGCCTCCAGCATCTGGTGGCAGGGAAAAAGGTTAGTGGGGGTCGAATAACGACCGTTGAAAGAGGAAATGAGAGTAGAAGGCTGCACGAGCCACCAAAAAAAGGGAAGAGGCTCCGCTCACGGCAAAAAAGCTCCTCACCGCGACCACCGTCTGAGGAAGAGGTAAGGCGCCCCGACTTCCCAGAAACTCGAAAAAAAAAGCGCCGTTAGGCCCTGGAAGGGAGAAAAAAAAAAAGAAAGCGGAAACAAAAGAAGCCCGTCTGGTCTGTTGACAGGGAGAGACCGCTGTGGGCGCCGGCGAGAAGAAGAAAAGGGTTGAAAATTCTCGACACGGGAAGCGCGCCGCGAAAGGGTCGCGCGCAGCTTGGAGGAAGGACAAGGACGATCGAGACCCGTGTGAAAAAACAAGAAAGAGAGGATCTGTCCAGGCCGGAGAATTTTTGACCTGACCGGCGGCAGGTATTTAACCGAGGAAATCGAACAGCAGGTAAAAAACAAAAAAAGGGACCACGATCTCGTTGGCGAAAAACCAGGCCGAGAGCGCGGGGAGAAACGAGAAAGGGTTTCCTGTAGGGAGAGACCACGAATCTAAAAAGGGAGGAGGAAAAGAGAGAGATCGTGAGGAAACCTTTCTCGTCTGCTGGCGCGAAAAGAGGAAGGGCGTGTGCTCCAAGGAAAAGAAAATATCGTGCCGGATTGGGGGAGAGTCTTCGGCTACCTCTAAGGGGGGTCGAGGGGACCTACCGGAAAAAATGGTGAGTCAAAGCAGATCCCCGGCCTTGGGGGCCATGACGTGGTGAAGTACCCACTGGTCTCGAGAGGGAGGAAAAAACATCCAGCTGCGCGCGGCGCCAACGAGGAAAGCAAGCGTGCGTACCTGACAGAAAAAGCGGGGAAGCGAGCCGGCGCCTTCGCCGGGAAAACAGCTGTCTCTTGGGTGGGGAAAGACGGCGTGCTCTGCCTTCAAGAGCGAGAAAAGTCTACGACGGGGGGCAGAGGGCAGGCTTCGTCTTCGGGAGAAAGGGGCATCTCTGGGATAAAAGAAGTGTAAATGAACTCTTTTCGTGATCAGCCGGAAAGGCGCGATCTTAGTAAGGAGATGGAGGGAATGGCGACCGCGGTGGTGCGAGGGGGGAGCCCCATCAATAAAAATCGCCTTGCTGCTTGGTAGGAAAAAGAAAGCCTACCCGGGTGCAGAAGAACTGCACCAGCCTGCTGGAGGAGAGCCTTGATCGTCCATAAAAAACGCAAGGGCTGAGAGGGAAAAAGTCTCGTCGACCGCGAACCAAGAAAGGGAAAGGGGTCGAGGAGCGGTCCGTGTGAAGAAGCCTCTTCTCCCCGGGGGGGGAAAGAGCCTCTTCTTCCAGGAAGAGATCATCGCCGTCGTCAGAAAGGGGGGGACAAGCGTCCCAGTCCGAGGGGAGTTTTAGTAAAGGAAAGGGGAGGTTCCAAAAAAACGAGGCAAATCCCTGGAGAAAAAAATCGGCTCTACACTTTGCTGGGAGGGGGGGGCTGCGAAATGGGAAGAGACTGAGGCTGGCGAAGGCGACGCCGCCACCAGACCTGTCAGGTCAGTCCGGGGGGGAACTCAAAAAATTGCTTGGGCTCACCTTCGCGGCTGACAGCGGGTCGTCTCGAGGAAAGTGAAAAAAAGGCGCCTGGTGAGCTGGCTCGGGGAAGGCGCGCCTACAGGCGCGCGTAGGGAGGAAGAGGGGAGAGCTGCGCGGGGGGGCGCTTGCGCTGAGGAAAAGGAAACGGCAGCGCGACCTCAAAAAAGCGGGGAGCTGCTGGCGTACCCAAGCGCGCTGCTTTTGCGGCGACCGAAGGAAAAAGAGCTGCTCGAGGCCAAAAGACCTCGGGAGAGGGGCGATCCGAGTAAAAGGCGAGGGGAGCGAGCAAGCCGCAGGGCCTTTAACCCGGATGAAAAATGGCCGAGGCGGAGGACGTGCAAGGGAGGAACAGCAGTAGGAAGCTTCGGCTCGGGAAGGGCAAATTCTTCCGAAGCCCTCATTTGCGAAAAAAAGCCCGCCAAGCCCAATGAGGAGCCGAGGGGAGCGATTCTTCTTCGAACACTTTCGCGACCCTCAGAAGCGGCCGCCAAAGGGAAAAACAAGCCTCGACTTTTCTCCAGAGAGAAAGAGCGCAACAAAGAGCTCGTTATCAGAAAACAGAGATCGGCGGGGGGCTCGATAACAAGGCAAGAAGCTACACGGTTAGCCATCAGTGGCGTTAGATTGGAGGGATTGTGTTAAGAGGGAGGGGGGCCGTGCCGAGTCCTCCTCCAATAGGAAGTCTTTCATTCCTTGTAGGAAAGATCGCGTCTGAACAGGTTAGAGGAACAGGGAGAAAAGGTTGTATTGACATCGAGTTCGAAAAGGGTTCCAAAAATGAACGGTTCGGAAAAAAAAGAGATGCCCAATCCCTCTCCAGGGGAGGATGCTCTAAAAGCGCCGGGGGGGGGTGGGTAAGGCTTTCCTTTCCGTTCTCTTCTCCAAAAAGGATCGCTGACAAGGAGACGGGGGTCTCGTTGCCCCCGTTCGCGCCGATGTACCGAGAGGGACCCACGGGGCTCTCTGAAGCGGGTCAACTCTTTGACAAAATGCCACAAAAGACGAGGAAGGGGACAGAGCTTTCCCCTCTTGTCTAGTCTTTTCTTAGTAGTCTCTTTGAGTAGTGAAAAAAGGTCAATTAGCGGGCCACGATGAACTATCCAGAGTTTCTATGCTCATAAAACAGCACGAAAAGGAAAACCGGGGACTCCTCTATCCTCACGTCTTCGTCTCTCCATGAAGCAAAGAAGGGGACCTTCTATTATGCTAATTCAGAAAGTTCTCTCAAAAAAAAAAGGAACCGTCAAAAAAGTTCTACTCTATTTCGAGGGGGGCATCTCTTGGCGCCCTCCTTTATCAAGGAGACAAGCCTGATCCTTAAAAGGATCACTCTATGAAAAAAGGGTTTCTCGATGACGGGGAAAAAGTAAGGGACGCTTTTTCCTGTTAAGTTGTCTTCTATTTTCAGCGGGAGGAAAGGGGCTCTCTAATAATGAAGAGAAAAAAGAGACAACGACACTTCTATTTTAGGGAATGACCGCTCGCAAGAAAGAAAAGGAAAAGCGGCCTCCTCCCTTCCCGAGGGGAATAAGATCGGGGCGAAAGCTCTCAACTAAGGGTCCCTCGAGGGCCTTCTGTCTCACTTCGAGCCGCCTAAACAGAGGAGGAAAAAGGGGGCTTCGAGTGCGCCAGCCGCAAAGGGGATAGTGACACGAGGACGAGTGCTCCCCCGACCGAGTTCTAGCCGGTCAATAGGGGGAAGAAGAACTCCGTGCAAGACCTTTCCGGAGGGCGCGTCCTTTGAGGGAAAGAAGCAGCTTTAATCGAAGGAGAAAGGAGAGTAAGGTCAGGGAAAAAATAAAGGGGCATCATCTCCCTCGAAGGGCTCGCCTCCCAGAGGGAAATATTGTAAAATATTTGAAGGGGCGAGGCACTCTCCTAGAAAAAGACACTATTTCCTATTTAACGGGAAGGGACGCCACGACTCCTTTCGAAGGAGAGCCGGGGGAAAAGGGAAAAAGCAATTTCTATTTCCGGGGCGTGCACTCTTAAAAAAGGGGGGGGTGTGTCGTCGGAAAAAGGAAGAATGAGTCGACACCCTCTTTTCCGACTAGACCTCCATTTCAAGAAGAACTCCTCGCCTATGTAGAGAGGGGGGAGAACGTGAAAAAAGGAAAGGAAAACTCACCGCTAGAGAAAGAAAGCCATATTTCTAACGCGTAAAAAAGGAAGGGCAGCTTTGGTCTTGACGACGGAGGAGAAACCGGCCGAAAAAAAAGAGGTGCGAAGAAGGCGGAGAAAAGATCACGATTTCAAAAAACGTATCGAATCCGGGTTTACGGGGAGAAATGCGGGAAAAGGGAGCTTGGTCCTCTCTTAATTCGAGCAGGAAAAGGGCATGGACTATCATGCGTGAAATTTTCCTTGACCGGGGGGGGGGGACTACCTGGGGGGGAACGACCGGTTACATCGACCACAGGGGCTGTTATTTGATGGGGAGAAAAAAGAGCTCCCCAAGACGGGGGGAAACAAAAAAAACGGAGAAAAAAAGGCATGACGTCGGAAGGCTCACGGAAACACTCAGAGGATAAGAACATCTTGACCTTTATCCAAGGAGGAATGCTTAGCCGGCAGTAAGACTGAAAAGAAGGAAGGGAAACTTTTAAGAAAAGGGGACATCCCCTACGTATAATGAGAAGAAGTCTCTCCTCCCGTAGGGGAGGGGGTTGAAAGGAAGATACAAGAGGGGTAAGGCTAATTCGCCTTCCCTTACCGGAGGACATCCTATTTTCAGTGGAAAAAAAAAAATTGCGCAAAAAAAAAGGGGGGGTGCTCCTTTCGCGAAAACGGCTTCCTGTTACAGTGACGCTGAGCCAGAGAATTCAAGGGAAAAAAGCCTTTATCTGCGCGAAAAGACCTGGAAGACCTACGAGAAGAAGGGAACATCGATCTTGGAAAAAGGGGGGGGGAAAAAAAGCGTAAAAAAAGGAGAAGGAAACATCTCGTTGGCGACGGTGATCGACCAGGAGAAAAAAGAGAGCCTCTCGCGGTCGCCGCCAGCAAACAGGGGAAAAAGGGGGGGGCCCGGTGGGCCAAAATCAAGAATACATGAGGAGGAAAGAAGATGTCAGCGCCCAACCTTAAACCCAGGTATATAAAAGGGCGGCGACCTGCTGAGAGGAGGAGAAACTGGCAAAAGTGTGAAGGGCGGAACAACGATATCTTGGCCGGATTGGGAAAAAGCTTCTTCGTCTACCTGAGGGGGTCATCAATACGAGGGACTAAAAAAAAGGGGAAAAGACAGGGAGGACTAAAAGCGGAACATCCCGCTGTTCGCGAAAGAAACGCGATCCTCTCGGGCCATGAAGAAATCGCGTCCCACTGGTCTCTCTATTGGAAGGGAATAATCGGGGAAAAAGGAAAATTCTCACTATTAAAGAAAGGCGTACCACAAAGATTTTCAACGGTACTGGGGGAGGCCCAAACCGGCGCACAGCTGTCCAGAGGGGGGGGACCCTGTTTTTAAAAAAGTACGGGCGGCCGTCGGATGAAGAGGAAAAGCGCCTGAAAGACCGTGCTACACGAGGGTCATCTTCTGGCAGGGAGGCCGGCCGTCTTCCGAGGGGGGGGGACTAAAAGTGGGAAAAAGGGCCCTACCTCGTAAAAAGGACGCTGTCGAAGGGGGGAGCTAGCTGTCGGAGGAGAGGCAAAAAAGGAGCCTCTCTGACGGGGTTTTCGTCTATTGAAAAAGACAAAATCAATCCCCCGACAAAGGGGATCCGGTAAAGGGGGCGATTTCAACCTGTCTGAGAACCCGGGGGAAAAAAAAAAGTGCGCTCGACAACCTCGGACACATGAAAAAGGTTAGAAGAGGAAAAAAAAAGGGCCCGCCTATCCCACCTCAAGGAAGAAAGCTCCCCTAACACCTCCTATCGAAAAAACGGATCCTTACCCCGGATTACGGGGGAAGAAAGGTAAGTTATAACAGAGAAATTCTCCCCCTGAAAGATAAATTCCATTAAAAAGGAAAAAAGAATCACTCCTTCTTCAAGACCAAAGTCACAGTACGAAAGGGAAAAGGGTCGCCCAACATCGCCCGTGGATACGGGGGAAAAAAACCCGCACCGGGAAAGAGACATCTTCTAGGTCTTCCAGAGAGGGGTGGCTGCGAAACTAGGGGGAAAAACCCCGTATGGAGGAGGGGGGAAAAAAATGTTAAAAAAAAATTCTCCTTGAGGACTACTCCGGAACGGGCCGTATTCCCTCGGGGGGTAAAAAAGGGGATTTTCGAGGGGGCCGCTTCTTCTGCTGAGGGGAAAAGACTCTCGCTGACGGAAGCTCATCGTGTCTCTCTGGTGGGAAGGGAGAGGAATAGACGAAAAGGAAAAGCAGGGAAAAGGGAATCGTCGATAGAATCGCTTGCCGGCCAGGAGGGGTGATGCCTCTAAAAAAGAGGGCCCCCTGCATCATAAGGGCACCTTCGCGAGGAAATTGCTTGCGGGAAAACGCCTCGAAAAGAATGCTTACCTCCTGAAAGTCCTTAATAACTGCAGGAGGGATGAGGAAGGAAAAGCTTTCTCCTGGGGACGATTACTATCCGAGAAAAAAAAGGAGCTCATCTGAGAAAAGAGAAGGCCGTTCTTTAACAAAACCTGTGATTAGATCCTGGCCTAGGAGAGAAACTGAAAAGAAGAGGTCGTCTACTATCGAGAGCTTCATACCGATGGAAAACTGCCCGATGATCGGGCCAGGGAAAATCCCCTCCAAAAGGTGGATTATCCTACCGGTGGAAGTATTCGAGAGCCTTGAAGGGAAGAACCATCAACAGGCCAATCGCCTCCAATTCCTCCCAAAAGAGGTCCTCGACTTGTAAAAAAGAAAAAAAAAAAAAAAACTACCGTCACGCTCAACCAAGGAGGGGAAAAGAGAGGGAAAAGCGTCAACAAAAGACTGGTACCGAGAAAACGTCGCCCCGAGAAAGGGGGGGGTCTGCACCGCGAGAAGATTAGGAAGGGCCAGGTGTTTCTTCGACAAAAAATGGCGGCACCTTTCAGAGAGCAAACCCTGCACCGTCTCGGAAGGAGGCATGGGCGCAAAATAAGAGGATCTTCGGTTCGTGTCGTGCTGCGTGAAAAGAATGAGCCTCGCACGGAAGCCTTCAGTGAAGCGTGTCCCACACCTCCGCGCCGGGAAAAGACCTACGCCCCATAAGAGAAGAAGTTCCGACCTCAGGAAAAGGGGGAAGGATACTCTCAACAACAACAACTTATTATGATTAAGAAAGCGGTGACTGCGAGCGGGGAATGGGCTAGGTCAGCGATTGTTCAAAGAGAAAGGGTCCGTGGAGAAGAGAAACGAATCGATCCTGGGGATAGAAGTACCGGCCCTCAGCACGACAAGAGACCCCAAACGGCTAGCCTCCCGAGCAGGAAAGGGGGGGGCGAGCCCAGAAAGAAGCCGTCTAATGTCCAGAAAGCCGCTCTTGTCGGGAAAAACCTGACAGACCGCTCGCCTAACAGGGAGGAAAAAGGAGAAAAGAGAAAAAAGAAGACTTCGCGGGACTTCAGGTCGGCCCCCGGAGAAGAAAAAAACGATATTCCCTCTTTGTGGGAAAAGGGGAGCTTCGGGAAGGAAAAAGAAAAGGCGCGGTTTCCTGTTTGGGCGAAGGTTGGCCGCGGATGGTAGAAGGGACTCGCACGACACAGGAACTGGCGCGGGATGACTCGGAGACATATCACTCGGCAGCAAGAAAGATAATTAAGAGCCTTCGGAGGCGTCATTCTGGAAATTCTTCGTAGT
>Ga0179593_1348116_pt1 | contig 14630 bp, 19 predicted proteins | sample CZODoug2_1_08_16_FD_185931 | JGI IMG/M metagenome (GOLD analysis project Ga0179593, IMG submission 185931) | Vadose zone soil fungal communities from Angelo Coast Range Reserve, California, USA - CZODoug2_1_08_16fungal (PacBio error correction) | ecosystem: Environmental > Terrestrial > Soil >...
CCGCGCATAAAAGGGGGAGGATGACATCCAAATGGCGAACATGAGGACTTTTTGCAACATTCAGAGATGCGATATCGGCGGACTAGAAAGAAGATTCGTGGATGGGCCGTCGCCGGAAATCAGCACTGCGACCGGGGCTCCTGGCACGAGGACTTAATTTCGACGCTCACGCGGGCCTTGTAGGCGGGGAAATGAAGGTGAACAGCTGCGGGCATGCAATTCCGAAAGATGTGGGCGACGCTGGGGCCGCAGTGCCAGGGACCGGGAGTAAGTACGCTCTTGATGCCCATAGCGCTAAGAAGGTCGAAAGACGCGCGAGAGTGCCCTTGTTTCAGGCGCGCTCACGAACGCAAAATACAAATCAAGATTCGCGGCGAAGGAATTGAAACTAAAAGACTCGTGACCAAGTTCACAAGCACACAGAAAAAGTAGGGCACCAGGTGTTGGAAAGTTCCGCCGCCTGCGTGGGCCAACCGTCTGTCAGGGAAAACAAGCCTAATAACGTCAGATGCCAGCGGCCAACTGGGCTATCGCTCTATATGGGAGTCACAACCCGCGAATCGACAAAGCTCCACGGCTAACCCGTGCAGAATCGGACGCGGGAAAGTAAAGCAGGAATTCCCTAAGGATAGGAAAGAGAGCAAAACGCGTCCGTCACAGATGGTGAATCGAGGATTCAAATAGATCGCCGCCAGGAAACCCAACGCTCTGAGACCTCCACCTTACATAACTCGAAAAATGTCCAAGAAGGGTGGGGCCGACAGGGACTGGGCCGGGGGGGAAAGAAGACAAATTACGATTTCGTGAATTTCAAGCGCCGGAGTGTACCTTAGCAGACCCATGGAAAGCGGACAGGAAAAAGCCCAGGGCCAAGTCCATGATGACAGGCGGAGGCCTCAAACCAGTAGCTCGCGGGGGGGGGGACCTAGGGCAAGAAGAAAACAGCGTACACGAGGGCAGTCAGGGCTGGGGACAACGCGCGCGCCATAGACGAAATCCTACCAGAGTCACGAGAGAGCCTCAGACAAGAATAAGACGAAGGATAGTCGCCGGAAAGGCCCGCAGCCGTCTGAATAGGCTCTTCTCGGCACTTGTCCGAAGGACAACAAGTGAAATGACAGGCGAGCGTCAGGGGAGAGGTCGCCGGGCAAGGGAGGGGAGAAGCATGAGCACCCCTGACCCTGGGAAGGAACCCGGGAAGCGCTCCCAAACTTGCAGATTCAGCCAAGTGCAGGAGGGGACGGGCAGAATCAGCGTAGGACATACGCAATGCTGGAGTGCCGCGCGTAGAAGGCCTCAAAACGCAATGAGGAGAACTAAAAGACTTATTGACACACATTCGGGACGAAGTTTGATAGCCACAGCGCGGGGGTTAGCGTTAGTCAACGGTCGCAAGGCGAAAAGGACGCAGAATCATGATCAGAGAGTGATATTGCGAGAAGGCGTTGGTGTTTGGCCGGGGTGGCAAAGGTCGAGAAATGGAAGAAAGCGCACGAGGGGATGAAAGACTGCACGGCAAGCGGATAAGAGCATAAAACGAAGGAAAAAAAAGTAAGGTAAAGCTCAAGCAATACGCTCGAGGTTAAAGGGAGACAAGAAAGAAAAGAATGTCATTCACCAGAGCCGCGGCAGAATTGAAGCAAGAGGGAAAAGCGGCGCCCACACGAATCACAAATCTTGGGGAGACGAACATCACCCCTCATCGGATTCATTGAAATCTAAGAGGGAAGGACACGTCAGGGGGAGGAGCAAAACACGATTACCGCCATCTAGTGAGACCGTTGGGAAGGAGAGGACCGAGGGGTCTTCCGTCTAGGGGAGTGATAAATGGCCTGACTACGGCAGAGTTGCCTATCTACTCAGGGACGTGCAGAGGGTGACGGGCGCCTGTCAGGGAAAACAAGACAACACTGGCTCTACGCACGGACTTTCGAAGACTTTGCAAAGCCGCAAGAGGGGGGGAGAAATGACCACTCTGAACTCCGGTTGTGTAACCCTTCAAGACAGAGAAGAATTAGGTTGAAGAACAGAAAAATGACAGGCTTAACGGGGCAGAAGAAAATGAATGCAGAGAGGTAAAAAGTAAATAGGGAAATTCAAATGAATTTTGGGGGGGGGGGAAGGTCAAGGAGTATTGACAAGGAAGGAAGGGGTCGGCGATCGCTTCGCTACGTCGGTTTCCCAAGCGCACGGCTCTTGAGCAGAGGACAGAATCAAACGCCTTTCTGGGCTCGAGATTGTGGAAGTCGGAAATTCGAGCCGGTTATACCTCGAGTGGAGATGCCAAGAGGAGTGCAAAGATGGTCGGTATGAAATCCGGAAAAAATCGAATATTTTCCCCGGCATCAAGAGTCATACGAGGAAAAGGTACAAGAGGCGCGCAACCATCGCAGCGCAAAGGATGGTCTCTGAAAGAGGGCGGATTGTGACGAATAAAGAACGCCACAACAACGGGTGAGTAAGATAGGATCCCAATCCTCGTACGACAGAACGTCGTGCTCTAGGTGTGGGGCGCGACTTAAACACGGAAAATGGAAGCACGGAGGAAAGTGCATGGAAAAATAAGGCGAGAGCCGAAATGGTTCAGAAAGAAAAGGGACTTCCAGGTTTCAGGGTCGAAATATCTTGGGTGAAACTTAGAGTTGAAGCATGCCGACAAGGCGGGAGGGACCAGAAAGGGCGAGACTGGAAGAAATTGATGCGGCCGCGGATACCACTATGCCGACAAGGAGCGCGGAAGCCCAAACCTCCGCAAGATTGAGAAGGGAAGTGAAGCGAAATCAAAGGGAATGTATTGACCTTTTACAAATCTATCTTATTAATGCTCGAAGGGGACCGGAAGCAAGTGTGAGGAGACGTCTGGGCCAACAGGAAAGTGCGGCTGCTGCCGGGCGTAGCCGGGGGAGACCAAAAGAGAGTTCGAATCGGTTCGGAGGACGTGAGGCGTACAGGAGTGGCGCGGGGGGAGAAAGATAGTGTGTCATACAGTGCCATTGCAAGTAGAGCACGGGGTCTGGTAAATCGTAACGAAAGTGGGAGACTCGGGTGGCACGCACGGAAAGTTGCAGTTCGAGAGGTAGACATGTGCCTAGGGCGGTGTAGGTGTAAGGGGATTGAATCTGGTCAAGGGACAGTAAGAAAAACGAAGGTACTCATGAAACTCAAGACGAGGTGTATTGGAATCGTCCCGCTCTGTCTTACAACTGCATTTGCTCTGGTCCCTCGAGAAGTGACTTTTTTTCCAGTTACGGTAAAAAATGTCTCAGTACTGGTTGTCGAGGGTCTCTCTGCAAGAACTTTGCAATTCGAGGTTAGCATATGGAAGGTGGGGGGGCGGGCTCTAAGAGCGCTCGTCTTAATCGAGTAGTCACCATGATGCGCGGCATTCTAAACCTTAGACTGGCGGCCCTGGATGCGAAGTGGCAGAAAAGGGGGAAAAGAGCATCCGGCGTTTACTGCTCCAGCTCTAGGTTTTCAAAAAAAGGGCAAGGAAGTAGTGAGAAACAAAGACAGAAAAGGAGAAAGTGCGATTAGCAATTAGCGTAAGCTGCGTGTTAGGACAGGAGGCAAACCAACGAACATTAGCGAAACTGAATCGAACGCATGCTCAAATGAGCGCGCGGAGGAACGAAAACGAAGACAAGAAAGAAATTAGAGGAGTCTATTTTCGCCACGGCGATGTGGGGGGAAAGAGCGGCCAAGGGTGGAAAAGCTGGTGCAGGTCGTACGGAATGTCCGGAAGGACGCACGACGTGTGGAGGGAATCTAGATATGGAAAGGGAGGAGATGTGTGGGAGGGGATGAGAGGTGGGGGAAGGTTGGGATGAAAGTTTAGGCGTGATGATAGGTGGGTGGGGAGGTGGGGGAGGTGAGAGAGGGGTGGAGGATGGGGATTGATGTGGGGAGAGGGGGGTTCGGAAGGTGGGGCTAATTCTGCCAGGAAAAAGGGGAAGTTGGGGGGCCGAGGTGAACGAGGTGAGGAATTCAAAACGTTGAATGGGGGGCGCTGTCAAGCCGAGAAAAGAAGAACTACTTGGCGCCGATCTCGCGGTGGATACGCCTGGGGATGAAAAAAAAAGGGGTCGCACTAGACAGGATGGCGGGGATTGATTTCGTCGGAGTGTCATTTCGTTTGATGCCTCGGCGCGTCGGGGGCGGGATGGTTGAAAGGGGCGCAAAAGTGAACTGCTGACGGCAGGTTCTTCGTGTCGGGCGGGCACATTCTTCTCTCGTGGAAAAGGTCATCATTGGAGGGGGGGGGAGCTGGAAATCGCTATTTCGGGTATAAAAGACACGGCAAAGGGACTGAGTAGGGATCAGATTGTCTCGGAAAAAAGCTGTGTCCTTCAACGATGATCAGGGGAGAGGCTTATCAGGGCAGGTGCCGGGCGAAGTTGGGGGGCTGTGGGTCGCTTTCATGTAGGGCAGCGATCACCGGCGAGCGTGTCGTTCTGCCGTCATGATCGATAGGCGTTACTGGTTACTGTGCGCAGATTCGAAAGGCGGGAGGGCGCGGGCGAGGTCGCGGGGGGTGGCCTCATCTTGCGATAGGGATTCCTGCCAGCGAGCAGACTGCAGTGTTTACATCGGAACGGTTGGGCGCGGAGCTGGAAAGAACGGGTCGTGGCTGGTTGAGGAAGATGCGGGGTCAAGAAGTCCGACGATGAGACGCTCTGAGACACCTGCTCGCGATTACTGATAAAAAGACCGGCAACGTATAAGAGGAGAATGCGAGAAAGAGCTCTGCTCACGAGCCTGGCGCTTTTCATTTCCAAACCCACACCCGAAAAAGAGCTCAAAAAAGGAGACACGTTTCCACGACACATGAAACTCCCCCGACCAAGACTCTCGCTCTTGATGCCGGGGGCTTAAGGATTGGTTGGGGCAGGAGTAGGGCCGAAGAAGGGAAACGGAAAGAAAAATAATTGGCAAAAAAAGTCTATATATAGGGAACGACTACCGCAACGTCTCCAGAAGACTGGAAAAAGTGCAGTCATCTCGCAGGCGGGAGGAGAAAGAGAGGATATGGCAAGACTAAAGATCAACGGCCGGGAGGTCTTGCATGCGTTAAAGTGCGGTTGAATAGCGATTAAGGAGAAAAGCAGCGGAGGGGGCTTTCGGGCCGTCGGAAGGCCATCGCTAAAGGGGGGGAAAGTAAACGGATGCCTTGTCGAATCAACGGAAACTTGTACGGGCGCTGAAACCGCGGCGACAAGCCCGTTGGGCACCTGTAAGAAGCGAAAACATGGTCTGGAGAAAGGTGAGCAACGCTCTATGTATGCACAAAGGAGGAAATAGCCGGGGGATAACCTGAGAGAAAGGCTCCGAACAAGAGCCGTTTACACAGAAGCGGAAGTCGCGCGACGCGAACAGACCCTCCGAAAAAACAGTTTAACAGCCAAAAAAGAAGTATTTACACTGGTCCGGAATCCGCCAGAGGAGAACCGGTCCAAAACAAAAAAAGCGCTCGTCTATCAAAGACACTGGCTAGCGCTGAGAGACCAAAACCTCGCCAGACGCCCGTAGCCGCTGAAAATCACCGAGTAAAAACTCTGCCGGAATCCGGAAGATCGGCGGGCAACACCGCGCAGCACAGCAAACGCCGAACAGCCCAGCTTGATGCCCGGTAGAGCCTCATCAGCAATAGGACTGGTCAAGAGGAATAGAGTCAGCGGTGGTGGAAAATGGACAACCTGAATGAAAAGGAGAAAAAAGCTAGGGTCCTATCAGAAAGATCGTGGCCGGCCAAAAGGGCACGGGACATTATCTCGGGGGGGCTGCCTCAAAAGGGAGCATATCAAAGATCCGGAGTTCAAAATAAAAAGGGTGCCAACGCCACGCGCCATCACAAACCCCAGCCAGCCCACGAGCAGAATTAAAAGGACAGGCGCCGAAAATCACAAGCCGAGAATATTTAAATCCATTGAAAAGAAATCAACCGCCGGAAGGAAAGGCAGTCCGTCTCGAGAAAGGAGTCGCGGTCTTCGAAGCGATTCACGTTGACGACCCACGCGGTCCGGAACCCCAACTTCCTTCACTGACGGCATGCTTTCGCCGTAGTAGCGATCAACTAAGGAGGGGTACGGCAAAGATCAGCCCAGGGACGGAGAAAAAGCTACCCGGCCGCACGGAGTCAAGTAGGCGGGGTTGTCGCAGCAGGGTCACGCCAAGGATCGGTCGCCCTGTCGCGAGTCGCGATACTCAGTGCAGCGCGTCAAAGTGCACATGGCTGGTGGTGTTGCGTTGGCACGTTCGAACATTTCCGATCTAAAAAGGGAAAACTACTGCGCTGGATAGAAGAATAGATGGCATACACAAGGAGAAGACATCGGTACAGAGACCAGTGACCGCCGAGTTGTCCGCAAAATCCATGGTTAAATTCGCAAAAGCGCCGCCAAGAATAAAGCGGGGCGCGGCTCCAAAGAAAGTGCACGAGGTCCAAGGCAGCGACACCAAAAGACCCGGAGGGGGAAAAAGGCTCAGGAACAGTGAGACTCACCGGGCAGCTCACGTTACAATGTAACCGTTTGGCGGAGGGCGCGGCGGGCTGCCAGGTTCTAGGATGGACCTCCTAACGGAGACTTTGCACTTAAACTAGGGTCCTCAAAAACGACTGAAGCGGGGCCCTTTTTCGGTTGAATTAGTGAACGACACTTGAGAAGAAGCCCGCACTAGCGAAGCTGTTTCGACCCGCCGAAAAGACGCGCAAGGCAGAAAATCCGATTTAGATCGCGGTGGTGGACTTCGGGAGCAGACGATTGAGACTAAGCAATTACAGTGCGAGCCCAAAGCTCGTGGCAAGTAAAAGAGACATGTGGTGAAGAATAGCAATGGGATTCGTTAGTGCGTACGCGCGTGGAGAAGCGGTTACCGCTGACCTCAAAGGGCCGCCAGAAAAGTAAGCAACGCCGTTGCTCCGGGTTTCAAACGAGCCCAGGGAGAACAAATGAGATCGCCGACCTGGTTGGGCGGTCTGGTGATCCAGGGCATAAGAGAAGTCCACGGCACGACTTCTTCCATTTCCCGGGTAAGCGCAAAACAACGCCGAGAAAGATAGCGGAGAGGGGAGTGATCCTCTCTCCCCAACACTAGGAATTAGAGAGGAGCTCATGGACTCAGACCTTCTTGCAGCGGGCGTGGTGGACACCGGAACCGATGGAAGGAGGCAAGGTGTAAAAATATGGCGCTCGCGCGATTAAAGAAAACATGCGGCCAGCCTTGTGCTCGAAGCGGGGAAAAATAGAAGTACAACGGGCCAGAACAAGGGCGGACCTACAAGGGCTCCGCGTCAGGTCGTGTAATCGAAATTCCAAGCGCAGCAGGGCGACGAGAATTCAACGACTCCGCCAGAAGGGGGAAAACTCCTTGACCTCCAATCATTAGTAGATACGGGGGGACGGAATGGAAAGCCTGAACCGGAGTCTGCACAAGTCTGGCGCAGGAAAGGGAGATAATGCGCAACGGCGTCACCACCATTTAGCTCTCAGATTATGGACGTCAGGCGCGGTCAGGGAATAAAGAAGGCAGGCCGAAGTCCTTCAGGGTCGTCAAGGAAGATGCAACTAACAGTCACATCAATCCGTGTCAGGAGATGTCGTCAGGCAAGGCCTTTATGGGTTCGGTTCATAGGGACCCCAGTTCACGACGCGCAAAAAAGGAGAGAACTCGGGGGAGTTAAGACGTGTCCGCAAGCCTGCAGGGTTTTGAGGGCCGAGTATGGACCTGCGTCTCGCGATTTTGTGTCACAGTCCAGCAACGTGGCCGTGATGGAGGGGCGCGCTGGTCCGCGGTCAAGGCGTGGGGAGACTAATCTGGCTAAAGGGGGCTCTGGACTCGGACATCTGCGGCTTGTGAGTACGTGTGAAGGTTTGGAGATAAACAGTAGGGGGAGGATCATTTCGAGGGCATCAGTATGACCCTCGGTGCAAGGCAAAATGGCTCAACCAGTTCACTCAAAAAACCACCACCAAACGCCAGTGCGCAACTGAAGCAAACTGCCAGGCGCGATTCGCGTGGATAAAAACGGGAAAAAACGATTAGGCGAGGGAGGATGTGCATCAAAACGGCAATAGTGACCGGTGTGCATTGCCGGCGGACATACTGATCCTGCGAAGGACCGCGCAGATGAAGCCTGGGGTTAAAGAGAAAGCAGTGCCCCGGGCGGAGGGTGGGGGAGGGGTGACCAATGGTCGATAAAGGTGAGTGGACGCTGTCGAACGACCGGACAAGAGCGAAATACTCAGGATGGGCTGACTGGTGGGATTCGCACGGTTATAGGCGGAATTTCAGAGGAGGGGGGGATCGGTGAATGGGACGTAGTTGTGAAGGCGTCGGACGCTGGAGGATTGACTGTTGTGGCGAGGGCGTGGGAAACACCGTGCTGATCGAGTCGGTAGAGTCCATAGCGAGACTGAGTACCCGCCCGATCGGGGGCCCGAGAGCGGACGGAACCTCTTTCGTACTGATCAAGGACGCGCGCAAAGCTAAATTCTCATCGAAAAAGTTCAGGCAGAGACAAACCGTAACGCTGACTGTCGAAAGTAACCCCAACTTCGTGACAGTGGTTAGATGAGGAGGGGCCGTGCAGAATTGGTGCTGCGTCGGAGTGCAGAGTCTAATATTCACAGCAAAAGCATGGGAGTGGTTGCTTAATCTAATTCATTGGGGAAAAATCAAATGGAGCATTCACGGCGGTTAATGGTACAAACACGGTCCTTAGGTTATGTCTACACCGGGGAGTATACTGTTTCGCGCTTGGTGGGACAGGCATCCAAAAGGGATAGCATTGATCGACGGTTGAGGGCTTGGTGGGGACCCTTAAGGAGTGGCTACGGGAACAAAAACTTTTCGTAAATGTGGAAACGGGCGGAGGGAGGGGGGGGGAGGCCAAAAGCCCTACGGTGCTCTGAAAAGATTAAGCGAATCGGGAAACCTTCGAGCGCGGGAGATCAAACGAGGGAAGGCGATGCATCAAAGATCGTCCGAGCCCCCGCGTAACTCCGCAGTCGGACAAGACGCGGACGCAGTCATATAAACGCACATGCTCCAAAACTGAAATAGGCCCGCCAGTCGAAGAAGGAAAGGTCATCCAGGCGGTGGAGCATGTTAGTGCGAAAGGCAACGCCAAAACCGAGAGCCCCGAGATCAGGGCGAAGGGAAACCAACGAATGAGGCCATGGGGAAAGAAAACGTTACGTAGATGAGCAGGACTCTCAACAACAACGAGGATAAAAAGAGGATTGCCCGCGCAGAACGGGAGGGGCTTCACCGTTGTCAGGTGCCGGTGGGAAATAGCGAGGCCCGATAGCGGAGCAGCGAGCGAGGACGAGTCGAGAAGTACCCGGCATCGGCTCCTCCTGGGCGAAGGCCTTAGGTCAAGGAGAGCGGTGCTGGTAGGGGGAAAAGTGGCGCGGAATAGGAGGACCATGCTAGTCGTGGGGAACTTCGTGAAAAAAAAGGGCCGTCGTATGACGTGGTCAGAGAGCAAGATGGGGGTGCCCAGTCGTCGATCAGATCGAAAAAATGAGTGGGGCTGAAGAAGCGTAGTCGCGCGAAACTCAAAGAGCAAAGGGGGGCGAGCATAGGAGGATTCGCGCTGACGACTGTAACTGACACTCATAGATTCACATGCCAAAACCTGGGGAAAAGGATGGGGTTTCCAGGCCTGTGGACCTAAGTGAAACACTCTCGGAGAGACCAGAGTATCAGATCGTAACAGATGGCGTGCACTCAGTACATGGGAACCCCCCCCGAGACTTAGTGGGGGCAAAAGACTCGCTTTCGCGACCTTGCGGAGTGTGCCGACCGAGAGACACGAAAGCGCGCGCCATCGGGTGATCGGCTGGAACGCATGTAAACGCCCGACAGGAACAGAGACTCTGCTTGCAAGGTCGCCAAAATTCAACTCTGGGGATCGGGGCTTTCGGGACGGGCCTTGGTATAGAAGGCAGCGATAATCCTGATTACGTGCGAAAGGTCCATCGCCGGTTTCGGTCCTTGGAGGCAGTACGCAGGAATGTGGGCTCAGGGAAAGAGAGACCGTTCCGGGGTCAGACGCGGAAGTCTATCGGAAACAGCGCGCAATGGAAAGCGGGCTAAAGGCTACCCTGAAAACTTAGTGTCAACAAAAACACTCACAGCAGCCGACAGCGGAAGATCGCGATCACAAAGAGACAAAGTTCACCTGATAACTCCGGAGACGAATAGCGAAGAAGATGGACACAAGTCAAACAGCCGGAGAATCCGCGAAGCAAGTCTTATCGAGGCCGGAGAGGAGGGAGGGGTTAATCGTGGAAGAACAGGCTAAAACACCGATTCGGACAATAGGCGGTCACGAAGCCCAACAAAACTTCGCACGGGATTCCCTGGTAGAGCGATTTCGCAAGATGCGTGCCTGGCGGTCTAAGCAGGCAGGAGGACAGAAAGCGAACACAAAATTGGCACATAAGGGGGCCTTGGCGACCCACCATCGCATAATGCTTACCGGTCAGGCGCGAATACCCGCACAAGGCGACTCAGGGGCGGGGAAGCGTCGCAGTGGACGTGGGTGGGTTGGCAAGGACGCGCGGGAAAAAGGGGGGGTCTCAGAAACAAGGATCAAACTATGCAACGGCGATCGGAATGGAGAGATGGCAGAAACTCGTATGGATGCAAAAAGGTGCGTGACAGCAAATCAACCTGGATTGGTCAGAATAACGTAAGCAGAAGTACATGGGGTCCTTCAGATGGCGCGCCCGACTTGGAAAAAACCAACTGAAGGCTACAAAAGCGCGTCGACCCAACTAAAAAAACGATTCGGTAAGAGAAGTAACAACGACAGAAGCGAGAGCTCAGGAAGGTGAAAACAGGGGGGAGGAAAAAGCGGCGGGGTCAAGAGGAGGAAAACTTATAATCAAGGATTCTTGCGGCCTGTTCGCTGGAGAACGCGGGCCATGTTAGATGAAATTGCAGAACCGGCCTTGGGCACGGGCAAGGATGAAATCTCTCGACACGTTAAGGGACTTAAGCGGTCTCTTGTCGGGGAATAAATTTACCGTACGCGTGCCTATAAAAAGGCAATGAGGACAGACATGGTTCGCCGCGCAGGAAAGCAGAAACGTCCATCCATAAAGACAACCAACTCTATAGGCGAAAAGTGGACGAGGGGCAGAAGCGCAAAAGTGAAGGGTTTGAACAGGAGGGTGCAGGCATGACAGCTTGCCCGGTCATTTCGAAGAAAATCCTTCAGGGGGTGAAGAATCATTGTGAATGGGTTCAAGTTGGAAAGGAGTGTAGGGGCGGCGACGCTTACCGAGGGATTTCTCATCGTGTTTTCAAGAGGCGCAATCATCGCCTAAACCGGTTCAAAAGAAGGCGCTGGATGTCTTGCCTTCAGAGGTGCATTCCAAGAAGCGCTGAAATCTTCAGGAGCAAAAAGAACAATCTGGCACTATGGTAGGAAAATAAGAAAGGAGAGCAGAGCCTATGGGAAAGGTCAAAAAGCTTCGCAGGCATTCAGGCCGGGTAATCTGAAACCAAGGGACGCTGCACGAAAGGTCTCGCGTCCGTTGGAAAGAGGAAAGAACAAAACAAACGAGGAAGTAAAAGAGAAGTGAAAAAGGAAGCGACGACGAAATGTCGTGCAGATGCTTGGGGTGACTCCGAAAGAAAAAAAAAACGCGAAGCGGGCCGGGGGGGGAAAATATTCGTATGGATTACAGGATTTCGTTCCAAGACACTGAAACATGTTCGGGAGAATATCGAGGGGCGCGGCTCGTTTGGTAGCAAGCGGACAAAAAAGCGGCTGACGGTCTCGGAGAGCCTTGAGTGTCACGCAGAATCATCGGGAAAAAAACGACGCTGACAGCGCAGCACCGACGCAAAAGGTGTCCAAAAACACCTTTGGTTGTAAAGTAACCTTGACCTTCCAAGCAGGGAAGGGCTGATACTGTAAGGAGGAAATTTAGGGCGAGTCCGGGGGGGGGACGGATCGAACAGCTGTCACCGCGGAAAGTTCAGGGCGGCGAAAGGGCTCCGCTCGAGTCCCAAAAAAAGGAGGGCGCTCTGAATTACGTGAACAGTTGCTTGGGGAGAAAAGGGATGGGAAATCGTGAGTAAAGGGAAGGAGTGGAATTTGGCAAAAAAGAAGGGACCTGATACTGGCAAAGGTAGAGACGAGGATCTGGGACTGAATTTGAACTCCTGTGAACAAGGTTGGAGTAGAAACGAACCCCGACCTCGACGAAGAGCACCAACTCCTTCGGTAATCAGGGAGAGGCGACTTGATGGTAACTGCAGATGCTTGGAATTAAGGTCATAGGGCTCGGGGGGGGTCGTAGGAACGCCAGCGCTAGTGCAAGTTAGGATTTTCACAGGATTTTCGGAGGCCTACAAGGGGGGTTTATCTTACTGTCGAAGGCATGTCTGCGAGGGCAATAACAGGCCGGCATGGCGGGAATATTTGGAAAAGAGGGGGGCGCATAAAGGGTTCCTGCCCCACTCTATCGTGCCAGATGGGATAGGATAACACGAATGCGCGTGCGAAATGGGAGAGAAGGGGCGTGACAAACGCTTAAACGTAAAAATCTACCACGCATGCGCACGAGCGATCTGGAAAAAAGTTCGTCTCGGGAAAGTTGGGCTCACCCGAGGAGGAAACAGGAAAGAAAGCGGAGATCTCGCTTATAGGTTCTCAAAGGCGAAGGGTTCAGAGAGGAGCCCTGTTGGGAAAAACGCGGGGCATTCGGCCGATACGAGGATGAATCATGGGTGAGAGGGAGTGATATCGGCTGATTACGGAAAAACCCTTCACAGGATTTTTCTCTCGGTTACTCGGCCGGGTGATCAGTAAAAGTGAAGGTGATCTTTCGAAAGAGAAACGCGACCAAACGATTACAATCTGCAACAGCATGTCAGGGGGGTGGAAGACAAAGGAATAAGAAGCAGGAGAATCATGAGGAGGGGGGTAAAAGTTATCGGGGCGATAGTTTCCGGTATGAGTGAAGCGAGAACTCTGGTCTTAGGCTTTGATGCTTCGGGATTGGAAGAAGTTCTAACGGCGTGGTCGAGAGCCGTTCAAATCTTGAAATCTTTCAGACTTTAGTCCGCTACTTATCGGGACGGAAGGGTGTCTCGAGCCAGAGCGTAAGGATATGACAAGAGGGAACTCGAAGTGCGCGACGTAATTGACAGTGAGGCGACTGCGATAAAACCGGCGATCTGATGTCAGTTCAGAATGGAAGACCCAGTAGGCGCTGATGCATGGATTTGAACCTACGGGGCAGAGAGTGTTGTGGGCACGGGGGGTGCTGCGCCGTTCCAATAGCAGCACTGATCATACTGGCGGCAGCGAGTGGGCTAGTTTCTTCATGCAGAAGCATTTCACGGAGGTAACGACCGGGGGGAGGTTAAGAACGGTAGGAAGGTATACTGTTTTCGATGAGCGGGGGTTAAGAACATAGGTCTGTCTGGGCGGTAAAAAGTGGCTGGGAGTTGCAGGAAAAAGTAACGTTTGAAACGGACTGTGCGGTAGTGTAGCATTCTGGGATGGTGTCGTGGCATGGATAACATGGAACGGTAAGGGGGGGTTTAGGTTCATAATCGCGCTCGTGGATCTGCTGACTATGTGCCCGTGCTCGGGGGAGGTGGGGATTTCTTACGGGGGGTTCGAAGGCGGGGCGCAACCGATGTGTCTCATCGAACGGGAGGCAAGTGTCGGCTACGATGAGACGGCAGATCTGGAATTCTCACGATAGAACAGGCTGCCGTACGACGGGGCATCGTCGAATGGACTTCATTCATTGACACGCTGTTGAAGAGAAGGCAACAAGAGGAGACGCCGGACAGCAGAAAGATTGTATCCAAGGTGGGGGGGGTAAGCTGTTCAGGTCGATTCGAGCTCCTAATTGCGCTCGTTACTCAGGCCGCTCCCCTCCGAGCCTCGAGGCGGTCCCTAGTCTCTCTCTGCAAATGCATAGAGCAACCAAAACCGAAGGTGCGACAAGGGTAGCCGCTAAGCTACAACTTATGAAGGAATCTCTCCAAACACAACAAAGGAGGATATTGGGTATGTAGTAGTAGCCATAAAAGCAACGAGCATGAGGTCGACAATGGAGGTCTTCGGGTCGTTTTAAACCAGGTCTAGTCCGAGTCGCGAAATGCAGATTCACGTCGGGTGGCCGTCTGCATCTGTTGGGCACATCGAGCACTGCGTCAATGTGTCGACCTGATGCAACGGGTCAGTTCGGAGAGTAATGCTTCGCTTTGGACTGAAGGTGAGCAATGGGGTCAGCGTACCCTCTTTCGGTGCTTGCAATGGCCGTCAATTAGTTTGCACGTCAGCCCAAGGTTTCCGGCGATGAGAAGGAGAAGGACATCTGAACACCAACACACACAGGACATACACAAACCACAAACACAAAGGTTGAACACAGAGACCAACGAAAATTAAGGTAGCAAAAACTAAAAAAATGAATATCACAAAAAAAGATCAAAAGACAGAAAAAAAAAAAACATAAGACTAAGAAAACAAGGAAAGCACCAGTCGCAAAAAGGCACCTGAGAATAGGAGGAACGACCTAGAGGTCAAAAGGACAGTTAACCAGCCACGACAGGCGTGAAACTACGGGTTCTCAACAAGTACAGGAGGAAAA
>Ga0179593_1523087_pt1 | contig 14630 bp, 17 predicted proteins | sample CZODoug2_1_08_16_FD_185931 | JGI IMG/M metagenome (GOLD analysis project Ga0179593, IMG submission 185931) | Vadose zone soil fungal communities from Angelo Coast Range Reserve, California, USA - CZODoug2_1_08_16fungal (PacBio error correction) | ecosystem: Environmental > Terrestrial > Soil >...
GGCTGGGCGCCATTTGCGCGGTGCGGACATGCTGAGGCCGTAAACTTGCCTCAGGCCGGCGCTCATTCGCCGAAGGTTCGGACTGAAGGACACTTCCTCGCGAAATCGCTTTGGCCGCGTCTACCGAATGGCCGATGCGGCCGCGGCAAACTCGGCGTGAACCGCGTTACGAACGGACTATCGACAAGCGTAGTAGGGTCGGCTCTGTGAATCGAGCAGGCCTTGCCGCTCACCATTCACGCGCTTCCGTGGCATCCTGATCAACCATTTTGCGGGGCACTTCCGCCCTGAAACGTGTAGCCCATTCGTCCGATGTCGCGCGCGGCACATTCGTTGCACCGACGTTCGGCCAGCTGATTCGGCCAGGATGATTTGCAGGTAGCAAGCACGGCATTCCTTCCGCATGATCGCCGCCGGCATCGGTATCCAACCGCCGCGCGCGCGTTTCCGGCGTCATCCGATGAAATGGGCGCCCTCATGCAGCACCGACATGGCTCTGCTGTCGAGTCGCGCAAAATTGGCTCCCATCAGCCCGCCTCGCGCTCGCCCCATTACGACCGGGGAATGACTCGCCGGGCGCGACGAGCTGCACATGAAAGCCATAGCGATCCGTATGACTTGCAGTGCGAGCCATCACGATGGCTTTTTAATTCAACGCACCGTGGAATTCCACGCCGGCGCTACTTCACAAGCATCGTCAGCCGCGCAATCGCAATGGACACCAGAATCGCGCGCCATTTGTTGGCGCAGGATGGCCCCTCGTGTTCTTTGGCGACTGTCAGGGCTCGTCGACGCTGAATCCCGCGACCAGGCTGATCGTCTGTGGATCGAGCACACTCCTTTTCGGGGGACCGCGCACTCTGAACGTGACGGGGTAAGTGAGCTCGTATTCGATCCGGGATGTTCTTCGGCCGACACCGCGAGCGTGCGTTGCTCGACCAGATCCCTTCGTGACCTCGACGGTGCCGTAGCGCGCGCGCCCGCGCAAGCTGGGCGTGCGCCGGAACTCTTGATCTGGTGTTCGAATTCGCCGAGAAGTCGGGTGTATTGTCTTTCAGCGACAGATGGGCCGGCCATGACGGCGGGCACGGATCACTGCCCGGCCATTCGAAACCGCCGCACGTCGCAAGCGCACATGCGCCAAGCCGAACAAATATTCGCGCTGGCCACGGCGCATTACACCATCGATGTTCACGAGCTTGCCGGGCACGATAAATTCAACCTTGCGAGCTCCCCGGAGGCGGCCGGTGAATTTCTTTACTTGGGGGTCGGCGAGCGCCGTCGCCCGACCGCGGCGTCGTCGGCGTCCACGAGGCGACGGAAATATGCGCGCAGCAACGTGCCGTTCACCTTGTACCCATTTGCAACCGTGTATGATGCAATGCTGTCGGCGTCGACCTTGAGCCATGCCTCCTCTCAACAACGCGGTGCGGTGACCCAAGTCCTCGCCACATCGCATGCTCCACGTGCGGAATAATGGGCGACAGCGTCCACACGGCAATCTCCACCGCCTCCTGACGACGCTTCGATCTGCGGCTCGCGCTGCGGGAACTTGGTCCATCGCGTTCCAGCGCTCCATTACGGCGGCAATGGCCTATTGAACGTGCGGCGGCGGCCTATGGTCGTTCCCGTCACTTTCGCCAATGTCTGATGAGAATGCCTGCGAATGGCCGCTGCGTCCCGGTCAAGGCCGCCTTGTCGAGCGGCGGGCGCCGGCCCCCCGCGATACGTGGTCATACCTTTCCACAGCGTTTTGATGAAACGGAACGCTCCCTGCACGCCTTCATCCGACATCCGCAGCGTTTGTTTCCGGCTGCGCCGCGAACATCATGAAAAGGCGCGCCTTAGCGATCGTCGCCGAATTCCGTCCACCAACATTTTGCGGATCGACGGCCATCTTTTTTGACTTGGACATGTTCACAAGTGCCGGACTCCACTTCTTTGCCATCGGCGCGCAACACCGCGACGCGGTTCTGCGTCCGCTCTGTCCGTGGGTCACCGTGACATCGCTGGATTGAAGTACTCCACCCGCCGGCATTGCTTTTTGCGTAGAACACTTGTTCAACACCATCCCTGCGTGAAACAACCTCGCGAACGGCCTCCCTTGAACGGCACCCGCGCCATCTCTTTCATTAAACCAGCGTCAGAAGCGCGCATACAGCAGTGAATAATGGGCGTGGTTCGATACCACCGCCGATATACTGCTGGTCCACGGGCAGCCAATATTGGACGCGATAATCCAGCATGGCCTGGTCATTGTCGGCGCACGCAAAGCGCGAAAATAAGCCAAGAACGAATCCACGAACTGTCCATGGTGTCGGTTTCCGCGCCGCGCGTCGGCACCGCATTTTCGTACATTTGACGTTCAAGAACGCGGCATTTTCAACAGCGGATTGCCGCTGCGTCGGGCACCAGGTCGGTCGGCATTTGTGGGGAAGACGCAGAAGGAAATCAACACCTATTCGCGTGGGTTTTTCCTTCGCGAGCATTTCGGCTCTGATAATTTGGGCATGCGCGAACTGGGCCCACAGCGAGTTCTGATCTTGGTTGTTGCAGACACCACACTTCTGATAATAATACAACAACCTTTATCCAATTGCCGGGTATCCCCGCGACTTTAGTGTCGGCGGTTCTGCCAAGCGTGTCCAGCTTCCCCGGAACGCTTAGCCACAGGACCTCTGACGTAGTCTTCTATCTCAATCCGCACGATGGCAGTGCGGACACTCCACAACTCCATACTGTGGGACCTTAGTGCCTACCGGCATCTTCGAGTTTCCGGTCATATTTCCTCCTTCAAGCGAAGTTCGACTGATTTTCATTCCATGTGCGGGGCCGTGAACCCCACGGCAGGATTTTTCATTAACAGTAGCGAACATTGAAGCCCGTAGCGGCACGAGAAGTGTCTCAAACGCTCGGCAAGAAACCGAGCTGCAATGTTGCGCACCAAGATTCGCGGACCGCGTATCGAATGCTTTCATCGTTAAGCGAGACGAACTGAAAGAGCACAACGTTGCGGTTTCATCAAAATCTGTCAAAAATAGCAGAGGGGAGGAAAGGCTTCCAGTTTTGTGTACAACAGCAAGGGATGACCGACCAAGCCCCACATCCCTTGCTTTACTAGGAGAGCGAGAATCAAGCACCGCCCGCACGTTTTTTTAAAAGCACCGTCACAACCTGTGCTGCTGCTCCGAGAGCGGAAAACCCCACGACATCCCAGCTAACCGTTTGCGGCTGGGTCTCTACTCGAATGGAATTATATACAGACCTTGCGTTAGCTGTTTACGTAAGCAAAGCCCCCGACAACTCTCCACAAAATCTCCCCGGAGCAGTTGTGGTGGAACTGCTCAACCGCGCGCTGAGTTGTACGCGCCTTGTACGAACTGCTTCGATTGCCACGCCAACGAGACATCGCCTTCGAAGAGTTTCCTGCAATCCGTCCCTCCGCTGCAAATCTGACGCGTACTACTTTGGGCAAGGAAGTTTTACAAACGACTTCACTCATTGCCACGAAGTCTGGCGAGACTTCTTTCCACAGTGGAATCCTTCAACGCTGGCTGCCGAATTATACCAGAGTCATGCCAATCGACTGGCTTCGCGTGCAATCCGAGATCAAAGACTTAATGGCTGATGGCATCACGTCGAGCGTTCAAATCATCCTTCGCGCGTTTGTGGCTTGTAGCTCCCTCGTGACCTGCCCGATATTCGCATCCCTTTTGTGTCGGAAACGCGCCCCCCTGTCGAAGGACAAACATCGAAGCGGTGCGCGGATATTTTGAATGCAACGCCAGGATTCGAGACGCGCTTTAATCGTTTGTTCCCCCCGAGTTCTCCATCCCGGTCGGCGACGGCAGTGTGATGGCGCTGGAAGTTCCGACGCGCAGACCCAAGTTGCCGCAGTCAATCGAGAGGTCATCATGGTGCACACCGTTGGCTCTGGCCGAAGAGCGGACGTAATTCTTTTTGGATGACGCATTTCGGAAGTCTTCATCATCTTCAACGAAGGTACAAAGTCAAAAGTCGTGAACAAGCGCGCTCTGTTGAAGTCATAGCTTGTTTACTTGTTTGTTGGGAAAGGGTGGCTACGACGGGTCGTTAGTCTCCGCGGCACGCCTTACTCGCGGCAAGTTTTTTTTACGTTGTAACGCCTTTTGGTTGTAGTGTCGGCACTCAGAAGTTGAACGGCGATGAACATTCGCTTAGCGGGTTGACCCTCCTTGCACAGTGAAGTCCCACCGCACCTCCACAAGTACTGTCGCACTGTGGTCCGACATGAGAGGAGTCGGATATCGAGAATTTTTTATGCCCCGAGGGACTCCGTGAAGGAGTTTGCGCGTTGACATGCGCAACAATCCACTCATCTTCATGAGCCAGCACTTGTGCCGTCTTCCCACTCGCGAAGACGACGACTACTGTCATTTCCCATTGAGGAACTCGGAGCAAGAACCCTCTTCAGGGTTCTCGCATCCTACGTGCTCAACATTTCTTTCTTTAGATCGCGCTTCAGTAATTTCGCGCTATGCGGACAGAAGTTGGTTTGGTCGTAGGACAAGGACAACCTGTAGAGGGGAGGCCAGGACTTGTCATTGCGATGTGCGCGCGCCGCTGCGCGAGAGCGAGTTGGTCAAGGCGGTCGGTCGAAATGATGAGAGCATGATGTCACATGTTCGTCGCAAGCAGGACCGTGGATGGGAACACTTAGTCATCCATCAAGAGAGGTTTGTCTGTTTCGTTTCCGTAAAGGATCCCTGTGCTTACTTTTTTCGCTGAAATACTCCACCCACCGACCGTTTGAAGGCCCGTCGTGCGAAAGCTTTAGAGTTGCCACTTTCAACTGGTCTTTGTGGTTTTACTCCGCCTCCTTGGAACGATTTACGTTTTTTGGTGAGTTCCAAAAATTCGTGGCGTACAAAAGAGCACATCAGTTCACTAAGGACGACGCAAGCGATGAACTCGTGATTTTCAAGAAGTAAGGCCCTAATACAAAGATGAAATTCCTGTAAGATTTTATTGATGACCAGTGATCGAGCGAGGACCGCCCCGTCCGCCCGCTCCGAGGTAGCGTGCGATCGTCTGTGATACTTTCGAGCACATCGTCGATGTGAGCCTGTAGAAGTGATCCTCAAACTTGAACACAAGTCCGCCCATGCCTTCTTAGTGTGGAACCTCTATTCCAATTGCGACTCCCTAAAATGCCTCGAGGCCTCGTCCGCGACTCTTACACGCAAGTAGCGCTCTGGAACTATCGTCGCAGACGCCGGCGCAAGCGGGGCCCTATCAGGGAGCGGGCTGTCGGGCCGTAGGTACAGGGCGCCTTGAACGATGGAGTCTCGGTTGTTCGTTGCCATTGCCTTGCCTCCCCCGCCCCCTTGGGGCCAATCGCCCGCGTTGTTGCCTAGCGGCCGCTGTGGGTTGACCTGGCCCCTAGTTCGTCGCAAGTCGTTGAATAGTTGGTGCTGCTGCCCGACTCCGAACGGTAGGGGGGGGACCTACTGATTACGAATCAGCTCGCCGAATTGCTGTTTTCATCAGAGAGAAGCCAAGATTTTTGCCCCAAACCACGGGCCATATTACGCCTCGGAAACCCTGTTTTTGGCGTTAACAGTCCCCCGCGAGTTTTGTGGCATCTTCTGCGTGCCTCTTTGCCTGGACGGGTAAGCGATATCAAACGCATCCTCTACTATCTGAGCGCCCCAGGATGTCGCAAACTCTTTCCACACCCACAAGGAGGAGTGGCTCTCTGACTGCCGAGACGAAATTTGTCCGCGCCGGCCGACTTGTTGATCGGTGGCGGGGAATGCCAAGCTGGTCAAGACCAAGGACTGGTCGGCACCGCCGCTGGAGTCCGCATCGATACTTGGCCGCATGAGCCTGCGTACGGTGAACCTCGTCCAATCATCGAACCTCGCCATCTCGCTGTCCTGGGGCCCGGGCCCACATATCCAAATCTATAACGATGTCTATGGCCCCGCTCTGCGGCGCGAAGCATCCCGCCTCAATGGGCCAGGATTATACCGGAAGGCTGGGGCCTCCGCCTTCCCGGTCGCCGGCGCGGCGTATGCCGGCTTGGGCCGGCAAGACCGCCTATCTGAAACATGCGCATGTCCTTCGACCGTTACACGATTCCTCGAGGAGACCGGGTTCACGTTCTCGTTCAGTCAGCCCGATTACGGACGATCGGGCCAAAGTCTCGGGTATTTGCACCAGTCACTGAGCTGACTCCCAGTTGCTGTCCCAGCGGCGGACCAAGACGTTGGGATCTGGCTGCCGCCGCGGGATGCAGAACCGCCCAGGAAGCATTCGAGCGTTCGTCGTCGCACCTGTTCTCCGACTCCCATCTGGATCCTGCCGTTTTCGCAGCTGTTTTACCTTGGTCGACGAGGGGCCGGGCGCACTGCCGGCAGCGGTTGCCCGGCAGGCCTGCAGGCCGGCACTGTGGTGGGGGCCGCTGTAGCCCCCCCTTGTGGATTCTGAATGCCCGGACTTGCGGGCCGTGCCGATCAGTTGACCTGCTGCGCGGGGCCTGGCGCAGCATGTGAACGACGTGCATCGGGTCTGGTCGGCATGACGGTCGGGGGCCGTTAACCCGGAGTTGCCCAGCAGGGGCTTCGTCCTTCCCATCACTTTTGCTGTGCTTGGAGCATCCGTGGGGCGTGAAATGGGTGGCAGTGTCAGCCGCGGCTGCGGACGGACGATCCGTTACGCATTTTCCTGGATCGTCGTCCGCATTCGGTCGCGCGGCGCTGGCCATGCCCGCGCCCATGAAGACGAGCGGCGCAAGTCGGAGCGGCTTGGCGGAAATCGATCGGGCCAAGACGCCTCCTTTCCAACAATCACCACGATTCATGAACTCCGCCACGCTGCTGTCGGGCCCTGTAGTCGCTTCTCGCCAGACGCCAGCTGACACCGGGAACACAGAGCCCTCGCGCAGATCCCCAACGCGCTGCGCCTTTGCTGCTGGTAAAACGCGTTGCTCGCTTCTCCCGCGTGGAGCCGGGGCGGCACTCCGGCGCGATTCGTGCCGACAATCTCGCACGCTATACCGCCGATCTGCGAAGCATCTTCCGCTCGGCGGTGGAGAAGGCCAGGCTTTCCTTCGAGTAACTTGCCGCCGATTTCCGGTGCCACTAACGTCGACGCGACATGTGGGGAAAAAATCGTCATGAATCTGCCTCGCATCGCGCTCAATTTCGTTCGAGGGTGAGTGGGTTTGCGGCTTGAGCCCGTCCCGGGCGGTGCGCGCCTTCGGTGAAAGACCTCGGGCATCGGCATTCCGGAGCGAACTACCAGGTGTTTCAGACGGTTTCATCCACCGCTTGTAGGGCGCGCACTCGCGCTCCCGCACGGGGAACCGGCTCGCCTTGCCTCGTCGCTCGCGACGGTGGGAGCTGTGCCCCCGGCAGCCTCGCCGAACTCGTGACCGAGCGCAAAGGGCCCGATGCCGTCCTCGGCCGAGCGCGAGTGGCGCGCCCACTCCACGCGGTGAAACCGGCTGAAACAACCTTGGGTATTTTCGCTCCGGGGAATGCCGAGCCGTGTCTTTCCCGTAAGCGCGCACGCCTCGGGACGGCTCAAGCCGCACACCACGTCCACCCCTCGAACGTAAACTTTTCAGCGCTTCGAGAGCAATTCATGACGATTTTTTCCCCACATGTCGCGGTCGACTAGATCGGCACCGGAAGCGGGCGGGCAAGTTACCAAAACCTCGAAGGAAGCCCTGCCTTCTCCACCGCCGATCGAAGATGCTCGCCAGATCGACGTCTAGCGTGCGAGATTCGCCGGCACGAATCTCGCCGAGTGCCCCCGGCCTCCACGCGGGAGAAGGTCGAGCTAACGCATTTTTACCAGCCGACCACAGGCGCAGCCGTTGCGTTGCATCTGCCGAGCGGCTCCTGGGATCCCGGTGTCCAGCGGGCGTCTGGCTAGAAGCGACTCCACGGCCACGAGCAGCAGGCGGAGGCGGAGTCCTGAAGTCGTGGCTGATGTTGGAAAAGAAGCGCTTGGCCTCGATCGTATTTCCGCCAGCGCTTCCGACCTTAGGCCGCTCGTCTTCATGGGCGCGGGCATTGGCCAGCGCCGCGCTGAGCCCGATGCGCGACGAGCTCCAGTAACTGCGGTAGCTGATCTCCGGCCGCAGCCGCGAGCTGACAACCTGCCCCATCACGCCCCACCGATGCTTCCGCCCATGCAAAGGTGATGGCATGACGAACGCCTCTGCTGGCAAACGCCGGTAAGGCCCGACCGTCATGCGACCAGACCGAGGCCACGTCGTTCACCTGCTGCGCAGCCGCCGCGCAGGCAGGTCACTGATCGCCACGGCCGCAAGTTCCGGAGCTCAATCCACCATTGGGGCTCATCGGAGTGCCGGCCGGCAGGCTTCCTGGGCCACAGCTGCGCAAGTGCGCCGCCCTCGTCCGACCACGTAAAACAAGCGCGTAACGCAGTCCAGATTGGATTCGGAGAACGGTGCGCCGACGCTTCGAATGCTTCCTGGCGGTTCTGCACTTGCCCCGCGCGGCAGCCAGATCCCCAACGTCCTTGGTCCGCCGCTGGGACAGCAACTGGGAGGTCAGCTCAGTGACTGGATGAAAATACCTCCACACCCCGAACCTGGCCCGACTCGTCCGTAATGGGCTGAACGAGAACGTGAACCAGTTCTCCTCGAGAATCCGTAACGGCGAGGAACATCGCAGTTTTCTCAGATAGGCGGTCTTCGGCCCACGCCGTGGCATCCGCCCGCCGATGACCGGGAAGCGAGCCCCAGCATTCCCGTAATCCTGGCCCATTAAGTCGGATGCTCGCGCCGCAGAAAGGGCCAGTAGCCATCGTTATAGATTGGATGTGGCCGGCCTGGCCCAAGGACAGCGAATGGGCGAGTTCTAGGCTTGACAGGTTCACCAGGTACGCAGTGGCTCTGCGGACCAAGTATCGAGGGACCAAGCGCGTGCCCCGACCAGTCCTTGTCTGACCAGCTTGGCCATTCCCCCCACCGATCCACCATCGTCCCGCGCGGACCATTTCGTCTCGCGTCCAGAGCCAATCCCTCCTGGTGGGTTGGAAGAGTTTTTGCGGCATCCCTGGGCGGCTCCAGCTATTAGAGATGCGTCTTGCTATCGGCTTACCGCGTCCAGGCCAAAGAGGCCCCCCAGAAGATGCCACAAACTCGGCGCCTGTTACGAGACTCCAAATACAGGGTTGTCCGAGGCGTTTATCTGCCGTGGTTTGGGGCAAAAATCTTGGCTTCTACCTCTGAAACGCATTCGGCGAGCTGATTTCGTAATCAGTAGGTCCCCCCGTTTCGAGTCGGGGCAGCCGACCACTATCAACGACTGCTGACGACTGGGGCCAGGGTCAACCCACAGCGCCGTAGGCAAACAACGCGGCGATTGGCAGCGAGCAATGGCAACCGAACCAACCGCAATTCCATCGTTCAGGCGCCTGTACGCTACGGCCCGACAGCCCGCTCCCTGATAGCCCCCGCTTTCGCCGGCGTCTTGCGACGATAGTTCCGAGCTCTACTGTGCCGGTACGAGTCGCGACGAGCCTCGGGCATTTTATGGAGTCGCATTCGGAATAAGGTTCCACACTACGAAGGCATGGGCGGACGTGTGTTCAAGTTTTGATGATCACTTCCTCCAGGCTCACATCGACGATGTGCTCTAAATCTCAAACACGAATCGCACGCCTACCTTCGCGGGCGGACCGGGCGTCCTCCGCACCGATCACTGGGTCATAAATCCTCTACAGGGAATTCATCTTGGTATTAGGGCCTCTTCTTGAAACATCACAGAGATTCAATCGAGTGAGTGAGTCGTCCCTTACTTGAACTGTTGCTCTTTGTCAAGCCATCGAATTTTTGGAACTCACCAAAAACGTAATCGTGTTTCCAAGGAGCGGAGTAAACCACAAACGACCATTGAAAGTGGCAACTCTAACACTTTCGCACGACGGCCCTTCAACGTGTCCGGTGGGCGGGATGACTTTCATCGGAGTAAGGCACAGGGATCCTTTAGGAGACAACCCTCTTATGATGATTGAGGGCTAGTGTTTTCCCATCCCGTCCTGCTGCTGCGACGAACATTGTTACCATCAGCTTCTCAATCATTTCGCCCGCCGCCGTGACCAACCGCTCTCGCGCCAGCGGTCGCGCGCACATCCTCAATGACAAGTCCTGGCCCTCCCCCTCTACATGTTGTACTTTCCTACGACCAACAACGTCTGGTCCGCATAGCGAGAAATACTGAAAGCGCGATCTAAATAATAACTGTTGAGCACGATAGGATTGCCGAGAACCCTGACGACGGTTCTTGATCGGAGTTCATCAATGTCGACTGACAACGTAGCTCTTCGTCTTCCGCGAGTGGGGAAGATGCACAAGTTCTGGCTCAGAAAGACTGTTGATTGTTGCGCATGTTCAATGGGGCGAACTCCTTCCACGTGAGTCCCCTCGGGGATAAAAATAGTCCTGATATCGACTCCTCGAATGTCGGCAACAATTGAACAGTCAACTTTGTGGAGTGCGTGGGACTTCAAGGTAAGGCAGGGCCAACACTACTAAGCGAATGTTTCATCGCCGTTCTTCTGGCTTCGCTCAATAAGGTTCGTAATTACATATCTCTTGCGCTGTAAGCGTTCCGAGACTAACGACGTAGCCACCTCTTCTTCACTGATAACAGATCGCGATTGTTCACCGACTTTTGAATTTGTACTTCGTTGGTGCATGAGACTTCCGAAATGCAGTCATCAAAAGAATACGACGTCGCTCGTCGGCACCCACGGTGGGCTTCCATCGATGAACTCTCGATTGACTGTCGGCCAACTGATTCTGCGGCATCGGAACTTTCCAGCGACTCACACTCGTCGCCGACCGGGATTGAGAACTCGTGAACAAACTATTAAAGCGCGTCTCGAAATCCTGGCGTGCATTCAAAATATCCGCGCACCGCTTCGATGTTGTCCTTCGACGGGGGCGCGTTTCCGACACAAAATGATTGCGAATAGCGGCAGAGTCACGATTGCGCTTAAGCCACAAACGCGGCGAAGGATGAATTTTAACTCTCGACGTGATGCCATCATCATTAAAGTCTTTGATCTCTGATTGCGACGCGAGCCAGTCGATGGCCTGATTCTGTGGTATAATCCCGGCGGCACGCGTTGAAGGTTCCACTGTGGAAAGAAGTCTCCCAGACTTCGTGGCAATGAGCGAAGTCGTTTTTTGAAAACGTCCTTGCCCAAGTAGTACGCGTCATATTTGCAGCGGAACTGATTTGCAGTGAATCTTCGACTGCGATGTCCTCGTGCTGGCAATCGAAGACGTCGTACAGCCGTACAATCAGGGCGCGGTTTGAGCAGTTTCCCCCACAACTGGCTCCGGGGAGATTTCTGAGAGTTTGTCGGGGAGTCCCCTTTGCTTCGTAGCTACGCACGTCTGTATAATTCCATTCGCGTAAGGAAACGTTTAGCTGGGATGTCGTGGGTTTTCCGCCTCTCGGAGCAACATTTTGTATACTGGCTTAAAACGTGGCGGGTGCTTGAATTCCTCCCCGGCTTCCTCCTATAACCAGGTCTTGGGGCTTGGTCGGCTCATCCTTCTGTTGTAACACAAAACTGGAAGCCGTCCTCCCACTCTGCTCTTTTCTGACGATTTTTATGACGCACGCTTGTGCTCTTCAGTTCGTCTCGCTAAAGATGAAAGTCGATACCGCGTCCCGCGCATCTTCGGTGCAGCAAATTTGCAGGCGGTTCTTCGCGAGGCGTTTGGCGACACTTCTCTGTGCCGCTAAGCGGCTTCACTTGGTTCGCTACTGTTTCGTGAAAATCCTTGGCCGTTTGTTCACGGCCCCGCACATGGAATGAAATCATTCGAACTTCGCTTGACGGAGGATATGACCGACTACTCTCGAAGTGCGTTAGGCACTAAGGTCCACAGTAGGAAGTTTTGGAGTGTCCGCACTGCCATCGTGCCGGATTGAGATTAGAGACTACGTCAGAGTACTGTGCCTAGCGTTCCGGGACTGGAACACGTTGGCAGAACCGCCGACACCTAAGTCGCCGGGATCCCGGCAATTGGTAAAGGTTGTTGTAGTCCTTCACTCAGAGGCGGGGAGTCTGCAACAATCCAAGACTCAGAACTCGCTGTGGGCAGTTCGACGCATGCCCCATTATCAGAGCCTAACTCTCGCGAATAAAACCCCGCGAATCTGTGCTTGATTTCCTTCTGCGTCTTCCACCCACACATGCCGACCGACCTGGTGCCCGAGGGCAGCGGCAAGCCCTTTTGAAAAGATGCCGCGTTCTTGAACGTCAAATGTCCGACTCGGTGCCGACGCGCGGCGCAGAAAACCGCACCATGGACACGTTCCGTGATTCGTCTTGTATTTTCTGCGCTTTGCGTCGCCGATCAATGACCAGCCATGCTGGATTATCGCTTCCAATATGGCTGCCCGTGGACAAGTAATATCTGCGGTTCGAACCCGCCATTCTTCACTGCTCTAAATGCGCGCTTCGGACGCGGTTCATGAACGAGATGGCCGCGGTGGCCGTTCAATGAGCCGTTCGCTCGGGTGTTCACGCAGGGCTATGGTGTTGAACCAATGTTCTCCCGCAAAAGCACTGCCGGGTGGGGAGTACTTCAATCCCGCCGTGTCACGTGACCACGGACAGGCGCGAACGCAGAACGCGTCGCGGTGTATTGCGCGCCTATGGCAAAGAGTGGAGTCCGGCGGACTTGTGACCATGTCCAAGTCCATAAAAGAATGGCGTCGATCGCAAATGTTGGTGGACGAATTCGGCCCCGCCGATCCCGCTCCTTTTCCATGATGTTCGGCGGCGCCGCCGGAACAAACGCTGGAATGGTCGGGATGAAGCGTGCAGGGCGCGTTCCGTTTCATCAACTGCCTGGTGGAAAGCCGTGTATGACACGTATCGCGGGGGCCCGGCGGCGCCCTTCGACAAGGCCGGCCTTACGGGACGCAGCGGGCCATTCGCAGCATTCTCACAGACATTGGCGAATGTGACGGACGACATAGGCCGCCGCCGCACGTTCAATACGGCCATTGCCGCCGTCATGAGCTCTGAACGCGCCTGGCCAAGTTCCCGCAGAGCGAGCCGCAGGATCGAAGCGTCGTCCAGAGAGGCGTTGGAGATTGGCCGTTCTGACCTGTCGCCCATTATTCCGCAGCGTGACGCATGCGCTGTGGCGGACTGGGTCCACCGCACCGCGTTGATTGAGAGTCATGCTCAAGGTCGAACGCCGAAGCATGCAATCCATCCACGGTGCAAATGGTCGTACAAGTGACGGCAATTTGCGTCGCGCATATTTCCGTCGCCGTGGACAAAAAAACGCCGACGACGCCGCGGTGCGGGCCTGCGGGCCCGCTCGACCCCAATGTTAAAGAAATTCACCGGCGCCTCGGCGCTGCGCAAGTGATTAGTCGGTGCCCGCAAGCTCGTGAACTCGTGGTGTAATGCGCCGTGGCCATCGCGAAATATTTTGATTCGCGTGGCGGCATGTGCGCTCTGCCTGTGCGGGTTTCGACTGGCCGGCAGTTATCCGCGCCGCCGTCAATGGCCCCGGCCCCTATCTGTCGCTGAAAGACCCTACACCGACTCTCGCGCGATTCGACCACCAGCTCAAGAGTTCCGGCGCCACGCCGCAGCTTGCGCGCCCGCCGCTACGGCAACCGTCGAGGTCACGCAGGTCTGGTCGGCAAACGCACGCTCGCGTGTCGGCGCAGACCATCCGACCGAATACGAGCTCACTTACACCGTCCCGTTCACGTGCGCGGCCCCGACAGGAGTTGCTCCGCTCCACAGACAGCAGCCTGTCGTCGGGACTTCCAGCTTCGGACGAAGCCCTGCAGCTCGCCAAGAAACGAGCCGGACAATCCGGCGCCAACAAATGGCGCGCGACTGGTGTCGCATTGCCCCCGGAAATGCACCGGCTGACGCCGTGAAGTACGCCGGCGTGGAAGCCACGGTTGCTGTTTGATTAACCATCGATCGGCTCGCCCTGCAAGTCCTCCTGGATCGCTAGGCCTTGTCATTGCACGTCTCGTCCGCTCCCGGCGAGTCCCATCACCGGCTCGTAGCGGGGGCGAGCGCGAGGCGGGCCTGAATGGAGCCAAATCTTGGCGCTGACTCGACACGCCTGTTCCATTCGGTGCTGCATGAGGGCCGCCCATTTCCTCTGCTGACGCGAACGGTCGCGCGGGGTTGGATACCGATGCCGGAGGCGATCATGCGAAGGAGAATGGCCGTCTGCTACCTCAAATCAGCCTGGCCGAATCGCTGCCGAACGTCGGCTGCGAACGATGTGCCGCGACATGGACGATGGGCTACACGTCAGCTGGGAATGCCGCAAATGTTTGAGCAAGGATGGCCACGGACGCGCGTGAACTGGCTTATGCGGCCAGGCCTGCTCGATTCACAGAGCCGAACCTACCTACGCTTGTCGATAGTCCGCGTTCGTACGCGGTTCACGCCGCTTTGCCGCGGCGGCATCGCCATCGCGTATACGCGGCCAAATCGATTCGCGAGGAAGTCCTTCATCCGATCTCTTCCTGGCATGGAGGCCGCCCTAGGCAAGTTCCCGGCGCTCATCATGTCCAGCACCGCGCAAATGGCGCCCGACC
>Ga0179593_1651643_pt1 | contig 14630 bp, 11 predicted proteins | sample CZODoug2_1_08_16_FD_185931 | JGI IMG/M metagenome (GOLD analysis project Ga0179593, IMG submission 185931) | Vadose zone soil fungal communities from Angelo Coast Range Reserve, California, USA - CZODoug2_1_08_16fungal (PacBio error correction) | ecosystem: Environmental > Terrestrial > Soil >...
CTAGTAATGACGGTCGAACCTCTCGCTTATCTTGGGGGGAAAACCGAGTTCTGAGAAACGAAAGCCACTTTGGGACAAGAATACTTAACTATTATGAAGTTAAGTGTGAAAAGAAAACGATTCGGGTTGGCTATCTAGTACAAACGCCTTGCGAGGGGATCAGTGTATTAAAGGTAAAAGCTAGAACAGTATACGTAAATCAGGGGGGGGGGGGGGGGGGGGGGGGGGAAAAACCCTTATTGGCAGGAAGAATCTTACTCTTTATCAAAACTGCAAATAATTAAAAAAATTGTTTAAAATCCTATATAGTAGGTCTAATGTCTCTAAGACGATGTTATTTAATGTTGCAAAAATACTGAACGGAATTTTAACGCTGGCCACTGGGATCTCGATTAGAACAAGGGGAGGAAGACTTTAAATGAGATGTCAAAAGGTCCCTGCGGAAACGTTTCCAAAAGGATAAGGCAATTATTGATCATAGTGGAGTCTTAGGCTTTAAACTACTTACCAAATCAGGGAAGGATCCTAGAGAGGTAAGGAGAATGGAGAGAAGCTCGAGGCGTCTATGACTAACATAAAAAACTTAGAGAAATAGAATGGCGAGGGACTGCGGAAGATGTCGATCGAGTCAAGGATAAGAGAATAGAGGTTAGGATGTTTAAACGTGTCTTCTATCGCTTTGAGGGCTTGAAAAGAGAGGGCATTTCGGCGAGGATACTTCCATATCTCTCTCTATTCCGAAAAAAACACTTTTCGGATTGCCAAGATGAGCAAAGCAAAAAATTTCTTGCTTGGCAAGCTATCAAAAAAGTTACGAAAGGCTCTCTTAGCCTATTTCTTTAGGGCTATTCCAAGGAAGAGGGGTTAAACTAGGGGGAAAGGAGAATTCTACTAACGTTGTACCATCGCTCCCAGGGAGGAAGAAAACTTTACCACTGTAGATCTCTATCAGGCCTCAAATGTTAACTAATCCGTGCCAGTTGATCTTTGACTCGCGAGGCATGAAAGAGGAAAAGAAAGGGGAATGTGTCTTTGAAACAAGGCCGGACGGAGAAAATAATATCAGGACGCTTTGGAAGACGAAAGTTAGAGGGACTATCTGCTGTCGAAGATCTTCGGGTATATAAGAGAAGAAGATCGTCTGGTTGGGAGACTGTATCATTGTGAAAGAACAAGAGATACTTCAAACAGGAACAGGGCTATGGTTCTTTCTAATCATCTCTGAAGGGAAAAGAGGGGGGGAAGAAATTCTGGATACTGATGTCCTCATCTTTTAGGGCCAAATTTTCTGGCCTGCTCACTTCAGAGGGGTTCGGCCAGAGAAAGAAGGGACCCCTTGCCATTCTCGACGAAAAAAAACTCGTGGACTGGGCGGCTTATCTAGACGAGAGTATGTACCGGGCCGTAACGTTCGCCGCGATGTCGAGATGCTCAAACGCTTCATCATTGTATGGGGACCATAGAAAGAATAAGGACTCGGCGGTAAGCATGGTCTCTCATGTGTCAGGCCGAGTGGTGACGAGGATGGGGCGTCCCTTGAGTCAAGGAAAGAGTCGAATCGGGGGGCGACATCCAAGGGGAGGCAGCGCAGGAGAAGAAGGGTCGCAACTCGACCGAATATAAAGGCGCTGGAAAGGGGGAAAGAAAATATGGGGGGAGGTAGACGGTCATATTTTCTCCTAAAAAAGGGTATGAGAAAAATATATAAGGAATATTGGAATCATAACGACTCACCCAATGAATGAGTCAAACGAAAAAATCAGGTTGCGAAATCTTCCCTTAGAGCAACGAGAAGAAAAAATACAAAAAAAGGAAAAAGGCTCAAATCGGAGACGCAGGGACGCTCTCTGGGGAATAGGAAACCAACTTCTCAAACGCACGGGAAATCGTGAAAAGGTAAGAAAGGCGATGAAGAAACTTCTCACTCCGACTTCATTGCAGAAGATGAAGAGTGGCCATTAACTCCGTCTAGCCGGTCCAAATAGGAGGGGAAATAAAGGAGGACGTGTACAAACCTAAGCGTACCAATCTATGCAGAAAGAGACAGGCATAACGATTTGCATCCTTCTATTAGTTGGACTTGCAGAATGAGCGTATTTAGGAACACCGCTATGAACTTAAAAATGAAGAAGGGGTGAGGAAGAACATATTCTTAGCATTCGACAGGGAGGAAAGCTGATTGCAAATCGCTATTTTCGACCGGGGTAGAAGTGTAATGGGGAGGCCGATCTCTTGGGAGAAACCCATTCTATAATGACGCACCAAACTTTATTCTCTAAGCTACAGCTGCCGCATTAAAAAAGCACGAGTCCATCGCGGGGGGAGAGCTCCAAAAGCTGTCCTGAGCTCGAATTACTCGGTTCTGTGCCGGCGGAAAAAAGTGAATCAAGTCGGGGTAAGGGGGGGGAAAAAAACAGAGTTTCCCAGATTCACTCAGCAAAGATTATTTCTTAAAGTCTGCTCCACTGATAAGGGATGAATTTCGAAACTAAAGTTGTGGAACGAACTGGCAAATGCAAAGGAGGTGGGCCCCATGCCGGGCATGCCGCCCTCCTGCGTACGCTCTTACTTGGGATCGCGCAACCGCAGGGAATGGAGGGACTCGGGGGAGGGACGCTTCTACAATTGGCGATCTTCGAAATCGAAAAGAGGGTCGAAGGGGTGAGAAGAATGACATCTTGGCCATAAGCATGGGTATACTCGCGCCTCTATCAAGAGTTATCGGGGCGTCGGGGAAGGGACATATGAGCCTTGAAGGAAATAAAGATGGGATCCACCGGAAAAAAGAAAAGATTCAGAAGGAGAATAAACGCGTCGGGGAACCACGACGATCCACAGTACATGGGGGAGGAAGCCCAAAATCAGAGGAGATCAGAAAACCGTAAAGGGGCCGGGGGCAAGATAACCGCCTACGTAGCGTGACAGAGAATGGATCACATTTTTCCGTCCGGCGAAGTAGTTTACACACGACGAAATCTAGCCCACGCCATACGGGGGGCACCGTGCAGGAGGTCGCAAGTTACCGACCGGGGGGGCCGTCAAAGGCTAAGGTCTAAAGGCGTAAAAAACAGTTGGGGGCTCAGAGGGATAGAGGCTGGGGGTGTCTCCGGAAAGGGACTTGGAAATCGCTGGCGGCCCTGTCATCGTCATCCAGATGAGAGGCAATGGGCAAGACCGGGGTATATCCCAAGCAAATTGGTTTCCTTGGGCTTTGTCTAGGAAAGAGGGTGAATTCGTTCTTCCCCTCAACCGTTCTGAATGGATCGCTAGTACTTAATAATAGACGAGACATCAACTTGAGACCCCACAACGTCCCTACTATGCGTTTTATTTTATCAGTGAGGGGGGGGGGGGGGGGGGGGACGTGAAAAACAGCCGCTTTTCCACTTCAGCACAAAAGCCCACGAAGGACAAGCTCTTTTCTTACTCTGCTGGGTCTCCCATTGGGGGGATAGAACAGTCAACGAGGAAGACGCGCCCGGTGGAATCATAATTCAATGGAAAGAGGGTTCGAGGGCCGCAATGGATCTCAATCCAACTTAAGGAGTAGTACACTAGAAGAGAGGGAGGGGGAATTTTCGCCCCGTTCACTCAGATTGACAAGTTGTGGCTCTCGAAATTGGAAAAAGCCGATAGTTTGAAGGAAAAGAAAAAAACAAAAAAAAAAAAAAAAAAAAAACAGAAGTGCTAGGGTAATTGGTAAAACGCGGGATAAGGCAGCCGCAAATCAGACCGACTGCCCAACTGCGCAGAGAAGGGGGGGTGGTGGCTAAAAAGAATCTTCGACTAGGCCAGGAAGGAGCACAAGGAAATGCCTAATGCATGGATAAGGAGGGTATCCGGCCGTCGCATTAGACTCTTGGATGAGCAGACTGCAAGAAGGCCTTTCTCTTAACTCTGGGATTATGAGGTGCAAGGAAAGGAGGATAAATTGAGTGCCTATGAAGGATACGAGGCATACTGTGCATAAGAGAGTTAGGAAGTATGACTTGAACGGGTCCCGCTGAAAGTCCCTTATACTTCCCCCTTTCCATTAAAGTTGCTAGAAGCGGGGGGTCGGCAGGGTCTCGTGTTAACAACTACTCTCCGTAAAGGGTACAAAGGATCAATTATCTTTAAAGGATGAGATATAGGAAATCTGACTTCCGCAAGGGAGAAAAAAACGCGCGGTGCCAAATAAGCGGGGATTGGAAGGGAAAGTGCGATCCGTGTGTCAATTCCGAGAGCAATTCGGAGGGTGGGGTGACGCTTCACACCTGCGGGTATGAAATTAGAACATGCTTCGAGAGAACGGGATAAACAATCACGCGTGGATCGGTAAGTCGACTGCTATAACCAGGTCGGGGCTTATTTCAAGATTATCTCTACAACCCAGAGAGGGAGTTGCGCATCTAATTTTACGAACTAAGAAAGGGAGAAGCAAAAGGGCGTGCGCTATTCCATGAAAAGAAGAGGGGAGTCGAGATGTATTAGGGAAGGTGCATCATCGTAAGGGGCTCAAGGATTAGGTTCATTTGGCTTCAGGTCCAAAGCTTCGGGGGAGAACTATCAGAAGAGTCCTTGGCACGCCCAAAGTCTAGAGTTTGGCGTCCATTGGGGGACTGGGAAGTGCTTCACTTTGCAGGTTTATTTGTCAACTAATTGAGAGAGAGAACATCTCAGGGGGTAGAGATGAAGCGGCCAGGGCCTGAGGTACTAAATGTCTTCTTCATGACTGCGAAGGGGACAGGGGTACTGTGAAAAAAATCCTGGGGACCTACATCCTTTTTTCTGCACAAGCAAGACAGGGAAGGGGAAATACGATAAATTATATTCGAACTCGGAAATGGCCTCTATCATCTATCTGAAGAGGGGAATGCATCTGGGAAAGGGGGTGAAAAAAAGGTCGCCTGGCCGTCGGAGCAATCACGCATTGAACCGACACCTTGGCCAATTGCAGACGACTCCGGCAAAAAAGACGGAGTAGACATGGATACGGGGCGCGGAACTCTTTAAAGATCGGAGAGTTAGAGAGGAAGGGTTAGCGGAAGAGGGCGGGAAACTCTTAATCAAAGGGAAGGTGTCATCCTTCGAAGCCTACCGGCTAGGGAGTGCAAAGGGGGAGGGAAACTCCGGCACTAGTTGCTTCCGGGGACATCGAAGTAAATGTAATCCTTTTGACTCATCAGGGGTTGGGGTGGGGGCCGCGACAGAGACGGGGAAAAAGGGGGGGGATCTAACTTTCGCCTACTGGTAGGACAAAGAGAAGATCGCTCGTTCCTTTCCTGAGGAGGGGGGGGGGTTGCGGGATGGATCAGGAATCTAAAAACAAAAAAAGGAGGAGTAAAGCGAGATATAATAGTTTACCGCAAGACAAAAGACATGGAGAAAAAGGGGAAAAGAGATAAGGATCACTTAACGGTTGCGAACAGATACGGGAGAAACTCGAGCCTTCCCCAACCGGGGTCGCGCTAAAGAAGGGACCAGGGGGGGGGGGTAAACTGCCCAACTTCCGCCCCTAAGCAGAGGGGTAGTGAACAATCTATTCGCACTCGAAGGTCTCGGGGGAGAATGGCCTGCAGCCATGTATTAAGCGGCCTTAAAAATCAAAAAAAGTCCGAGGAGGAGGTCGAGATATGGGGGGTTCAGCAAGCAGTAGAAGAGGCGCAAGATATCCAGTCATAAAGGGGGTCAAGGCGTGAAGGAATGGTCTGCGTCCATTCGCGGGTGCTGACGACGCCAGGGAGGCAACTGTAACTCACATTGGGAAGGCAGAACCAAGCTTCTACATCCTTTGATCGAAGACTACAGAGGGGAAAAAGCTTTCCGGGATAGGAGATTAATATAGATCTTCTTACTTCCGTTGGCTCAGCTGAGGGGGGGGGAGGCAAAGTCGGCGGCCTCCCACGAGCGGCCTGCTCTCTTCATATCACAATAAAAATAAAAGACCGACGGAAGGATTTGCCATGTGGGAGGAGGCGAAGACCTTGCGGAGGGGTTCTGTGCTAAGGGCCTTTCCGCCTGGAAGGTTCTCAACAAGGAAAAAAGGGGAAGTCCCAGGAGTGGCTACAGGATTTCCCAACAAGAAAAAAAAAAAAAAAAAGAATGGGGGGGGGGATCCTCGCATAACAGAGAGTGGTCGGTACACGGTCTGCTTGCAATCCAGGCATGTGGCCGCGCTCCGACAACGTGTGTAACTTGACCGGGGAACAAGATGGGAAAAGGCGTAATGCGAGACTTTCCTCAGACAATAACTCTGAAGGGAGGGAGCACATGCCCAAGGCTTACACCTCTCTTAGGGGAATTCTAATCAAAATTTCGTCGAGAGAACCGACAAGAGACTGGGGAGAGGGGCAGAAACGCGTGGCCATCAGCAGGGGGGATTTAGAAACAGATAGCGATCAACGGCTTTCTCCTGCCGATCAAAGGAGGCAGATGACCTGGATAAAAAGTCCTCCCCGGGGGAGCAAGTATTCGAAAGGCCTTGGGATAACCGCAATTAAGCGCCTCATAAAAGGAGAGGGAAGCCCGTCCGCATCGGGGCCATGACTCCGTTTCAAAAGAAGGTGGACGTTCAATCCAAAACAAAGTCTGAGCACGAATTCAACACTCCAAGAAAGGGACGAACGATCTTTGTGCCTTATGAACAGACAGAAAGCGAAACTTATCACTCCCCACAGAAGGGAAGTGGGATACTAAGTCATCAGTTCGCTTGTCACAGGGAGAGGCTCCAAGTCTTCGGGAGAAAAAGGGGGGGCCTTAACTGGGGGGGGTATATGAGTAGAGCTTGGGGGGGACTCCAACAAAAATAAAGATCAAATTTGCTATCGGAGGTTGCCCATTAAACCTCCGTCCGTCAGGGGGAGACCATGACTTGGCAGCCGAAGCTGCTGGCCCCAACTTCTTGTTTGCTTTCTAGTCTAGGGAAACCTATTAATTAATGTACTAAGTCCTATTCTCTCAACTATGGAGTGACCCAGCATTCTTAAGTCGAAAGCCAGAGGCCAGTTGTTCGCGCGAGGGGGAGGCGGCGAGGGATGAAAAACCCTCCGGGCGTTGTCAATTCACAAAACAACGCAAAAGGAATCCTTCTTCGTAAAAAGGGATCTTGGGAGGGGTTACGAGGGGAAATTGGAGCCCAAGGAAGAAGGGGTCGACGGGCGAGCATCTATATCTTCATTTAAGGCTCACAAAAGGAGGGGAGAGAGAGAATTGGATAGGGAGTTGCGCACGAACGAAAAGCTGCGAGGGGGGGCGAGAACGCAATGGGGCACGAGAAAGGAACACGGGGGGGCCCAGAGGACTGCGGGGAGAAGCGAGGCAGGTCAAACGCGTCTTTTTTGGGAGATAAAGAAAACGGAAAACGAGGACAAAAGGAAACAGGGTTGGGTGGGGGGCGGTAGAAAAAAATAAGGGCTGCCAGGGGATAGGACGGAAAATTATTACTAGGGGGACAACGACCAGCCGATCGTAACCCCGCCGGGGGGGGGATGGAAGACTGGGAAGGGGCGGAAATAGCACTCTTCGGGTTGTTGCAAGCCACAATAAGGACCTGAAAAGTATATTTATCTCCTCTGGTTAGGATTCCCTCTTTATGAAGAAGCTGGAGGAAGGGGGGATTCGGCAACGACTGAAAACCTGAAAGTATGTGTTTGCAGAATGGGGGGGGGGGGGGGGTCGGGGGGGGAGATCCGTGCCGGCTTGAAACGCGTCAAAGAGGGTAACCTGGAACCATATGATTCACTTAGATGTCAAGGGGGGAGGAGGAAAGGGGTATCTGCCGAAACTGGCGACGAAAACGGGATCGGGAGGGGGGTGCCGGGTCTCCGGAACTGTGCTCGAGGGAGGGTTTCAAGGGAAGGGGAGAATTGTAAATAAATCTGTTGGGAGTTAGAAAAGGGGGGTTCCTGTATCGCCTCCTTCCTTTAGGTCGAGGACGAAGGAAGGAAAATCCTAAAATACGCTTAGGCGGACCAAACGGTGCAGGGGCCAATATTATAGAACTTCGACGCATAATGGGCGGACGATGAGGATCATGTGCTGGGGGCCGGCCCAAACGAGCAGGGGAAGCCTAGGGGGAGGGGGGAGATGAGGAAGATCGTTACGCGGAGGTATAGGGGAAGGGAAGTTAGAGACCAAGGCGCGTGAAACCCCGGTCATGTTGAGGGGGTGCAAGGACACACCGTGCGGGGGACGGAAAATGGCAAAACATGCCTTCAGGGTCACGAAATTAGGTGGGAAGGTCAGACTCAGTAATGCCACTGGTCTAAGTACGGGCACCTTTCTTTGAGGAAAATGCAAAGAAAACCCAGAAAGGACAAGAAGGGAGAACGCTGGGCACCATGCCGCGAGACGAAATCTGCTGGGGGGAAGCGGAGGGCAAGGGGATATGGCGATAAAAGCGTGGGGGGGGACGACGGATCTCCGTTCACAACGCCAAGAGCTGCAGAAAAAAAACAACGTAGTCAAAGTGGGAGGGGGAACAATCAGCTCGCATCCTCTGGGGCGCTCAAGAGTAAAATGTCCAAAGATGGGGGGCGGACCCAAAGTTCTGCAGGCGAGCCATCTAGGGGGGGACTTCAATCCCATTCTATACACCGGGGCAGCAAAGGCTGGAAGACAATCGGCAGAAGGTAGGGGAAAAGTCGGGAAAGTTGAAAGAGTCTACTAATTGCCTGGGAATCCGTCGGATGTGTCTTCGGAGAGGGAGGCAAAGGGGGGGGAGGGGGGAACAAACTTCATCAATGTGACATGCTGCAGGGAAGGGAGGGATTAGATCAGAGAATGGTCGTTTACACGCCTCTGAGTGTGAGGGCAAGGTACGGGGAAAAAGGGAAGGTCAAGGCTAGAAGATTTGCAATCAGCGGAGGGCGGGTTCAGATCTACTTCTCTCCGACTGTTCGGGAAACCCGGAAAAAGAATTTAAAAAGGAGGAGGAAGGGGTGGATCGGGAATGCGAGCACTCGAAAAACAGGAGGAGGAGGAAAATAAAAGAATCTAAATAGGGGGAGCCAGAAAAGCACAAAGGAGGGGGAAGTGCACTCGCGAATCTTCTTATAAGATGTCGAGAGGCAACGCGAGGAAAGGGGGAAAACAAAAGAAAGTAAGTACCTCCGACCTTGCCAAATTCCGAAGACCAGTCTTCCCACGAGAGAGTTAAAAGGGGAGCAGGAGAAGCTGACTTGGGGAATGCTCATGTGCCGAAGGTTGAATTAAGGGACCTAAGGCCTTATTGCCTTAGGAAGAAAAAAATCAAAAAAAATAGGGACAATCCTCGTGGTCAACCCGCAAAAAAGTTGGAAAGGGCGGAATGTGCTGCCAAGTTTTTCACGGAGAAACGGGTAAAACAAAAGGAAAATGGCCAGGGCGCCTTTACAACCGATAGGAAAGATGGGCAGCAGGATATCTGAGGTCTCGTCGAGGCTGCATAAAGGGGTTACGTACCGTAAGTTATACTGAAGGGGCCTGTGGCCTCCTCGCTTGAGCAAAGAGATTCTCGGCCTTATTCCAGCTCTTTTCGACTCGCTGAATAAAAGGACGTCGCGTTCCTGACGCATTGAATGGAAATTTTCTCTGCTGAAAGAGAAAAAGATCGACGGCGATGTTCTTCTCTATTACGGTAAGTCGCAAAACAAAAAAACACAAAGGTGCCGCTGAGGTTATCCGAGTGTACCCATGAAGGGAAGAGGGGAAAACCGGGATAAGAAGTGAGGGCTTCAAAAAAAGGACTAGGGGGCAATGAGTACTCTCATAATGGGTGAACGTACTTCTTTAAAAGGGGCGAACTGGTTTCCAATCTTTCATTATCTGGAAGTTAATCATAATAGCGGCTGAAAAGGCAAAAAGTTAAGGAGCACGCCTCGCACCCTCAGAAGCCTCTGTATTTCAGGAGATCAAATGTTACGCGGTACCCAGGAAGACTGTGCATCACAGATTTAGGAGACGGAAAGGACTTTGAACTCAACGCCTAAGGTGAGTAATACTCCTCTCAGACATTGTAGTCCGGGAAGGTTACTCCATTCATATAAGAAAACTCCCATTCATGCCTATCCTGACGGATCAACCGGGGGAGAAACCGGCATGAAATCGAAAAGTGAACTCTCTGCCCCATTTGAAATGAGATCCTAGAATAGGTAATTCATACAAAAATCGGGGACGGAAACCGTTGGAAACTAAAAACTACTTCTCCGTGACGAGGGTGACTAGAAGGTGGAGGTTGCCTAATACTGTTGGGAGTTTTGATGACTTCAATCCCGTCTAGCTGACGCCCCCAAAATACTTTCGTTTCTTCCGGGGACGAAACTCCCTTTCCATTGAAGAAAATTGCCCGTCATAAAAAAAAATAGAAAGGAAAGCCTGAATATCGTGGTCGGCAAATTCACATTCGCTTTTCGGGTGGGGGCCTCCCGTAGAGCCGAGACTCTACACCTCCTAGGCCTAACTGAGAAATTAGCATGCCCTCAGGAGTTTGACGTTGAGTTGCGGGTTAGTTAGAGTATTAATTCTTCTAACCCTTGGTCTCTCGAGAAGGACTCAAAGAGTCCGAATCTCCTTCGCGAAAAAAGACCGAAAAAAGGAGCAAGGCGACTTTGGTCAGAGGCGCTTTGGTCGTATCTAAAAGACGGACAACTGCACAACCGAAATCCCTTCGTACGGTATCTTTGGCCCCTCACAAGGGGGAGGGGATTTTAAAAGGGTCCGCCATGGAGTGAGCAAAAATGTGAATACTTTCTCGCAAGAATAGTATCTTAAAAAAGGCTAAAAGAAAACGGGGGGGGAAAGGAAAAGTGGATATCTAGTGGGCTAAGGTACCTCTGCAATTGCCGGGGGTTGGGAAGAAGAAAAAAAAAGCAACTCGAAACGGGGGGGGGGGGGGGGGGGGACACGGACTTGATTACTATAGTGATTTTCTTCAACTTGGATGGCGGGGGGTTAAAATGTGTGTGGTAATAGCGCGCGGGAAAATACCCAACGGCGCAAGATATTGGGGGAAAGGGTTTTCTCCGGGCGGGACGACTCTCTTCACAATTCAAGTGGGGGGGGGGGAAGAACAAGGTATTTTTTAATGGGGGGGGGTGGACGTTGGGGTGTTTAATAAGAACGGGGGGTTGGGTTTTCCCCATTTGTTTGGTTTTGAGGAAAAACCGGGTTGTGTGGTTGGTTGAAAAAAAAATTGGAAGGGGGGGGAACAAAGTTTCCCTATTCATTACTTTTCACTAACGCCAGGCCAAACCCAAGGGGGGGTGCAGAGTAGGGATTCTTAGCGGAAAAGGCTTAAAGAGGCAGGGATTTAATTTTCTGCACCCGAATGAAGAGTGACCTGGCCTTTTAATTTCAATCGATCCAAAGAGAGGGGGGGCATTAAGCCACTCCTTTAGCAAGAAAAAAGAGGGAAAGGTCCCTACTTCAACTGATCAGCAAAAGGCCGATGCGGTTGTTTTCCCCGAGAGAAAGGTAATTGCCTGAATGAAAGGAAAGGCGTCGCTGCAAATGTCCCTCAGAGGTAGAGAGGCCAAGGGGAGGGGTCCCGCGTCGATTCGCTAATCTTAAGGAAAACCTTGTCGAGCGGCGGTAAGGTGCGTCTCTCGTGAAAGGGATGTTGAAATTTACGTCTTGTTTAGAAATTTTGGAAAGGGGTTTGACCAGTTTCTTCGCTACCTCGGGGATGCCGGGGCAGGGAGAGGAGCTCGAAAGAAAAAGCCGCGGATAGGGGAGCGGACGGAAAGATAAACCGTTCTTGGGGGGGCAGTGACTAAAGGTAAAGAAAGATTTCTGGACTCAAGAGGGGAAATTTGAACAAAAAAAAAAAGGTTGAGCAGAGGCCTATGCAAAGGATATCTTCCTAAAACTGATGGAGAGGAGGGGAAAAAGAACTACTGTCGCAAAACGCTCTGGCCTGTGTACATTTGCCGGACAATAGTGGTGACAAAACGACGGTCGAAAAGCGCAAGACAGAACGAAGATGAAGACCATAGGGGACTAAAAGGGAGAGGCTTTTCGGCTCGGGAGTGAAATCGGCGAAACATACCGGAGGGGGAACGTGGCTACCCTGGAAAAACGGGGGAAAAAACACGGATAACAGGGGGGGGTCACTAGTCATTAACTCAGATGCGCAAAAACGTGATCTATTAAAACTACTTGAAAAAGGCTTAAGATTATGTTGATCCTGGCTAGAAAAAATTCTCTCGTTTTAGGACTCAGATCATGGGCCGGAGCTGAAGAGGGAACGGGACGCTCTAGGATAATTCTGGATAAAGAGGCAAGGGGGAAACGAGGGAAAGGGACTCCTACGATCTTGTGCGACAAGCGAAAAAGGAGAGCGATGTGGTCGCTAACCGCGCAATGAACCAACACCGAAAGAATTCGTAAACCGGGGAGATGTCGGGCTATAAGGGTTCCGATATGACTGGTCTTAAGAATGAAAGGAAAGATTCTCTACGAGAATAATCTCGTTGGGCCTTCTCGGAAACGCGTAAGGAAAAGCTTAAAGGAAAAAAAGGGAAGCCAGCGCATGACCACCGGCTAAGACGTGAGGATCATGTCTGAGAAGACAGGTCGTTTTCGTAATTATTGGGCTTCCTTCAGAGGGGGGCCGTTGCGCACATCTTGGCTCAAAGGCAGAAGCGAGAGCCTAAGAAAGGTCCTGACAACCATCTGCCGAATATCACGCAAAAAGGAAGGCTCAAAGGGGGGGCGGGGAGGGGGGGCGGATCAATTAACTCTCTAAAACACAAGTTAGGGGAAAAAGGGGGGATAGAAAAGGTGATAGGAAGACAATCCGACAAACCATGATGAAAAAGTCAAGGGCTCGGATGAATCGCCGATGGGAGAAGTAAGAAAGCCCGGATCTTCTGTCCGGAAAAAACAAGGGAAAGCCTACGACGGAAAAATAACGGTCTTACGGTACACAAAAAGGAACAGGAGCCCACGCAGGACTTTCGTTAAAAAAACGGGGAAAAGGAAAGAGGAGCACTGAAACAGCTAACGGTGGGCAGAATTGAGGAATGCAGAGCCGCCTCGGTCTTCGAAGGAAAAGACTATCAGACACCTACGTTGAAATCAGGGTCAGATAAGGACGACAGGCAGACCATTTGAAAGCAAGGAACTGAGGGAGAGCTGGAAAAACCGCCCACCGCGGCCGGGGGAAACACAAAGGTGTGAGAGTCCACAGTTCGGCATAAAGAGGAGGCAATCAAAAGGGATGCAAGCTATTGGCGAAGGGATAAAGAGGGGGTACTGTCAATGTTTCTGGTCTTAGGGTTGCACGAGAAAGGGGAGGGAAAAAAAAGCAAGAAGGCCTCCCAAGGCGAATCAGCATCCAAGCGACATAAGAAAAGCAGGTACGCAAGGGGGGCCATGTGGCTTCTCAGGCTTAAGAGGAAGGCGTCAGATCTGACTTCAAACACAATAAAGTGAAACTTTCAGGAATTTCGAGCCTAGAGGAGGAATCCACCCCAAAGAGAGGGAGGGGAATTTCTTCTGTCACAAAAGTACGGGAAAGGATTCTTCTCCCGAAAAGAAGTTTGGGGGAAAGGGAAAAAAAGACAAAAAGGCACACGCTATGAAAAAGCGCCTGCACGATCGAGAAATCCTAAAGACATCGCGAAGGAGAAAGGCGGGGGAGAGCGCAATCCCTCGTCTTAAACGACCTCGCGAAGGGGGAAGCAGATAAAGATCGATGCGAATACATAGAAGAGAATCATCTGGCCATCATCAACCTGGTATAAAGACCGGACGTGATACCTGGCCGCGAGGCCCTGGCACAGATCCAGGCAGAAACACGGTCGCCGACGGAAAAAAAAAGGAAAAAACGCCTGCTAAAAAAAGATGACCACGCAAAGCAAGTTCCGGCGAGCCCGGCCCAACTCCGAGAAATAAAAAGGACGCGGGGTGGGCCATGGTAATACCAGCGCTAAATTCACGAGCGTACAGCAGGTCGCAACACTGAATATATGGTGGGGACCTTACGACATGTTTCGGGACATCAGCACGACCAAATCTAAAAATCGCGACGGGGGCCAACGGTTGCGACTTCTGTCATTTCAGAAAGGTGCGAAAAAAAAGGCAGGACTAATATCTTGCGAATGGTCAATAAGGAAAACCCTTGAGGAAACACTTGATACGTTTGAACCTCCGAGCAAAGGTAAATTGAGATTGGGAGGGTTCGCATTAAAGTTCAAAAAAGTCTACAACTCTTCCTGGAAGCCTCCATAATCGCAGAGGGGGTACTGGTATTTCTTTAGGGCACGTTAACATCTTAAGGCAAACGTGGGCTATCTATCCTTACCGTGCAGAAGGTATAGAAGAATACAATGGTCCCCCTCTCAAAGAAACGGGGGGGCCGATAGTTTTGGTCGGGGAGAAAAAAGCGTGGTGGAAACTGACAAAGAAAAGCGAATCGGGTACGCAGGATCTGTCCCCATCATGTGATTTTTAATGAAATCAAGACTGGGTAGAGGCTAAACGAATCGGACGGGGCAGCAAACGATATACTGGCAAGTGAAAGGTCTGAACAACCGGAGTTTGAGTAAGATAGAGATATTGGAGGGCTCAATAGAAACGTGGTGACGTTTGGCGAGAAGGGCAAAGAAAACAATAAAATCCACTTTTATGTCCACATCCATGGTTACAAGAGACAGAAAAGAAAAAAT